>Ga0318558_10000406_pt1 | contig 10970 bp, 10 predicted proteins | sample GRESIP065b5f20_FD_203669 | JGI IMG/M metagenome (GOLD analysis project Ga0318558, IMG submission 203669) | Tropical soil microbial communities from Luquillo Experimental Forest, Puerto Rico - GRE.SIPMG.065b5f20 | ecosystem: Environmental > Terrestrial > Soil > Tropical forest > Bulk soil... | reverse complement strand
CGTGCCAGATGCCCACCCCGGTCGACCACATCGTGGACCCGAAGCTGGTGGCCCAGTTCGGGACGTCCGAGGTGAAGAAGTGACCGACGGTGCGGTTGACGTTGTTCGCCCAGCCCTGGGCCATCCCCGAGGTGCTCTTTCCCCAGGCGGCGGTCGCGCCGCCCATCCAGCCGGGGATCAGGTTCATGAAGGCGCGGCCGACGAACACGATGAAGTTGCCGTGGAAGCTGTTGTACCAGCTGGAGAAGTCGCGGCCCAGGAACCCGCCCGCGCTGGCCGCCCAGCTCGGGATCTGGGTGTTGAAGAAGTTGTGCACCGGGGTCTGGACGTTGTTGTAGAACCCGTGCCAGCCGGTGATCCACGAGCCGGAGACGGCGCCGGCGGCGGTGGTCGCCCAGTGCGGGATGTCGCTGGTGAAGACGCGGCCGACGGTGCGGTTGAAGTTGTCGGCCCAGTGCTGGGCGGCCGACTTGCTGCCCACCGCGGAGCTGTTGGGCAGGGTCTTGGTGAAGAACTTCTCGATCTCGGAGATCCCGGTAGGCTGCGACAGCGCCCAGCTGATCTTGTCCCGGATCTGGGCCCAGACGCTGGACTGGGCCAGCTTGCCGGCCGTGTTGCCCGCCCCGGCGATGTTCTTGTCGATCTTGCCCGCGTTGCCGGCCGCGGTGATCAGCTGCCCGTTGAGCTGGTCGAGCTTGTCCTTCTCGTACTTGATCTCCAGCTCGATCAGCTTGCGCTTCTTCGGGTCGGTGGTCTTGCCCAGCTCGGCCTGCAGCACGTCGAGCCTGGACTGCACGTGCTTGATGTTGTCCTCGACCTGCAGCTGGTACTTGGCCGAGCCGATCTTGGTGGCGGACTTCCACAGCTGCTCGGCCTGGTCCCGGGTCACGCCCATGGTGCCGGCCCAGGCGACGAACTGGTCGTGTGCCTTCTTGCTGTTCCCGTCGATCGCGATCAGGACCGAGGCCACCTGGGCGGCGGCGTCGATGGTCTTCTGGCTGTTCGGCCCGAACTTGAACAGGTCATCGGAGAAGGTGTTGAACTTGGACTGCGCGCCGAGCGCCCCCTTGGTGGCGTTGGTCATGGCCGGCACGAGGTCGTTCTGGAGGGAGGCGCCGAGCTTCTGGGCGTCCTGCTGCAGGTCGGACAGCGGCTTCTCCAGCTGGGTGGCCTGGGTGTTCAGGTCGGCCGCGGCCTGGGCCGCGCCCTGCTTGCCCATCCACTTGGTGGCCTGCTGCCAGGTGGTGATGCTCGGGTCGACCTCGTTGATGAGCGCGATCACCGAGTCCTGCAGCGCCTTGTTGCCGCCGGCCGCCGGGCCGAGGATGTCGGCGTAGTCGCGCACCGCCCGGGTCAGCTGCTTCTGCCCGGACTCGCCGCTCTGGGTGACCGCGGCCTGGGTGCGTACCCAGTCGACGTAGCTCTCGGCCTGCGGCAGCAGCTGGTTGTAGGTGCTGCGCAGGGCCAGGCTCTGGCTGTTCAGCCCGGAGGTGGAGGCCCCGGCCACCTGCTGCTGCTGGGTGAGCGACTGATAGGTCTGCAGGAACTTGACCAGGTCGGTCTGGCCGCCGGTCACGATGGTGAACCACTGGTCCCACGCCTGGTTCAGCTTGTTCATCGCGGTCAGCGCGTCGGACTGCAGGATGATCTGCACCGACACGTCGCCCTGCAGCTGGGTGAGCCCCTGGCCCATGTTCCGGTAGCCGTCGACCAGGCCCTTGACCTGCTGCAGGTCCGCAGCCCACACGTTGGCCTGGTTGGTGAACAGGTCGCTGGTCTTGACCCCGGCAGTGTTGAGCAGGGCCAGCGCCCCGGCCAGGTCGGTGCCGTAGGCCTTGGATACCTGCCCGACGTGGCCCAGCTCGGTCTGCAGCTTGCCGCTCAGGTCGGCCTGCGCAGCGGACAGCTCCGAGGCGTTCCCGGTGGCGCCGTGCTGGACGGCGGCCAGCTGCTGGGTGACCGCGGCCAGGTTCTGGATGGTATTGGCGATCACGTTGCCCAGGCCGGACTTGCCGAGCCCGGCGTTCAGCGAGTCGATCCACTGCTGGGTGGTGTCCTTGGCCGTGGCCACCTTGTAGATGAAGAAGCCGATGGCGGCGACCACGGCGATGATGGCGGCGTAAGGCAGCGCGGCCAGCAGCACGCCCATCGCCCCGGCCAGGCTGAACGTCATCCCGGTCGCCACGACCTCGGCGGCGGCCAGCTCCCCGGTCGCCATCATCTCGGCCTCTTCGGCGATGGCGGCTGCCCCGGCCGAGGCGGCCAGCCCGTCCTCGCTGGCCGCGGCGGCATCGGTGGCCCCGGTGAGGACGCCAAGCGAGACCAGCAGGCCGGTGATGCGGCCCGGGATGGCGGCGAACCCGGCCACGATGTCACCGAGCACGGTGGTCAGCCGGGTCCAGGACGAGGCGTTCTTGGCCACCTGGGTGGCGGCCAGCCCGCCCAGCGCCAGCGCTACCGACTTGATCGGGTTCAGCAGGCTCAAGAGGATCGTGGCCAGCAGCCCGCCCCACAGCCACAGCCCGTGGATGCCGACGATCAGCGCCAGGATCGGCGTCGGCAGCCGGGTGAGCATGTCCAGGAGCTTGGACGCAGCGACCAGGATCTGCAGGAAAATCTGGTCGATATGGGTCTGCTGGGTGACCCGGATCAGGTTCATGAAGGCGTTGCCCAGGCTGGCCAGGATGCGGCCGAGCTGGGCCAGGTTCTGGCCGCCGACGGCGAAGAACTTGTCGAGTCCCTTGCTGGCCTGGTCCACGAAGACGGTGAGCTTGCCGGCCAGCCGGTCCACCTCGCGGCCGGTCTCGACGGCCAGCCTGTTGAAGATGCCGTTCTTGCTGGTCACGATGTCGATCGCATCGCCGTACAGCTGCCAGACCATCGGCCGGACCTGCTCGTGCAGCTTCTCCAGCTTGCCGGTCAGCGGCGGCAGCGAGGCGCCCCAGGCATCGCTGACGTTGTAGACGTCGACGAGCCGGTTGTAGACGGCCTTGCCCGCGTCCAGGCCGGCCAGGCCGAACGCGGCCAGCCCGGCGATCAGCGTGACGATGGCCGGGATGAGGATGGCCACCGCCTCGATGAGGGCGTCCAGGACCACGTGCCAGACCGCGACGGTGCCCATGAACCCGCCGAACACGGTCAGCGTGCCAGCCAGGCCGAACCAGCCGCCGGTCGCCTTGATCAGGCCCGGCACGGTGGCCTCGACCTGCCGTCCTGCCTTCTCCGCGGCGTCCCCCGCCTGCTGCTGGGCCAGCCGCTCCGCGATGGCGGCGGCCCGGACGTAGGCCGCGGCGCGGGTGGCGGTATCCGCGGACTCGGCCATCCGCAGCCACTCCTGCGCGGTGCGGTCCGAGGACTGGGCCTCGGCGTCCTGCGCGCCGCGCAGCCGGTCCATCGCCTCAGCCGACGCCTCGGCCGCCCGGGCGTCATCCGGCCCCGGCCCTCCCCCGGGCGGCAGGGCGGGCGGCTCCGGCGGCCCGGGCGGAAGCCCCGGCGGCCCGGGCGGCCCGCGGGGCGGCAGCGGCGGGGCGCCGAACGCGCCGCCCGCGCGCGCGATCCGCTCCTCGTCGGTCAGCTTGGCCCACGCCGCGCGCAGCTCCTCGATGCTGGCCGTGGCCTTGCCCGTGTCGTCCGCGAGCACCCGCTGCGCCAGGCTGATCAGGTAGGCGCTGGCCGCCGCCGACCGCTGGTCCCCGTCCAGGCCGCGCACCGTGAACGCCAGCCCCGCCTCGGCATCCTGGTACCGGTCGGCGGCCTGGACGGCGCGCAGCACGCTGGCGATGAACGCCTCGATGCCGCCGACGGTGCGCCAGCCGGAGCCCGGACCCTCGCCCATGGTGCCCGGCGGCAGCGCCCGGCGGTCCGGCGGCGGCAGCGCGCCCGGCTCGGGCGGGCCGATCGGGATGGGCGGCCCCGGCTCGGGCGGCTGCCCGGGCATGATGGCCAGCCGGGTCACCGACGGCAGCGCCATCAGCGCGGCCCGGTACATGGCCAGCTGGGTCATCGCCCGGCTGGCGTCGAAGTCGGCCTGGGTGACCACCACGTCCGGCAGGCCGGTCAGCGCGGCGGCGTACGCGTTGGCGGCGGACAGGCCCTCGCCCAGCTGGCCGATCGACTGGTGAGTGCCCTGGACCGCGTTATCGTACTCCAGCATCGCGGAAGTCTCGTCCCGGATGGCCGCCGCCCGGCTCTTCATCGCGGCGGTCTCCAGGTTGGTGGCCGTGATCTCCTTCTGCAGGTAGGTCAGCCACTGGTCCGGGGTGAGGTACCCGCCGAACCGGGCCTTGTTCTCGTTCAGCGCCAGCGCGAGCAGCTGCTGCCGGTAGGCCTGGTACTGCTGCGGGGTGGTGAAGCCCATGTTCCGCGCGCGGTTGAGCAGCGTCTGCAGCTGCTCCTCCTTGGCCAGGTCGGCCAGGTGCTGCTGCATGTCCGACCGGCCGCCGTACAGGGCCTGGACGTTGCTCTGCTTGGCCGACGCGGCCAGCTGGTCCAGCGCGTGGCCCTGGTCCCGGATGACGCTGATGTCCTGGCGGCGCGCCTGGGCCGCCTGCTCGGCGCCGGTCTTCTCGGCCGCAGACTCGTCCCGGGCCGCGTCGGCCATGTCCTTCAGGGCTTCCTTGGCCTTCTTGGCGTCCCGCATGAGGTCGCCGAAGTCAGCTGATCAGGGTCTAGCTATCGCCTTGTAGATGACATACCAGGCGATAACCAGTACTCAGGACCGCTGTATTCAGGCATTATTCACGCCCACAGCCTCTGAGTATTGCATTCGGGCACCACCTCCCTCCGTCAAGAAGGGGCGCATGCCCAGGTAATCAGCGAACCGGACAGCTACAAGCGGCTTAGCCTCGGCGAACCCGAGCAGCCGGTTGCAGTCATCGCAGAGCAGGCCGCGTATGCACCAGATGCAGGCCTGAGTCAGCCCGTGCCGATCGCAGGAATGATCATGATCCACGCCCAGGCGATCTACCACCCGGACAATGCCGTGCCGGTCGACACGCCGTCGCTGGGTCTCCGGTTGCAGGCAGAGCGCGCACTTGTGTCCCTGCCGCTCCGCCAGCCAGGCGTACTGCTCTGCAGTAATGCCGTACTTCCTCACGAGGTACGACGCCCAGGCAGCAAGACGCTTCGCCCCTGGATCTTTCGCTACAGCCTCCTTGGTCTTGACATTCCGGCAGGATTTACAGGCCGACTGATGACCGGTCAGCCTGGACTGACGGAGCGGAGAGAACTCGGCCCAGGATTTGAAGACCTGACACCGCGAGCACTCCCGGCCCTCCTCGGTGATCCGGCCCCCAGGCGGCCGATTCCGCCCACGGGGCTTGACATGCAACTGCCCGCGAACAATGTGGCTTATCAGGGCCTGCGAGACGCCGAACCGAGCAGCAAGCTCGTGCTGGTAGATACCACCAGCCAGCCAGAGCTGCCTGATTTCAGCGACCTGAGCATCTGAAAGTTTCAGCATGCTTATTACTACGCACGAGCGCACGGCCTCACCCCCCGTCCCCGTTGACGCGGCTGTTGATGTCCGGCATGGGCGGCCTGGAGCCGCCCCCCATGAGCTGCATCAGACGCTCGAAGCTGCCGTCGGCGTTGCTCGCCTCCACGCCGTGCTCCGGGTCGGCGGGCTGCGGGGCGAACCGCGGATCGTCCTCGACCCGGTCGGCCACCCGCTCCCCGCGGATGGCGTCCAGCTCCAGCTCCTCCGCGGTCCGGCCGCCGAGCGCGTCGATGGCCAGCGCGGCATCGACCAGCGGGTTGCGCCCGCCGGTCTTGTCCGTGTCAACCATCGCCTGCGCCCCGATGAAGATGCACACCGTCTTGACCTGCCACTCGGCCAGCCGCAGGCGGATCAGGTGCTCACGCTGCCGGCGGACTCCGATGGCCTCGACGACCTGCCGGAGGCGTCCGAGGGAGAGGTCGAAGATGTCCTCGTCTCGCCATCCGTACTCGCTGGAGATGATGTCGAAGGCGCTGGCGAAGGCCCCTGCGAGGCCAGGTCCTGCACGCTCGGCTCCGGCTCCGGCGGCTCCTGGTCCTGGCCCGTCTTCTGAAACACCGCCATCATGGCCTGCAGCCGTTTTCCCAGGGCCTGCAGCTCCGGAGCCTCCTGCCGGACCATCACCTCGATCAGGTCGATGGTGTCGGTCAGCTCGGGGTTGAACAGCTCCTCGTTAAACCGGTCCCACAGCCCCTGGTTGTCTTCCTTCTGCTGCTTGGTCAGCTGGCTGTCCGGCTTGTCGGCCAGCCCGGCCGGCTTGAGCATCGACTGGAGGAACATGATGGCCTGCTGCTCGGCATCCGGGATGCTCATCAGCACCAGCATCAGGAACTTCTGGGTGAAGTCGTCCGGGTTGTCGCGGAAGTTGAGCCCGGCCTGCATCATGGCCGGGCCGGCGCCGTTGGTCAGCACCCGCAGCAGGCGAAAAAACTGCCGGGTCCGCAGCCGGACCACCTCGACAGCGAACCCGGTAGACATCTTGACGATGACCGGCTCTGGGTCGAGCCTGTCCAGCTCTGATTCGGCCATGGCGGCCCTCCGGGGGCTCTAGGCGGATTTACCCGGTGCCATCGGCACCGTCACGGCACCGCCCAGGCGAACGCCCAGGCCGCGAACCCGGCCGCCAGCCACTCGTAGCCGTTGGCGGACAGAATCCTGTGGCCGCCGAAGGTGAGCGCGGAGAACAGGAAACAGACGGCACTGACCAGCATGAAAATGCGGAACAGGAACCACCACCGGGTGCTGTAGCCCTGCTGCGCAGGAGCGGGAGTGGCCATGGCTAGACGATCGTGCCGCCGCCCGCGCCGAACGGCTCGGGGACGAACGCTCCGGTCTGGGCACCCGGCCAGGCCACCAGGCGGCCAATCGACTGCGGGTAGGACGCGGGCAGCGCCCCGCCGATCTCGTTCACGCCGCTGAATAGCGCGCGCCCCGCGATGGAACAGGAAAGGCCGGTCTTGTACGACGGACCAGTAAAGTTAAAGGGCTGGAATTGCACGCGGTAAAGGACGAAATCGAGCGTCCGTACCTGCCCGCCCGCGTCCTTTGACGGCACGCGAATTGCTAGCGGCTGGGTGACAGCGTTCATCGAGTTGAGCGTCCACAGCGGAATAGCGTAGTAGTCAGCACCCGCTGCGCCCGAGCTAGTGACCGTCGTACCGGTGATCAGCGCGATCGTGGAGAATGGCACGAAGCCTTCTTCAATGGTCACGTTCGCGAAATTGATCCAGAAATGCTCGGACAGGACAACATCGTCACCGGTGTTTTCAAAGTTGCCCTGGTCGGTGCTGATCGTGCCATTCCGCACGCCATAGACCGTGGAGGCCTCCGCGCCGGTCGCGCCGTTCAGGATGGCTGCGTGGGAGAGCGAGAAGCCCTCGAACGGGGTACCTGCGTACGAGCTTGCTAGTGTGGCCATGCCCGCGTGCCCTCCTGGCTCGGCGAGTGCGTCTGCCGTGGATAATCGACCGCAGCCCGCCTCCCGCTCGGCCTGCCGCAGCTCGATGACCAGGGCACGGTCCCCGTCCCCCGGCACGTGCTGGGTCACCACCGCAAAGTACGAGCACCAGCGGTCATCGTTGGCCTGGACGTACCAGCTGACCAGCACGTAGATCCCGGCCAGGAACAGCACCACCAGCCCGGCCAGGACCGCGGCGCCGATGACGAGCGCCTGCGGGGTGGCCAGCCTCTTCACTTGCCACCGTCCTGCGGGTCGTTCTCCCCGAGCGCCTCCATGACGGCCAGCCGGGTGTCGTGGTCGTGCGCCTGGTCCTGCAGCTCGCCCACGTCAGCGAGCACCTTGCCGAGCTGGCCCAGCTGGGCGTCATGCGCGGTCGCCTGGTCCTGCAGCTCGGCCACGTCAGTGACCAGCTTCTCGACGGCCCCGGCATTCTGCTGGGCGGTGGCCACCGCCTTGTACAGCGCCCGGCCGATGGCGGTCACCAGGGATAGCGCGGCGCTCAGCCCGGCCAGCCCGCCGATGACGACGCCCGGGTGCACGGCGCGCCTCAGCCCAGGCTCAGCGGGCGGCCGGTCACCTGCAAGAAGTCGGCCGCGAGCGCGGTCCTATCGACTCCCTCGGCGAACGCGCGGGAGCCCAGGTGCTCAGGCCAGATGCACACCCAGGCCTCCTCGGCCTGGCTGCCCCAGTAGGCGTCGGTGAAGCTGGTCTCGGCCGCCCAGGTGATGAACTTCTCGTCGCCGGCCAGCGCGCCGCCGCCGGGCAGCCCGTAGCCCCCGGTGAGCACGGAGTGCCCGCCGTCCGGCGGGCTGCCGGCCACGTAGTCCCAGGGCCTCCCGGCGCGGAACTGGTCGAGGTTAGCGGCCTGCACGTTCACCCCGGTCCAGACATAGCCGAAGACGGCGATGGCGTCCTTGACCTCGCTGACGTCGCGAGTGTCGACCTTGCCGAAAGCCAGCGCCTTGGCCCCGTCCGGGCCGCCGTCGCGGACCAGGGTCTCCAGCGCGGTCTGGATGTCCATCCCGTTGTCCTCGCGGCTGCCCGGCCCGTTGGTGTCCGCGGTGCCGGCCGGGTCGAAGCCGGGGTTCTGGGTCTTGTAGAAGGCCCACACCTGGTCCTGGGTGGGGTAGTGCCCCGGCGGGGCCAGCAGCGAGGTGACCAGGCGGCGGGCATTGGCCCAGGTGACGGACACGCAGTCGCCGGCCACGTCGTTGGAGAGCATCTGCCAGCCGCCGTTCAGCCGGGCCAGGTAGTCGACCCCGGACGGGTACAGCAGCGGGGCCCCGGCCCGCCACCGGCTGAACTGCAGGGCGGGGCCGCGCTTGGGGGTTCTCCGGCCATACGCGCCGGGCTCGGGCATGACGCCTCCAGGGACGACGAGAGGGCGGAGGCCCGTGGTCCTCCGCCCTCGTCATCGGCCCCGTCAGTCGTCGGGAGACAGGAAACGGCCTGTGCCGGGATCACGCAGCAGCCTGCTGTTCTCGTACTGCTGCAGGGCCGTCGCCCAGTGGACGTTCCACCAGGCATACGGGCCATCGTTGTCCTTGCGGTCCAGGCTGTGACCAGGAGGCCGCTGACCTAGGTTGGCCTCGATCCACGCGACGAAGACCCGCACGTCGTGCCATTCCCGGCAGACCTCGATGCCGCGACCGCCCCAGCGCGGGTAATGGAAGTCCGTTTCGTCGTAACACCGTCTCATCATGCCGCGCCAAGTCTGATAGAGAGGGTGCCCCCTGAGGCCATGCGAATCCTTCCAACGTGTCTCACTGACGATCGTTGCTGTTCGCTCACGCCTCCAGCACCCGCAACTCGGGTTGGCCCGGTTCTTTCGACGAAGGCTCTGCACCAGCACAAGACGCTCAGTCCCGCAATCACACCGACACGGGACCGCCGCCCGGCCGCCCGGCCAGGAGACTTCGCCGGTCACAGTCCAACGGCCAAACTTCTCATCTATGCGAGGAGGTAGCTGCATGCGCTAAGCATATGACGGCTGCAGACTACCTCCATCACACATCTAACAATGGTCGTAGGGCGACCAGGGGCTGGTCCCGGCGATGGCGTACTCCTTCTCGAAGGCCTGGTGCTGCAGCCAGGCGGGGGCGTATTCCGGGAGCCCGGAGTAGCCGAGCGCGTGCCAGGTGGACGGCAGGAACCCGTACAGGCCGCCCGCCCCGGACGTGGGGTTGACCGCGGAAGCGGAACCGCCGGACTCGCGGGCGATCACGCAGCTCTCGAACGACCCGGGCGCGGCGGAATAGGTGCCCTGGCTGGCCGCGCGGTAGCTGCGCCGGGCCGGGGCCGGGCCGGCACCGCGGCCGATCGAGGAGCAGGACCGGTCCCAGCCGTCGCCGTCGCCGTCGCCGCAGAAGTTGGGGTACCCGTAGGTAACCCCCCAGACCCGGCCGCCGGAGCTGGCGTGGAGGACGGCCCGGTGCCCGCCGCCGAGCCGGAACCCGCCGGCCTGGCAGACGATCCGGATGGCGTGCCAGGCGTAGATCAGGTCCGGATCACCGATGCCGTTGGCGGCGGCCAGGCCAGGGTAGTCGGCCCGGGTGCCGCAGAAACGCGCTGAGATGGCCCCCAGCGTGTCGCCGGGCCGGATCATGTACATCCGGCCGGACCGGGCCACCCGGGCCGCCAGCGGCCTCTGGTAGCTCCTCAGGACGATCAGGAGGTGGCCGCCGTGCGGCGACGGCTCCAGCCGGTCCGGCGCCTGCGGCGGCTGGGCAGGCGCGCGCGGCAGCACGACGGAGGCCGCCGCGACGACGGCGAGCAGGGCGGCCAGCCTGGCCGCGCGGATGGTACTTCGGGCATACTCCAGCATGGCTCTCCCCGCCCGGCAGGAGCCCCTGGCCGCGTCAGTACCCTGCGAACCGGCCTCCTGCGGGCCAGTAGGTTACTGAACGCAGCGACCCTAACAGGGCCCGGAGATGTACCGCAGGTAAACTCCGCAGGTCACGGACTATCTTCCGCTACCCGATCGTGACCTTCGCGGACCTCCAGCAGCCACTGCACGCCCTTGACCCAGCCCTGGATCTCGCGGCACGGCTCGCCGGTCTCGGGGAAGAACCTGTGCTCCTGGTGCCGCCGCAGCCGCCTGGACCGGCCGATGATCACGCTGCCGTCGGCATGCGGCATGCCCAGCCAGATGACGTACCACTCGGCCGGCCGCTGCTCGCCGTCCCGCTCCCGGTGCACGCCGTCGGGGACGAACCGCATGCCGGGCATCAGCGCCCGTCATCCCGGGTCATCGGCAGGTAGCGGTCCAGCCGGGCGTCGAGGTCCTCGGGCACCACCAGCAGGCCGATCTCCACCAGGTGCAGCACGGCGGCGGTGACGATCCGCGTGACGATCTCGTGCGCGGTCTCGCCCTGCACCTCGCCGTCCGGCCCCCGGACCCTGCTGGCCTGCCGCGGCTTCAGCAGCTCATGATCCGCGGCGAACGTCGCGAAGTAGACCAGCCGCTCGGCCGCCGCGTCCGGCACCTCGACCCGGGGGAACACCAGCCCGGGA
>Ga0318558_10000405_pt1 | contig 10983 bp, 11 predicted proteins | sample GRESIP065b5f20_FD_203669 | JGI IMG/M metagenome (GOLD analysis project Ga0318558, IMG submission 203669) | Tropical soil microbial communities from Luquillo Experimental Forest, Puerto Rico - GRE.SIPMG.065b5f20 | ecosystem: Environmental > Terrestrial > Soil > Tropical forest > Bulk soil... | reverse complement strand
TCGTCGAGGCGATGCATGACGTCGTTCCAGATCGTGGGCACCGCGCCCGCCACCGTGGGCCGCAGCTTTTCGACCATGTCGATCAGCGATCGGGCGTCGAGATGGCAGTCGGGCAACACCAGGTCCGAACCCGCCATCAGCGCCGCGTACGGCAGCCCCCACGCGTTGGCGTGAAACATCGGCACGATCGGCAGCACGCTGTCGCCGGCCCCCACGTCGTTGCCGTTGGCGGTGCAGGCCGCCATGGCGTGCAGGAAGCTCGAACGGTGGCTGTAGACCACGCCTTTGGGGTGCCCGGTGGTGCCGCTCGTGTAGCACATTGCGGCCGCGGAGTTCTCGTCGATCCGCGGCCACCCAAAGTCGGGGGATTCGGCGTCAATCAATTCGGCGTACCTCAGCACGGTCTTGCGGGATGCCTGCAGCGGCGCCGTATCGCCGTCTCCCACCACGATCACGGTGTGTACGGTCTCGAGGCCGCCCAGTACCGGCGCGAGAAGTTTCGTCAGCGAGGCGTCGACCAGCACGACCTGGTCTTCGGCTTCGTTGGCGACGTAGGCGATCTGCTCGGGGAAGAGGCGGATGTTGAGGGTGTGCAGGACGGCGCCCATCGACGGCACCGCGAGGTAGGCCGCCAGGTGTTCAGCGTTGTTCCACATGAACGTCGCGACCCGCTGGTCCCCGGTAATGCCGAGGCGGCGCAACGCGTTTGCCAGCTGGGCGGCCCGTTGACCCAATTCGCGGTAGCTGGTGTGCCGATAACCGTCGCCGGTGGCGGTGGTGACCGTGCGTGCTCCGTGGACGCCGCAGCCGTGCCGCATGATGGCGGTGATCGTCAACGGAAAGTCCTGCATCGTACTGTCCATCGATGTACCGCCTTATGGGTCTCGGCGCGGCACCGCCTGATGTGCGGTCGGGCGAATGCTATCGCCGCACACGGCCAAGAGAAAACGGGTACTGGGACAAAGCACCTTTTGCAAGGCGCAGGTTAGGCCAACGCCGGCTCGTACTGCCGCAGCTCGGGCAGCACGCACCCGGCCGAGGACCGGCTCTCGAGCTCCAAGGTCGTGGCACCTGACGCGACGATCGCGTCGACCGTCGCCACGGTGACGTCGCCGGAATGGTCGGCGATGTACAGGTACTTTTCGTCCAGGCTTTCGACTACGCACGACGGCTGGTTCGCCACCTCGATGCTGCCGATGACGTCGTGGGTGAGCGTGCACAGCACCGTGACGCTGTCATCGCTGACCAGGTAGGCGCGATCGCCGTCGCCGCTGAGCGTCAGCCCGGTGAGAACGCCGGTGATCTCGCCGACCTTGCGGGTGCCGGCGATCTTCGCGGTGCGGGTGTCGATGACGTCGACCACCGCGCTCCAGTCGGGAGCGCAGCTGGCCACGTAGGCGATGGTCCCGTTGGGGCTGAGCGCGACGTCGCGGATGGGCAAACCGATCTCAACCGTGTCGATGACGCGCCACCCGTGCGTGGCGATGACGACGAGCCGCCCGCCGGACGGGCCGTTGGTGGCGACGTACAGGCGGCCCCCGTCCGGGCTGACGCGGACGCACTCCGCGGTGGTTCCCGGCTGGGTTGGCAGGTCGATCGCGTCGACCTGGCCGGTCGCGGTGTCCAAAACGGCGACGTCGGCATCTCCGGCGCCATTCCGGCTGGCGTAGACATACCTTCCGTCGGGACTCACCACCAGGTCGCTCACGCTGAGCGCCAGCGGATGCGTCGCGATGAGGGTGTTGGTCGACGCGTCGATGACATCGATCGAGTCGTACGCCGGTGACACGGTGCTGACGTATGCACGGTTGGTGTCGTGCGCGCCGGTGGCGATCGCGAATGGCTCGTCGAGACCGACGACGGTCTCCTCGACCCGCCAGGTCTCGGTGTCGATGACCGAGACGCTGTCGTGGCCGTAGTTGGCCACGATCAGCCGGGCGCCATCCGAGGTGGCGGCGATGCCGCTGATCGGACCGTTGCCCAACCGGATGACGTAACCATCCCGGCCATCCCGGGGCATTTCCGAGTGGTTCACATCGCTCATGCGGCACCGCCTTTGCAGCGTTCGTGGTTACGTCCACCGGTTGTGACAGTGGTCGGAGCAACGCCGTGCGCACTGCCGCCCTGATAAACGGAGTTCAGCACCAATTAGGTGACTGCTATTGAATAAACTTTACCGGCCGAATTCCGGCCAAAAAGAATTCAAGGCAAGCGCCGTTGAGCGCGTCACTCCGACGACTTATGCTGCGCTTAGAATGCAGCTATCGCGTGTGCCGGTGGGCGGTCCGTGGCGAACATTGGGAGCAGCTCCACCAGCAAGATTATGCACTGCGGCTAATCGTGAGCGTTCCGGTGTCACGGGTTCGGGAAAATAAGAATTCTGAGAATTGTCGGTCAAATTGAGGCAAAGCTCACATTCGAAGGTTGAAGTCAGAGTGCGTCATGGTCGCGTTCCCCGGTACGGATACGAATCACCTTCTCCGCCGGTGAAACCCACACCTTGCCGTCGCCGATCTTCCCGGTCCTGGACGCGCCGAGGATGGCGTCGACAACGCGGTCGGCGAACTCCTCGGCCACCAGTACCTCGACCCGGATCTTCGGAACGAACTCAACCGCATACTCGGCTCCGCGATAGACCTCGGTGTGTCCCCGCTGCCTGCCGTATCCCTGGACTTCCGTGACGGTCATACCCAGCACGCCGGCGGCCTCCACGGCGTGCCGGACATCATCGAGTGTGAAGGGCTTGACGATCGCAGTGACTAGTTTCATGGCGCGGTCTCAATCGACCGTCTCGGCGGGGGTGGTGGCCGTCCCAGCCCGCGCTGCCGCTAACGAGTCGAGTCGCCGGCCCGTGACGATCGTGTCGTCGGGGTAGGCCTCCTCGTCGTGCACGCCGATGTCGCCGCTTTCCAGGACCTCGTCGGGCAGCCGCAACTTCATGAACAGGCCAAGGACTCTCAGGATGACGAACGTGACGAACGCATCCCAGACGATGACCGTGCCCGCGGCGCCGGCCTGGATCAGTATCTGTTTGGGATGGTGACCGTACAGCCAGCCGGAGGCAACCACGTCCGACCCTGTACTGCCGCCCAGGTATTCAACGACGTGCGGGTCGGCGAGCACTCCGACGAGCAACCCGCCCGCCAAACCCGCCACGCCGTGGGTGTGGACCACACCCAGGGCGTCGTCGACCTTCTTGAACAGCCTCGTCCTGCCAAGCCAGTTCCAGGACATCCAGACCAGGGACGAGGCGACGACGCCGATGATCATCGCGCCGAAGCTGTTGACGAAGCCGGCCGCCGGTGTGATGGCGACAAGGCCGGTGATCATGCCGTTGACGGCGCCGAGGAACGTCGGCTTGCGCGCCTTGCTGGCGAAGATGTCCCAGATCACCCAGGTGAGCAACGCGCAGGCGGTCGCGAGGTTGGTGTTCAGTACCGCCAGCGACGCATCCGCACCCGCGAAGTACGGGTCACCGCCGTTGAACCCGTTCCAGCCCAACCACAGGACCCCGGCGCCAACCGCGGCCATGGGCAGGTTGTTCGGCACCGCGCGTTCCCGGTCCCGCGCCAGCCTCGGCCCGATCACCGCGGCCGCGACGAATCCGGTCGTGCCGGCGGCGAGGTGAATCACGTACCCACCGGAGAAGTCCAAGGCGGCGTGAGTGCCTTGCGCCCACCAGCCGCCGCCCCACAGCAGGAACGCGTTGACCGAGTAGGCGAACGTCGACCACAGCGGCACGAAGATCAGCCACACCTTGAAGCTCATCCGGCCGACCACGCTGCCGAGGAACAGCAGCGGGGTGATCGCGGCGAACACGAACTGGAAATAGGCCAGCGTGGTCTCCGAGAACCGGAAGGACGGCATGGCGCCGTCCAGCAGCGGTATCCAGGCGATCTGCTGGTTGTTGGTGCTCAGGATTGTCCTGGGTTTCCCGACCGCCGCCTGCAATATGCCCGGGCCAAGCTTCAGCGGCTCGCCGAAGCCCATCTTGAAGCCCCAGAGCACCCACACGACCAGCACCAGCGAGAATCCGGTGAAGGCCATCAGCATGGTATTGACGGCCCACTTCTTCTGCACGATGCCGCCGTACAGCACGGCGATGCCGGGAATGCTCATCAGGCCGACCAGAGTCGCCGCAACCAACTGCCAGGCGTTGTCTCCGGGGTTTAGCCATTCGGGGTAGGGCAACATGGTTCAGGCACACTCCAATTCGAGCCATCGAGCTGAAATTCAGCTGCGGTGATTAGTGACGCCGTGGACGGGTGAAGCCTCGAATGGGAATGTTTCGTGTGTGTGTGCTCAGCTTTAAATATTCATTTCGTCTGCGCCAAGCCTGGTTGTCGGCTAGCTGAACTGGGTCTCTGGCCTGGGCAAAGCGGCGCCGTCGACGACGATGTCGAGCTTCTCGTTGTAGAAGGCCACCAGCCCGGCGATCTGGCCGACCGCCGGCAGCGGGTAGTGGTATGTCCACGCCAGGTCCGGATGCACGACTTGCTGCCCGACGGGGCCCACCCGCACCGACCAGTAGCCCGACGTCGTTCCCTTGTACGGGCACAGCGTCTGGGTCGGACTCGGCTCCAGATGCTCGAAAGCGACATCTGTCGGATCGATGTAATACCTTGTGGGTAAACCTGTTTCGAAAAGCAATACGGGAGATCCGGTGTCCGCCAACGTGATCCCGTCAAGCTCGACCCGCACGTGCCGGTGCGAGCGCAGCGCGTCGACGCGCGAATACGGATTGCGCGGGTGGCCGTAGATCGGCTCGTCCTCTTCGAACCACCGCAATGGACCCCATTCGAATCGCACGGTGCCCGCCACGGGGCTGTCGCTGTCGACGTCGAACACCCGCGCCGCCGATGGGTACGTCCCGCCGGCGCCGACCAGGGAATGCAACCGCGACGGGCCGAACTGCACCTTCTGCGGGTGGTTCTCGTCGCGCAGGAACCCCTCTCGGACATCTGCCAGCGGGACGTAATACGCAGGGTAATAAGGAATTTCCCACACATAGCGGGCTGCGACGGTGTCGAAGACCAGCTCGTGGCCGAGATAGCCACGAACCCGACGCGGCGCGGGCTCGATGCGTCCGCGCGTGGCGGCCATTAACGGGTAGTCACGGTCCTCAATGTTGCTAGTCATCTGTCCTACTGCTCCTTGGAGGCCAGGCCGGCCGGCGCGCGGGCGATCGCTTTACGGAGGGCTTCGGCGAGCGCGAGGGCGCTCTCCTCGGTGAGTTCGAGAGCGACCCGCGCCGACGGCCCCAGCTGCGGATTGATCACGTCGATGTTGACGGTGTGGCCGTAGGGCGCATGGACGGGGTGGTCGACGTACACCGTCGCGCGGTTGGCGCCGAACCACCCCGTTGCGCCCTTGCCGCTGCCGTCGATCTGCACGTGTTCGGTGAGGTATGTGCACATGGCTTGGGACACCTAGCCTTTCAGATGGGTCGCAAAGAAATCGTCGATCCGGCGCCAGCCGTCCACCGCCGCCTCCACCCGGTACACCGGCCGGTCGACGGAGAAGAAAGCGTGGCCCGCGCCGTCGTAGGAGTGGAACTCGTGCGGCTTGCTCAGCCTCGTGAGCTCGGCGTCCAGCGTGGCCACCCCGGCCGGCGTCGGGAACTTGTCCTCGACGCCGAACAGGCCCAGCAGCGGGCAGCTGAGGTTCGCCGCCAGGTGGAGGATCGGCTTCATGACCTTGGGCATGCCCTCGGGCGGATCCTCGACGATGAATGCGCCGTAGCAGTCCACCGCGGCGTCGAACTGCAGGGAGCACGCCGCCAGGTAGGCGTGCCGCCCGCCCGAGCAATGCCCGATGACGCCGAACTTCCCGTTCGCGCCCGGCAGAGAACGCAGGTGCTCGACCGCGCCTGCGACGTCGCCGACCAGTCGCTCGTCGGGCCCCCCGCCGGCGGCCCGGGCCGCCGCGGCGGCGTCGTCGGGCGCCGCACCGGGGGCCTCGCGGGAGTACAGGTTCGGGGCCACGGTGTGATAGCCGTTGACGGCGAGCCGGCGGACGAACTCCTTGGTCTCGCGGTCGTAGCCGGGCATGTGGTGGATCCACACGATTCCGCCGCGCGATCCCTGGGCGAGCGGCATCGCCCGGTAGGCCTCGATCTCGTCGCCGCCGTGGCCGGTGATGGTGATGGTCTCTGCGCGTATGGCATCTGGGCTGATTGCGTTCACGGCTTCAGCTTGCCATTCCAACGAGTACTGTCTACCCGTGACGTTTCGGCGGGAAAGTCCAATCCGGGGCCGGCGCTTGCGTTTCGATGAGGCCCTGTTCGAGCGCTTTGCCATGACTCGGGCGGGCTACCTTTTCATGTGCCACGTGGCGCCAACTATCGACAAAGCGGTGATCCCCGGACGAACGGCCGGCTGAGCTCGGCCGGAATCGACAGGGTCGGGATGGTCACGACGACGGGCGCCAAGTCCGGACAGCCGCGTGCGCAACCGCTGGCATTGGTGGACGACGGTCATGGGCTGCTGGCTATAGGGTCCAACTACGGGCGCCCAAACCATCCCGCCTGGAGCGCCAACCTGCTGGCCCACCCCGAATGCACGATCGAGTTCATGGGTCCGCCAAAGCGGTACCAAGCTGAGTTGCTCACTGGCGACGACCGTTCCGCGGCATGGGCCACGGCCGCCGACTTCTACGCCGGTTACAAGAGCTACCGCACGAGCTGCGCGCCGCGCGAAATCAGGGTCTTCCGCCTGCGGCCCGCCGGCGCGTGAGCGCAATCAGTGCCGCTTATCGCGCACTTTGTACGTGGAGGGCCACGACTTTCGGGACTCGTCTCCGGTCAGCGGGGTTCCCATCCCGCCGACCTTGACGTTGTAGGCCTCCTTGCCGGCGCCGACCTCGCGATCGGCGTGTTGCTGGGCCAGGTAGTACAGCTCATCGATGGTGGCTTCGTCGTAGGCGACGAAGGAGGTCTCTCGGGCGATGTCGTCGATCCCAATGAGCATCCGGTCCGGAAGCAACCGCGACGCAAGCGCCGCCAAGCCGAACAACGAGAACGGAATGACCCAGTAGCAGACGAATGACAACGGAGTCCTGGTGTCGAGGATCGTGGCTTTCCCGTCCACGATCGGTGGGATCGCCGACGACACCGACATGCCGGCGAACGCGGCGATCCAGAGCCAGGTCAGCAGCCCGACGATCCGTCCGAACAGCTCGGTCTTGATGACGTCTTCGGGCTGTTCCGCGGCGGCGAACTCGTGCGCGAACGGCTTGCCGACCGGCACGCTTACGAGCGCAAGCAGAAAGATCCCGGCGAAGCTCAGTGGCAGTATCCATCGCTGGTTGAACGAGTCACCGAGCGCAAACGTGAGGACGGTCAGCACCAAGAATGTTGCGACCGCTCCGATTTGAAGCAGATGCCACTGCTTGCCCGCGGCGCGGCCGATAGCAACCCCGGCGACGGCGATCACCAGCGCGATCAGCCCGGCGACGGCGAACGGGACGTTACCGACCAGCACCCAGTAGACGATCCACGGCGCAAAGCCAAACAGCATGCCCACGAGGGGTCAGTTTATGAGTGACGGTTCGCGGCGCGATCGGGGGCAAGGCCCGACCTCCCCTGGGATCCAGATCAGCTGTCGACGTCCATCTCGGTCAGGACCCGTCGCAGCAGCTTGCCCGTGGCATTGCGTGGCAGCTCGTCGATGAACACCACGTCTCGGGGAACCTTGTAGCGCGCCAAGTTGTTCTTGACGTAAAGCTTGATCTCTTCGATGTCCTGCGGGGCGCCGGGCTGAGAAACGATGAAGGCACGCAACCGCTTTCCGAACTCGGAGTCGTCGACACCGACCACGGCCGCGTCGAAGACATCCGCACGCTCGATAAGCAGGTTCTCGACTTCCTGCGGGAAGACGTTCTCACCGCCGGAAACGATCATGTCGTCATCGCGCCCGTCGACGAACAGCAACCCGTTCTCGTCGAAGTGACCCGTGTCGCCGCTGGACATGTAGCCGTCGATGATCTGCTTGTGCCGGCCGTCGGTGTAACCCTCGAAACGGGCGCCGCTGCGGATGAAGATGCGGCCCCGCTTGTTGGCGCCCTGCACCCGTCCGCCGTGCTCGTCGAACAACACCACCTCGCAGGCCACCGGCGAGCGGCCCGCCGTTCCGGGAGCCCTTCGCAGTTCGTCGGGGGTGGCGACGGTGGCAAATCCGCACTCGGTGGAGGCATAGATGTTGTAGAGCACATCGCCGAACGTGTCCTGCACGCGGTTAGACAGCTCGGGGGTCAGCGCCGACCCGGCGACCGCGATGGTCTTCAGAGACGAGGTGTCGTAGGCGGCGATGACGGCGGGGGCGAGCTCGACGATGCGGTGCAGCATTGTCGGGACCGCGACCAGCATGTCCGCCTTATGGTCTGCGATCAGCTTGAGGGTGCCCTCCGGCCTGAACCGCCGGGTGGTGACAACCTTGTTCCCCAACGTCGCGCCGACCAGGTAGGTGGCCAATCCAGTGCCGTGGAAGATCGGCGAGACGATGACCATGGTCCCCTTCCGGGGAAACGGGACCCGGTCGACCAGCCCCACTGTCGCTAACGGCGACACCTTGGCCCGCGGTGCGCCCTTTGGCAACCCAGTCGTACCGCTGGTGAGGACAACGACCCCGCCGGGCTTGGTCGGCTGCGGCAACGGGTCGGTGCCGTTCGCCGCGATGATGCCGTCGATCGTCGGCACGTCGTCGGGCAGGTCGGTGCCCTCGTCCACCCAGGTGAGCACGCGCGGCACCGCGGCCGGTAGTGCGTCGAGCAAGCTCAAGAACTCACTGTCGTGGAGCACGACCTTCACACCTTCGCGGTCACATACCTGCGCGAACTGCGGCTTGGCGAAGCCCGTGTTCATCAGCACCAGCCGGGCACCGAGCTTTCCGCACGAGGCCATCGCGAGGATGAGGCCCCGATGATCACGGCAGAGGAGGCCCACGACCGAACCTTCGTCGACGCCGAGCCTCGTGAGCCCGCGCGCCAAAGCGGTGGACTTGTCGTCTACCTGCCGATAGGTCAAGGTCTCGCGCTCGTCGACGACCGCAGGCAGTGACGGGTATTTGCGACGGCCCTGGATCGCAATCGTCGCCGCCGGTCCGTAGACGCTCGAACTCTTCACGGTCTGCAGCGTCGCGCCGAGGTTGCCGAGGTCGACGATGCCGGTATCGTGCAATCGCTTTGCAGCTTTCGCCATCTCCACGGCACGGGTCAGCTTCTGCCGAATTCCGCCCAGTGCCTCGGCCATCGGGTCTCCTCAACAGTTTCGAGGCAGATTAGCAACGGCATTGATGGAATGTTGTTTCTCAACCTCAGCCAGGGAAGCCAGGAGAGGCAGGATTGGTGGTCTTCGTGCTGGACCTGCTCAGATAGTCGGGGCAGTAGACGGCCGAGGCAATCGCGGTGAACCTGGTGGAACCCGCAAGCCCGAATCCCGGATTGAGACTCATCACCTGTTTGATGACGTCGATTTGCCCCTCACCCGAGTCCATCATCTTGCAAGCCGTTCTGGCGGCCGCGACGGCAGCAGGCCCGTTGTTATAGGTGATGCCGGCTTGGCTGAGCTGGCTTAGAAAGCTCGCATCTTGACCCGGATCGGCGGGGCCTGGGTCGGCCTGCGCCGGCACGGCCCAGCCGATGATGGCGGCGAGGCTGACAAGCATTACGCGCATTCGCATCGGTCCATCATCGTCTACATCGACGCGGTTGTCCTGTCGGCTCAGATTCGTCGGACAAGGGCGTGCGCGTGCGCGCCATCACTGACCGGCCTTGTGCACCGGCAGAAATCAGGTCCGAAGATGAGGCGCAATCCGAGAACCGTGCCCATCCGAAAAAACCTCGGGCGCTGAGCTCAGCTACCGGCGCCACGCTCATACACCGTCACCCGATCATGTTGACCCCACCATTGAACCGGCAGGTGGGAATCCACTTCGGTCCAATCTGTTTCGAATATCAGGTGCATCTGATCGTCGCCGGTCTCGCCGCCGCGGCCGTCGCCGATGTAGACGACGCGTTTCCCCCCATAGGCCAGCAACGTGCGCGCGCCGACATCCCGGCCATGGGGTGGCCACGAAAGGAACAGCGTCCTGTCCGGGTGCATTGCGGCCGCTTCGGCGCAGTCCTTCGCGCAGACCTCGGCATAGAGGTCTTCGCCATGCCAACCATTGGTGAGCAGCGCCGTACCCGGGTTCAGGTCGTAGCAGACGACATCCACACCCAACTGCGCAAGCAGGTAGGCCCAATAGCCGGTGCCCGCGATCGGATCGACCAAGCCGCCCCGAACGTGTTTGGCCACGAACGCCACGGTGTCGGGGTCGGGAATGGCCCAGCAGTACTTCCTCACCAGCCTTACCCGGTTCGGCGAGTGGGCCATGTTCTCAACTGCGGTCCGGTCCGGACTGAAATAACCGACCACTGCGTTCCCCCCGAGACGCGCGTCGATCTCAACGCAGTCCTTCACGGCCTCCCAATAGGGATTTTTGATGGTCACTCCCGGTACCCCTCAAGCTGAGGCGGGCCGAGCACTTGGGGCAGATTCCAAGTCGTCGGCGTCGAACATCGCTCGTCGCCCATTTCCCGATAAATGTGGTTCTGGGTAGTGCACCAACCGCTTTTGCGCGATTCGAACTGGAACCAGGCTTCGCGCCGACAAATAGGCATTTGCCGACCGCCGTGACCCACCTGGGCAACCTAAACCTGTGCTGGGCAGACTCTGACTGGCCCGAGTTCCCGCAAGCCGACAGGTGTGGACCGACCGCCGGCGGTGCGTGGCTCGCCCGTCAAGGACTAGTGCGTCCCGCCTTCAGACATTGCAGCCCAAGGGAGGGTGTTGAGGTCGTCCGTCGACACGTCGGGGCAGTACGAGTTGTCCGCGATCCTTGTGAAATCGGCGGCTTTATCCCATGGCAGTCCGGGGTTGGAGTTATGGATCGCCAGAACGATATTCACCATCCTCATGCTGCTGCTGTTCGCCATCGTGCACAC
>Ga0318558_10000396_pt1 | contig 11021 bp, 12 predicted proteins | sample GRESIP065b5f20_FD_203669 | JGI IMG/M metagenome (GOLD analysis project Ga0318558, IMG submission 203669) | Tropical soil microbial communities from Luquillo Experimental Forest, Puerto Rico - GRE.SIPMG.065b5f20 | ecosystem: Environmental > Terrestrial > Soil > Tropical forest > Bulk soil... | reverse complement strand
GATGGTGGCCGGAGGCCCCGCCGGACAGAACGACTTCAACGCCGCCATGTTCCACAGTCTCCCGCGAATTTTCTCCTTCGTGGTCCTGGCCACACTGCTGCTGTTGTTCGCGGCCTTCCGCTCGTTTCTGCTCCCGGTGAAGGCGGTGCTCATGAATCTGCTGGCAGTGGCCGCCGGCATGGGCGCAGTGGTGGCGGTGTTTCAGCTCGGCTGGCTCAACGGTCCGCTGGGAATCGAGCACCCCGTCGCCACCATTCCGCTGGAAATCCCCTTGATGGTGTTCTGTCTGAGCTTCGGGCTGTCGATGGACTATGAGCTATTCCTGTTGTTCCGCATCCAGCAGGCATACCTGCGCGACGGCGACAACAACCGTGCCACGGTCGAGGGGCTCGCCACGGTCGCGCCGGTAATCACCGGTGCAGGCCTCGTCATGGTCGCGGTCTTCGGCGCCTTCGTGGGCGCGGCGCTCCCGGTGCTGAAGATGATCGGCCTGGGACTGTGCGTGGCCGTGCTCATCGATGCGACAATAGTGCGGGCGCTGATCGTGCCCGCCGTGATGGCGTTGGCCGGTCGCTGGAACTGGTATCCGGGACGGCCACGCGCGGCGTAATACGCTACGCTCTCGCTTGCGTCCGCACGCATGCGAGTCGGCCGGAGAGTGAGATGTCTGCCGTTCGCCCTGCCGCAGTCGCCGGGATGTTCTACCCGGAAGCCGCCCGAGCACTGGCCGCGCAGGTCCGCACCTATCTCGAGCACGCCGCGCCCGCCGCCGGACCGGCGCGGCCCAAGGCGCTCATCGTGCCACACGCCGGCTACGTCTACTCCGGCCCGATCGCCGCGACGGCCTATGCCCGGCTCTCCGGTAGCTTCGAGGCAATCCGGCGCGTCGTGCTGTTGGGTCCCGCACATCGGGTGCCATTCCGCGGACTCGCGGTGCCATCGGCCGACGCTTTCGCGACGCCGCTCGGAGAGATCGAGATCGATCGTCGAGCGATTGCCCGGGCGCTCGAGCTTGCGCAAGTGAGTGCAAGCGACCGCGCGCATGCGCTCGAGCATTCTCTCGAGGTGCAGCTGCCGTTCCTGCAGACGCTGCTGCGGAGCTTCCAGCTGGTGCCGTTTGCCGTCGGTGACGCCAGCGCGGAACAGGTGGCGGAGGTCATCGAGCTGTTGTGGGGCGGGCCGGAGACGCTCATCGTCGTGAGCTCCGACCTCTCTCATTACCACGCTTACGGTGAGGCCCGGAACATCGACAAAGCGACCGCGGACGCGGTATTGAGGCTCTCGCCGACACTCGGTTACGAGCAAGCCTGCGGCGCACTCCCGATCAATGGTCTGCTCACGGTTGCACGCCGCCGCGCGCTCGAACCCGAGCTACTCGATCTGCGCAACTCGGGGGACACCTCCGGCGACAAGCTGCGCGTGGTTGGGTACGGATCGTTCGTATTCAGCGAGACCCGAGCATGACGGAGTTCGATCTCGGCAACGCCTTGCTCGTGCTCGCACGCTCGGCGATTGCGGAGCAGCTGGACCTCGGTCCGCTCGATGCGCTGAGCCATGCGAGGCTCGAGCAACCCGCCGCGACCTTCGTCACCCTGATGCAAGACGGTGGCCTCCGCGGCTGCGTCGGCTCACTGCATCCCATACGGCCGCTGCGCGAGGACGTGCGCAGGAACGCCATCGGAGCGGCGTTCCGCGACCCGCGATTCCCGCCGCTCACCGTGCGCGAGTTCGGACGGACGTTGCTCGAGGTGTCGCTGCTCTCGGAGGATGTGCGCATCGAGTTCAGCTCCGAGGTGGACCTCCTGGCACAGCTGCGACCGGGGCTCGATGGGGTGATCCTGGAATACGGCCGGCATCGCGCCACGTTGCTCCCGCAGGTGTGGGAGCACCTGGACGATCCGCGGGCTTTCTTCGCGGCGCTGAAACACAAGGCGCGGCTGCCGGAAGACTTCTGGAGCCCCGACATGCTCGTCAGCCGCTACGCGGTGACCACATGGAAAGAACCCGAGCCGGCACTGGTCGCAGAGGCGCACTGAGCCAGGACGGGTGGTTGTATATGGTCGAGTCCGAGGTAATCGTGCCAAGACCAACAGCGGAGTCGGTCGTCGGCACGCGCTACTGGCACAAGCTGGATGACGGGCGTGTGCAATGCGATGTGTGCCCGCGAGCGTGCAAGCTGCGCGACGGGCAACGCGGACTGTGCTTCGTGCGCGGGGCGGAAGCGGGGCAGATCAAGCTCTTCAGCTATGGCCGCTCGAGTGGCTTCTGCGTCGATCCGATCGAGAAGAAGCCGCTCAACCATTTTCTCCCTGGCACGAGTGTCCTGTCCTTCGGGACCGCCGGATGCAATCTGGCGTGCAAGTTTTGCTTCGCGCCGGGCACGCTTGTCGCAACGACGGATGGGATGCGCCCCATCGCAGATCTCTTTCAAGGCTGTGAAGAAAAGTACCGCAGGGACTCGGGGGAGATTGGGCGACCGAAATCGCTGACTGTTTGGACACGCGAAGGCAAGCACGCGCACGTTTCCAAGGTATTCGAACACCCTTACTCGGGTGAGCTGCTAGCGCTCAATGCTGCGGCTGGTCCTCCAATCCTGCTGACGCCCGACCACAGGGTGTTCGCGGCGCATCGCTCCAATCCCGACCATGTTGGATTACTCGAGGCAGCGAAGCTCTCGGCGGATCATTTTGTGGTGGTCCCCAAAGGGCAAACCGGATCGGACTCCGACAAGAGGATCTGGCGAGATGCTGGCGCGCACTTTTTGGTGCCACTGATCGGCATCGGCCGCGTACCATTCGAAGGCGCGGTCTACAACCTCGAGGTCGACGATCCCGATCATTCCTATCTTGCACCCTTCATCGCTGTCTCGAACTGCCAAAATTGGGACATGTCCAAATCGCGCGAGATGGACACGCTCGCCGACAACGCCCGTCCCGAAGATCTCGCCCAGGCTGCTCGCCGGCTCGGGTGCGCGAGTGTCGCTTTCACCTACAATGATCCGGTCGTCTTCATGGAGTACGCGATCGACACGGCGCAGGCCTGTCGCGAGGCGGCAATCCGCAGTGTCGCGGTCACCGCCGGCTACATGTGCGCCGAACCGCGCGCGGACTTCTATCGGCACATGGACGCGGCCAATGTTGATCTCAAGGGCTTCACCGAGCGCTTCTATTACAAGATATGCGGCGGCGAGCTCGCCCCGGTGCTCGAAACGCTCGAGTACCTCAAGCGCGAAACGCGGGTTTGGTTCGAGATCACGACACTGCTCATCCCCGGTGAAAACGACTCCGATGCAGAGATCGACCGGATGACGCAGTGGATCGCCGAGAAGCTCGGCCCCGACGTGCCGCTGCATTTCACCGCGTTCCACCCCGATTGGAAGATGCTGGACAAGCCGCGGACGCCGCCGGCGACGCTCACCCAAGCTCGCCGCATCGCGCTCGCGAACGGGCTGCACTTCGTCTACACGGGCAACGTGCACGATCGCGAAGGCGGCAGTACCTGGTGTCCCGGTTGCGGCGTCCGTCTGATCGAGCGTGACTGGTATCAGCTCGGGAGCTGGCAGCTCACCGAGTCCGGCGCATGCCAGAAATGCGGTACTCAGATTCCCGGGGTATTTGCCGGGGCGCCCGGGGGCTGGGGCGCACGGCGCCTCGCTGTGCGGCTTGCGCCGCGCACGACCGCGGGACGCTGAAAACCGTTCGCCGAAAGGATCCCTTTACGCGCCAACGCTGCGAAGCGCTGCAGCAAGCTCCCCGTCCGTGGCAGACTCACTGCAGCCTCCGGACGCCTCGCCGGATCCCGGGGCTCCGCACATCAAAATACAAAGAGGTGGCCCACATGAGTGTTCGTTCATGCGCGCTCGCCGGCGCACTCCTCACGGCCCTTGCGGTTCAGGCCGACTCACCCCCCGCTCCGGATGCACGCCAGGCCAGTGCCGAGGCCGAGGTCCGCGCGCTCGAGCAAAAATGGGTGGAAGCCGAGCTCCGACGCGACGCGGCCGCGGTGGCGGAGCTGCTGGATGACCAGTTCCTGGTTGTCTTTGGCGCAGGCAAACCGATCGACAAGGCCCAGTTCGTCAAGGCAGTGCCATCGTTTACCTCGACCTCTCAGGTCCTCTCCGACCAGATTGTGCGAGTTGCCGGCGATACGGCCATCATCATCGGCCGGGACACCGCGGAAGGAATCCACCATGACGGCAGTCACTACACGGAGACCGCGCGCTATACGTGCACTTACATCAAGCGGCAGGGACACTGGCGTGCACTCGCCGAGCAGATGGTGAATGAAGAGCCCTCACGCCGGTGAGCCGAAGGGCACCCTTAATCAGCGCAGGTCTGCTGCTGTATCGGCGGCGCGATTCGGGCCTGCAGGTGCTCCTGGTCCACCCGGGCGGACCCTACTGGGCAAAGAAGGACGACGGGAGCTGGTCGGTCCCCAAAGGGCTCGTCGATGCCGGCGAAGAGGAGCTGGCCTGCGCGCGGCGCGAATTCCGAGAGGAAACAGGCTTTGAGGCGCCACTCGAGGCTCCGGCGCACGATCTCGGCACATTCCGCCTGCCGAGCGGCAAGCAGCTACACGTGTGGGCGATCGAAGGAGACTGTGATCCGGCGGCCCTCAGCAGCAATCTCTTCGAGATGGAGTGGCCGCCGAAATCGGGCCGCACCGCGAGCTTCCCCGAGGTCGATCGCGGCGGCTGGTTCGATCGAGCGCAGGCGAGCGTCAAGATCGTGAGCGGGCAGCGTCCGGTGCTCGATAAGTTCTACGCCGAGCTCGGCTGAGCGCGCGATGGACCTGGGGTCGGGCTCGGAGCACATCGCAGACAAAGGTCGCGTACCAGCGCATAGGTGTAGGCGTAAGCCCGCGGCTCACCGCTGCCCCGGGGTCCTGCGATGTTGAGTCGCCGGGGATCTCTCTCGGTCACGAACTGCACGGCACGGCGCAGCGCCTCATCCAGCGGCTCGATCGCCGCGTCCACGACGAGGTGTGGACGCCCGAGCTGCCGGCAGAATTCGATCGTGCGGGCCGTGCCACCGCTCGGGCGGCCGAACGTAACCACGAGCGTGGCATCGCTGTCCTCGACGTTCTTGTGCGTACGCTCGTCGTATCCGCCACCCGCGAGCTCGCTGAGCGGATAACGGAGCGGGATCATGCCGTCTTCGGCGCGACGCCCGGCCGGGCACCATCCGCCACAGGGAACCCCAACACTCAGCGCCGCATCGAGAGCGGCGCGATCGACGCCCGTCTGACCGCCGGAGATTATCCGCACACGCACCCCAGGCGGCGAGTCACTCCGCAGGCGCAGGCATCGCGACCCCTGGGGTGGCCGCGCGACGCCCGCGCAGGCGGGCGAGCTCTTCCAGGTCCATGCTGTCGAGCTGCTCCTCGAGCCGCGTCACGGCTGCGTTGATCTCCGGCAACAGAATATTCTCGATGGCGCGCGTGCGGCGCTCGGTGCGCACGTACTCACGCACCAGCCGCCGCAGGTTCAGAGAGGTGATTGCGACCGCCACAGCGCTCACGAGCACCACGCGGTGCGCCCGAACGCACTCGCGTATGGCATCGCTGCTGCCATCGTAGGGCCGCTGCGCTGCCGGTGCGTCCGCCGTCTGGACCGTCGCCTCGATGAGGTGCAGCCCGAGCAGCCGAGTGCGCACCACCGTGAGGCTCAGATCCGCGAGCGACGCCGGCGGGTGTACGGCGAGCGTATCGAGGCCGTGACGCAGTAGCGCGGCAACGACCGCCACGCGCGCCGCCTCCTCCGCCGCAGCCATCTGCGCATGGCGGGCGCGCAGCCGCTCGAGCTCGCGCCGGATCTCGGCCGCGAGCAGAATGCGCTTCTCATCGAGCAGGCTGTACCCCTCCTTCACCAGCTGCTGCTCCTCCTTCAACTCGAGCAGCGCGATACGCGTGGTGGGGATCTCGCGCTCAGGCACGCGCAGCTCCCTCCAGGTAACGCTGCACCTGCTGCGGTTTGAGCCGCGTGAGCTCGGCCACGGGCAGCATCCGCAGCAGCTCCCAGCCGAGCGCCATACTGTCCTCGAGCGAGCGCGGGTCGCCCTGGCACACCAACCGCTGCTCGAACGCCGCTCCGAAAGCGAGGAAACGCCGGTCGACCTCCGGCAGGCTGTCCTCGCCCATCACGCTCGCGAGCACCCGCACACGTATCGCGCGCGCGTAGCTGGCAAAGAGCTGGTTGGCGAGCGCGGGATGGTCCGCATCGGTGAAACCCGCACCGATGCCGGAATTCATGAGCCGCGAGAGACTCGGCAGCGGGTTGATCGGCGGGTAGATGCCCCCGCGGTCGAGTTCGCGATCGAGCACGATCTGCCCTTCGGTGATGTAGCCGGTGAGATCCGGTACCGGACGACCGATGTCGTCGTTCGGCATAGTGAGGATCGGCAGCTGCGTGAGCGTCCCCGCCATTCCCTCGATGCACCCGGCGCGCTCGTAGAGGCTGGCGAGGTCAGAATACATGTAGCCCGGATAGCCCTTGCGGCTCGGCAGCTCGCCGTGGCTCGCGGACACCTCGCGCAGCGCCTCGCAGTAGTTGGTCATGTCGGTCATGATGACCAGCACGTGGCGTCCCTCGACGAACGCCAGGTATTCGGCGGCGGTCAGCGCGTAGCGCGGGGTGAGGAGGCGCTGCGTCGCGGGCTCATTCGCCAGATTGAGGAACATGACACTGTGCTCGAGCGCCGCGCTGCTCGCGAGCGCCTCGCGGAACGACTCGGCGGTGTCGTGCGACACGCCCATGCCGACGAAGACGATCGCAAAATCCCCCTGCTCTCCCCGGCGCAGCCGCGCGTGCAGCGCGATCTGCGTCGCCAGCCGATCGTGCGGGAGCCCCGCGCCCGAGAACAGCGGCAGCTTCTGTCCGCGCACGAGGCTATTCATGAGATCGATCGCCGCGACGCCGGTCTCGATGAAGTCCCGCGGCAGGGCGCGGGCGGCCGGATTGATCGAGAGGCCATCGATACGCATGCGGCGGGCCGCCGGAATGGGCGCGCCACCGTCGGTCGGCCGGCCGATGCTGTCGAAAGTTCGCCCGAGCATGCCGGGGCCGACACCGAACAGCAGCGGCTCGTTGCGCACGCGGATGCGCGTATCGCGCAATCCGAGGCCGACCGTGGATTCGAGCACTTCGACCACGATGGTGTGCTCATCGAGCGCGGCCGCACGACCGACGCGGCTCGCGCCATCGCGGTCCAGCACCTCGACGAAGGCGTTGAGTCCGAGCTCGACGGTGCGCTCGAGAAACAGCAGCGGCCCCTCGATGCGGCGCACGACGCTCCCCAGTGCAACCTCAGCGCGCATGACCGTGCTCGCTCGACAGGGCGCCGAACTGCTGTTCCATCTGCTGCCACAGCGCGCCTATGCCCGCGATCCTGGCCTCGCCGTACTCCTCGCCGATGCGTTGTAGCGTGACTCGCACGGGAAGGCCCGCGACCTCATCGGGTGTGACGCCGGCGTCGACGGCGGCTCGGGCCAGATCGACAAAGCGCACGATGATGCCGAGAATCGCCGACTGCCGCTGCGGCGAGCAATAACGGTCGACCTCCGAGTAGGAGGACTGGCGCAGCACCGCTTCGTTCACCAGCTCCGCGCACAGCAGCGTCAGCTGCTGCGCCGGAGGCAACGCGTCCTTGCCCACGATGCGTGCCATGCGCTCGAGGTGTACTTGCGCCTGCAGCAGCTCGAGTACGCGCCGCCGCTGCTCGAGCCAGTCGGGATTGCCCTCGGCGTGCCACCACGCGGCCAGCGCGTCGGCATCGGCGCTGTAGGACAGCAGCGGGTTGATCGCCGGAAAGAAACGCGCCTGCGCGCGCTCGCGGTCGAGCGCCCAGAAGCTGCGCACGCAGCGGCGCGTGTTCATGGTCACGGGCTCTGAGAAATCGCCCGCCGCCGGGCTGATCGCACCGATGATGGTCACCGACCCCTCGGCGCCACCGAGGGTCTGAACGCGTCCGGCGCGCTCGTAGAATTGGGCCAGCCGCGAGGCGAGGTACGCGGGGAAGCCCGCCTCACTGGGCAGCTCACCGAGCCGGCCACTCACCTCGCGCAGCGCCTCGGCCCAGCGGCTGGTCGAGTCGGCCATGAGCGCGACGTGCAGCCCCTGATCGCGGTAGTACTCCGCCACCGTGATCGCCGTATAGATGCTCGCTTCGCGAGCCGCGACCGGCATGTTCGAGGTGTTGGCGATGATTACCGTGCGCTCCATGAGACGCCGCCCGGTGCGCGGATCCTCGAGCTTCGGCAGCTCATCGAGCACCTCGGCCATCTCATTGCCGCGCTCGCCGCAGCCAACGTAGACGATGATGTCGGCATCGCACCACTTGGCGATCGACTCTTGCAGCACGGTCTTGCCGGTGCCGAACCCGCCGGGCACCGCAGCGCGGCCGCCGCGCGCAACGGGAAAGAGTGTGTCGAGGATCCGCTGCCCGGTGATCATCGGTCCCGCCACCGGCAGGCGATTGGCGACGGGTCGCGGTTCCCGCACTGGCCAGGAATTCGTGAGCGATAGCGAACCGGCAGTGCCATCGACACGTGTGAAGCGGCACGCGTGCTCATCGGCACCGTACTCACCGGCCGCAGCCACCCAGGTCACGGTGGCCGACATGCCAGGCGGGACGAGCAGTGCCTCGGAGCGAGAACCGCCGATCGTCCCCACACGCCGGCCCGCCTGCAGACGCTCGCCGACCTTGATCGTCGGTTCGAAGCCGAAGCGGCCGCTGGCGCCGCGGTTCACTCCGGCCGATATAAACGCTCCGGCGACGCCCTCGAGCGGGCGCAGCAGCCCGTCGAAGATGTGGCCGAGGAGTCCGGGACCGAGGCGCACGGACAGTGCGCTGCCCGTCCCCCGCACCGACTGCCCGGGTTTCAGCCCTGTCGTGTCCTCGTAGATCTGCGCAACGAATTCATCGCCCGCCAACTGGATGACTTCTCCCGGCAGCGAGTCGTCACCCACCGTGATCGCCTCGTGCACGTGAAACGTGTCGGAGGTGCGTGCCCGTAGCACCGGCCCGCTGATCCAGCGGATGCGTGCCTCGGTCATGGCTTCGGACCCAGGGCGAGATACTCGGATAGAAAGAGCGCTTCCACAGCCTCGCGATCGACCAGCAGGCCTTCGATCGTGGCATCGAGGCATGCCCCGCTGGTGCGCACGCGCAGGCCCACGCGCAACTGCGGCTCGGGATGCCATTCGACATCCTGGTCGCCGCCAGCACCGGCCTGCGTGAGAGCGCGTTGCCGCTCCTCGAGTGCGAGTCCCGCGGGGTGCTCGATGCGCCACGCCCGCCCGCCGAGCAGCTGCGCGGCATCCTGCAAGGCGGCGGCAAGCCAAACGCCGCGCCCCTGCTTCTCGCGCCAGCGCGCCTCGAGCGTCGCGCCGATGCGCTGCCACATGTGCTGCAACAGCGTAAGCGTCTCGCGCTGCGCGCGCTGCCGAGTCTCGAGCTCGGCGCGCGCCTGCGCCTGACGCAAGCCCTGACTCATGCGCGCCCGCTCACGTCCGACCGCCTGATGCAGACTCTCGCGAGCCTCCGCGCGAGCCGCCCGCAGGATCTCCTCCACCTGAGCGTCGCTCTGCGAGCGGATGTCACGCGTACGCTGCTCGCGCCGTTGGGTGGCGAGCCCGAGGAGAGCGTTGACCTGCGCATCGAGGATGCTCGCAGGCGCGGCTTCCGTCACGGCGGCTTCGTTCGCCGCGGCTTCGTTCACGGCAGCACTCCGAGTGCGCGCCGCGCCTCCCAGGCGAGATCCGGCGGCTCCTGCTGGCGCCGCAGGTCGGCGATGACGAGGATGAGCGGCGGGAACGCGTGCAGGGCCGCTTGCAGTGCAGCCTCCGGCAGGAGCGCGGCGAGCTCTGCGGTGAGGAGGATGACGTCCGCTTCCTGCTGCGCAGTCGCGAAGCAGCTCTCGATGTTATCGGATGTGGCGAGCAGGATGCGCGCGCCGGTCAATCCCCAGCCCAGACTCGTCAGCTCTTCCGCGATGACCGCGACTTCCATGTCTCAGCTCAACCGGTTGAGGATCAGGATGGAGACGATCAGCCCGTAGATGGCGATTCCCTCGGCGAGTCCGACGAGCACCAGCACGCGCCCGAAGAGCTCCGGCTTCTCGGCGATCGCACCGACGGCGGCGCTCCCCACGCGTCCAACGGCATAGCCCGCTCCGAGTGTGGCGAGCGCCGTCGAGAGTGCCGCGGCGAGCAGCGCCCAGCCTGTGTACTGCGGCTCGACGTGCGCGCCGGCGGCAGCTTCTTCCGCCGCCACTGCCACCGTCGGTTGCGCGGCGATGAGGAGGCCAGTCGTCACGATCGCGACGATGGCGGCGAGAATCAGCAGACTACGGCTCAGGGCGGTGGAAGTGCGCGAGGTCGGTGCCATGGGAAACCCTCGAGAGTCTAGAGGCGCGGGGCGCCGGTGGACGGCACGGGCAGAGGGCGGAAGGGCCTGCCCGCAGCTTTGAGGAATCGGATGAAGAACTCGAACAGGATGAGGCGCGTCGTCTGGATGCCGACCACCAGTCCCTCGATGGCGATCACGAGCAGATTGCCGATGGCGAGTGTCATCAAGGCGAGCGGGCGTGGCCCGATGCCGGCGACGATTCCGTTGATCGCTGCAGCGAGTCCCGCGTGCGCGAGCGCAAAGGCACCGACGCGTACGAACGAGATGGTGTTCACGATGAGCTGCAGCACGGTCTCCAGCGACTCACCCACGGCTGCGCCGAACCGCCGCCAGCGCTCCCCGCGGGGCGCCACCGCCGCAGAGCCGGTCCACGACCACAAAAGTCCGGCGGGCAGCGCCCACAAGGTCGCCTTGCCGAGCGCGCGCGCCACGAGCGCGAGGTACGCGCACGCGAGCCCTGCACGGGTCATCCACCAGAGACGTGCCTGGCCGCTCCAGAAGTACTGCACCGCCGCGAGCAGCATCCCGATGAAGATCACGCACACGCCGAACAGCAAGCTCGTCTTGAGAAGTGTCAACGGCTCATCCATCGGCCGCAGCCACAGGGGCCGCAGC
>Ga0318558_10000391_pt1 | contig 11073 bp, 10 predicted proteins | sample GRESIP065b5f20_FD_203669 | JGI IMG/M metagenome (GOLD analysis project Ga0318558, IMG submission 203669) | Tropical soil microbial communities from Luquillo Experimental Forest, Puerto Rico - GRE.SIPMG.065b5f20 | ecosystem: Environmental > Terrestrial > Soil > Tropical forest > Bulk soil... | reverse complement strand
GTACCCGCCGCGCACGGGTGGCCGCCCGACCGGCGGTGCCGGACGGCCCAGCGGCACCCCCGGAGGCCTGCGCAGCGGCGGGCGTCCCGGCGGTGGCTTCGCCGGCCGCTCGGGTGCCGGCGCTCCTGCGGGCGCACCGCCCCAAGGTGGGCGCGGGGGGATGCCCGGACGCCGGCCGCCTCAGCGCCGGGCCCGTCGCCGCCGGCGGAACCTCGAAGAGCTCGAGCCGACGCAGCTCACGACCTACCAGCCCTCGACGGCGCCGGTCCCCGAGGGCGAACTCATCGTCGAGCGCGGCTCCACCGCCCGCGACCTCGGGCCCAAGCTCAACCGGAGCGCCGGCGACGTCGTGCGCTTCCTGTTGCTGCAGGGCGAGATGGTCACGGCCACCCAGTCGCTCAGCGACGACATGATCGAGCTCTTCGCCGCCGAGCTGGGCGCCGACGTGCGTCTGGTCGACCCCGGCGAGGAGCAGGAGGCCGAGCTGCTCGCCCGGTACTTCGAGGACGACGAGGAAGAGGACGAGGCGGACCAGCGGCCGCGACCCCCGGTCGTCACCGTCATGGGCCACGTCGACCACGGCAAGACGCTGCTGCTCGACCGCATCCGCCAATCGAACGTGGTCGAGGGTGAGGCCGGCGGCATCACCCAGCACATCGGCGCCTACCAGGTCGACTGGCAGGGCCATCCGATCACCTTCATCGACACCCCCGGCCACGCCGCCTTCACCGCCATGCGGGCGCGCGGGGCGCAGGTGACCGACATCGTGATCCTGGTGGTGGCGGCCGACGACGGCGTGATGCCCCAGACGATCGAGGCCATCGACCACGCCAAGGCGGCGGATGTCCCGATCATCGTAGCGGTGAACAAGATCGACCGGCCCGACGCCGACTCCTCGCGCGTGCTGCAACAGCTGTCCGAGCGCGAGCTCGTGCCCGAGGCGTGGGGCGGCGACACCATCATGGTCGAGGTCTCGGCGCTCCAGGGCACCGGGGTGGAGGACCTGCTCGAGCAGATCGTGCTGGTGGCCGAGGTCGAGGAGCTGACCGCCCGCGTCGAGGGCGAGGCGCGCGGCGTCGTGCTCGAGGCGAATCTCGAGGCCGGCCGCGGGCCGGTCGCCACCCTCATCGTGCAGCAGGGCACGCTGCGCGTCGGCGACCCCGTGGTGGCCGGCGCCGCCTGGGGCAAGGTCAAGGCGCTGGTCGACGACAGGGGCGACCACATCAAGGAGGCCCTGCCCTCGACCCCGGTGCAGGTGCTCGGGTTCTCCGAGCCGCCGCACGCCGGGGACGAGATGCGCGCCGCCAAGGACCTGGCCCGGGCGCGCTCGCTGGGCGAGGCGCGGGCCCAGCGCGTCCGCCTGACCGGCCACATGCCGGTGGCGGCGTCATCGGGGGCCCGGCTCGAGGACCTCTTCGAGCAGATCTCACGGGGCGAGACGGCCACGCTCAACCTGGTCCTCAAGGCCGACGTGCAAGGCTCGCTCGAAGCGGTGACCGAGTCGCTCAAGCGTCTCGAGCGCGACGACGTGAAGCTGAGCTTCGTCCTGCGCGGCGTCGGCGGCATCACCGAGAACGACGTGCAGCTGGCCGCCGCCTCGAACGCCACGATCATCGGCTTCAACGTGCGTCCCGACAAGCGGTCGCGCGAGCTGGCGGAGCAGTCGGACGTCGAGATCCGGACCTACGAGATCATCTACAAGCTGCTCGAGGACCTCGAGGCGGCCATGCTCGGCCTGCTCTCCCCGGTCTTCGAGGAGGTCGTCACGGGCGAGGCCGAGGTGCGCGAAGTGTTCCGGGTCCCCCGAGTCGGCGCCATCGCCGGGTGTTACGTGCGCGACGGGAAGATCACCCGGGGTTCGAAGGTGCGCTTCCTCCGCGAGGGAACCGTCATCTGGAAGGGCGCCATCCAGTCCTTGCGTCGCTTCAAGGACGACGTGCGCGAGGTGGCGTCGGGCTTCGAGTGCGGCATCGGCCTCTCTGACTTCCAGGACCTGAAGGAAGGCGACGTGATCGAGACCTACGAGGAACGCGAGATCGCCCGGACCTGAGCCGAGTGAGCTGAGGAGCTGATGCGGTGACCGTGAGACGTCGCACCGCGACATATCCGCGGGCGTTGCGGGTGAACCAGGTGTTGCGCCAGGTCCTGGCGGAAGAGCTGGAACGCCTGGGCGACGCCGACGAGCTGCCCATGGTGACGATCACCTCGGTGGAGGTGGCGGCCGACATGCGCACGGCCGTCGTCTACCTGGCGTCGCTCGACGAGTCGACGGCTGACGCCCTCGAGGAGCAGCGGGGCCACCTCCAGCACGTCGTGGGCACGCAGATGACGATGAAGCGGACGCCGCGCCTGCGCTTCACCGCCGACCCCGCCATCGCGGCCGGCTCCCGGGTGGAAGAGCTGCTGCGCGGGCTGCACGCGGCGGAGGGGGCGAGGCAGGCCGGGCCCGGCCCCGAGGAGGCCGGGCCGCCCGAGCAGGCCTCTGGGGAGGGGGACCCCCAGGCCGACGAGCCGTGAGGCGCGCGTGAGCACACCGGCGACGCCGGGCCTCAACGGCCTCGTCGTGATCGACAAGCCGGCCGGCCTGACGTCGCACGACGTGGTCGCACGCTGCCGGCGCATCTTCGGGCAGCGCCGGGTCGGCCACGCCGGCACTCTCGACCCCGACGCCACCGGCGTCCTCCTGGTCGGGCTCGGACGCGTGACGCGACTGCTGCGCTTCGTCAGTGCGCTGCCCAAGACCTACACGACCGACATCGTGCTCGGCACCGCCACGAGCACGCTCGACGCTTCGGGCGACGTCGTGGGTACCTACGACATGGCCCACGTGACGCCCGAGATGGTGCGGGCGGCCGCGACGGAGTTGACCGGTGAGATCGAGCAGGTGCCACCGATGGTCTCCGCCGTCAAGGTGGGCGGGCGGCGGCTGCACGAACTGGCGCGCCAGGGCGTGGAGGTCGAGCGCGCCCCGCGGCCGGTGTCGGTGTACCGCTTCGACACGGCGCCGGTCCAGGGCCGGCCGTGCGTGTACCGGGCCGAAATCGAGTGTTCCTCGGGCACCTACGTCCGCGTGCTCGCCCACGACCTCGGCCGGGCGCTCGGCGGTGGGGCGCACGTCGCCGACCTGCGGCGCACCCGGATCGGATCCTTCGGCGAGGGTGTGATGCGGCCGCTCGAGCGCCTCGGGCCCGACGACGTGCTGACGCCGGCGCAGGCCGTGCGCGACCTCGACGCCGTGACGGTCGAGCCGGCCATCGCGGCCTCCGTGCGCACGGGCCTGCCCCTCGACAAGGTGCCTCTGGGCGCGGTCGGCGACGGCCCGTGGTCGCTGCTCGACGACCAGGGTGTGCTGCTGGCGGTCTACGAGGCGACCGGCAGCGACCGCATCCGCCCTGGCGTCGTCCTGGCCGGCGACTGAGCGCACCGGGCTACCCTCACTCGCGATGCCCGGGCCAGGAACCGCCGTCACCATCGGGGCCTACGACGGGGTCCACCTGGGCCACCGCGCGCTCTTGCGCGACCTGTCCGAGCGGGCGGCGGCCGCCGGCCTCTCGACCGTGGTGGTGACGTTCGACCGCCATCCGGCCTCGGTCGTGCGCCCCGAGTCCGCCCCCAAGCAGCTGACCGACCTCGAGCAGAAGCTCGAGCTGTTGGCCGAGTGCGGCATCGACCGCACCCTGGTCGTGCATTTCGACGAGGCACGCGCCGCCGAGTCGGCCGAGGACTTCGTGCAGGAGGTGCTCGTGGACGAGCTGTCGGCGCGCCTGGTCGTGGTGGGCGAGGACTTCCACTTCGGCCACGGGCGACGCGGCAACGTCGAGCTGCTGCGGCGCTGCGGGACGGAGGCCGGCTTCGAGGTCGTCGGCGTCGCCTTGACCGGCGACGGGGAGGCGGCGGTGTCGTCCACGCGCATCCGGGCGCTGCTGGCCGACGGGGACGTCGAGGGCGCGGCGGCCCTCCTCGGCCGCGCCCACGAGGTGCGGGGCACCGTGGTGCGCGGCGACGGTCGCGGCGGCCCGGACCTGGGATTCCCGACGGCCAACCTCCGCCTGCCCGACGACATCGCGCTGCCGGCCGAGGGGGTCTACGCCGGGCACTACCGGCGGCCGGACGGCTCGGTGTACGGGGCCGCCATCAACGTGGGCCGACGGCCCACCTTCTACGAGCCCGGCACGGCGCCCGTGCTGGTGGAGGCGTACCTGCTGCGGTTCGACGGCGAGCTCTACGGCGAGCGGGCCGGGGTCTCCTTCGCCCGGCGCCTGCGGGACGAGCTGCGCTTCGAGACGGTCGAGGACCTGGTGGCCCAGATGCGGGCCGACGTCGAGGCGACGGAGCGTGTGCTCGCCTCGGCCGATCTCCCCTGATCAGCGGTCGGCTGCTACCATATTCCCCGGCTAGGGAGGGGTCCCTGGCGCACTCCGACAACGTTTTCCGAGGAACTCTTCTATGCCCGACACGCAGGCCACCATCGCCGAGTACCGGCTCCACGACAAGGACACCGGCTCGCCCGAGGTGCAGATTGCGTTGCTGTCGGGACGGATCAACCACCTGACGGAGCACCTGAAGGAGCACAAAGGGGACCACCACACCCGGCGGGGCCTGATGAAGCTCATCGGCCAGCGCCGGCGGCTGCTCGACTACGTCCGCAAGAACGACGTCGAGCGCTACCGCACCATCATCAGCCGTCTCGGCATCAGAAGGTAGCGGAGCACCACAGAACCGGGCGTCTCAGCCAACTGGCTGCCAGTCGCCGGTCACTTCGGGTGCGAGGTGGTCGACCACTGGGAACCAGATCCGCAGATGCCCCCGACAGACGAGGAGCATCATGGCTGATGCCATTTCCGTTTCGGCCCCCATCGGCGGGACCGAGCGCACCATATCCTTCGAGGCGGGCAAGCTCGCCCAACTGGCCGACGGCGCCGTGCTGGCGCGCATCGGCGACACCGTCATCTTGGCGACCGCAACGGCCGCCCGCTCGGTGCGGGAGGGGACCGACTTCTTCCCGCTGACCGTCGACATCGAGGAGCGGACGTACGCCGCCGGGAAGATCCCCGGCTCGTTCTTCCGTCGTGAGGGCAAGGCCTCCGACCAGGCCATCCTGACCGACCGCCTCATCGACCGCCCGCTGCGGCCGTCGTTCCCCGACGGGTTCCGCAACGAGGTGCACATCGTGGGCACCGTGGTGGGCGCCGACCAGGAGAACCCGCACGACGTGCTCGCCATCAACGCCGCCTCGGCTGCGCTGATGATCTCGGGCATCCCCTTCGACGGACCCATCGGTGCCGTGCGCGTGGCCTACACGACCGAAGGCGAGTGGATCCCGCACCCGACGTTCGAGGACGGTGACGAGTCCACCTTCGAGCTCGTCGTCGCCGGGCGGGCGCTGAGCGACGCGGCCGACGCCGACGTCGCCATCATGATGGTCGAGGCGGGCGGCACCGAGAAGTCGTGGTCCTACTACGAGACCGGCGCGCCGAAGGTCAGCGAAGAGGTGCTGGCGGCCGGGCTGGAGGCGGCCAAGCAGTGGATCCGCGAGTCCATCGTGCTGCAGCGCCAGCTCGTCGACGCCTTCGTGGCGACGCGGGGCCCTGTCGAGACCATTCCGTTCTCGACCTTCACCGACTACGAGGACGACGTCTTCTCGCGTGTCGAGGCCGTGGGCACCGACCTCATCACCAAGGCCAACCTGATCACGTCGAAGGCGGAGCGCAACGCCGCGCTCGACGCCGCCGCCGAGGAGATCAAGGCGTCGCTGGGCGAAGAGTTCGTCGAGCGGCCGAACGAGGTCAAGGCCGCCATCCGCTCGCTCACCAAGAAGCTGGTGCGCAAGCGCATCATCGAGGAGGGCGTCCGCATCGACGGCCGGGGCACGGCCGACATCAGGCCGCTGACGGCCGAGGTCGACCTGGTGCCGACGGCGCACGGGTCGGCGCTGTTCCAACGGGGCGAGACCCAGGTGCTGAACGTGACGACGCTCGGCATGCCGCGCATGAACCAGCTCCTCGACACGATCACGCCGGTGGAGTCGAAGCGCTACATGCACCACTACAACTTCCCGCCGTTCTCGACGGGGGAGACCGGATTCATGCGCGGACCCAAGCGGCGTGAGATCGGCCACGGCATGCTGGCCGAGCGGGCCCTGCTGCCGGTGGTGCCGAGCGAAGAGGAGTTCCCCTACGCCATCCGCGTGGTGTCCGACGTGTTGGCGTCGAACGGCTCGACATCCATGGCCTCGGTGTGCGGCTCGTCGCTGTCGCTGATGGCCGCCGGCGTGCCGATCAAGGCACCGGTGGCGGGCATCGCCATGGGCCTCGTGCACGACGGCGACGCCTACGTCACGCTGACCGACATCCTCGGCGCCGAGGACGCCTTCGGCGACATGGACTTCAAGGTGGCGGGCACCGCGGACGCGGTCACGGCGTTGCAGCTCGACACGAAGATCGACGGGCTGCCGGCCGACGTGCTGGCCAAGGCCCTGTTGCAGGCCAAAGAGGCGCGGCTGACGATCCTGGGCGTGATGGCGGGCGCCATCGCCGAGCCCCGGGCCGAGGTGGCCACCAGCGCCCCGAAGATCGTCTCGATGGAGATCCCGATCGACAAGATCGGCGAGGTCATCGGGCCCAAGGGCAAGGTCATCAACACCCTGCAGCAAGAGACCGGGGCCGACATCGCGGTCGACGACGACGGCGTCGTCGGCACGGTCACCATCGGCGCCAAGGACGGCAACGCGGTGGAGGAGGCCCGGCGTCGCATCTCGCTGATCCTCGACCCACCCACCGCCGAGGTCGGCGCCGTCTACCCCGGCAAGGTCGTCAACATCACCAAGTTCGGCGCCTTCGTCAACGTGCTGCCGGGCCGGGACGGGCTCTTGCACATCTCCAAGTTGTCGTCGCTGGCCGGCGGCAAGCGCATCAACAACGTCGAGGACGTGCTCACCCTGGGCCAGCCGGTCGAGGTGCGCGTCGACGACATCGACCCCCAGGGCAAGGTGTCGCTGTCCCTGGCCTCGGAGCCCGAGGGTGCCGCGAGCGGCGGCGGCCGGGGTGAGCGGAGCGAGCGTGGTGAGCGCAGGGAGCGCGGCGACGGCGGAGGCAACGGCGACGGTTCCTCGCCGGCGGGGTCCGGTGGGGTCTCCTTCGAGGACGCCTTCGAAGCCGAGCTCGTGGCGGACCTGGGCGACCTCGGACCCGGCGCCGCCGAGTCCGACAGCGGCCGGGGCGACCGCGACCGGGACCGCGGCGGCGACCGCGGCGGCGACCGTCGCCCGCGTGGCCGTTCCCGTCGTCGTTGATCGAGACCTCGGTCCTGCCGTGCGGCATCCGTCTGGTCACCGAGACCATGGCGGACGTCCGCTCGGTGGCGGTCGCCTACTGGGTCGGCACCGGCTCGCGTGACGAGCCCGGCGAGCTCGCCGGCGCGTCGCACTTCCTCGAGCACCTCCTCTTCAAGGGGACCGAGACGCGCACCGCCGTGGCCATCGCCGAGGCGCTCGACGAGGTGGGTGGCGACTGCAACGCCTTCACGACCAAGGAGTACACGACCTTCTACGTGCGGCTGTTGTCCGAGCACCTCGACCTCGGCCTCGACATCCTGAGCGAGATCATGTGGGCGCCGGCCCTGCGCGAGGCGGAGCTCGAGGCGGAGCGCACCGTGATCCTCGACGAGATCCTGATGCACGCCGACGAGCCGGCGGACCTCGCGTCCGAACGGTGGCAGGCGGCCCTCTTCCCCGGTCATCCGCTCGGGCGCGACACCCTGGGCACCGCGTCCACGGTGCAGCGCATCGGGCGCGACGACGTCCGCACCTTCTTCGAGCGCCACTACCGACCCGGCAACATGGTCGTCTCGGTCGCGGGCGACTGTTCGCACGAGACGGTGGCGGAGGGCCTGGAGCGTCGCTTCGCCGGGCAGTCCGGCGGGGAGACGCCATCCCGGATGGTCCCCGGGCCCGATGTGGTCACGTTGGATGTCGTCCGCCGGCCGACCGAGCAGGCCCATCTCGTCTACGGCGCCCGGTCGGCCTCGCGGTTCGACGAACGGCGCTGGGCGCTTGCCGTCCTCAACCACGTCCTCGGCGGCGGGCTCTCGAGCCGCCTCTTCCAGAAGGTCCGCGAGCAGCGCGGGCTGGCGTATTCGGTGTGGTCCGAACGGGCGGCCTACGCCGATACCGGCTCGCTGGCGGTCGTCGTGGGGACCGCACCCGAACACGTCGACGAGGTGCTCCGCATCGTCAACGGCGAACTCGAGCAGCTGGCGGCCGACGGCGCGACGGCGCGCGAGCTGGCGGTGGCGAAGGGAAACCTGCGCGCCGAGATGCTCCTCTCGGGCGAGGAGTCCGGGGCGCGCATGAGTCGGATCGGCGCCTCCCTGCTCCTGCACGGCGAGGTGCTCTCGGTCGACCAGATCCTCGGTCGGATCGAGGCCGTGGACGCGGCACAGGTGCGTGAGGTCGCAGCGGAGCTTGCGGGGGCGCCGCGCACTCTGACCGCCGTGGGGCCGTTCGACGAGGACGCGTTCGTCGCCCACCTGCCTGCCATGGCCGCCCGGTAGCCTGCACCCCATGCACAGGGTCGGTGTGGTCGGCGCGGGCGGCCGCATGGGACACGAGGTCTGCCGAGCCGTCTCCGACGCGTCGGACATGGAGCTCGTCGCCGCCATCGACCCGGCGCACGTCGGTGCGGACGCGTGCGGACGGCCCATCGTCGGGGAGGTCAACGCGCTGTCGGACTTCGGTGCCCAGGTCGTCGTCGACTTCACCGTCGCCGCCGCGGTGCGCCACAACGTGCCCCACTACGCGCACCAGGGCGTCCACGCGGTGATCGGGACGAGCGGGTTGTCCGACGCCGACCTGAAGGCGGCGGCAGCGAGCTTCCAGGGCAGTGGGGCCAACGTGATCGTCGCGGCCAATTTCGCCATCGGCGCGGTGCTCTTGATGCACTTCGCCGCCTTGGCGGCGCCGCACATGGACGGGGTCGAGGTGATTGAGCTGCACCATGACGCCAAGCGCGATGCGCCGTCGGGCACGTCGATCCACACCGCCGCGCTGATCGCCGAGGCCCGGCGCGCCGCCGGCAGCGGGCCGCTGCCCGCCGACCCCACGACCGACGTGGTGCTGTCCGGCGCCCGGGGCGCCGAGGGGCCCGACGGCGTGCGGGTCCACTCGGTGCGCTTGCCCGGGCTCGTTGCCCACCAAGAGGTGATCTTCGGTGCCCCCGGCCAGAGCCTGAGCATGCGCCACGACTCCTACGACCGCCGCTCGTTCATGCCCGGCGTGCTGCTCGCGGTGCGGTCGGTCGCGGACCGTCCCGGTCTGACGGTGGGTCTCGAGGCGTTGCTCGGGCTGTGAACCCCGACGTGCGGGAGCGGTTGCTGCAGGCGACCTACGTCTGCGTCGGTCGTTGGGGACTGGCCAAGACGACGGTCGAGGACGCCGCGCGCGAGGCCGGCGTCTCACGCGCCACGGTGTATCGCTACTTCCCGGGCGGACGCGAGGAGCTCGTCGGGGCCGTCGTCGGGTGGGAGTTCGCCCGGTTCTTCCGCCGCCTCTACGAAGAGGTGCACGATGCCGAGACCCTCGAGGAGGTGATGGAGCGCGGGCTGATGTTCGCCCACCGCGCGCTCGTCGAGCACGAGGTGCTCCAACGGGTCCTCGAGACCGAGCCCGAGATCCTCTTGCCGCGGCTCACCATCGAGGCGGACCAGACGAACACCCTGGTGGCCGCGTTCCTGGCGCCCTACCTCGTGCGCCACGGCATGGCCGAGGGGCCCGAGCTCGACCTGGCGGCCGAGTTCCTGGCCCGCATGGTGCTCTCCTACATCGGGTCGCCCGGGCGCTGGGACCTCAACGACCCCGACCAGGTGGCGCTGCTGGTCCGATCCGAGCTCCTGGCCGGCATCCGGTGAGCTTCGCCGGCGGTGGGAGGCCCGAGCCGGGCCCGCCTGCCGCGCCCGTGTGCTACCGGCACGAGGGCCGGAGTGCCGCCGTGCGCTGCACGCGCTGCGAGCGGCCCATCTGCACCGACTGCATGGTCGAGGCGCCCGTCGGATGGCAGTGTCCAGAGTGCACACGGGCGGGCGTCAAGCGGTCGCGCGAGGTGCCGGCCTTCACGCACACGGGTCCCGGCCGGAGCGGTGTCGTGGGCTCGACCAACCCGACGCCGGTGGTGCTGCTCATCATCGCCGTCAACGTCGTGGTGTTCCTCTTGGAGGACTTCGGCAACAACGCCTCGTTCATCGCTCGCTTCGCCATGTGGCCGCGCGGGGTGTACCTGCTGCACCAGTACTACCGGGCCTTCACGGCGATGTTCCTCCACCTCAACTTCCAGCACATCCTCTTCAACATGATCGTGCTGCTCATCGTCGGGCCGGCGGCCGAAGTGCTGTTGGGCAAGGTGCGCTTCCTCGCGCTCTACCTGATCGCCGGTTTCGGCGGGAGCGTCGCGTCGTACCTGCTCGGCACGCCCAACGAGCTCGGGATCGGTGCCTCGGGAGCGATCATGGGCGTACTCGGGGCCTACGTGGTGATCGGGTTGCGTCGCCGCCTTCCGGTCGCGCCGATCGTGATGCTGCTCGTGGTGAACTTCGCCATCGGTTTCTGGGGCAACATCGACTGGCGCGCACACGCCGGGGGACTGGTGACGGGAGCGCTCCTCGCCTTGGTCTACGACTACGCCGGCGGGCTGCGCGACCAGACGGCCGACCTGGCGGTGACGGTCGGGGCCAGCGCCGTCGTGGTGGCGCTCCTGGCCCTGGTGCTCACCACCGTGGCGCCGGGCCACGTCAATCTGAGCTGACCCGGGCTCCGGGAGGGGGTCGGGACCGGCGTGCTCCCGGGCTTTTTGCGCGTGCCCGCGCCCATGGTTGACAGTGAGACAAATATCGCCATACTGTTTCAACAGTGGGCGCAGCGGTGACGCGAACCGAACCCGGACCGACGGGTGCCCCGCTCGAGGGGCGGGAGCGACAGGCCGTCGTCCGCCACCTTGGGGCCGACGACCGGTCGTCCACGCGGGTGCGCATCGTCGACGGGGCGCTGCGCTGCCTCGCCCGGCAGGGCATCGCCAAGACCACGGT
>Ga0318558_10000373_pt1 | contig 11242 bp, 6 predicted proteins | sample GRESIP065b5f20_FD_203669 | JGI IMG/M metagenome (GOLD analysis project Ga0318558, IMG submission 203669) | Tropical soil microbial communities from Luquillo Experimental Forest, Puerto Rico - GRE.SIPMG.065b5f20 | ecosystem: Environmental > Terrestrial > Soil > Tropical forest > Bulk soil... | reverse complement strand
GTCAAGGACGTCCGGCATAGCCGCAACGGCCGCTACGCCGACATCATGGTCGAGCGTTTGCGCGAATTAAAGCTCGAGCGCGGCCGCATCGGATTGCTGGAGATCGATCCCCGTCACGGTGATTATTTGCCGGTGAACCAATACAACGTGCTGGCCGAAAATCTGCCCGACGCGGAGCTCGTATTCACGCGAGGCTTCCTGCATGAACTCCTGTCGATTCACAGCGCCGAGGAACTCGACTGCGTGCGCAAGGCGGGCGTGCTGTGTCAAAAGGCCATGGAGGCGATGGTCGCGCGCGCCAAGCCCGGCGTTAAGGAATACGAATTGCGCGCCGCCGCGGGCGCGGCGATCCTCGAGGGCGGCGGCGACATTGATTTTTTGATCATCGGCTCGACCCCGATGGCCAATCCGGCAATGGTGTTCGGCAATCCGCGACCCTCGGCGCGCGTCCTGCAAAAGGGCGACATCATCAATATGGAACTCGCCGCGGGCTATCGCGGCTATACCGCACAGATCGGCTCCCCAATCTGTCTCGGCGAACCGACCGACATGGTGCACAAGTTTTGGGAGGAAATCACGCTGCCGGGCTACCACCGCATCGTCGCCGAGATCGCGCCGGGAAAACCGGCGGAGGCGATGCGCCAAGCGAGCAAATTTTTCCGCGACAACGGCTACCAGTCGCGTCCTACCCAGGTGCATGGCATCGATCTTGTCACCGACAAGCCGCATGTCGTGGCCGAGCACGTCGCGGCGGAGAAGTTCGAGGAAGTGCTCAAGGCCGGCATGGTGATCATGGCCGAGCCAAACCCGATCACCGCCGATGGAATGTTCGGCATTTTCCTGGGCCATACGTTCATCGTCACTGACAATGGCCACGAGGTGGTCGACGATTTTCCGCTGGAGATCGCGGTGGCGGGGTAGTTCAAACAATTGCCCTCCCCGGGCGCGCGGAGCGCACGGTGGGGAGGGGTCAGGGATGGGGGCACTCTCACACCCCCCACCCAGCCGCTCACGTTATTCGCGGCGACCCTCCCCACCGCATTGCGGGGGAAGGAATCTCACCGCGGCATTAAAAACTTAAAATCACAGCCCTCGTCGGCGCCAAGAATCTGCTCGGCAAACAATTTGGCATAACCGCGCTGCGGTGTTTCTGGCGGGCGCGGTGCGGCTCGCGCGCGCTTTTGCAGTTCGGCATCGTCGAGCAAAACCTCGATGCGCCGGCGCTTCACCGAGAGCCGGATCCTGTCTCCGGTGCGAAGGAGGCCGAGTGGCCCGCCTGAGGCGGCGTCGGGGGTCACATGCAGGACGATGGTGCCGAAGGCGGTGCCGCTCATCCGCGCATCGGAAATGCGGATCATGTCCTTGATGCCGCGCTGCGCGAGCTTTTTCGGGATCGGCAGATACCCAGCCTCCGGCATGCAAGCGGCCGAATGCGGGCCGGCATTCTGCAACACCAAAATATCCGCCGGTTCGACCTCGAGTGCGGGATCGTCGATGCGCGCGGCGAGATCGGCGAGCGAGGAGAACACCACTGCCCTGCCCTCGTGTTCAAACAGCTTGGCGTCAGCCGCCGAGCGTTTGAGGATCGCGCCCTTGGGCGCCAGATTGCCGAACAACGCGACGAGGCCGCCCTCGCCTTCGAGCGGCCTGTCGAATGCGGCAATGATCGCGCGGTCGACATAATCGGCCGGATGCGAAATCCGCTCGCCGAGCGTCTCGCCGGTCACGGTCATGCAGTCGAGATGAAGAAGCGGCTTTAATTCGCGCAGCAGTGCGCCCATGCCGCCGGCTGCGCAAAAATCCTCCATGTAGCCGTTGCCGACCGGCTTGAGATTAACCAGAACGGGCGTGGAATCGGACAGCGCGTTGAGGCGCTCAAGCGAGACCTTCACGCCGGCGCGCCCGGCCATGGCGGTGAGATGAATGACGGCATTGGTCGAACCGCCGAGCGCAAGCAGAACCCGCAGCGCATTCTCCACCGATTTTTCATTGACGAGCCGCGACGGCGTCAATTTCGAGCCGATCAGCTTGACGGCGGCCGCGCCGCTCGCCTCGGCGGCGCGCAAGCGATCGGCGTGCACCGCCGGGATCGCCGCAGTGCCCGGCAAACACATGCCGAGCGCCTCGACGAGGCAGGCCATGGTGGAGGCCGTGCCCATCACCGCGCACGTGCCGGCGGTCACGGCGAGCTGGCCCTCGACAGCGGAAATCTCAGCAGCGTCGATGTCGCCGGCGCGATAACGCGCCCAGAAGCGGCGGCAATCCGTGCAAGCGCCGAGCCGCTCGCCGCGATGCCGCCCCGTCATCATCGGGCCGGCGACGAGCATCAGCGCCGGACGGTCGGCCGACACGGCGCCCATGAGCTGCGCCGGCACCGTCTTGTCGCAGCCGCCCATCAACACGACCGCGTCCATCGGCTGTGCGCTGATCATTTCCTCCGTGTCCATCGCCATCAGGTTGCGGAACTTGAGACTTGTTGGCGTGAGAAACACCTCCCCGAGCGAGATCGTCGGAAATTCGAGCGGCAGCGCGCCAGCAGCCAGCACGCCGCGCTTGACTGCCGCCAAGAGCTCCGGAAAGTGACGGTGGCAATTGTTAAAGTCCGAACCCGTATAGGCGATGCCGACCACCGGCCGGTTCAGCATCTCGCGCGAATAACCCATGGATTGCGCGAACGAGCGCCGCAAGTAGCGCGAGAAATCACGATCACCATAGTCGGTCAGGCCGTGATCAAGCCCGCTCGTGCGCTCATTCATCGTTAGGCATTCTTTTTCACGGTTCACATTGGTGTCCGGCGCAATGCGCCGGCTTAGCCGAGCATAGCCTGTATTGCCCCATTTATTCCGCAGCAAGCGGCCGGGTGCTTCCGATGGCCTCGACAAGTACCCTGGAACGCTTCTAGAAAGTCGCCTGCAATTGCAATATGCACCCGGCAAGGACCGGCAGAAGCGCGCCCAATGGCCTATCCCGATAACCGTCCGGACATCGACTATCGTGGCTATTTCACCGCCGCGCTGCAAAGGCTGCGCGCCGAACGGCGTTATCGGGTGTTTGCCGATCTTGAGCGCATCGCCGGGCGTTTCCCGCACGCCCTGTGGCATTCGCCCCACGGCGCGAAAAACGTCGTCATCTGGTGTTCCAACGACTACCTCGGCATGGGCCAGCATCCCAAAGTCGTTGGCGCCATGGTCGAGACCGCGACCCGAATGGGTACCGGGGCCGGCGGCACCCGCAATATTGCCGGCAACAATCATCCCCTGGTGGAGCTCGAACGCGAGCTCGCGGATTTGCACGGCAAGGAAACCGCATTGGTCTTTACGTCCGGCTATGTTTCGAACGAGACTGGCATTTCCACCTTGGCGCGCTTGATGCCGAACTGCCTGATCCTATCGGATGCGTGGAATCACAATTCGATGATCGAAGGCGTGCGCCAGGCGCATTGCGAGAAGCAGATCTTCCGTCATAACGACGTGGCGCATCTGGAACAGCTTCTCGCGCTCGCCGACCCGCTGCGGCCGAAACTGGTCGTGTTCGAAGGTCTGTATTCGATGGACGGCGACGTCGCGCCGGTCGGACCGATTTCCGATCTCGCCGCGCGCTATGGCGCGATGACCTATATCGACGAGGTCCATGCCGTCGGCATGTACGGCCCACGCGGTGGCGGCATCGCCGAGCGCGAAGGCGTCATGGACCGGATCGACGTAGTCGAAGGCACGCTCGCCAAGGCGTTCGGCTGTCTGGGCGGTTATATTGCCGGCTCGAGCGCGCTGATCGACGCGGTGCGCTCTTACGCACCCGGTTTTATTTTTACCACCGCATTGCCGCCGTCTGTCTGCGCGGCGGCGATGGCAGCGATCCGACATCTGAAAAGCTCGAACTGGGAGCGCGAACGGCTTCAGGAGCGGGCGGCCCGGACCAAGGCTGTGCTTGCCGCTGCCGCCTTACCGGTCATGTCGAACCCGACCCACATCGTGCCGGTCTTTGTCGGTGAGCCGGAACGCTGCAAACAGGCGAGCGATTTGCTCCTGAGCGAGCACGGAATTTACATTCAGCCGATCAATTATCCAACGGTACCGAGAGGCACCGAGCGGCTGCGCATCACGCCGAGCCCGTACCACGATGACGCGCTGATCGATCGGCTCGCCGAAGCTTTGGTCGACGTCTGGCAGCGGCTCAGCCTGCCGTTCAAGGAACGGGCGTTGGCGGCGGAGTAAAGCGTCCTTCCTCGTCCGCCTGTCTGGGCGGCGTGCCGTGGGCGACTTGCTCGGTACTGCGCTTCGTCGATACGCGGCGAGCCGCAACGGCGATAGCGAAGGTCACCACCAAAAAACGCGCGAGATGGTGCGCCCCGACATAGACCGGGTCGAGGTGCAGCGCGAGCGCCAGCACCATCATCGTGTCCTGCGCGCCGGGCGCAAAGGCGATGACGACATTGGCGATGGAAAAGGAAAGCAACCGCGTCACGATAAAAACGAAGAGTGTCGCCACCGCCATCGACACCGCGAATGAACCAAACGCCGCGCCGAGATGGGCTAGCAGCATCCGGGCGCTGGTATTGGCGAACCGCGAGCCGACCAGCGCGCCGAGCATGATGACCGGAGCGCTTCCGAGCCACCACGGCAGCGCAGCGTGAACAAGACCAGTGCCGTGCAGGATGGCCGAGCCGGTCAGCGCGCCGAACAATAGCCCACCGGGAAAGCGCAGCCGCATGAAGATGAGCGCAAAGGTCGCGGCAACGCTGAGCAGAAGGATCATTTCGCCGAGAACGGAAAATCCGGCTGGACCGCGGGGCACCGGCACCGCCGGGACAACCAGCCCGAACAAAGCGAGTCCGTTCGGCAATCCAAGCACCAGCAGGAGCACGCGCACGGTCTGCACGATTGCGACCGCGCGCAGATCGCCGCCGAGTTCGCTCGATAGCGCGATCACCTGCGCCATCGACCCCGGGCTCGCGCCCATCAAAGCCGACAGCGAATCCCAACGATGAACGACGCGCAGATAGCTCATGGTCGCGGCGATCATGCCAAGTGAAGCGACCATCAGCAGCGCGATGCTTGCCGGCCAGGTCGTTACCCCACGCAGGGTTTCCGGCGTCACGACGGTGCCGAGGAGCGTGCCGACAATCACGTAACAAATGCGCGCGATTCCGAGCGGAACCCGCACCGGGCGGCCGAGCAAAGCCGCCGTGGCGACCGCAAGCACCGAGCCTGACACCAGACCAGCGGGCAGGCCGAGCCAAATAAAGGTGACGCCGCCGGCGAGCGCGACCGCGAGCGTTTCGGAGGTCTCAACCAGAATGCGGCGAAATGCGGGGTCCATCGGCACTGCCAAGGGTGACCATGAATGCCGCCTGCGTCGCCGATCGTCAACGCGCCACGGTCGTTACGCCGCTGCTGGAACATTCCGCTGCGGATAGACACCCCCGCCAAACTGTGGTGACCTTGATAACGGCAATCGTGCGCACAGGCGCGAAGCGCGTAGTGGCAGGAAACAGTCATGTTGCAGGGCTGGCTCATTGTTGCCCTTGCGCTTGCCTATATCGGGTTGCTGTTCCTGGTGGCGAGCTACGGCGACCGTAGTCGCGTGACGCGCGCCAGTTCGGCCCGGCTGTTCATCTACCCGCTGTCGCTGGCGATCTACTGCACGTCCTGGACATTTTTCGGCTCGGTCGGGCTTGCCTCCCGAAGCGGCTTTGACTTTCTCACGATCTATATCGGCCCGATGCTGATGCTCAGTTTGGGCTTTCCGCTGCTCATCCGCATTGTTCGGCTCGCCAAGAGTCAAAACATCACCTCGATCGCAGATTTCATTGCCGCGCGTTACGGCAAGAGCCAGACCGTTGCCGCGACGGTCGCGCTGATCGCGATCATCGGCATGATCCCCTACATCGCGCTGCAGCTCAAAGCCGTATCATCCTCCGTTTCCACGATCCTCGCCGAGGCAGCCCCAGAGGGCATAATCCAGCCGCTGTTCGGCGATTTGGCACTATTCGTCGCATTGGCCATGGCGACTTTCGCGGTGTTGTTCGGCACCCGGCATATCGACGCTACCGAGCATCAAGATGGTCTGATGCTCGCGATTGCAACCGAGTCGGTCGTAAAGCTCGTCGCGTTTTTGAGCGTGGGAATTTTCGTAACTTTTGTCATGTTCAACGGGCCCATCCCTTTGGTGATGCAAGCGCTGGAGCAGCCACGTACCGCCGCGGTTCTCACGCGCGCGCCGCAACTGGCATCGCTATGCGCGATGACGATGCTGTCCTTTTTTGCCATCGTACTGTTGCCGCGCCAGTTCCACGTGACGGTGGTTGAGAACCATACGGAATCGGAAATCCGCCGCGCTGCGTGGCTGTTTCCGCTTTATCTGGTGCTGATCAACCTGTTCGTGCTGCCAATCGCAATGGCCGGACTGCTGACATTCCCGGCCGGCCATGCCGACAGCGACATGTTCGTCGTCGCGCTGCCGTTCGCCGCCAATTCGGAATTGATCACGCTGGTCGCGTTCATCGGCGGTTTGTCGGCGGCAACGGCGATGGTGATCGTCGAAACGGTCGCGCTCGCCATCATGGTGTCGAACGACATCGTCATACCGCTTGTACTCAAGCGCCGCGCGACGCTTGCGGCCGAGGTGGCCGATGCCGGCGCGCAGTTGCTGGCGACACGCCGCGTCGCCATTTTCGTCATCTTGTTTCTCGCTTATGCCTATTACCGGTCGGCCGGCGAGGCGCAGCTCGCAGCGATCGGACTGTTGTCGTTTGCCGCCATCGCGCAGTTGGCGCCGGCTTTTTTCGGCGGCTTGATCTGGCGGCGCGCCACCTCGCTCGGCGCGATTGCAGGCATGAGCGCGGGCGTCCTGGTTTGGGCCTATACGCTGCTGCTGCCGAGCATGTCTGCCGCCGGCATCGTCAGCGCGCGAATCTTGGCCGATGGCCCCTGGGGCATCGGTTTCTTGCGGCCAGAAGCGCTGTTCGGCCTCGACATGCCGCCTCTCGTACACGGCATGCTGTTGAGCCTAGCCGCGAATATCGCCTGTTGTGTCGGTTGTTCATTGGTACGACAGCCAAGCGCTATTGAGCGGGTGCAAAGCGATTTGTTTGCGCCGCCGACACTCGCCCCCATCCTTGGTCCGATGGCGCCTGGTTTTCGGCTGCGGCGCGCCTCCGTGAGCGTCGAAGACCTCATCGCCACGGTGTCACGCTATCTCGGCGAGGAGCGCACGCGCGGCTCTTTCGCGAGCTTTGCCACGGCGCGCCGGCTCAGCCTCGAGCCGGGCATCGAGGCTGATTTTCAGCTCCTCCAATATGCCGAATACCTGTTGGCCTCGGCCATCGGAGCAGCCTCGTCGCGTCTGGTGCTGTCCTTGTTGTTGCGCAAGCGCACGCTCTCAACCAAAGCGGCACTAAAGCTCCTCGACGATGCCAGCGCAGCAATCCACTACAACCGCGAAATTTTGCAGACCGCGCTCGACCATGTGCGCCAGGGCATCGCGGTGTTCGACAAGGAGCTGGCGCTGGTGTGCTGGAATCGGCAGTTTGGCGAAATTCTCAACCTGCCGCATGAACTGACGCGCGTCGGTATCGCGCTGCATGACATCTTGCGCCATATCGCTCGGCAGAGTGAGCAAAACGCTGACATCGACCAGTTCATCATCGATCGCGTCGCGAAATACACCTCCGAAGTCGAGCCTTTCCTGGAGCGTGTCGCCGAGCGAGGGCTTTTTATCGAGGTGCGCGCCAACCGCCTGCCCGACGGCGGCCTGGTAACGACCTTCACCGACATAACCCCGAGCGTACAAGCCGCCGAGGCGCTGGAACGGGCCAATGCAAATCTCGAACGCCGCGTGCGCGAGCGCACCGCGGAACTCACTCGCCTCAATGCCGCATTGGAATGGGCCAAGGCTGAGGCCGATGAAGCGAACGTTTCAAAAACCCGATTTGTCGCCGCCGCGAGCCATGACATTCTGCAACCTCTCAACGCTGCCCGGCTCTATGTCACGAGCCTGATCGAGCGCAACGGCGCCGGCGAGGATGGTGCGCTCATCGGAAACATCGACGCTTCGCTGGAAGCAGTGGAGGAAATTTTCTCGGCACTTCTTGATATCTCGCGACTCGACACCGGAGTGATGAAGCCGGAGCTTGTTGAGTTTCGTATCGACGAATTGCTGCACCGCCTTGAGGTGGAGTTCGCGCCGCTCGCCCGCGAGAAGGGCCTGCAACTCGTCATCGTGCCATGTTCGCTGCCGGTGCGATCCGATCGGCGCTTGTTACGGCGCCTGTTGCAGAATCTCATTTCAAACGCGGTCAAATACACGCCCTCGGGGCGCGTCTTGGTCGGCTGCCGCCGCCGCGGCGAACAGCTGCGCATCGAGGTTTACGACACCGGCATCGGAATTCCGCAGGCCAAGCAGCGCGCTGTGTTCAAGGAGTTTCATCGGCTTGATCAGGGAGCACGAGTGGCTCGTGGCGTCGGACTCGGCCTCTCGATCGTCGAACGCATTGCGCGGGTGCTTCACTGCGAGCTGACGTTGAAATCGAAAAGCGGCGATGGTTCCTGTTTTGCGGTCGAAGTGCCGCGCGCCGCCGCCGCACAGGCATTGAAAACAGCGCCGTTGTCTCGGCTCGAGGTCGGACGGCTTGATGGCATGGTCGTCCTCTGCATCGACAATGAGCGCGCCGTTCTCAGCGGTATGGAGACGCTACTCAACGGCTGGGGCTGCCGGGTGCTCAAGGGCGCCGACCTCGTGCAAGCGGTGGCAGCGCTTGAGGCGAGCGGGCTTGAGCCAGATGGGCTTTTGGTCGACTACCATCTCGACACTGGCGACGGGCTTGCCGCTATCAGGGCGCTGCGCCGCCGCATCTGCGAAGCGGACGGGAGCGAAATCCCGGCCATCGTGATCACCGCTGACCGCTCGCCGCATATTCGCGAACAAGCCCGCGCCGAAGGCGCTCATGTTCTCAACAAGCCGATCAAACCGGCATCGTTGCGGGCGTTAATGACGCAATGGCGGGTGCAGCGTGTGGCGGCGGAATAGCCGAAAATCCAGCACCCCGAGGTCAGGTTATTGACCTTTCGCGGATTTTTCCGCAAACCATAGGGCCCGGCGTCTTTAACTATCCCGGATTAACCCGTATTGTTTTTAAGGAGCAAAAAGCTCCTGCTATCTGCCAAGCTGAACGGACATCCATCGTAACCGCTGAGGGCGAAATGCGGGTGTTAAAATCACTTTTGCCCATTGCCGCATCGCTCGGCTTGATGTCGGCGGTTACGGCAATTCTCTGGCACATAAATTCGAATAGCGCTGGCGCCCACTCCCTCGTTTATATTTATTTGTTCCCGGTGGCGGTGGTTGCAGGTCTGCACGGTGGCGGTCTTGCCTTGTTGTGCACCGCCGTCGCATTGGTCTGCGCCGACTACTTCCTGCAGGAGCCAATATACAGTTTCACCAATGACAATCCCCTAGAATATGGCGACCTTATTTGTTTCACGGTCTTGGCCGTGACGGCGGTCAAAGTCATCAGAGAATTGGCGCGGCCGAAGGGGGCCTCCCGATCAGCGGCCCGTCCCGCTTAATTCGGGAATTAGGTTCTGCCGCCCGTTCAGTCGATCTTCAGTCCGAGCTCCTGAACGATCGGTGTCCACTTCGCGATTTCCGCTTCGATGCGGCGGCGGAATATATCCGGTGATGAATCGACGTCGGGTTCGAATCCAGTTTCCACAAGCATGTTTTGATAGTCGGACTCGGCGAGCAAAGCGTGATTTGCCTCGGCGATCAGCTTAATGATCGCTTCGGGAGTGCCCTTGGGAGCGAACAAGCCGATGAGTTGCTGGGAAACCATTTCCGGCAGCGTTTCCGCCGCGGTCGGCAAGTCGCTGGCGGGGTGCAAGCGGCTTGGACTGGTGACCGCCAGAATGCGCAGCCTGCCAGTGCGGTGAAATTCGATCATCTGCCCGGTGACGGCCGGCGTCACCATGGATACGTGACCGGCCAGCGCGTCGGCGATCGCCGGGCCCGAGCCCCGATAGGGCACTTGCAGGAGATCGGGCAGCCCGGTGAGCGACTTGAACAATTCGCCGGTGAGATGATTGAGCGAACCGACACCGGCATGCCCGTAGGAAAGCTTGCCCCGGTTCGCCTTGTCGTAATCGATGAACTCGGTGAGCGTGTTCGCCGGTACCGACGGATGCACAGCGAGCGCGAACGGCGAAACCGCGATATTGGAGATCGGTTCGAGATCCTTAACCGGGTCATAGAGCGGCCGCGTCTTTAAAATCGCCTCGGTCACATGTGTGCTCGATCCGCCAAGCAGAAGCGTGTAGCCGTCTGGACTGGAATGAGCCACGGTCGCGGCACCGAGCGAACTGCCGCCGCCACCCTGGTTTTCGACAAAGATGGTTCCCAGCCGTGGCTTGATCCTGTCCGCCCAGGGACGTCCGATGGTGTCAAACCCGCCGCCTGGGGGAAACGGAACGATCAACCGGATCGGTCGCTCGGGATAGGTCGATGCGGCATGCGATTTGGTGAGCGCCAATCCCTGCGCCGCCAATGCGAGCGACCCCAACCCAAGAACATCACGCCGACGCATTGGTCCCCATTCCTGGCTCCGGATGCGGGACACCATGTAATGGCATGATGCAAGAACGTCCAGCACTACTGGGAAGATGAAAAGCTTTAGCCTATGATTTCTCGGTTCGTGTGTGGAGTTCTTGGCTTTCAGGGATTTTGTTCATGGCTATGACATTAAGGCCGCTGACATCAGCTGTCGGCGTTGAGGTGGGAAATGTCGATCTCACCGCTTTGAGCGCCGCGGAATTTGCCCAGATCGAAGCCGCTTGGCACCGTTCTTCGGTACTGCTCTTTCGGGGGCAAAAACTCAGCGACGAGGACCTTCTCGCGTTCAGCCGGCGTTTTGGCGAGCTCGATCCGCCGCCAAATCAGGAACGTGGCCGGCAGAGCCCGCCCGGATATCCAGACATCTATGTCGTGTCCAACGTGCTTGACTCAAAAGGCGACCCGATCGGCGCGCTCGGCGCCGGCGAAGCCGTCTGGCATACCGATATGAGCTATCTCGACCTGCCACCGGACGCCTCAATGCTCTATTCGCTGGAGATTCCACCGGCCGGCGGAAATACCTATTTCTGCGGCATGCAAGCGTTGTGGCAGGCGCTGCCGGAGCAATTGCAGGCGAAGGTCAGGACGCGCCGGATCAAACACGACGGCACCTTCAACAGCGGCGGCTACGTGCGCC
>Ga0318558_10000371_pt1 | contig 11275 bp, 13 predicted proteins | sample GRESIP065b5f20_FD_203669 | JGI IMG/M metagenome (GOLD analysis project Ga0318558, IMG submission 203669) | Tropical soil microbial communities from Luquillo Experimental Forest, Puerto Rico - GRE.SIPMG.065b5f20 | ecosystem: Environmental > Terrestrial > Soil > Tropical forest > Bulk soil... | reverse complement strand
CGAATAAACGCCCATCGCCGTTCCCTTGACGTGGGCGGGCGCGACCTTGGTGATGAGCGACGGCAGCAGCGCCTCCATCACGTTGAAGGCTGAGAAAAAAACGAGGAGGGCCGCGAGCAGCGCGAACATATTGGCGGCGCCGAAATAAAGCATGATCTGGCTCGCCGCGAGCGCCGCCACGGCGCCGATGAAGACCCCTTTCATGTGGCGATATTTCTCGGCGGCGACGATCGGCGGCACCATGGTCGCGATCGAAACGAGCAGCACCGGCAGATAGACGATCCACTGATCGTGAACGACGACGCCAAGAATGCCGCGCAAGAGATCCGGCACCACCAGAAAACTTGCGGTGAGCATGGCATGGAGCGCGAATATGCCGATGTCGAGCCGCAGCAATTCGCGGTCACGCAGCACAGCGCCGATCAAGGCCGGCACGGCTTCTGCATCGCGATGTACGCTGACACGCGGCGGCTTGGGCACGACGAATTCGGTAATCGCCATGCCGAGGATGGCAAGGCCAACCATCAGCCAGAAGATGCCGCTTACCCCGATGAACTTTGCAACGATCGGACCGGCCAGCAGCGCGGCGATAAACGAGGCGCCGATTGTGATGCCGACCATTGCCATGGCCGCGGTGCGGGTTTCCTCGCGCGTCAGATCGGCAACGAGCGCCAGGATCACCGAGCCGACCGCACCCGCCCCTTGCAAGGCGCGGCCGACTATGACGCCACCGATAGAAGTGGACAGCGCAGCCACCGCGCTGCCGATCGCGAACAGGGCCAGTCCGGCGACGATCATGACCTTGCGCCCGATCCGGTCCGACAACAACCCGAATGGAATCTGCAGAAGTCCCTGCGTGAGCCCATAAATGCCGAGCGCTTCGCCGATCAGATAGGGATTGGCGCCGCCGAGTGTCGCGGCATAGCTGGCAAAGACCGGATAGATCATGAACAGGCCGAGCAGCCTGACCGAAAACACTGCGGCAAGCGCGACCGCGGCGCGGAACTCTTGTCGTTGCATCGTTTCTGTTGACCGGTGGGCAAAAGCTCTTGGTGGGTCTACGGCATTGGTGCACAGTTAATGCCCCTGCCCGCCATTTGCGGTCAAACGTATCGGCTTGTCCGACCGCGACCGCCGCGTTATATAGCCGCCCACTTCCCGAGAATAGCGGTTACGCAAGGCCACAGAATGAAACCGGACAGCCATCCCGATTACCATATGATCAAGGTCGTCATGACTGACGGCACCGAATTCACCACGCGTTCGACCTGGGGCAAGTCCGGCGATACGCTGCATCTGGATATTGATCCGAAATCGCACCCGGCCTGGACCGGCGGCCAGCAGCACCTGGTCGACCGTGGCGGCCGCCTGTCGCGCTTCCAGAAGAAGTTCTCTGGCTTCTTGAAGAAATAACGACGCCGGCTCTTACGTGCCGGAACGCCGTGCGCCGGGTTCGAAAGCCGCGCGCAAGAGCCCCAATTGACGCCACACCGGATTGTCGACGGCGATTTTCGGCGCCGTCGCAGCGTGCATTGTCGCATCAAGCCGGCGTACTTCGGACTGCAACCGCATCGAGCGTGTGATCAACTCCTGCAATTTCGGCGGCAACAAAGTCAGTGATTTCGGGTCGCAGGGCCCGCAGGCAGCCAAGGTTACCTTGCTCTTTTCCTTGTGCGCCTGCGCAAGTGATATCTCGCCTTCCTTCACGGCCCGATGCAGCAACAGCCAGGAGGCCAGATGCATCAGCCGATTGGTCAGCCTTAAGCTTTCGGTCGCGTAGACCAATCCGGCACTGCGCTCGAGTTTCTTGGATTCTAGGCGGCCTGGCCCGTCGAGATAAGTGGCCGTCTCATCGACCAGTGCCATGCCGTCGCCAAACAGCGCCGCAAATAGCTGCGAACTGGCAAGCCGCTCGACAAAGGACACCGCGCCCGCCTCGACGCTACGCTTCTCAGACATATACGCTACGCCTCACGCCCCACCCCTCAAGCATTACGCGAGCGAGGGGGGCTGTCCAGCATGCTAAACGAGAAGTTTAAGACATGGTTGCCGGCCCTGATTTGGGGCTGAAAAAGGCAGCAAAACCGGCGAAAAATAAAAAGGAACCGCCGTTGCCGGCGGCTCGGACTCCTGCACCACAGCAATTGACGTCATATCCAGCGCCGCACCCTCGCGACGTAGTTGTCATACACCGCTCCGAACTGACGACGCATTTTTGTTTCTTCAAAGTGGGATGTGGACCTAATTAGCAGTCGCGAACAAGGCTAAGGGCGCACCAAACATCGGCCACGCGCCGACCCAGATTGCAATGCCAAGGGTAAGAAGACGAGGCCCAGATACATTGGATTACGGGTAAACTGATACGGACCGCTCGTAACAAGCTTGCGATTGGTTGGTGAAGTAGGTTCGACCTCCCTCGCGGCGGAAGAGCACAATGGCCCAAACGGGTAGAATCCACGAAATTGCGACTAACGAGATACCCAACGGTGCGAGTGGGAAGCCGGGCACCTTGGACCAACTAAACCCAGCTGATCGCGGCAGCTGTGAGAGCGTAGATTAGGGCCCAAATAGGTGGCGGGAGTTTGAGCATCTTGGTTGTGAAGATACATTGCGGGACTGCATGATGTCCGCTTATTCCTCAACAGCAGACGTTCGTTAGCTTATAATCCCATCGGTGGCCCGCGGGTGGAATAGCGGGGGAACCCATGGACGAGCGTGTTGAAGCCTATTGACCGGCATTCTGGCGCTCGAAAGCGAAGAGCCGAACGCGATCCGTCGGGAGGCACGCGGTGCGCTCGCCGATTACGAGCAGCTGTTCCCAGCGCAAGAAGTCAATCAACGAATGAAAGAAAAGGCAGGTCACGCATGCCACGCGCTATGCCGAGCTCGCGTGGTTGAAGAGATACGGGTGCGAAAGGGAACGCAGACCGTAGAGCACTTAAAGCTAGTCCTCAGCGTTATTGATGGGCCGCGTTTTCCACCGAAGGACGAATAGCGGGAGGACCACCCTGGCCGACCTGTCCGAATCTAATACGCTAAAGCGAGGCTCTCGGATCGTCCCGGATCAATGTTCCTGTGTGATGAATTCTTGCCTGGCCGAATGCGTCTGAGCTAGTCTGTTTTTTGGCGTTTCTAAGGGGAGAAAGCTCATGCGAGCGACATTGATGGGGTTAGCTTTCGCCGGCGCTCTGAGCCTCGTTTGCTATCAAAATGCAGTCGCCGTTCCGGCTGACGCAGCAGCCATGGTGCAGGCTGCTACCGCCGCTTCAACAGTGCAACAGGCGCAGTTTTACGCGCGTCCGACCCGGCACGGTGTCATCAAGTGTTACCGGGAATTCATCGTGGGGCGCCCCGTCTGCCGGCACTTCTATCGCTGGTGGTGGTAAAGTCACGTTCTAGGGCTGTCCGCCGAGCAGCACAACGTGTGTGTCTGCGCAATGTCCGCTTTACCTCCCAAAGCGGACATCGCTGAGGGTGATCGCCATGTCCGCTTTGTGCCATAAGCAGACATCCGCGGGCTGACAACATTAATTTCCAACTGATCTGATTACGGCTTCGCACGACCGTGGCGGCATGAGCCTAATTAGAAGCGCCTACTTTCCAGATACACCCGTGCCCCGGCCCATAGTATCAAGGCGACCAGAACGGCGATCGCGAAATTGTCGGCAATAGTCACCGGATTGCACCCATTAATACGAACCCCAAAGGAGCGCTCCTTTGGGGTTCATCATTGCCTCAGCTTGGGGTTCTAGGCTGAGCGGCAGGGTTATCGGGGGATGGGGATGCTGCCCAGCCTAACGTGCTGGCATTTCATTCGCGGAGAGGTGGAGCGCGGTCCCAAGGGAACTTCACTGTCTTGGCTGCCGCAGCCGTGGGCTACTATGCCCTGAGCAGCGGCCTTATACCGGCGAATGCCGATACAGAGCTGGGACAAATCGAGATGTTGATTGCCGGGAGATCTCTCCAGGCGACCCTCGACAAGAATGCTCCGAAAGTGCCGAAGTAGCTTATTATCAGAATGAGGCGCTCTGGCAGCGTTGATAAGCCGCCTCCCGTCTCCGTGCGGCGGATCACTTGGGATTTTGAAGGTAGATTTGAGTCAACGTAAGCATCACAGGGATGGCGAAAATACACGTCGGTTGAATTATTAGGATCGTTGCAGGCAGCTTAGGATCGTTGCAGGCAGCTACTGCCGATTCTGAGAAAAACTTTCCCAATATCCAGTATGGATAACTTTCTCAGGGTTGCCGGGACCTGAAAGAGCGAGCAAGCGACAAACGCAAGCTGCAAGTACCACACTCAATGCAAGCCAGATTAGAATGAGAGTCATCTTGGGCTCCCCCTACCTAACAATCGCTAGCGTACCAAATAACGGTTGCCGACCGTTTAAGTTCCCGACCGAGGGTTAAATTTGCCAATAAGAGAGGCCGCTTGATCGGGGCCTCGTGCCTTGAGGACGCCTGCTAGAAGTTACTAACGAAATTGACTATCTTCACGCTTTCTCAGTCAACTTGCCTGAGCAAGGGAGGCGCACATGCCTCACGTTGGGCCAGTCCTAGAAGGTCGCACCTTCTTCTGCCCACATTGCGGAGCCCTTTATTCGGAGACGCCTTTGCTGGTTCCCAAGAGCGAAGATGATGCAGCGAGATGTGTCGTCTGCCTTAGAACCATGGACAGGCTGGAAACAACCAAGGTTAGGAGCTTTAAGCTCATCCACCGACCTGAAGATGCCTGACAGAGGGGTGCGCGCCAATCGAGCCCGTCTGGTAGTTGCATCCTTCGATTGGGGCCAAGAATATGAAGGATTTGATCGAGTTGATGAAAGCGAGCCCCGGCACCATCGCTAGGGCATCGCACGATTTGCTGCTGGGTCCATATTCGCACCGAGATAGATTTGAACTAAAGCGCCTATGATAAAATTGGCCATGCGAGGTGCACGAACACCCCGCACGGCCAGCCGTCGTCAGCCGCGACCAACCGAAGCTGGCGGCCGTACACCCACCTTTAGCGTTGGCTACGTTGAATGCCGCCTCGATACCCTCCTTCATATGCTGGCCGAGTTCCTTGGCGGGGCCCAGTAAAGGGTGCAGAAATCCCAAATCGAATTTCACTGCCGTACCCCGCGAACGGCAATGCTGACACTGCGCTCTTGTCCCAGCGGTTTGGAGATTGTGGAGAGCGCAGCTTGCTGCTGCTGCTGAGCTGGTGAGATCGGCACTTGCTGTGTTTGTGCAGTTGCGGACGGCGCCGCTGCAATCCCAGCGGCCGAGACGAGCGCCCTATTTGGAGGCGCGTCGTTTGCGGTAAGTCGAGGGTCAGCTGGTTTGGAGACTTTGTATGGGAGGTGAATCCGGCTCGAGCACCCCGGGATTTTGTAATAGCGATTTCCCAAAGTTGGCCAACAATGCGACGACCGTCGCAAACGCAGCCATCCTTACAAAACGCTCCATCAACGCCACTAATCTATCCTTCGGCCGTGCTGGTGGCTCCGGGACGGGTTCTGGCCTTAAAGACCTTATTCGCCGGTCCCGATGTTCCTCTTCGGACCAGCGAGGTGTTGATGTCGAAGTGCCGACGGATCGCAGTCGCTTAGGCGCTGCCGGCCGCTCGCGAACCCATTTAGGTGCATACTTGTCAAGTTCGGAATCCGTGCCGTCGTCACTACCCATAGTCACCTCGTACGAGCCGCTGACCAAATGTGAAATACGATCAAAAATCACAGCACCAGGGCGCATTAAGCGCCACTACGCACTATCGTTTTGAACGATCGTCCTAAGTCGCTAGGCGCACCCGAGGAGAAGTTCGAGCAAGCGGAATTGGAAAAAAATGCACTCAACCCAACACGACAATTCGTGATTCGCTGACACTGGCAGATCGGTTGGCGACCCTCGCCAAAGCTGTGAAAACGAAAAAGATTGTCGGTCCATCAGCGCTCGCAACGGGAATCCAAGGAGCGGAATATCAAGCGAAGTGGGAGCTCTATTTACTTTTGAGGGCGCGTCACCATAGGGGACATCGGCTGCCTCGATCTGATTACGCACCGGTAGAAGAGACGCCTGAGAAAGCTGGTTCCGAAGCACGGCGTAGGCTTTGGCCGACTTTGGATCTGGATCGGTGATGAAAAGAATGAGCGGTTCGATAGAACGGTGCCGAGCCTCTTCAAAAAAGCGTATTTTTTGCGCGACCGTGAAGAAGTGGTTGAACACTCGACGGTCGAGATCAATGATTCTTGCACCCACATCGTCGGCGATCAGTCGGTCGAAAAAAGCCATCTGGCCGTGGGTGTCACTGATGTCAGCAATCGTCGTGACTTCCGGCAAGTAATCAGCCAACTGCGGGCCTTCGTCGGCCAAGTCGAATGCTGCTACGGGTCGATCATTGACGACGTGGAATTCGGTGAGCAATCGTGAAACGAGAGTCTTTCCAACGTGTCGACATGGGGAGCAAACGACGTAGAGCGGGGTGGTCTTGTCGGTCATAACATGGTGCGCTTGACCACGGCTGATCTTTGCAGCATCGAGTCGTGGACCCATCGACATCCGCGCCCGCGAGTCCTTTTTACTCCTCGGTGACGCGGTATTGCCATGCAACCCAAATTCATGGCGAGCGACGCCAGGGATGGTCGGAGAGCCGCTACGTCTCCGCAACCTTAATGATTGGACGCGGCCTGCCGATAGGCGGCCTGGAAGATTCGTTTGCTTCTAAAATATCGATCAGGCGGACGCGATCGTACTCTGCTGAGATTGTCTCGAGCCAATGGCGCACATAGCCCCGGAGCACGAAAGAATAAGAGGCGGCAGCCCCGCTTTGCTTCTTATTGGCGATGAAGGTCGCGAATGGAACAGAAGCGAGATCCACTTGTTCGGCAGCCATTTCAACGAGCTTTGGGATAGTAATTCCGACCGCGCCAGGTATCCTCTTGAAGTATGCCGCATGGGTCGCTTCGTCCCATTCGAAGAAATACGTATTGTTGATGAAATTCTTCACCATGAAATATTTCGCATCTCCCAAATAGGCGGCGGTGTCTACGATCTCGTCGAGCGAGGCAATGGAAGGCCCGAGAATGTGGAAGAGCACAAAGGTGATGTCGCCCTTCTTCGCCGCATCGATGAAGCCGATGTTGCGCAGCGCGTGCAGCGTTGGTGACAGCAAGCCGGCTCGCACGTCGATTAGGCTGACAGTGGCATCAGTCGAATTGACCGTGTCGAAGATCCGCATCTGGTCCGGGACGTGATTGATATCGACGACATCGGTCACATCGGGGTGGAAGCGCTTCAGCGTGCCTCTTGGTACTTCGGTGTCGAATGCGCGAACGCGTAGCTGCTGGCGGACAAAATAGTCTAGCAGCGTTCGGGCGACTGTTGTCTTACCAACACCGCCCTTGTCTCCGCCTATCAGTACAACTGCAGGCTTTGTCATGATGAGTGCCCCAATACACTTAAGAGGTGAAGCATCCAACTAACGGAAAATCCCAGTCGAAAGTGTGGCATGCCGCTTGGTGGTGCACTGTTACCAAAGAACAAAAAGCCCTACTTATCCTTGCTTGGGGGATTTTGGGCCGAGTAGGCAAGCGGACAGTCGCCATCATGTACGTTGTTGGGCTAGGATGCCAGCCCTGGTTGTAGGCAGATTCCTGATATGTTGTCGGAGCAAATAAGTCCCCAGGGCGGGCCCTAGGGACTTGATGACCCGCCGATTTCGAGTCCCGGATGCTGGCTAGAGCGACGTATGGCGCTCTAGCGCCGCCACGATCATCGTACCAGCTTGGTAGAGGAGCTCCTGCCGCGCTTCTTACGCGTGGCCTTCGACCGCGATCTCGATGCCGCGGCAGATGGCGCGGCCGGCGGTAGTATAGCAACCGCCTCGATCTCCAGGAGCGCCCCCTCCCGCGCCAGGCCTGAAATGGCGATGGTCGTACTGGCCGGTCGGTTGCGGTCCGGCAAATAGCTGTCGCGCACCTGGCGGAAGACTGGCAGATATTTGGTATCCAGAAGGTAGTTGTTGAGTTTGACGAGGTGTTGGAATTGCGCACCGACCGCCGCCAGCGCTGCCTTTAGGTTCTCGAACGTTTGCACTGCCTGCAGGCGAAAGTCGCTGCTTAGTTTGCCGTCGCGGTCGAGCCCGAGCTGGCCGGCGATGTAGACGAGGCGGCCGGGCACTGTGGCCTCGACCACATGGGTGTAGCCCGGTGGTTTGGCCAAGGCCTGTGGATTAATGAAGCGAATCTGGTTCACGGTGTCTCCCCTTTGCCCGGGGTGATTCTTGCACGACTTACGTTGAAAGTCTAAAGGCGACCGAGTACGCGCAATCGCTCAACAGGCTGCATTGCGTGAGGCCGGTTGTGGAAGAGAGAGTGTAGTGGGAAGGTCAGTGGCGCAAAGACTGACCGCGCGATCGTTCTTGGTGCTTACACGCGGAAATCGGGACCGGTGACCAGAATGCAACAGCGCGTCGTAGTCTGGTTCGGCTTGCGCCGAGCTACACTGGAGAAATCTGCTGAGGCTCATCTCGCGGCGCAAGTGGTGTGGTTGGCCGTCGATCGTGAACAATGACCACTGGCCTTGCGCAGAGGCTAAAGCCCACGCCAAATCCTACTCCAAAGCAAATTGCGCTTAGTCCAACCGAGACGGTCCAACGCGCCGCGACAAGCCCCAAGACTGTCTTCTGCCGAGCGTACGAACTCCTTTATCTTTGAGATAAAGCTTAAGCTTCGAGAGGAAAAATCCGTCTCTTCTTTTACAAATCGGCGCATATCGCTCAGTAACAAGTCCTCTTCCACTTCGTAGATGGCCACTTCAAGCTTGTAATGCTCATTCACTAGTTCGGTATCTGATATTTGCAGGTCATTACCTAATCGCTCGTGGAGTGCTGTCCGTGCCTGCTCGTAAATTGCATGCCTCGCTTCATCGGCTGTACTCGGCAGGCAAGAAACCGCCCTGGCTATAATAGAGTGATAGTCAGCCATTGATGGCCTGGTGCAAAAGAGGAATGCCTCACTCCGACCGAGTAAGATTAGCGCACACACAGGCACGATCAAGCTGCGGGACTGTTGATAACTTGAGCCGGATGGCAACTGGCCGGGCATGTGGCGAGTCCCGTTCGGCGGCGAGCTGATTGCTTGCCCCATGGTGCGCAGCAACCGCAAGGGTCGCGCATCTGTGGCCGGGTTTAATCGACCGATTTCGTATCCACCATTGAGATACTTTGTTTGCGGGGCGGACTTCGCTGTCCGGCCCCGGACGTTTCTGCCAGCGGTTTTTTATCTCCTCTGTCGGCTGATGGCCGCGCCTTGGCCGGATGTACGCCGGGGGCAGCTCACCAAAATTAGGACAATTGAAACTTCGTACTAATACTCTCGCCGACCTACCATCGTGCACCCGGTACGCTCGAATCGGAGCGGCATTAGGCGAGGAAGTAAGATGTCCAATAATGGGGTAGAAGTCCGCGATACTCTAACCAGGCGGTTGGCCGAAGTCGAAGAACGTGATCGGCTTCATCGCCGCGTCGCGCCGATTGTGGATTGTATACGGAAGATGCGCGTGGAGGGTCTCGCGGACAACGAAATTGCTGCCTTATTCCGCCACGCGGCCGACGAGTTAGATGAAGCCACGATGACTAAGGACCGGGGAGACCTTGCGGCTTAAATGAATCCCCAACGACGGCTTATGCAATCGCCCAACGATTTCTACGACAATCGCAATCCGCACTATTCTGAACCGGCTTGGTTTTGGAAATAACATGCTTCCATTGGTGTCGGGGACAGCGAGGGGTCCCCATGCGTAAAGGGCCGGTCGCGGAGTGTGCGCAGTGCGGTGCCACTATCATTGCACCAGAATGGTCTGAGCATCGATCGGAGTGCTGTGTTCGCAACGTGTGGTTCTGCGAGGCCTGCGGATACCAGTTTGAACATGCGGCTTATTTATCGGCCGGCGAATTGGCAGACGCCGACTAGGCGTCAACTGCTCCGGCAGCTTGGCAATATTGGTGGCAATCCGTCGCGCCTCATTTTCGCTGAGTAGCTTTGCTGCCCGTTTCAACGAAAATTAGAGAGCCCACCCGTCGCAGCAATGTGTAGACGGACAGGAGCGGGAAGTATCGTGGCGACGATGTTCTTCCCGCATTTCGTCGGCGATGCTTGTACGATTGCTGTTATTCCGGACAGGATTGATTGAGGCTCTGGATTATTAAATCGATTTCTCGACCATTAGGTGAATTTAGGTCACTTGCTCAAAGATGTTACTCAGAACGACGAATTCGGGCAGTTGTTTTCCCAGTTGAACTATCTCCTACTTCGTCTGCGCTGCGTAGGCTGGCAGCGCGGTCGCCGGCTTCCCCGCGGCCACGACGATTAGGCCACTTACGAGGATGGCGGCGCCGATGCCGATTGCCGAATACAAGACAGCCGATTGAGAGTTGATGCGATTGCGGGCAGCCTCAATCATTGGAAACACCCCTGCTAGAAATTTCTAGGCGGCAACTTATGGCTGGCCAAATTCTCGATCTGAATCAAAGCAGATAAATTAATAGCGATGTCTTTGGTCCGGTGGCGAACGAATTAATTGGCCTTTTTCGTTTCGGCTATCGCCTCGGTGCCGCTCATCACCTGGCGCATCTAGAGGCCGGCGTTGGCCGGATGTACGTCAGCGTCGGCCTCAACCAAATTGAGCTGATCTGGATTATGGCCTCAGAAAGCAAATAAGAGAACGGCCCCGGAGTACGCCGGGGCGGTCTGGTATTTACACCCGCGTTTACAAAAGCTCCCAGGGGCTGGCAGCGAGCGTCCGGCCGATGCGCGCACCGCCAAAAAATTAAATCGCTGGCCGTTCCTTCGGAACCTGTGGAAAACTTGGAAAACTCGGAACTTCGCAGGATTTCCTGGCTTGCGTCACATTCTGGGCATCGGGGGTCGTGCATCGTTCGCGTTCTAAAACCTGAGCGCGTCTGACACACGGTCGTTTGTTCCCTAAACAACACGACCGAAAACGCGCCGATTGGCCCCGGCCGAAGGTGGCCGGGGCTTCTTTTATTCAGCAGGATAATGGCAAATGACGGTACGCATTATCTCCATCCTTTCCGTCGTCATCACGATCGGCCCGTCACTGGCTTATGGCTCGCCAGCTTGCATGACGGAACGCGAGGCGCGCGCTAAATTTCCTAATGCGATGCATCTTTATATTCGCAAAAACTGCTGGAGTGACAGCGCGACAAACACTGCTCAAGCACGCTCGGCGGCGGCCATGCCCGCGCATCGGCCGCGACATCCACCACGCGCCGT
>Ga0318558_10000360_pt1 | contig 11372 bp, 10 predicted proteins | sample GRESIP065b5f20_FD_203669 | JGI IMG/M metagenome (GOLD analysis project Ga0318558, IMG submission 203669) | Tropical soil microbial communities from Luquillo Experimental Forest, Puerto Rico - GRE.SIPMG.065b5f20 | ecosystem: Environmental > Terrestrial > Soil > Tropical forest > Bulk soil... | reverse complement strand
GAACAGATTCAGCGGCCTGGTGACCCGGGTGGTTCGCGACACCGTGATGGCCCAGGTCGAAGTCCAGGCCGGGCCGCACCGGTTCGTCTCACTGCTCAGCCGCGAGGCCGCCGACGAACTCCACCTGGAGCCAGGCGTGCTGGTGATCGCCGCTGTCAAGGCCACCAACGTCTCCGTCGAACTCCCCCAGGGCTGACCGCCAAGATCGCGGAAGCCACAACTCTCTCCGGGATCCCGGCCAGGCCTGCAATTCGCGCTTCCTGGGCGCTACCGCTCCCACCAGCTGAGCACCCGCATCGCCCGCAGGGTCACCCACCAAGAGGGCTGGCCTACCCCGTCGTCCACGTGGAACCAGACGCGGCCGGGCAGCCTCCAGTCGAGAGGCCAGCGGCCGCCCGCCAGCCGCCGGGCACGAACGTGGCCGACAGCCTCGCCGAGCCTTGGGTCGGGCGCGGTGCCGGTCAGGGTGGCGGCGGCGCGGAAATAGTCCAGTGCCCGCAGGACGTCATAGCGCCACCGGTTCGGTACCCCAACTGCAGGAATTGGCTGTCGGCCGGCTCACCGGTACTGAGACGGCGGAACAGGCCGCGCGCCAGCAGGAACTCCTCGCCCGATCCGCGCGCCGCACGGGAGTCCGGTGTGCCCCCGGTGGCGCGCTCATACTCCAGCAGCCCCTCCAGCACATTGATCGTGGTGGCGAAGGACGAGCGGGCCGAGCCGTTGGCCCGCTCGCAGTTCCAGCCACCGTCGGCCAGCCGCTCGCCGGTCAGCCTGCCCGCAATGGACGAGACGTCGGCCCCGAAATAGGCGCCGTCAGCAACGATCCGGCCGTTGATGCACTCCTCGACTTCGCCCTCCCAGTAGGGCTGGCCGGCCTCATCCCACCGTGAGCTGGCGCCGATCAATGCGACGGCCCGCTGGGCCGGGGCTGAGGCGGGATCGAGGCCGAACTCCCGGAGCTGGGACAGCGAAAATGCCGTGGCTGTCCATGGCTGGCCGACCTGTTGCCACTCGCGGGCGTCGAAGTCACGCGGGAAAAAGGCACCGCCCGCCCATTGGCCGTCCTCATCCTGGCAGGACAGCAGCCTGGCTCCCCAGCCCTCCGTTTCCACTTTGGCCCGCTCCGCCCGCCACTGGCGTTCCGGGACGCCGAGCAGGTCGCGCATCACCTGCCAGCGGATCGACGGGTCGGAGCCGAGCAGCCAGTCGATCACCTGGCCAGCTGCGGTCATGCCGGCGAGGCTACCAACCACTCACCGCCCGCGGCTGGCACCCCGGTCCAGCACCCTCGTGCGATCGTCCCGCCGCGGTTCAGCCCGCGGTTGTCCATGACAGTTCTGATGAGCGGTAAATGACCGCCTGCCGACCTCTGGATGACCAGTGGATGAAACAAATCGCAGTTGCCCGGAAAGCCACTTTAGTTTCATCCACGGCGGGTGATGCCGTTCGCCTGGCCGCGGCATTGTATGGGCTGGGGCGCAGCGAGACGTGCATGAGACGGCTCGGGGTGGGTGAGTTGTGTATGTCGTGATGGTGACCGCTGAGTGCGCCCCGGTGGCCAAGGCGGGCGGACTCGGCGACGCGGTGGCCGGACTCAGCCGGGAACTGGAACTCAGGGGAAACGCGGTCGAGATCATCCTGCCGAAATACGCCAGCATGCGGTACGACAGCATCTGGGGCCTGCAGCCCAGCTACCGTGATCTGTGGGTGCCGTGGTACGGCGGCGCAGTGCGCTGCACCGTCTGGTTCGGCCATGCAAACGGGCGGAAATGCTTTTTCATTGAGCCGCATACGGCAGCTAATTTCTTCGGCCGGGACCGGTTGTACGGGTACGGCGACGACCCGGAGCGGTTCGCATTCTTTTCCCGGGCGGCCGTCGAGTTCATGGGCCAGGCCGGCAAACAGCCGGACCTGGTCCACTGCCACGACTGGTCTACCGGGCTGGTCCCGGTCGTGCTCCTCGAGCAGCGTCAGCGGGACATGCCCCGCCAGCGGGTCTGTTACACCATCCACAATTTCCGGCACCAGGGCACCGGCGGGGAACAGCTGCTCCAGGCGACCGGGCTCGGCCGGCCCGACTACTTCCTGGACGCCGACCGGCTCGGCGACGACTTCCGCTACCGCGGCCTGAACCAGATGAAGGGCGGGGTGGTGTACTCGAACTTCGTCACCACCGTGTCGCCCAGCCACGCCGAGGAGGCGCTGTTCGGGGACGGCGCGTGCGGCCTCGGCCGAACGCTCAAGGAACATCAGGTCAAGTTCTGCGGGGTGCTGAACGGCGTCGACTACGACGTGTGGAATCCCGAGACCGACCCGATGCTGCCAGCCCGCTACTCGGCAGCCGACATCTGGCGCAAGCACCAGATCAGGGACGCGCTGCGGGACCGGTTCTGGCTGCGCCGCAAGCACAGCCCGGTGGTCGCCTACGTGGGCAGGCTGGACGAGCAGAAGGGCCTGCACCTGGTCCACCACGCGCTCTTCTACACGCTGGCCCAGGGAGGCCAGTTCGTGCTGCTGGGCGATACCCCACTCGACGGCGGCATCAGCAGCCATTTCCGGCACCTGAAGCGAAACCTCAACGACAACCCCGATTGCCACCTGGAAATCGGCTACCGCGAGGAACTGGCCCATCTGGTGTTCGCCGGCGCCGACCTGCTGATCGTGCCCAGCATGTTCGAGCCGTGCGGGCTGGCCCCGCTGATCGCCATGCGCTACGGGACGGTGCCGGTTGTGCGCGCCACCGGCGGCATGATCGACACCGTCTTCGACCTCGATCATTCCGGCCGCCCGCGCGACGAGCGCAATGGGTTCGTCTTCCACCACACCGACAACCAGGCCATCGAGTCGGCGCTTGGCCGCGCGCTCCGGCTGTGGTCGGCCCATCCGGGCGAATTCCGCAGGCTGGCCATGGTCTGCATGCGCACCGACTACTCCTGGGCCCAGCCCGGGCAGGACTACCTGGATATTTACCACCACATCGGCTGCCCGTGAGGCAGCAGCGAGCAGGGGAGAACAGATGAGTGCGGAAAGCGAGCGGGTAGCCGGGTTCGGGCGGCTGGAGGACGGGCTGCGGCAGGCCAGCGACTGGTACCTGTGGGGCCCCTACGTCAGCGAGCGCCAGTGGGGAACCGTCCGCGAGGATTACAGCGCCGACGGTGAGGCCTGGAACTACCTGCCGCATGACCACGCCCGCTCCCAGGCCTACCGGTGGGGCGAGGACGGGCTGGCCGGGTTCTGCGACGTCGAGCAGCGGCTGTGCCTTTCGCTGGCGCTGTGGAACGGCCGGGATCCGATCCTGAAGGAACGCGCTTTTGGGCTGACCGGCGCGGAGGGGAACCACGGCGAGGACGTCAAGGAGTACTGGTGGTACCTGGACGCGCTGCCCAGCCATGCCTGGAACCGGTGGCGCTACCACTACCCGCAGGCGGCGTTCCCCTATGACGACCTGCGGGTGGAGAACGGCCGGCGGGGCAAGTACGACCCCGAGTACGAACTGCTCGACACCGGGGCGTTCAACGGCGACCGCTACTGGATCACCGAGGTCCACTACGGCAAGGCCGACCCCACCGACCTGCTGATGGCGATCACCGTCACCAACGCCGGCCCGGAGGCCGGCACCCTGCACGTGCTGCCGACCGCCTGGTTCCGCAACACCTGGTCATGGGATTTCGGTGCGCCCAAGCCGGCCATGGTGGCCGACGGCCCGACCGCAGTCACGGTGGAGCACCCCTTCCTCGGCACCCTGGAACTGCTCGCCGACGCCGGTCCCGGCGGCACCACGCCGACACTGCTGTTCTGCGAGAACGAGACGAACACGGCGCGGCTGTTCAGCGCCGAGCCAGTGACCCCTTACCCCAAGGACGGCATCAACGACCACGTGATCCACGGCGCGCCGACCGTTAACCCCGAGCAGCGGGGCACCAAGTGCGCCGTCTGGTACCAGCTGGAGGTGGCGCCGGGCGCCACCGTCGAACTGCGGCTGCGGCTGCGCCCGCGGGCCACCGCCGCCGGGGCGGGCGCGGCGTTCGGCAAGAACTTCGATCGGGTGATGGCAGGCCGCAGGGCCGAGGCCGACGAGTTCTACGCCGAACTGACCCCCCGGACGGCCAGCGCCGGCGAGGCGATGGTGATGCGGCAGGCGTTCGGCGGGCTGCTGTGGAGCAAGCAGTTCTACTACTACGACGTGAGCAGGTGGCTGGACGGCGATCCGGCCCAGCCGGTCCCGCCCGCCAGCCGCCAGTCAGGGCGGAACGCCCGCTGGCGGAACTTCAACGCCTTCGACATCATGTCCATGCCGGACAAATGGGAGTACCCGTGGTTCGCTGCGTGGGATCTGGCGTTCCACTGCGTGGCGCTGGCCCATGTTGATCCGGCTTTCGCCAAGTACCAGCTGGTCCTGCTCTGCCGGGAGTGGTTCCAGCACCCCAACGGCGCGCTGCCGGCCTATGAGTGGGACTTCTCCGACGTGAACCCGCCGGTGCAGGCCTGGGCCGCGCTGGAGGTGTTCGCCATCGACGGCGGCCACGACTTCGGCTTCCTGTCCCGTGTCTTCGACAAGCTGCTGGTCAACTTCACCTGGTGGGTGAACAGGGAGGACGCCGGCGGCAACAACCTATTTGAGGGCGGCTTCCTCGGGCTGGACAACATCGGCCCGATCGACCGTTCCCACCTGCCGGTGGGCGGCACCCTGGAGCAGTCGGACGCGACCGGCTGGATGGCCTTCTACGCGATGGCCATGGGATCCATCGCGGTCGCGCTCTACTGGAGCGGCCAGCGCCCGGGCACCGATCTGATCCTCAAGTTCCTGGAGCATTTCGCCGCCATCACCGACGCCATCGACGGCCAGGAACTGTGGGACGAGCAGGACGGGCTGTTCTACGACCGGCTGCTCACCCCCGATGGCGAGGCGGTCCCGGTCCAGGTCCGGTCGATGGTCGGGATCATCCCGATGCTGGCGGCCGCGGTGGTGGACGAGAACATGCTGGACCGGGCCCTGATGGTCAGCAAGCGGTTCGCCGACTACATCGAGCGGCACGGCCTGTATGACCGGGAGAAGCTGGCGCAGTCCGGCCTGATGCGCGGCAAGCCGGGCACGCAGCGGCTGCTGCTGTCCGTCGTCGGCGTGGACCGGCTGGAGAAACTGTTCAGCAAGCTGTTCGACGAGTCCGAGTTCCTGTCCCCGTACGGGCTCCGCGCGCTGTCGGCCTACCACCGCGACCACCCGTATGAGCTCGACGTCGAGGGCCTGCACGCCACCATCGATTACGAGCCGGCCGAATCCACTACGAACATGTTCGGCGGGAACTCCAATTGGCGCGGGCCGATCTGGTTCCCGCTGAACTACCTGATCTGCACGTCGCTGGACCGCTACCACCGGTTCTTCGACGAGGACCTGACGATCGAGTACCCGACCGGGTCCGGCCGGCGGCTGCCGCTCGACGCCATCCAGCGGGACCTGTGCGACCGGCTCATCTCGATCTTCCTCCCCGGCCCGGACGGCCGGCGGCCCTGCTTTGGCGGGGTCGAGATGCTGCAGACCGACCCCGCGTGGAAGGACAACCTGGTCTTCAGCGAGTACTTCCACGGCGACAACGCGGCCGGGCTGGGCGCCGCTCACCAGACCGGCTGGACCGGCGTGATCGCGGACGTGATCCGGCGCCGGCATGGCATGGTCCGTTCGGTCGGCGATGTGATCAGGGAGGTGCGTCCGCGCCAGCCGGCCGGGTAGCAGCCCAGCCGGGTATTCGTCTGCCCGCGCGGCGGGCCAGGCCGTGCGAGGATGGCACCGTCCGGCTGGAAGGACCACAGCATGGCGGGCACTGTTTTCGCTGGCCGGGAGGTCCTGGTCTTCGGGGCGGCCGGGGCGCTGGGCACCGGCCTGGCCACGGCGTTCGCGGCTGAAGGCGCACAGGTCACCGGCATCGACCGGGCCGAGCCCCGGCAGCCGCTGCCCGGGGTCTCCCACCGTGACGCGGACGTGCTCGATGACGTCTCGCTCGGCGCGCTGTTCGACGACCTGCCGGTCCCCTGGGCAGTGGTGAACACGGTGGGCGGATTCGCGCCGCACACCCCGCTGCCGGAGCTGGATCCGGACGTCCTGACCGGCCAGTTGCGGCTGAACCTGGTCAGCGCCGCGCTGATCACCAAGCACGCGCTGCGCCGGATGAGCACCACCGGCCAGGGCCGCCTGGTGCACACCGCGAGCCGGGCGGCGACGGTGACCCGTGGCAGGGGATTCGCCTACTCGGTCAGCAAGCTCGGCGTGCTGCACCTGGTGGCGATGGCGGCCGACGAAGTCAGGGGTACCCAGATCACCGTGAACTGCGTCGTCCCCAGCATCATTGACACCCCGGCCAACCGGAGCGCGATGCCGGGTGCCGACTACGCCTCCTGGCCGAAGATTCCCGACATCGCGCAGGCTTACCTTTTCCTCGCCGCACCGGATGCGCACCTGGTCTCGGGGGCGGCGATCCCGGTCTGAGGGCCGCAGACGGTAGCTCACCCGATGGTTAGAGGTAAGTAACCGGGGGTAGCCGGGAAGCGGATCCAGCCGGTCGTTCCCGCCGGTAACCTGGCCGGACAGGAATGGCGCGACAGGGTCACGGGAGGACGAGATGGGCCTGCCTGTTCGGCAGCAGCGCACGTTGGACGAGATTGAGGGCAGGCTGGCCTGCTCCGACCCTCGCCTTAAGTCGCTGTTCAGTATCTTCAGCCGGCTGACCAGTGGCGAGGTCATGCCCTGGTTCGAAAACGTCCGGGTGCGGCCAATCGCTGACCGGCTCCTGCCCACGCGCAGGTGGTTCAACCGGATCGCCGGCCGCCCCGCGAAGCGTATGCGGCTGGTCCTGCTGCTGCCGGCCGCGCTGAGCGCCATCGCCTGTGCCGTGCTGATTGCCTTCGGCTTCCCGAGCACCCCGCGGCTCTCCCACGCCGGCCGGCCGCCCGCACGCGAACTGGTGGTCAAGCCCACCCGGGTGTGCCGCATCGGCCTGCTGCGAGCGCCCACTTTCTGCTAGCCCGCCCGCCCGCAGCGGTCAGCCGCGGCGGGCAGCCGCCACCAGGGCGGGCACCGGCAGCCAGCCGTCGTGCTTCCAGATGATCGTGCCCTTCGCCGAGACCAGCGCGAACCACGGCTGGTCCTGAACGCCGAAGCCGTCGGCGAGCCGGCCGGTGGTGTCCAGCCCCACCGGGTAGGCCAGCGGGGTGCCCAGCCCGTCCAGGTAGCTGGCCACCGCCGTCACCGACGGCTCGGTGGCGGCAGCGTCCACCGCGACCAGCTCCGGCAGCCGGCCGTGCCGGGCCACCCGGGCATAGCCGTTCAGCGCCAGCAGCCGGGCCCGCAGATCTGAGGTTTCCGCCAGCCAGGTCGCGAAGAACATGACCAGGTGCGGCTGCCCCGGCGCCAGCCGCACCGAGCCGGACGGCACGGCGGGCAGCGTCACCGGCGAGCCCGGCCCAAGGCTGGGAATGCCGGCCAGCGAGCGCTGGCTGGCCACGTGCGGCCGGCCGGGCAGTAGCCGGGCGGCCTCGCCGGCGAGGAGCTGGGCCGCCTGGCCGATGCTGGCATAGCTCATCTGGGTCAGGTAGATCTCCCGCTCACGGCCCTGCGGGTCGATGACGAGCAGCGCCGGGGTGTGGTCGATCTGCCCGGCCTGGATCTGCACCGCGATGTGATACGCCCGCCACACCGCCTGCAACTGGGCCAGCGGGCCGGTCAGGAAGTCCCACTGGTTGACCATGCCATGCGCCCGCGAGTAGGCCATCACGTCCGCCACCGAGGTGGCCTGCGGGTTGGCGTCCACCCCGAGCAGCTGGACCTGGCGGCCGGCCGGGCCCAGCAGCTGCTTAGCTGCCACCATGCTCATCGTGGTCAGCGGGCAGACCGTGGTGCACTGCGAGTCGGCGAAGGCGAGGATCACCACCTTGCCGCGGAACTGGTGCAGCGACATGGGCTGGCCGAACTGGTTGCGCAAGGTGATGCCGGGCGCTGGCACGCCACCCAGCGAACTGCCCGGATCCAGGCCCGGGTTGCCCATCGCCGCGCTGGCCTGGCCGGCGCCCGTGGGCCCGGGCTGGGCACCGCCACCGTTCCCGGTACCGGCCGGCGCGCCGCAGCCGGCCAGCAGCGCCACCGCCAGGGTCACCCCGGCGCCAGTCCAGGCCCGGCGGGCACCGGTCACCGGGCGGCTCCCCGGCTGGGCGGCTCGCGAATCCAGATCTGGCGCCGGCCGCTCTCCCCCGGCGCTTCTGGCGGATACGGGCTGACCCGGTCCAGCCGGTAGCCGAGCTTGCGGGGGATCGCGGAACTGGCCACGTTGGCTTCGTCGCAGTGGATCTCGACCCGGCTCACGCCGGGCAGCCGCAGCGCGACCTCGGTCAGCGCCGCCGTCGCGGCGGTGCCGAGCCCCCGCCGCGTCCGCTGCTCGGCGATCCAGTAACCGATCTCGATCCCGCCATCGCCCAGCCGCCGGTGCAGCCCGATCTCGCCGGCCAGGACGCCATCGGTGTCGACGATCGAGTAGATGAAGTCGGTGCCCTGCGCCCACATCTCGTCCGACTCGGCCACCCGGACGCGCTGGGTCCGCGGGTCAGCGGACTCCGCGGTCGCCCATGGCATCCACGGCCGCAGGTGGTCCATGCTGGCGGCGACGGCGGCGGCGATCGCGCTGGCGTCTTCCGGCCGCAGCCGCCGCAGCGTCAGCGGCCCGGCATCCACCTGTTCCGGTGGCGCGGCCATCACATCTGGAGGCACGGTTCATAGTAAGCAGGTGCCGTCCCGCCGGGGCGCCGGGTCAGACCCGCTCACCCGCGTCCGCGGCCCAGCGCTACCGGACCCGGACCGAGACCGCCGATCTGGGCGGGAACCCCGCCGCATGCCGGGAATTCTTGTGGGGTTGCCGGCCATCAGTGTGGCGCTGCTGGATAGCGTAGGGGGCGCCCGCCTACGACTTGGAGACGACGATGGCCGAACGCGCCCCGCTTCCCTACGACTACCTGCCGCCGGTCCCCTCCTTCTCGCTGGAGAGCAATGACGTCGCGGACGGCGAGATGATGGGTGACGCGCAGGTTTACAGCGGCTTCGGGATGACCGGGCAGAACATCTCGCCGCATCTGCGGTGGCACGGCTTCCCGGCCGGGACCCAGGGTTTCGCGGTGACCTGCTATGACCCGGACGCGCCGACCGGCTCAGGCTTCTGGCACCTGCTGCTGATCGACGTGCCGGCGGCGGTGACCGAACTGGCTACCGGGGCGGTCAGCGGGGATCTGCCCGGGCTGCCGGGCGGCTCGTTCTGCGTGCGCAACGACTACGGTTCCAAGGACTTCGGCGGCGCCGCCCCGCCCGCGGGCGACCCCCCGCACCGGTACGTGTTCGCGGTGCATGCGCTGGACACCGCCAGGCTGGGCATCGACTCCGACGTGTCACCCGCAGTGGCCGGGTTCAACCTTGGGTTCCACACGCTGGCCCGGGCGGTGATGGTCCCGGTCTACGGTCACTAACGGCCCGCGGGGCCGGGCGTTTCCCTGCGCCTGTCTTCAGCTTGTCCTCAGGTTGGCGGGGCAGACTAGCGGCGCCGACGGGGCGGCGCCCCTGTGCGCGACCGGCCGCCTGGCTTGCCGCCACGCCCTACCATGGACTGCGGCAGGATGACAGACAAGATCATCTGTGACTGAGGACGGACGATGGGCAAGGCCAGCAGGATCAAGGAGCGGAGCGCCCGCGAGAAGATCGCCGCGCAGCGGGAGGCCGCCCGCAAGGCCGAAGCCCGCCGGCGGCTGGTCATCACCGGTGGCAGCGTGATCGTGGTGCTGGCGGTGGTGGCGGTGCTGATCATCGCCCGCGTGCTCCACTCCAGCACTCCCACGCCATCGGCCGGCTCGCCCGCCGGGACCGCCCTGCCTGCCAGCGTGGCGCAGGAGGTCACCAGCGTCCCCCCCGCGACCCTGGACGCAGTCGGCAAGGGCGCGATCCCGAGCATGACCTCGGCCCCGGCCAAGGTGCTCAACGGCGCGCTGCTGACCAGCAACGGCAAGCCGGAGATGCTGTACATCGGTGGCGAATTCTGCCCCTACTGCGCGGCCATGCGGTGGTCGATGGCGATCGCGCTCAGCCGGTTCGGCACGCTGTCGCCGCTGCACGGGATCCACTCGGCGACCACCGTGCCCGGCGGCGGGGCCGAGGCCTACCCGCACACGGCGACCCTGACCTTCTACAAGTCCAGCTACCACAGCCCGTACCTGTCCTTCGCGGGGGTCGAGAACGAGAAGATCGACCACTCGCCGCTGCAGGCGCCAACCGCGCAGCAGCAGGCGCTCTGGGCCAAGTACGACCCGAACAGCTACCCGTTCATTGACGTGGGCAACAAGTACATGTTCACGGTCATCTACAACCCGCAGGTGCTGGCGGGCAAGTCGTGGAGCCAGATCGCCGCGGCGCTGAAGAATCCTTCGTCCCCGATCGCCAAGAGCGTGGATGGCGCCGCCAACTACCTGACCGCGGCCATCTGCAAGACCACCAATAACATGCCATCGGCGGTCTGCACCTCGCCGGCGGTGACCGCGGCGGCCGGAGGGCTGTGATGGCCGGATCCAGGACGCGTACCCCCCGCCCGGCCGGCCGGTCCGGCACGCAGTCGCGGGACAAGGGCACCCGGGGCGGGCGGCCCGAGCCACCGGCCGCCAGCAAGGCCCCGGCGGGGAAGACGGGCAGCCAGGCGCGGGCCGGTACTGGCCAGCCAGCCCGGGCGGCCCGGGCCACGGCCAGCGCCCCGGCCGGCCCGGCAGTGCGGCCGGTACCGGCCTGGCTGCAGTACACCACGTGGCTGCTGGCGGCCGCCGGGCTGGGTGTCTCCATCTATCTCACCGCGGCCCACTACACCTCGTCGGCGATCCTGGCCTGCTCGGACAAAGGCCTGGTCAACTGCGCGGCGGTGACCACCAGCCCGGAATCGGTGGTGTTCGGCATCTTCCCGGTCGCGGTGCTGGGCCTGGCCTTCTATGTCTTCCTGTTCGCCATCACCTCGCCCTGGGCGTGGCGGTGGACCTGGCCGCCGGTGCGCCTGATCCGGCTCGGCTCGCTGGTGGTGGGCATCCTGTTCGTGCTCTACCTGATCTACACCGAGCTGATCACGCTGAACGCCATCTGCCTGTGGTGCACCAGCGTCCACGTGCTCACCTTCGCCTTGTTCGCGCTGGTCGTGTTCAGCTTCGCGGCCGGCTACGGGGCACCGGAGCCCGACACCCGCCGATGATCCGCTGCGGTCATCTCGCCGAAAAGACGAGCCGCGGTTCAACCCGGCGCTGACGACAGCGGCCCGGCTGCCGCCTAGCGTGGATCAACGTGACAGCGGTCATCGAGTGCCAGGGCCTCACCA
>Ga0318558_10000352_pt1 | contig 11453 bp, 11 predicted proteins | sample GRESIP065b5f20_FD_203669 | JGI IMG/M metagenome (GOLD analysis project Ga0318558, IMG submission 203669) | Tropical soil microbial communities from Luquillo Experimental Forest, Puerto Rico - GRE.SIPMG.065b5f20 | ecosystem: Environmental > Terrestrial > Soil > Tropical forest > Bulk soil... | reverse complement strand
ATTTCGACATCTCCTTCGAGGTTGTCGATTGGGGCACGATGCTGGTGGCTATGCGCAATCCGCCGACCGCGCCACAGTCGCGCGGCATCGACGCGGTGAACATCAGCCTCGCGCATGGGACCGAATTCTCGCGGTTCACGACGTTCTTTCTGTCCAGCACCTTCCCGCCCAACGGGTTTAACTGGGCCAATTGGAAGAACCCAGAATTCGATACACTGGTCGATCAGATCGAGAAGTCGAGCGATCCGGAAGAGATCGCCGGCGATATCCGCCGCGCGCACGAGGTGATCGTCGACGATGCTGCTTGGCTATTTATCGTGCATGACCTCAATCCGCGGGCGATGACCAAGCACGTCAAAGGCTTTGTGAGCGCGCAGAGCTGGTTCCAGGATTTCACCCGGGTCTATATGGAATAGACCGCGCCCGGTCCACCCATTCCCTGTCTTCGTCTGGGGAATGGGAGGGACGAGCATCGAGTTCGGGCCTCCGCCGCGTTGGCATACCTCTTGCTCGGCATCTTGCCATGGTCCGCTTTGTCCTGCTGCGCCTGCTGCACACCGTCCTGATCCTGTTCGGCGTTTCGATCGTTGCCTTCAGCCTGATCCATCTGATCCCCGGCAACCCGCTTGACATTCTGCTGCCCCCGGAGGCGCCGAAGGAGGTCGTCGAGCGGCTCAAGGTCGAGTTCGGCTTTGATAAGCCACTCTATGTGCAATATCTGGCCTGGCTCGGCCGGGTGCTGAGCGGCAATCTGGGCACTTCGGTGTTCACCGGGCTGCGGGTGACCGGCGAGTTGCTCAATGCCCTCGGCAACACGTTCATGCTGGCGGTGCCGGCGGCGTTGCTCGGGTTCTCGCTGGGCACGACGCTCGGCACACTCGCCGCGTTCAATCACGGCCGAGCGCTCGACAAGGTATTCTCTGTCATCACCATCCTTGGGCTCAGCATGCCGCATTACTGGCTGGGCATCGCCCTTGTCGTCGTGTTTGCGGTGATCTGGCCGCTGCTTCCTGCGGCCGGGATGGGCGGGACCGGTGGATTTCCAACCAGCTGGGAGGAGCTCCGCTGCCTCATCTTGCCGGTGGTGACCCTGTCGATGATCCCGATGGGCGTCATTGGACGGCTGGTACGCTCGACGGTTCTCGAAGTCATCAGCCAGGAGTTCCCGACGGCGCTCGAGGCCAAAGGGCTGCGTCGCCGCCGAATTGTATTTCACGTGCTGAAGAACGCGGCGCCCCCGGCGTTGGCGATCATGGGGCTGCAGCTCGGTTATCTGGTCGGCGGCTCGATCCTGGTCGAAACCGTGTTCAATTGGCCGGGCTCGGGCCAATTCATGAACCTGGCGATCTTCCGTCGCGACATCCCGGTGCTGCAAGGCACGGTCGTCGTGTTGGCCTCCTTCTTCGTGCTGATCAATCTGTTGGTCGACGTAATGCAGGCGCTGATCGACCCGCGCATGCGGCGCTGACTCCTGATGGTCGACCTCGCTGCCGCCCCGAGTTCATTGGCGTTCGATGAGCCGCAAGGCGCCGAGCCTCGCAGCTATTGGAGCACGGTTGCCGATCGCCTAAAGCGCGACAGATTGACGATCGGTGTCGCGACCGTGTTGCTGCTGATCATCGCTCTCGCCGTCTTTGCACCATGGGCGGCGACCCACGATCCTCTGCAAGGGAGCGTGTTGCGCCGCCTCAAGCCGGTCGGAACGCCAGGCTACCTGCTCGGCACCGACGAGACCGGGCGCGACATCTGGTCCCGCCTTGTCTATGGCGGCCGACTGTCGCTGGTCTGCGGCATTACCCCTGTGCTGCTGGCGACCTTGATCGGCGGCACATTGGGTCTGGTTGCCGGCATCGGCAGCCGCTTCGTCAACATGTTGATCATGCGGGTCGTCGATGTCTTCTATGCCTTCCCGTCGGTGTTGCTGGCGATCGCGATCTGCGGCGTCATTGGCGCTGGCATAGGCAACACGATCCTGTCGCTGACGATTGTCTTTACGGCGCCGATCGTCCGCGTCACCGAAAGCCTCGCCACCCAAGTCAAAGGTCGCGACTTTGTCGAAGCGGCGCGAGCGAGTGCCGCACCACTGCCGGCGATCATCCTCCGACAGGTCCTGCCCAACGTCCTCGGCGGCATGCTGGTCTATGCGACGAGCCTCGTCAGCATCAGCATCATTCTTTCTGCCGGCCTCTCCTTTCTCGGGCTCGGCGTGACTCCGCCCAACCCGGAATGGGGATTGATGCTCAACGCATTGCGCCAGGCGATCTTTGTCAACCCGCTGGTAGCGGCACTGCCGGGAGTGGCGATCCTGATCACCTCGCTGTGCTTCAACCTGCTTAGCGACGGGCTGCGCAGCGCGATGGACATCAAGCTGCCCGCATGAGCGCGCCGCATCGGCTGATCGACCCGCGCGATCGCGGCGGCCCGGCGCAGCCGCTCCTATTGGTCCGCGATCTCAAAAAGTATTTCCCGGCAAAAGGCCATTTGCTGACTAGCCGGCGCGAGATGGTGCAGGCGGTTGATGGCGTGTCGTTCAGCGTGATGAAGGGCACCACGCTCGGCGTTGTCGGCGAATCCGGATGCGGCAAATCGACGACAGCTCGGCTCCTGCTGCATCTGATCGAACCCGATGCTGGCGACATCGTCTTCGACGGCGACGGCGTTGGCGATCCGCAAGGGATCAGCGTGCGCGAGTTGCGGCTGCAGATGCAGATGGTGTTTCAGGACAGCTATTCGTCGTTAAATCCGCGCGCCACCGTCGCCGACATCATCGCCTTTGGCCCGCGCTCGGCCAAGAAGCTGTCGCCGCCGGCGTCACGCGAGCGAGCCGAGCGCCTGCTTGACCAGGTCGGGTTGCAGCCGTCTCTGTTCGCTCGCCGCTATCCGCATGAGCTGTCGGGCGGGCAAAGGCAGCGGGTCAACATCGCCCGCGCGCTTGCGCTCGAGCCGCGGCTGCTGATCCTTGACGAAGCGGTCTCGGCGCTCGACAAATCCGTCGAGGCGCAGATCTTGAACCTGCTCGACGATCTGCGGCGCAACCTCAACCTGACCTATCTTTTTATCTCGCACGACCTCAACGTCATCCGGCACGTCAGCGACCGCGTCGTCGTGATGTATCTGGGGCGCATTGTCGAGGCCGGCCAGGCAGAGGCGATTTTTCGCCGGCCGCACCACCCCTACACGCGCGCTCTGCTCCGGGCGATGCCGAGCATGGATCCCGACCGCCGCACCGATGTTTCGCCCTTGACCGGCGATCCGCCGAACCCGATCAACCCGCCTTCCGGCTGCCGCTTTCGCACCCGTTGCGCCTTTGCCGAGGCGGTCTGCGCGCGGGAGCCGCCGACCCTCGCAGTGATCGGCAACGACCATGACGTCGCCTGTCACATGATGGTCCCGGGTTCGGGCCACAGCCGCGCCGATGCCGTTGCCGCCGCCGATGACTGATCGGGTTGCCGTCGAGGTCAGCGACCTCGCCGTCCGGTTTCGCCAGCGCGAACGCACGATACATGCGGTCAACGGCGTCAGCTTCCGCATCACATCAGGGGAAGTGCTGGGTATTCTCGGCGAGTCCGGTTGCGGCAAGAGCGTCACGTTGCGCGCCCTGATGCGGCTCCTGCCCGCGAATTGCGAGATCGACGGCCGCGTCGTCATCAACGGCGAGGACGTCACGGCCGCACCCGCGGTGCGCCTCGAGGAACTGCGCGGGGGTGCCATCGCGATGATCTTTCAGGAGCCGGCGAGCGCACTCGACCCGGTCTTTACGATTGGCGAACAGATCACCGAAACGATCATCCGCCACCAGGGCATCAGCCGCCATCAGGCGCGGCAGCGAGCACTCGGGCTGCTGGAGCGAGTGCAGATCCCGTCGGCCCGCCGACGCCTCGACTCCTACCCGCACGAGATGTCGGGTGGCATGCGCCAGCGCGCGATGATCGCGCTGGCTCTATCGTGCAATCCGAGCCTGCTGCTCGCTGACGAACCGACGACCGCACTCGATGTGACGGTGCAAATCCAGATTCTGTTGTTGTTGCGCGAACTTCAGCGCGAGTTCGGCATGGCGGTGATCTTTGTCACCCACGATGTGGGCGCCGCCGTCGAAGTCAGTGATCGCCTCGCTGTCATGTATGCGGGCCGCTTTGTCGAGACCGGCAATGTCCGCGATGTGCTTAATCGGCGCGCCCACCCCTACACCGGGGGCCTGCTCGCGGCCAATCTGCACGGCGCCGAGCCCGGTGCGCGGCTGACGACGATCCCGGGATCGCCGCCGAACCTAGCAGCCCTACCCCAGGGCTGCGCCTTCGCTCCCCGCTGCGTCCACGCGCTCGATCTCTGCAGAAGGACCGATCCGCCGGCGGTGATGTGCGGCGACCGGCATATCGCCCGCTGCCTGCGAGTGGAGGAACGGCGCGCGATCTTTGCTGGCACTGATCTTGCCTCAACCGGATGAACAACCGGAGGGACCGCCGTGTCACCGAAGCCCGCGTCTCGCTGCAATGCTATCCTCAGCTGGATTGCTATTGCCGCTTTTCTGAGCATTGTGCCGATCAGCAGTGCATCGGCAGAGCAGGTGATGCGGGTCGGCATGACCGCCGCCGACATCCCGACTACCGGCGGCATCCCGAACAACGGCGGCGAGGGCTTCCGCTTTCTCGGCTTTCCGGCATTCGACGCGCTCGTCAACTGGGACTTCAAGCACACCGACCAGACGGCCGATGTGACGCCGGGTCTCGCGACCAGCTGGGAGATCGATGAAGTCGACCATACCCGCTGGATCTTCCACCTGCGGCACGGGGTCAAATTTCACGACGGCACGGATTTCAACGCCGACGCAGTTCTCTTCACACTGGGCCGGATCTATGACGACAAGTCGCCGCAGTTCGATGCGACGTCGTCGCCGATCGTGCGCGCCGTCGTCAGCATGGTGCAGCGCTGGGAGAAGATCGACGACTACACGGTCGCGATCTACACCAATGTGCCGTTCAGCCATTTTCCCTACCTCGTCACCCGCATCCTCTATGTCAGTCCGACGGCGTGGGAGAAGGCCGGGCGCAATTGGGTCGAGTTCGCCAAGGCGCCGGCCGGCACCGGCCCGTTCAAGATCGTCAAGGTCACGCCGCGGGTCAGCGTCGAGATGGCGCGCAATCCGGACTATTGGGACGAGACCCGGCGCGCCAAGCTCGACCGGCTGATCGTCATGCCGATGCCCGAGGCCAATACGCGTGTGTCGGCATTGCGCGCGGGTCAGGTCGACTGGATCGAAGTGCCGCCGCCCGACGCCATCCCGTCACTGAAGGCGGCCGGGTTTCAGATCAGCCTGTGGCCCTACCCGCACACCTGGCCGTATGTGCTCAATGTGACGGGGCAGTCGCCGTTTCGCGATCGGCTGGTGCGGCAGGCGTCCAATTACGCCATCGACCGCGACGGCGTGGTCAAATTGCTGAACGGCACCGCCACCCCAGCCCCCGGCCTTTATCCGACCGAGCACCCGGTCTTTGGAGATCCGCAGAACCACTATGCCTACGATCCGGAGAGGGCGAAGGCACTGCTGAAGCAGGCCGGCTATACCACGCCGGTCAAGGCCAAGATCATGATCTCGACTTCTGGCTCCGGCCAGATGATGCCATTGCCGATGAACGAGTTTCTGCAGCAGAGCATGCAGGCGGCCGGGTTCGACCTCAATTTCGAGGTCGTCGAATGGGGTGCGATGCTGCTCGCCTATCGCAGCGCGCCCGACGCGCCCGCCTCGAAAGGGGTCGACGCGCTGAACATCAGCCTCAGCTACACCGACCCCTCGTCGATGTTCCGCTATTGGCACAGCACCAGTTATTCGCCGACCAATCAGAACTGGGGTCACTGGTCGACGCCGCACCTCGATGATCTATTGCAGCAGGCGCAGGAAACCTTCGACCCGACGGCGCGCGACAAGATTCTGGCACAGGCGCACGCGCTCGTCGTCGACGAGGCGCCGTGGGTGTGGATCGTGCACGACCTAAACCCGCGCGCCATGTCGGCCAAAGTCAAAGGCTTTTACCCGGCACAAAGCTGGTCTCAGGACTTCACCAGCATCACGATGGAGTGATCCGATTTTGCCGGCAGCGGGCGGGGTGACTCGACTGTTACCAAACCTCAAGAATGCAGCTCCTTAATCTACCTCGCTCGGGTGATAGCCCGGTCGATCGGATGCGTCACTGGCTCCGCTGCCCGCCTTGAGGCATATCCGAGAGGCGGAACGCCCATTCGATCGGTGTGACGGCGCGGATGCCGTGATGAGAGCTCGCGGTGGGTTGTGGCACATAGATTGCACCATTTTTGGACGCACGGCTGAAGCGGGATGTCATGGCGGTCATCGAGGCAGAGCCATACGCGTTCGAGTTCGATCTGGCCCGGGCAGGTCTCGTCATTATCGACATGCAGCGGGACTTTCTCGAGCCCGGTGGATTTGGTGCTGTGCTCGGCAACGATGTTTCGCTGTTGCGTCGTACGATTGCGCCAACCCGGTCCTTACTCGAAGAGGCGCGCGCCGCGGGGCTGACCATCATTCATACCCGCGAGGGCCATCGTCCCGACCTCGCCGACCTGCCGCCGGCGAAAAAAGTCCGCGGCAAGCTCGCTGCCGGCATCGGCGACCCGGGTCCGATGGGCCGCATACTGGTGCGCGGCGAGCCCGGGCACGACATCATCCCCGAACTCTACCCGCTGCCGGGCGAGCCGGTCGTCGATAAGCCGGGTAAGGGTGCTTTTCACGCTACCGACCTCGATGCAATGCTGAAGAACCGCGGCATCGCGCAGCTGATCGTGTGCGGGGTCACCACCGAAGTTTGCGTGAACACGACGGTGCGCGAGGCTAACGACCGTGGCTACGACTGCGTCGTCGTCGCCGATTGCGTCGGCTCGTATTTTCCGGAGTTCCAGGAGATGGGACTGCGCATGATCAAGGCACAGGGCGGCATTTTCGGCTGGGTCGCAACGTCCGAGGCCGTCATTGCCGCACTCCAGACAGCCGCTCGTTGAGGACGACGTGATGAACAGCGCAGCTGCCGCGCCACGCTGGTGGGTTCCGGGCGATTGGAACGGTTTCTTCGGTTTGTTCACCAACGTCGTCCTCAACGTCATCGTTCTGACCGGGCTCTGCCTGCATGTCGTCAACCTGCCGGCCGACATCGTTTATGGCCGCATCCTGCCGGCGCTCGGGATCGCGCTGCCGCTCGGCAACCTCTACTACGCCTATCTCGCCTGGCGGCTGGCTAAGAGCGATGGGCGCAGCGATGTGACGGCGATGCCGTATGGGCCGAGCGTGCCGCATATGTTCATCGTCGTCTTCCTGATCATGTTGCCGATCTATCTGAAGACGCACGACCCGATGCTGGCCTGGCAGTCCGGACTCGTCTGGTGTCTCGTCATCGGCGTCATCGTGCTACTCGGCGCCTTTGTCGGACCGACGGTTCGGCAATACACGCCGCGCGCCGCTATGCTCGGCACACTTGCCGGAATTTCGATTGCGTTCATCTCGATGCGCCCAGCCTTTCTTGGGTGGGAAGACCCCTGGCTGTTTATGCTCTCACTTACCATCGTCCTCGTCAGCTGGATGGCCGGCGTCCGCCTGCCATTCGGTCTGCCGGGGGGCCTTGCCGCGGTGGCGCTTGGGACCGTGCTCGCCTGGCTGGCCAAGCTCGTTCACCTTGACGAGTTGATGCAGCCGGCGGAGGTCGTCTCGGCGCTCGGCCAATTTGGCTTACGGCTGCCCTACCCGTCGACCGACTTCGCCCGGGCCTTGGGCGATATTGGACCGCTGCTGGTCACTGCCGTGCCGCTCGGCATCTACAACTTCACCGAGGGCATGAACAACGTCGAGAGCGCTGCGGCAGCTGGCGACGATTACAGCCTGCGAAAGATCCTCCTCGCTGACGGCACTGGGGCGATCGTCGGCGCGGTGCTCGGCAGCCCGTTCCCGCCGGCAGTTTACATCGGCCATCCGGGATGGAAGGCGGTCGGCGGCCGGATCGGCTACTCGCTGGCGACGGGCGTGGTGATCGGCATCGTCTGTTTCCTCGGCCTGACGGCGCTGCTGCTTGCGGTCATTCCGCTGGTGGCGATTCTGCCGATCCTGCTGTATATCGGCTTGGTCATCGGCGCTCAGGCGTTCCAGGCGACACCGGCGCGGCACGCGCCCGCGGTCGTGCTCGCGATCCTGCCAAATGTTGCCGCATGGGCGCAGACCGCAATCGACGGCGTACTCGGCGCGGCCGGCACTTCGGCCGAACAGTTGGGCATGGCCAAGCTCGGCGCTGCCGGGGTCGTCTATCACGGCATGGCATTGCTCGGCGGCGGCGCGGTGCTCGCCGGATTGATCCTCGGGGCGATTGCCGCCTTTATCATCGACCGAAAGTTCGACTGGGCGGCACTGTTCGCTCTTGCTGGCGCGGTCTTGTCCTTTTTCGGTTTCATCCACGGGACGGCGCTCGGGATCGGCAGCTCGATCTCGGTGGCAGTGGGCTATCTTATCGTCGCTGGAGTATGCTTTGCGCTGAGCCGGCAGAGCTATCCGGCGCCGTTGGTCCTGATCGAAGAAGCAGTAGCGGAAGACTGACGAAGCGGATCAAAACTCCATGTCGAGCTCTTCCAGCTCTTCGGGCTCGAGCATAGCGGCGTCGCGCCACGCGACCATATCGGGCAGCGCCATAATGCGATCGCAATAACCGGCGCAATCGGCGTCGAGCTTTACATCGTAGGTCAGGAAACGTGTAACGACCGGGGCGTACATCGCATCGGCCATGGTTAAATTCCCGAACAGGTAAGGGCCACGGTAGGCCCCGAAGCACTCGCGCCAGATCGTGAAATGTCGGCCTGCGCGCCCGCCCACACCTTGAAGCCAGGGTGCCGGGCTTTCAGGTTCATCGGTAGTGCCGATCGCAGATTGGTGAATCCCGAGTGCATTTCCCCGCAAATCGAGCGACAGCGTGCGCGCGTCCCCCGATCGGTGGGCAAAAGCCCCGCCTTTGGCCGCATCTCGTTGAGATACTCGGCGATCGCCAGAGTATCCCAGATCCTGATGTCCTGATGCGTCAGGCACGGCACGAGGATCGACGGCGACAGCAGCAACAACTCGGCACGGTTCGTCGGATCGTCGACCGGCACCACTTCTTCGACAAATTTCAAGCCGGCCATTCTGCACAGCAGCCAGCCGCGCAGGGACCAGGAGGAATAATTCTTGCTGCTGATGGTCAGAGTGGTCTCGGTCATCGGGCACGCTCCTTCATCCCGCCCGTAATGCAGCATGCGTGCCATCTCGAGAACAGCTCTCAGTAGCCAGAGACCTGCTGAAAACGGGCTCCCAAGTCGAGTAGTGCAAAGTCACGATGGGCGGGTGCAATCAGCGAAATTCCGAAGGGCAGGCCGTTCTCGTCGAGGCCGGCGGGCAGCGCGATTGCTGCGAGATCGAGCAGGTTCACAAAGCTGGTATAGAGCCCGAGATTGGTGTTGAGGCGTATTGGCTCGGCGGCTATGGCTGCGGTTTCATAGATCGTGCCAGCGGTCGGCAGCAGTAGGACATCGATCTCGCGAAACTCGGCCCCGACGGCACGGCGCAATGCCGCCAGGTCGTACTGCGCACGATAGGCGTCGAGCGCACTGTAGCGATGGCCTCCCTCGATGATCTGGCGGGTGATTGGCAGTAATGCATCTGGGTTCTCGCTCAACAGTCTTTGGGTAGCGTGCAGGCGCTCGGCGACCCACGGCCCCCCGTAGAGCAGCCGCCCAGCGTCGCGAAACGGTGTGAAATGTATCTCCACTTTGGTTCCACCGGCCGTTTCGAGGATGCCAACAGCCGAGCCGAAGAGTGCGGCACCCTCCTTGTTGCCGAAGAATTCGAGGTCGGACGATCTCGGGACACCAAACCGAAACTGTGATCCAAAGCGAGGCGCGACCGCAGGATCTAGAGTCCGGGCCAACGGATCTTCCGGGTCGAAGAACACAGCCACGTCGAACACCGCCGACGCGTCTTGCGCGGTTAGCGCAAACACCGAAAGACAGTCGAGCGATCGGCAGGCGGGCACCACTCCCCGCATGCTCAACAGACCGCGCGTCGGCTTCAGCCCGACGAGGTTGTTGAACGCGGCAGGAACACGTCCCGATCCCGCCGTATCGGTGCCAAGCGCGAAGCTGGCAAACCCGGAGGCAACCGCCACTGCCGACCCCGAGCTCGATCCCCCAGGGATGAAACGCCCATCAAAGGGGTTTAGAGGGGCCCCATAAGGCGAGCGGGTGCCGACCAAGCCGGTGGCGAACTGATCGAGGTTGGTCTTCCCCAACAGCATTGCGCCAGCGGCCAGCAGCTGCGCCACCACCGGCGCAGTCTCGGCGGGGGTGTAAGCAAAGGCGGGGCACCCGGCCGTGGTCGGCATGCCGGCAACATCGATATTGTCTTTGACGGCAAACGGAATGCCGAATAGCGGCAGACGCGCAACGGTGCTCGGATCTGCCCTGGCGGCAGCATCGAGTTCGCAAGCCCGGGCTCTCACTGTATTTTCACCCGGTCGCGAGATCCAGACCGCCGGATCATCCGACTGCGCGATGCGGGCCAATACCCGAGCGGCGAGCTCGGTCGCCGAGGTTGTGCCGCCAAGGAAAGCGCTGCGCAGAGACGCGATTTCGAGAGAAAGCCCAGCAGCGATCATTGGTGTGCTAAGTTGAGATTGCAGTGATTCGCACCGTCCACACAAGAGCCCGCTATGACGCAGCAGCGATATGTCCAAGCAGACCCCTATCCTTGGCCCTATAACGGCGACCTCCGGCCGGACAATACGGCACTGTTTGTCGTCGACATGCAGACCGATTTCTGCGGGATCGGCGGCTATGTCGACCGCATGGGATACGATCTGAGCCTGACTCGCGCGCCGATCGAGGCGATCACAATGGTGCTCGCAGAGATGCGGCGTCAGGGTTTCCACATTTTCCACACCCGTGAGGGGCACCGACCCGACCTCACCGATCTTCCGGCGAACAAGCGCTGGCGCTCGCGGCGCATCGGCGCGGGCATCGGCGACCCGGGGCCTTGCGGCCGAATCCTAGTGCGCGGGGAGCCTGGCTGGGAAATCATTCCCGAGCTTGCGCCGCTTCCCGGCGAGCCGATCATCGACAAGCCGGGGAAAGGCTCTTTCTGCGCCACCGATCTCGAATTGATGTTGCGGCTGGGCGGCATAGCCAACTTGGTGCTGACCGGCATCACCACCGATGTTTGCGTTCACACGACGATGCGCGAGGCCAACGATCGCGGTTTCGAATGCCTGCTGCTTGAGGATTGCTGTGGCGCCACCGACCGGTCGAACCACGAACACGCGGTCAAGATGATCAAGATGCAGGGCGGGGTATTCGGCACTGTATCGGACTCGCGCACACTGCTTCTCGAGCTGGGTAGGAGTGCGGCCAAGGCCTAAAATTCGTGTGGACCAAAAGCGCTG
>Ga0318558_10000346_pt1 | contig 11529 bp, 10 predicted proteins | sample GRESIP065b5f20_FD_203669 | JGI IMG/M metagenome (GOLD analysis project Ga0318558, IMG submission 203669) | Tropical soil microbial communities from Luquillo Experimental Forest, Puerto Rico - GRE.SIPMG.065b5f20 | ecosystem: Environmental > Terrestrial > Soil > Tropical forest > Bulk soil... | reverse complement strand
CTGCGTCACCAGAAAGCCGCCGAAAATGTTCACCGATGCGAAACTCAGCGCGACGAAGCCAAGCGCACGCGCCCAAACCGGGCCGGCATCGTCGGCGACGAGCGCTACGCCGACGGCCAGGAGCGCCCCCACGACGATAACGGACGAGATTGCGTTGGTAACCGACATCAACGGCGTGTGCAGCGCGGGCGTAACCGACCAGACGACGTAGTAGCCGACGAAGACTGCGAGAACGAAAATCGACAGGCGGAACACGAAAGGATCCGGTGCGTCGCTTGCCGCGACAGGCGCATGGCCGGTAGCGGCGGCGATCAGGTCAAGCTGGCCGAGGATCGAAAGCGTGATCATTGCAAAGTGCCGCCAGTTGCTTTCATGGCGGGCTCTTCGGCCTGAAACTTTGATGCACGATCGCGCCGTCGCGGGTCAGCGCAGTGGCTTTGACGATTTCGTCCTCCCAATTCACGGCAATGGTCTTGTTCTTCTTGTCGATCAGAATTTCGAGGAAGGCATAGACATTCTTGGCATAGAGGCTTGAAGCCGTCGCGGCGAGCCGCCCCGGAACGTTGCGATAGCCGACGATCTTTACGCCGTCGGTCTCGGTCACCGCATCCGCGCGCACACCCTCGACATTGCCGCCACGCTCGACGGCAAGGTCGACAACGATCGAGCCCGGGCGCATGGAGGCGAGCATGTCCTTGGTGACAAGGCGAGGCGCCGGGCGGCCGGGGATGAGCGCGGTCGTGATCACGATGTCCTGCTTTTTGATGTGATCGGCCACCAGAGCAGCTTGCTTTGCCTGGTACTCCCTCGACATTTCCTTGGCGTAGCCGCCCGCCGTTTCGGCGGCTTTGAACTCCTCATCCTCTACCGCGATGAATTTCGCGCCGAGGCTTTCGACCTGCTCCTTGGCCGCGGGGCGAACGTCGGTTGCGGTCACGATGGCACCGAGCCGGCGCGCGGTCGCGATCGCCTGCAGGCCGGCAACGCCCGCTCCCATGATGAAAACCCGGGCGGCCGGAACAGTGCCCGCCGCCGTCATCATCATCGGCAGCGCACGGCCGAATTCTTCCGCCGCATCGATCACCGACCGATAGCCAGCCAGATTGGCCTGGCTCGAGAGCACATCCATCACCTGCGCACGCGTGATGCGTGGCAAAAGCTCCATGGCGAAGGCGACGATACCGGCGTCCGCCATCGCGCGGAGTGCGCCGTCGTGGCCGTACGGATCCATTATGGCGATGGCGATCGCGCCTTTTTTCAAACGCGACAATTGCTGCCCTTCGGGGCGGTGCACTTGAAGCACGATGTCGGCGTCGCTTGCGGCGTCGACGCTCAGCGCCGCACCCACGGCCGCGTAATCTGCATCGCGTATACCGGATTTAACACCGGCGCCCGGCTCGACAGCAACCGTAGCGCCAAGCCCGATCATTTTCTTGACGGTCTCGGGAGTTGCGGCCACGCGCGGCTCGCCCGCATCGCTTTCGGCAATTACCGCAACCTTCATGGACCCTCCGACCGCACGGCTCCCGCGTTACGCCGCTGGCGGCACCTGCAATCAGATCACACCAGGAAAAACGCCATCAGGATAAGGATCATGACGACCACCGCCAGCGATACTTTCACCAGCGTAATGAAGTTGCGATAGGTGTCCTCGTGAGAGGGATAGTCATTGCCCGTTGCGGTCGCGTATTCGATCTCGGCGTGCTCGGCCATTTACACTTCTCCGCACGGCAGCGTTGTGTTTGCGCATGATCTTTCCCGAAAAACGGTGCCCACTTTTCGGGATGATGCTTTAGCGGCGGACTTAGCGTAATTGGGCCGGCAGAGCAACCACGCTTACCTACACATTCTGCCAACCGTGGCGTGGTCGCAGCGCGCTGCCGAAGCTTGCCCGTGCCTGGTTAAATCCCTACTTTTAAGCACCAGCGTTGTGCACGCTGGCGGCAATGCGCGATCACGCCCATGCTCCGCAAAGAACAAAATGAGCTTTTGACGCAGACCGGCCCTGGCGCGCCGATGGGGTCGCTGTTTCGTTGCTACTGGCTGCCGGCGTTGTTAGCCGCGGAGTTGCCGGAGAACGATTGTCCCCCGGTGCGGGTCAAATTGCTGTCCGAGCGGCTAATCGCGTTTCGCGATTCCGGGGGCCGCTATGGCTTGATGGATGAATTCTGCGCTCACCGCGGCGTCTCGCTCTGGTTTGGCCGCAACGAGGAAGGCGGCCTGCGCTGCCCCTATCATGGCTGGAAATACGATGTGACCGGCCAATGCATCGAAGTTCCATCCGAGCCGGTGGAAAACGGCTTCTGCAACAAAATCAAGCTGACGTCCTACCCACTGATAAAACGCGGCGACGTGCTGTGGACCTATATGGGGCGAGCGGACAAGAAACCCCCGCTGCCGGAATGGGAATTCGCGCAGGTCCCGCCCGAACAGACTTTCGTCTCCAAGCGCTTGCAGGAATGCAACTGGCTGCAAGCGATGGAAGGTGGCATCGATTCCAGCCACGTCTCATTCCTGCACCGCGGCGACTTGGGCTCCGATCCATTGTTCAAAGGCGCCAAGGGCAATCAATACAACCTCGCGGACATGCAGCCGCATTTTGAAGTTGTTGAGCAACCGGGCGGGCTGTTCATCGGCGCGCGACGCAACGCCGAGAGCGGAAACTACTATTGGCGGATTACGCCGTGGGTCATGCCGTGCTTCACAATGATCCCGCCTCGCGGTGATCATCCGATCCATGGCCACTTCTGGGTACCGATCGATGACGAGAATTGCTGGGCCTGGTCCTACGACTTCCACCCGGTGCGGGCGCTGACCAAGACCGAGGTCGACGCTATGAAGGATGGCGCAGGCGTCCATTGCAAATATGTGCCTGGCACCTATCGGCCGCTCGCCAACAAGGACAACGATTACCTGATCGACCGGGCGGCACAGAAAGCAGGCAAGACCTTTAGCGGCGTCGCCGGCTTTGCCATGCAAGATGCGTCGTTGCAGGAGAGCATGGGCCCGATCTGCGATCGCACCAAGGAAAACCTGGTCTCAACCGATAACGGTATCATCATGGCGCGACATCGTTTGATGCGCGCGGCCAAGGCTCTCGTCGACAAGGGCGTCATACCGCCCGGCGTCGACCCAGCCCATCATACGGTCCGATCCTGCTCGGTCGTTTTGCCGCCGGGCGTGCCGTTCAAAGACGGCGCCAAGGAAGCGCTGCGCGCCAGGCGCGGCGTGGCACAGACGACGGTTTAAGACCAGTCGTTCTCCGTCGCCGCATTCCGTCCCGCGATGAATCCCTGGCAAATCGCCCGCGGCAGGCCATGCATGGAAAACCCGCCGGCCGATTCGCCCCCGCAATAGAGCCCGGGAATCACCACCCCGTTCATGTCGACAACCTGGCAGCGCCCATTGATGCGCAATCCGGCCCGGGTGTCATGGACGACCGGCGTTGCCCAGGCGGCATAAAACGGCGGCCGCGCGATCTTGTAGCGCGGGGCAGGCTTGCCAAAATCTGCATCCTTCTCGGCATCGACAAATGAATTGTAGCGCGCGACGGTGTCCACGAGATTTTGCGGCGGCATCGGCACGCGCTGGTATTTCATCACGATCTTGCGCGCGAGATCTTCGAGCGTATCTGCGGTGAAGAAGAAGCCTGCGTCGTAATCGACGTGCGGTGGCGTCGGCTGCCATTGTTCGCGCGCAACGGCATCGGCGTCGAAGATCGCCCAGATCGGTCCGCCGCCGTTATGGCCGTCGCCAATTCCAGCCAAGGCTGCGTTGATGAAATTGCTGGGATTATATTTTGCGTTTTTGGCGTTGAGGTAGTTATGCGGCTCATAGGGATTGACGCTCAGATAGGTGTTGTAGCCAAAGTGGCCCGCGGTCTCGTCGTAGAAGCGCCGACCCGGCATGTTGACAAGGATTACGTTCTGCCAGTCACTGACGGGCAGCCCGATTGCGCGGGCTTTGGCGAATACCGCGCTGCCCGGATGCCAGCGCACATTGACATAGCCGTATTGGCAGCCGATCGCGCCCGGCTTGGTGATCCCCGAGCCAAATTCACCGGTGTAGTTGAACAGTCCCCAGAGGGCGGCGCCAATGTCCATGGCGGCAAGCTCGCCGCTGGCGTCTTGATCGGACCACGGCATGCCGGCGAGCCCGCAATATTCTTCCGTGAGCCGCGGGTCGAACATACGGCGGAAGTTGACGTTGCCGGTTGAGCCACCAGTGGCGACGATGACCGCTTTGCGAGCGCGGATGTTGCGAATGGCGCCTCCGTGATCCACCGCAATGCCGAGCACACGACCGTCCCTCGGCGCTGCGCGATGAATCGCAGTCATGCGATGTTCAAGCAGAATCTCGACACCGGCCTTGCGCCCCGCGACCTCCAGCGGCCGAATCAGGCCCGCTCCAGCCCGGATTTCGGGGTCGTTTGGATCGGCCGGCTTGCCGGTATGGACCATCGGCCAATCGGCAACGTCGATCTGCATCGTGCGCGGCACTGACACGCCGATCTCGTGTCCGATATTGTTCATCGGCCGGTCGATCACCCTCACCCCGTGGGCCAGCAGGAAATCGAATGCCGCCACGCTGTTGTCGGCAAAGGCGCGGATGATCTCGCGATCGTTGTAGCGATAGGGCGGGAAACCGTTGTTCTCGACCACGGACCAATCGGTCAAATCGCGGAAGAAAAGATCAGGCGAATCGTCGATGCCGTATTTCTTCTGATAGCTCGTGCCGCCGCCGAGCGGGAGATTGCCGCCGCTGGTAATTGCGTGCCCGCCAATGTGCGGCTGCGTTTCGACGATGATGACCGACGCGCCGGCTTCGTGGGCGACGATCGCGGCCGGCAAGCCGGTCGCGCCAGAGCCGATGACGACGACATCGGCCTCGCGGTCCCAGTGCGACGGCGGATCGCTCCTATCCACGGCTATGCCTCTCATGAAAGTACTGCCGCCGGTGGGACCGCTTCTGTGTCATTGAATTTGGCCGCAATGGTCGGGAACGGGGAATGCCTATGACGGATTTTGTTAGCACCCACGGGCTCACGCATAAAGCGAGCCTGAAGATGATCGAGGCCACGAGGCGCTTGGCTGCAAGGTTTCGTTGGCCGTGGTCGATCAGAGCTGCCGGCTGATCGCATTCCTGATGATGGATGGGGCGCGGCATTTCTCGATCATCACCATGCAGCGCAAGCCGATTACCGCCGCCCCGCAGCGCTTGCCGACCGGCTACGCGCCGAAAGAAAACGCACTCTCCATGTCGGTGCGCATGGGCGACTTCACCAATGTCCCGAGCGGATTTCCAATCGAGGTCAAGGGCGAGGTGATCGGCGCGGTTGCCGCGGGCGGCGCCAAGATCGAGCAGGACATCGAAGTAGCGAAAGCGGCGCTGGCGGCGCTGAACCTGTAGGGTGGGTTAGCGAAGCGTAACTCACCCACATTAGCCGGACCCCCGCATCTCGTCGCGCGCCGCGCGCACCGCCTTGATGATGTTCTGATAGCCGGTGCACCGGCACAGATTCGAGGCCAGCACGTCGAGTAATTCCTCGTCGCCGATGTTCGGATTTTTCTCCAACGCATTGGTCGCAAGCATCAGAAAGCCGGGCGTGCAATAGCCGCATTGCAGGCCGTGGTTTTCGATGAAGGCGCGCTGCAAGGGATGCAGTTCCTCGCCATTGGCGAGGCCCTCGACCGTACGGATCTTCTTGCCTTGCGCCTGAACGGCAAACATCAGACAGGACCGCACCGCCTCGTCATCGAGAATGATCGTGCATGTGCCGCAGACCCCATGTTCGCAACCGATATGGGTGCCGGTCTGACCGCAATCGTCGCGGATCGCGTCGACCAGGGTTTTGCGCGCCTCGACCCGGATCGGATAGTCGCGGCCGTTGATGTTGAGCGTAATGTCGAATTTTTCGTTCATGTCATTTCGGCTTAGCGCGGCAGCACATCGGAAAACTTAGCGCGCACCAAATCCTCGACTTCTTTGCTGGCGCGCACCACGAGCGGAAAACTATCGCGCCGATTGAACGGCTTGCAGGCATCAATCACGACACGCGCGTTGCGCGGGTCCTCGGCATCATAGGCCATCGGATCGAGCGCGGTCGACCAACATCCGCGCAGCGTCTCCATGCCCTCGCGCGGGTCAAAGCGCGTGCACATCGCCCATACGACTTTGTCCATGTCCGATGGATCGATGTCGTCGTCGACCACCACGACGAAGCGGTTGGCATAAGCGCCCGCATGGCATTGGGAAGCGATCAGGCCGGCCTGTTTGGCGTGGCCGGCATATTGCTGCTTGATGGCGACGGTGAGCCACAAGCGGCTGCCGCCAGCGGGATGCGCCCAAACGCCTTTGACTTCCGGCACGCCTGCGGCCTCAAGCTGATTCCATACCGCACCGGCGCGGTAGGTGCCGCGGTAAAACGAGTCGTCGTCGGGTGGAATTCCCGGAATCGCGCCGAGCAGGATCGGGTCGTCGCGGTGCATGAAGGTTTCGATGCGGATCGCCGGTTCTTTCTTCAGCCCGCCGGCGTAATAACCGGTCCACTCGCCGAGCGGTCCTTCATCGAGCAGATCGTTTGGATGGATGAAGCCTTCAAAAGCAATTTCTGCATGCGCCGGAATCGGCAGGCCGGTACGCGGTCCGGCGATCACCTCCACGGGTTCGCCGATCAATCCACCCGCCGCGTCGAATTCGTTCCTGCCATAGGGGATTTCCAGCCCGGCGATCATGAACAAAGCCGGATGCATGCCGCACACGACCGCAATCGGACAGGGCTCGCCGCGTTCATGATAGCGGCGGCGGATCAGATCGCCGTGCTTGCCCTTTGAGCACATGACCGTCGCGGCATTGCGCGACTGCGCTTGCACGCGATAGGCGCCGTAATTGATCCAGCCGGTATCGGGATCGCGCATGACGACCATGTCGCCGGTCCCGATGTAGTAGCCGCCGTCATGCTCGTGCCAGCGCGGCACTGGGATCTTGAAAATATCGATATCGGCGCCGGTGCGGACGTTTTGCAAGAGCGGCCCGGTTTGCACCGTCACTGGCGCAATGGCGTGCGCCTCCTTCATGTAGCGCCGCCAATACAAAACAAGATCGGTGGCGCTGGTGTCGGGCCGAAGACCGAGCGTGATGTTGACCCGCCGTACCGAGGTCAGAATATTGGCCAGGATGCGATGGCCGCGCGGATAACCCGGAACGTCATCGAACAGCACGGCCTTGTTGCCGATTCTGCTCTGATAGATGTCGACGATACCGCCGATCTCACACTCACGTTCAGCGCCTTTGACGTCCGTTAGCTCGCCGGCCGCGCGCAATTGATCAATCCAGGCGCGCAGGTCCTGTCGTTCCTTGACGACGGACTTGCTGGCGGTGCGCGCTTTGACGGCCGTATCCATCCGATTTCCGTTGATTGGCTCGAATGCGCAGCGGCAGCGCCGCTGCGCGAGCATCCTAGAGCATCATCCAGAAAGTGGAAACTGGACAGGCTTAAAGGTCGAGTACCAGGCGCTCGCTCTTGCAGCCGCAGCAGCAGATCATGACCTTGGCATTGGAGGCCTGTTCCTCCTCGCTCAGCACCGAGTCATGATGCTCAGGAATGCCGGAAATAACCCGCGTTTCGCAAGCGCCGCAGATACCGAGCTCGCATGAGTAATCGACATCGACGCCGGCTTCAAAGAGCACTTGAAGAACCTTCTTGCCCTCGGGGATGAAATATTCCTCGCCGGAACGTGCGAGCTCTACCCAGAAGCCGCCCAGAAGTGTGTCGGCGCCGTCGTCTTTCGGCGTGAAATATTCAATATGGATGTTGCTGCGCGGCCGGCCCGCGGCTGCGGCCTCAAAGGCCTTGAGCATCGGATTTGGTCCGCAGCAATAAAGATGCGCGTTCGCCGGTGCCGCGACGATAGCGGCAGCGAGGTCCAGGAATTGCCCGCTTGCCTCATCGTCAAAATGCAGATGGATCGATTGCGGATCGAATTTCTGCAAGTCTTCGAGAAAGGCCATGTCCTGGCGCGAACGGCAGGAATAATAGAGCTTCCAGTCTCGTTTGCGTGCCGCCAGCTCCTGCACCATGCACCAGATCGGCGTGATGCCGATGCCACCGGCGATGAGTACGACGGGCTCGGCATTCTCGACCAGCGGGAAATTGTTGCGCGGCGGGCTGATCTTGATCTGATCGCCGGCGCGCATTTCCTCGATGATGTAGCGCGAGCCGCCGCGGCTTGCGGCATCACGCTTGACGCCAACGATATAGCTATCCGGATCGGAATTCGGCGCGACCAACGAGAATTGCCGAACCAGCCCGTTGGGAAGATGCAGATCGATGTGCGCGCCGGCCGCATAGGCCGGCAGCTTGCCGCCGTCAACGCGCGCAAACGTGTAGAGCTTGGTGTCGCGCGCGACATCTTGAATAGCCGTCAGCCGGGCCTCGATCAGCCCCGCTTGATGCGGCGGCAAATGCGTCGAGCTCGCGGCGGAAGGCGGTGCGCTGACAGTGCTCATGTGACGGATAGATAGGCGGCGAAACCGGGATTATGCAACCTTCGGCTCAGCCCATTCGCCGCGCCAGCCGGTCGCTGGCGATAAAGCTGTCGGCTGTCGTGTTTGTCAGCTGATCTGCGAAAACCCGCCCGATCATCACTATGACTGGGCCGGAGGGCCGCTCGGCAGCAAGCCGCGCCGGCAAGCCGGCAATGTTTGCCGCAATAACCCGCTCGTCGGCGCGCGTCGCCGACATGACGGCAACAGCGGGCGTTTTCGGGTCAATGCCGGCCTTAAGCGCAGCAGCGACGAGATCGGGCAGCGTTTTGGTCGGCATGTAGACGACGGTCGTCACCGCGGGATCGGCGAGGCTTTGCCAATCGATGTCCGCCGGCAATTTACCGTCATGACTATGACCGGTGATGTATTGCAGGCGGGGCGCCGCACCGCGGCGCGTCAAAGAGACAAGGAGCCGGCCAGCAGCGCCTTGGGCGCTGGTGATGCCGGGCACAACCTCGACGGCGATTCCCGCGGTGCGGCAGGCCGCGATTTCCTCGTCGGCGCGGCCGAAAATCATCGGGTCGCCGCCCTTAAGGCGCACAACGGCCCGACCAGCCTTGGCAAGCGAGACCATCAGCGCATTGATCTCGTCCTGGCGGCATGACGGCGCGTGGCCGGTCTTGCCGACAAGCATCTTCTTTGCCTCGCGCCGCGCGAAATCGAGAATGTCGATCGAGACGAGATCATCGAACAGAATCACATCCGCCGACTGCAACGCGCGCAGCGCGCGCAAGGTCAGTAATTCGGGATCCCCGGGTCCGGCGCCGACCAAGATGACTGATCCTGCTGCCCCGGCTGCCGGAGCGAGCAGGCCGTCGAGCTCCGCCTCGGTCGGCGCGCGATTGGGTGCAGCCAAAGCGCGCGCAGCGAATCTCTCCCAGAAGGTGCGACGGGCACGAAACGGCAAAGCGAGCGCGCGCATGCGCGGCCGCCACGCCAGAGCCGCCGCCGCCCAGCGTGCAAATCCGGACGGGATCAGCACTTCGATCTTGGCTCGGATCGCCTGCCCGAACACTGGCGCGGCGCCCTCGGTGGAAATTCCGATGACGAGCGGCGAGCGGTTGACGATCGCGCCGAACGAGAAATCGCAGAAGGCCGGCCGGTCGATGACGTTCACCGGCACACCGGCGCCGCGCGCTGCCGCGGCGAATTGCGCCGCCGCATCGTCGTCCGGGCAATCGGCCACGGAAATTGCCGCGCCGGCGAAATCGCGCATTGTCCAGCTGCGTTGATGGAGAGCAATGGCATCGCTGGAAGACGCGGCAGCGAGCGCAATCATACCGTCGCATGGCCGCGGGGCAAAAACATCGACACGCGCGCCCGCGGCGGCAAGAAGCTCCACCTTCCAGGCAGCCGCGTCGCTGTCGCCAGCAACGATGACGCGCTTGCCTTGCAGTGCGAAGAAGGCCGGCAGCCGCGATAAGGGGGCGATCCGGGCCGGCCGAATGGGTTCGGGCTTGCGGCTCATCACCTTAGAAATAGAATGATGTTTCTGCTCTGGCAATTTTTGCTCCATAATTTGGAATAATTTCCCTTTTAAGTGGTCGTTTTAAGGAGAAACTGGCCGTAATTCTTGCGGCGGCTGCATGACGGTGCCCGACGTCGCCCCCTACGACGGGCATTCAAAACCTGTGCCAAAGCGGGCCGCAAAATTGGCGGGCGCCCGACGGGGTTACCGCCGAGCGCCCTTATTTTCACGTCAGCCGGCCTATAAGCCGGGTTCTGGACGGCATGCGAACGTATTCGCATGCGTGACGGCCATTCCTCTGGGACGCCGGTTGCCCGGCGTCTCAAGCAACCTACCCGGACGGCAGAATCCGGACCGATCCCGAAGCAGGTGCGTACGCACCAGCCTCGCGCCGTCCCTATTCGGTCTTGCTCCCGGTGGGGTTTGCCCTGCCGCTGGCGTCACCGCCAGTGCGGTGCGCTCTTACCGCACCTTTTCACCCTTACCGCTGCTAACGCAACACGCCGCGGCGGTATGTTTTCTGTGGCACTGTCCCTGGGTTCGCACCCGCCGGATGTTATCCGGCACCGCTTGTCCGCGGAGCCCGGACTTTCCTCTCCGGCAACCTTTCGGTTCCGCCGGAGCGGCCGTCCGACCGACTGACGAGAATAGGGATGGGCATGCCGGGCACGCCCGTCAAGTCACCCGGCCGATCGGTGCGGCATGAAGTTAAGGATCAGGGTGCCGCGCGCAGCATGGCGCCTCACGCCCGAGCAGCGATCGTGCGGGCGCGCCCTCTGCTGGCGAGCAGCTCCTGGAGGGTGCTGCGCGTCGACGGGTCGGCGATGCCATCAATCCGCTCCGGGCGGAAGTGGCGCTGAAACGCTGTCACGACCTCGAAAGTCGTCGAGTCGTACTCGCCGCTGATACCGACGCCGTAGCCATATTCCAGCAAAGATTTTTGCAGCGCGATCACCGCGTCACCGCGGGAGCCCAGCTCCAGGATTTGGCCAAAATTCATGATCGGCGCCGGTTTGACCCAGTGCCCGACGCCGGATTCATAAAGCGCGCGCCAAGGGAATTTCTCCCCCGGATCCTGCTTGCGCGCCGGCGCAACATCCGAATGGGCCAAGACGCGGACCGGGGAAATTGTGTTGCGGGTCTGGATGCTCCGGCAGAGCGCCGTTACTGCCGCGATCTGCCGTTTCGAAAAATCCGGATAGCCGTGATCGTGCCCCGGATTGGCGATTTCGATTCCGATCGAGCAGGAATTGATATCGGTCTCGCCGGCCCACTCGGATTTGCCGGCGTGCCAGGCACGACGGCTTTCCGGAACCATTTGCACGATACGGCCGTCCTCGAAGACGAAATAGTGCGCTGAGACATTGCTGCCGGCAGCGCACAATAGCACCAGTGCCGACTCGGCATCGGGCATGCCGGTATAGTGCAGCACAATCATATTCGGCTGCCGGCCGCCGCTGCGCTCGCCGTGGTTCGGCGACGGCCTGATTTCGGCGACGACGCAGGAATCGGGT
>Ga0318558_10000321_pt1 | contig 11766 bp, 16 predicted proteins | sample GRESIP065b5f20_FD_203669 | JGI IMG/M metagenome (GOLD analysis project Ga0318558, IMG submission 203669) | Tropical soil microbial communities from Luquillo Experimental Forest, Puerto Rico - GRE.SIPMG.065b5f20 | ecosystem: Environmental > Terrestrial > Soil > Tropical forest > Bulk soil... | reverse complement strand
CGTGAGAACGACGGGCCATCACACCATTGCAATCTCAGCTGGTGGAATTGTCAGATGATCATTGACCGTCCTGACGCCAGGTATGCTTTCCACGGCAATTCGAGTTGCCTTCTTTTCATCATCCGAAGCGACAAATCCCCACAGGTCGACTGTGCCATCGCGGACAGTCACATTGAGCATCGATGGCCGCCACAATTCGCCATTCAATCGGGAGAGCACCTCGTCACGGATTTGCGAATCGCTGGCGCTTGCAGTAGCGGCGTTCTTTCTCGGCATGCTGGCGAGCACCTGAAGCAGGTTTGCGCGGCTGACGATCCCCACGACTTTTCCATTCTGCACGATCGGCACCCGCTTGATGCGGTTCCTTTCAAGCAACGTTGCAATCTCGCCGAGCGGCGTCTCCGGCGTTGCGGTGATCACAACGCGTCATGACATCGGTGACTTTGTGCGAATGCGATTTCACGTATTCCGCGGCGAGCACCTGTTTGCCGGTCAGATATTCCAGCCACCAGGACCGGCTGCGGTCGGTCCCTGCCTCGGCCCGCCGCATGAGGTCGCTCTCGCTCACGATTCCGAGAAGCTCGCCCTGCTCGTCGATGACGGGCACGGCGCTGATACGGCTCGCGAGGAGAATACCGGCCACCTCCTCGACCCGCGCACTCGGGCGAACGCTAATGACGGCGGAAACCATCACGTCAGCAGCTTTCATGGTGCCTACTCCCTCTCGTCAGGGGATATACGGGAATTGATACTTCGACCCTGCCTTTGAACGGCTTTGCAGAGCCATGAGCATCTCGAGCACCAAGGCGTTCTCACAATAGTCGCGCCAATCGTCCCGACCTTGCCAAGCTCGATCGGCCGATGCGCGCGCTAGATCCGATGCACAATCTTCCCGGCTCTCGCACAGTGAGCAACACCTCTGAAGATGACGAAGTAAAGCGGGATCCGAGAGAGCCAATTGATAGGGATCGAGTTCGACGCTGAGCATGCGGCGCCGCAGTAAGTCGTCAACGTGCCTGCCCGCGACCCTGCAAAGATCGGCGTTTGACCCTTCTCGACCGAGCGTCAGATATTCCACCTTATCCGAGCCAAGGCGGGCGGCTTCGAGCAGCTCATTGGCCTGAACCACCATCCAACGTCGCCACAGTCGCACAAACACGTTCGGTGGTAGTCGATCTCGGAGCGAAGCCGCGCGCATCGCACCCTCCTGTGACCGTTCATGCATAAGCTGCCGGTGCCTTTCTCCGCGCCGGCGCACGGGGCAACGCGTGATGCGCCGCCCATTAAGCACTGTTGTGCGGATCGCAAGCGGGAATCTTGATCCAAGTCAAATTCGAGCCGGTTTTCAGCGAGATGCAGCGGCTCGCGAAACGCCACGGCGCAGGAGTCCGTCAGCTTGGCGTTAGGGCTCGAATGTCTGCAGATATGCAATGACATCCGCGATCTGATCCGGTTCGAGCCGGAATTGCGGCATTGTCGGATGGTCGGCAACAATGCCCTCGGCCAAGCGCCGGCGCAGGCTCTCAAGCGGCAATTTGAGATGCAATGTGCGGAACGGGGGCGCGATGGCGAGCGGGCTATCGCTGACGTCGATGGCGTGGCATTGTGCGCAATGAACGCGCACGAATGTCGGGCCGCGCTGGGCTGCCGGCGATTGGGCGAGGACGGGACTGCTTGCCAATGAAAGAACGGCGCTCAGCGCGATGACGTGCCGACCAAAAGATCATTGTAACATCTAATTTGCCTTGGTTTTGGCAGCCCGCTCAGCCGCCAATGCCGAGAGCGTCGTGGCGTTCGGGCAATATTTTTGCCACGCCTGATCGGACGGGTTCTTTGCGAGCTCGTGCTCGCACCGCCGTTTACTTCCACAGACCGTGCATACCCGCTGAAGATCGCGCATGACTTGCGGGTCGGCATGCGTGAGTTCCTTCCGGTCGAGCTTGATCTCGCTCATCCTCCAGTACAACTGATCAGCGGCGTCCGGCCATTTGCCGGCGAGAATGGAGAGATCGGCTGCGCTAACGCCCACGTCGCGGGCGATGCGTTCCATCTCGGCAGGACCGCAACCGTCGAGGTCCGCCATCGCCCTGCGCCTGCCACTCCAGCTTCGCCACCAATGCGCAAGCAGGCGACCAAAGCCGGGCCGTTCACTGGTTTGAGCCGAGCGAGACATGAGAGCCTCCATGCTGATTCGAGCGTCGCTTTCCTACGCGTTGAGCCGACGCAGCGCGGAGCGGTTGCGCAGCAGGATCCGGCGGCGCTTCGGCACCTCGATTGCGGCCGCGTCTTCCAAATGCTTAAGCGTACGCGAAACGGTTTCGATGGTGAGGCCGAGATAGTCGGCGATGTCCTGACGCGACATCGGCAACTCGACTGCACCGCCGTTGGGCACGCGGTCCGCCATTTCCAACAGAAAGCCCGCGACGCGCTCCTCCGCGCTCTTGATCAGCACCAGCGAATGCTCTTGCACCCGTTGCAATTCGCGGGCGGTCAGCTCCCACATTTGGCGGGCGACGTCATTGTCCCTTGCCGCAAGCGCCATCACCGTGCTGCGTTTGATCACGATGATCTTGCAGTCGGTGATCGCTTCGGCAGAAAACGTGTGCTCGTCTCCCGGCTCGAAACCGAAAATGTCGCCGGGCAGATGGAAGGCTCCGATCTGACGGCGGCCGTCCACCAGGACCTTGTAGGTGCGCACCGTCCCGCTGACGACGTTGTAGAGGTAATCGGCGGGCTCGTTCTCCCCGTAAATCTCGGCATTGGCTGCAAACGACATGCACGCACCCATGAGCTCGATGGTGCCGGTTTGCAGGGCAGCGGCCGGGAGCGGCGTACGATGAGGCTGTACTGCCGGCGGCTTGAAGGAACCGTTCCGGATTGCGGTCTGCGTCAGCATGGCTCATGACCTCCAGTTGATGAGCCCTTGGTAACCTGTGCGCGAGGGCGCGAAAATTCCGATAAAATCCCTCCGGGCTAGCCCGGAGGCGGAAGGGGCAATTAAGGCTCTCGATGAAGACGTTCCTTGCAAATTTGGCCGCCAAATCGAGCGCGGAGGGCCACCTAACCACCTTCAGGCATTGGCTTTTTCTGCAGGGGGACGTGCTTCGCTATGCCGTTGTGCCGGTTGCCGTGGCAATTGCGTTCCTGGCGAGACTCGCGCTCACACCGATCCTGGGGGATGCCGCGCCCTATCTGCTCTTCGTTCCCGCGGTTTTGGTAGCGGGCGGCCTGGGCGGACTGGGACCGGGACTCCTCGCAACGGCCTTGAGTCTTGTGCTTGGCTTCTTCGTCACGATTTCGCCCGGCGTTTCAATGTCGGAAGTTGTCGAGGCCGCTCTATTCGCAGTGATCGGAGCGGGCATCAGCTGGAGCGGACAGCAGCTGCAGCACAACCGGATTCAGGCCGCGACCAGCACGCGAGACGCGCTTGCGCGCGAGGCTCATCTCGCGTCGATCCTCAATACCGTGCCGGATGCGATGATCGTCATCGGCGAGGACGGAATCGTGCAATCGTTCAGCCCGGCGGCGGAACGGCTGTTCGGCTATACCGCGGCGGAAATGATTGGAAAAAACGTCAAGATGTTGATGCCGTCGCCCTACCGGGAGAATCACGATGGCTACATCGAGCAATATCTGCGGACCGGACAAAGGCGAATCATTGGAATCGGGCGCGTCGTGGTCGGCGAGCGCAAGGACGGCTCGACCTTCCCGATGGAGCTGGCGGTGGGGGAAATGCGATCGAGCGACCGTCACTTTTTCACTGGCTTTATCCGCGACATAACGCAGCGTCAGCAGTCGGAGGCGAGGCTGCAGGAGCTGCAATCCGAGCTCGTTCATATTTCCCGATTGACGGCGATGGGCCAGATGGCGTCCGCGCTCGCCCATGAACTCAACCAGCCGCTATTGGCCATTGTGGGCTACATGAAGGGCTCGCGGCGCTTGCTCGAAAGTGGTGGCGAGGACCGCTCGGGATTGCTGCGCGATGCCATGGACAAGGCGGGCGATCAAGCTTTGCGCGCGGGGCAGATCATCCGTCGCCTGCGCGAATTCGTGGCGCGGGGTGACAGCGAGCGTCGGGTGGAAAGCGTCAAAAGGCTCATCGAGGAAGCGAGCGCCTTGGCGCTGGTCGGAACCAAGGATCAAGGTGTTCGTGTGCGGTTTCAATTCGACCCGGCCGTCGATCTCGTTCTTGTCGACAAGGTGCAGATTCAGCAGGTGTTGCTCAATCTGTTGCGAAATGCGGTCGAGGCCATGGCGGCATCACAGAGGCGCGAGCTCGTCATTTCCACCGCAGCCGGCAACGACGATATGGTCGCCGTCGGCGTGGCCGACACCGGGTCCGGGATCGCGCCAGAACTGATGTCGCAGCTCTTCCAGCCCTTTGTCACCAACAAGCGCCACGGCATGGGTGTCGGCTTGTCGATCTGCCGCACCATCGTCGAGGCCCACGGTGGACAGATCACAGTGGAACCCAATCCCGGCGGTGGAACGGTCTTTCGCTTCACGCTGCGGGCCGCGACCGAGGAGCATTCCAGCGATGCCGCCTGACAAGTCCATCGTCCACGTGATCGACGACGACGAGGCGGTGCGCCAGGCGCTTGCTTTCCAGCTGGGGTCGGCCGGCATCGACGTGCGGACGTACGAATCCGCCGCCGTCTTCCTGGAGGTTGCGCCCACGGTTCAAACCGGCTGCATCATCACCGACGTGAGAATGCCCGAGCTCAGCGGGATCGACCTGTTGCGACGATTGCGAGAGCTCAAGCTCGCCGTGCCGGTCATCGTCATCACGGCGCACGGGGACATCCCGCTCGCCGTGGAGGCGATGCGACTCGGCGCCATGGATTTTCTCGAAAAGCCTTTTGAGGACGAGGTTCTACTCGCGTCGGTGCGATCGGCGCTCGATAAGGGGGATCGCGATCAAAAGCGTCAGGCCGAGCGCAGCAATATCGAAGCCCGACTCGCGGCGTTGTCGAACCGCGAGCGCGATGTCCTCAAGGGGTTGGTGGCTGGACATGCGAACAAACAGATTGCCTACGATCTTGGCATCAGTCCTCGAACGATCGAGACCTACCGGGCCAATCTCATGATCAAGATGCAGGCTGCGAGCCTCTCCGATCTCGTGCGCATGGCCTTGATCGCCGGAATGCTTGATCCGAACGCGGATGCCTCCAACGCATCTTGAGCGATGCGATAGCGCTGTTACCATCGAACAAGGCGCTTTGCAGATTTGAGCCATATCAAAGCGGGGCTGCCCATTTTGCTCATTGTTGCCACACCCACCCGGCCATGCGGAGCCGCCGGCGCAAGCAAAAGGCATATGTGCAGGCAAACCCTTCATTGTCTCGTCACGATGATCGCCATGAGCGTGACGGCGCCCGCCTTGGCACAGGAGGCCACCACGCCCACGGCACGCGGCGAGTTGTTGCTGACGACGAATTGCGCGCGCTGCCATGCCGTCGGCCGCACCGGCACCAGCCCGCACATGGCCGCGCCGCCCTTCCGAACGCTCTCGCGCAAATACAAGATCGAAGGCCTTGCCGAGGCCTTGGCAGAAGGCATTTCCACCGGTCATCCGGACATGCCGGAATTCGTCTTCCCGCCGGAGGACGTGGGCGCGATCATCGATTATCTTAAATCCATTCAGCAGCAGTAACGGCTTCTCGTCGGACGCGGCTTCGATCGACCATCGATCGCGGCGGGGTTGCTTCGTGCGCGCGTTGTCCGCGACTCAAGCCTCGATGTCATCCTTGATCCACGTCAACATGGGGCTGCTTCCATGTGTCACCTTCAATCGCAGTCGAGGGCGAGGTTGCCAACTGATAGTGTTCGGGGCTGCCTTTCGAATGAGGGTGTGTACAGATGATGAACTTGATCAGCAGGGTGCTGGTGGTAATAGGCGCGTGCGTCATGACGTCCGTGGTCGGGGCAGCGCCCGTCGCCGCGCAACCATCACCTTCCCCGGCGGCGGACAAGAACGCCGTCGTCCTCATTCCGGGCGTGCTGACCGGTCCCGGAACCATGGGTCCGCGGGGATTTAGGCGGCTGTGTACGCCGCGCTCGGTCGGCCTCTACGAATGGCAAGTGCGCTGGATCGAGCGGGTCGTGCGGCCGACCGAAACCCAACGCGCGGCCTTGAACGATCTGCAATCAGCCTCGAGCAAGGCGATCGCGACGATGTCGACGGCGTGCAAGGCGGAAATGCCCACGACGACGAAATCCGAATTGGAGATGATGGACAACCGGCTCGAGATCATGTCTCAGGCCGTAAAGACCCTGCGGCCGGCGTTCGACGCGTTTTACGCCTCGCTGGATAGCAAACAGCAGCAGCGCCTCGATGTATTCGGACCAAGGCACCGCAGCTGGCGGTGGTGAAGCGGAGCAGCGCTCGTGGCCACCGTGACTACCGCCCAGTCGGAAAGTTTGGTCGGTTCGGGTCTTGACCGCCACAAGTCGGAACAAGCAATGTCGTTCACAACGATAATGGTCCACATCGATGTCGAGCGCGACTGCGAACAGCGAGTGCAGCTTGCCCTTGCTCTGACCGACCGCTTTCAGGCGGCGCTCATTGGCGTTGCCGGCTTGGCGCTGCAGCCTGCCTTCGCCGCCGGTGGCGTCGTCGTCTATCACGAGCCCACGGAACATGAGTGCCGCGCGGCGAGCGCACGTCTCGATGACATGGGCAAGAAGTTCCGCGTCCAGGGCCAGCATATCAAGCAGATTGAATGGCGCGCCGGGATTGAATTGCCGTACGAACTCGTGTCGCGCGAAACGAGAGCGGCGGATCTCATTATCGTCGGAACACGGCATACTGGGCGCAACGTGCATGACCTTGCCGATCCCGGCGTGATTTTGCTCCGGGCCGGCCGGCCCGTCCTGGTGGTACCCGACACCGTCGCTCCGCTGCAGCTCCGCCGCGTCGTGGTCGCCTGGAAGGACACGCGTGAGTGTCGTCGCGCCGTGCGTGATGCACTGCCGTTCCTGCAACAAGCCAAAGAGATTCTGCTCGTCGGCATCGGCGAAGGCGAACCGGAATCCAGTGCCAAAAGGATTCTTTCCGACGTCGCAAGCTACCTTCTCCGCCATCAAGTCGCCGCGGCGCACGAAATCTGGCGGCAAGCGCGGGGGCCGATCGCCACCGACCTCCTGCGTCTTGTTCAAGATGAGAAGGCAGATTTGATCGTGGCTGGCGGCTACGGGCACAGTCGATTGGGCGAATGGATCTTCGGCGGCGTCACGCACGAGCTTCTTGCATCGAGCCCGGTCTGTTGCATGTTGTCGCACTGAGCATTCGGTTGTTTGGTCGCATGCAGGAGAACGCCGATGCCGAGAGGGGATGTGAAAAGTCGAGCGCCGTCGGTCAAAGCCAACAGGAAGACCCGATGTCCTTTGCGGCACTGATGGTCCACGTCGACCTCGAGCATGAATCGGCACAGCGCGTCGAACTCGCGATCGGTCTAGCCGACCGCTTCCAAGCTGCCCTTATCGGGGTTGCGGGGTACGCGCTGTGGCCGGCCTTCATGGCCGGAGATGTCGGGCTGACCGAATCCAACCAATACGACCTTCAAAAGGCGACGGCGCGTTTCGATGAGAGAGGCAAGACCTTTCGCGCCCATGGCCGCTCGCTCAAGCAGATCGAGTGGCGCAGCGCCCTCGAACCTCCGGGCGAGCTGCTCTTGCGCGAAGCACGGGCGGCGGATCTCCTCATCGTCGGTCGCAGGCACAGCGACAACGACGCCGAGCCCGGGGTTATTGTGCTGCGGGCCGGGCGACCCGTTCTGCTTGTGCCCGACACCATTGGTGCGCTGCCGCTTCGCCGCGTGGTCGTCGCTTGGAAGGATACGCGCGAATGCCGCCGCGCGGTGCGGGATGCGCTCCCATTCTTGCAGCAGGCGAAAGAGGTTCTGCTCGTCGAAATCGGCGAGAACGAATCGGGGTCGCAGGCCAAAAAGAATCTGGCCGATGTCGCCGCCTACCTCGTCCGACACCGCGTGATCGTGGCGGCCGAAGTCTGGCGGCGACCGCGGGGCCCGGCCGCCGCCGAGCTCCTCCACGTTGTGAAGGGGGAGAAGGCAGATCTAATCGTGGCCGGCGGCTATGGGCACAGCCGACTGGGTGAATGGATTTTCGGCGGCGTCACGCGCGAGCTTCTGTCGGCAAGCCCCGTTTGCTGCATGTTGTCCCATTGACCTTCGCGTCATGAGCGACTGTGGCTACCCGCCGACCGTTGGATGGCCTCCGCGTCTTCGAGCTTCTCAACGACAAGATCTCCCTTGCGCGTGCCGACATCGCCGCGCAGCCGGGAGCGAGCCACCTCCCGGATATGCTCCGCGATTACGCGGTCGGTTCAACGGACACGACCTTCAAGGTATGGGATTCACCCTCATGACCGCGGATTGAAACATACTCGCCGGGTGCGAAGGCGTGCACGCCGAAGCGGTATCCGGCCTCGTCGTCGTCCGTTGTGTCGGGGTCGTAGTCGAACACCCATCGCGCGTGCTCCACCCCGCCCGGCTTGTGCGTGAGTCGCCCGATTTCTTCGTCCGCGCCGCTCCAAAACCGGCGCACCCCGCAATGCTCCCGATACTTCTGCCAAAGATGCGGATCGATATGCCCCTTGCTGTCGAGCGGCGCCACGAATTCGTAGCCATGATTGGCGGAGCCCGCCGGAAACCCCCTTGATCGAGCCAGTTCGAGCCGAATGCGTTTCAACACATGGGGTAACGACATGGAAGAACTCCTTTGCGAAATGGAGGCAACCGCGGTCCTGTCAAGAATTGTCAGACCGAGCAATCGCGACTTTGATATTTATCAAACGCCGGGCGATCGTCTGGGATGCTCACCGAGCAGCTGAACCTCGGACGACTTGACCGAAGTCCCGCGTCGCTGCCTCGACGCTGCCGCGCAGGTTGAGGTCAGAGTGCTCGGAGGCACCTGTGCCGAGTGACTCTCAGCTCGCTGCGGGCTGCATCATTGCTCAAGCGTCTTGAGATAAGCCATGATGTCCTCGACCTGGCCGGCCTCAAGTTGGAACCGCGGCATCGCCGGATGAACCCCCTGCGCCAGGGGCCGTTGCAGATCTGAAACAGGATACTTGAGATGCAACGTGCGGAACGCAGGCGCGATCGCGAGCGGGCTCTCGCCGACCTTGTCGATGGCGTGGCATCGCGCGCAATGCAGGGTAACAAGTCTAAAACCCCGTCGTTGCGAGGGCGATAGTGCGACAGGGGGTTCGCTCGTAGACGGAAGAGAGGAATGAGATTGGGCCGTTGCCGGCGCGATGACGCCCAAGCTGCAACTGACCGCTATCATGAGCAAGAGAGCAATCCGCTTGCCGATCTTGTTTGACCGGGCGCCGCGACGCTCGTCCCCACCTTTTCTTTTGTTCGCAGCTTTGGCCACGTCGGTATTCTCCCTGCATGCTGGGGTTTTTTGCTGCAAACAAAATCATACGGGTGTGGCTGGACTTTGACCTCGATCAAATCTTCCGCTTGCACTTTTGTAAAGTTTTCGAGAACGCATCACTACGTGCGGCGTCACATCACCGTCATGAATCCTGCATCTACTCAAGTGCGAAACTCCACTGGCGTAGACTTCGCCGGCGCGCAAAAAGCCGTTCCAGTGAACCAACTGGCGTCGCCTCCCGTTTCGGCTGCATCGGCTTCGCTTCCGGTTTCGGCTGCATCGCATGCGGCGCAACCGAAACCATCTGCCGCCCCTACTCTGCCGCCTGGCGACCTGCCCTCGTTCGACACCCTCAACCAATTGGCGCGGGCCATGACCGCCCGCCTTACCCAGGGGGTGTCTCCGCATGCCCAATGCGCCGCTTGGTTCGACTGGTTCTCGCATCTTGCCCGCGCACCAGGGCGACAGCTTGAGCTGTCGTTGACGGCATTCATCTTCGGCGTCCGGCTGTTACGCCTTGCAGCCCACTACGGCTCCGAGAGCGCCGCGCCACCTCCGTTTTCATCGCACGACTCGGATCGGCGCTTTTCCGATCCAGCCTGGGAGAAAATGCCTTACCTGTTCTGGCAGCAGGTCTTCCTTGCCCGGGAATCGTGGTGGCGCAGCGCCGCCCGCGAGGTCCGCGGCATGAACTCCAAGAACGCGGCACGCGTGAGTTTCATGGCACATCAGTTTCTCGACGTCATGTCGCCGTCGAACCTGCCCTGGCTCAATCCCGTGATCATCGAGCGGACGATCAGCGAAACGGGAGCCAATCTCGTTCGCGGCATGAGCAATTTGACGCAGGACATGCTTTGCGCCCTAGCGATGGAGCCCAGAACCTCGGCGCACGGCTTCCGTGTCGGCGAGGACATTGCCGCCACTCCGGGCGAGGTCATTTATCGCAATGACCTCATCGAACTCATTCAATACAAGCCCACAACCACCGAAGTGATTGCCGAGCCGCTGCTGATCGTGCCGGCTTGGATCATGAAGTACTACGTGCTCGATCTCTTGCCGCACCGCTCGCTCGTGCGCTACCTCGTCGACCGCGGCTTTACGGTGTTCATGATATCGTGGCGCAATCCGACGGCTGCCGATCGCGATCTCGCATTCGATACCTACCGCACCGCGGGCATCATGGCCGCGCTCAACGTGGTCAACGCCGTTGTTCCCGGCCGAAAGGTGCATGCCTGCGGCTATTGCTTGGGCGGCACGTTGCTGGCCATCGCCGCCGCCACCATGGCGCGCGACGGCGACCATCGGCTCGTCACCGCGACGCTGCTCGCCGCCCAGACCGACTTCAGCGAAGCCGGCGAACTGATGTTGTTCGTGGACGAAAGCCAGGTTGCATTCCTCGAAGACATGATGTGGGACCAGGGCGTGCTCGACCCGCGCCAAATGACCGCGGCCTTCCGGACGCTGCGCTCGAATGATCTGATCTGGTCGAGGATGATGCGCGAGTACCTGCTCGGCGAGCGCGACCCGACCACGGATCTCACCGCTTGGAGCGAGGACCCCACGCGAATGCCTTATCGCATGCATTCGCAGTATTTGCGGGGCCTGTTTCTGGAAAACCGCCTGACCGCCGGCCGCTACGCGGTGGATGGCCGAGTGATCGCGCTCAAGGACATCCGTATCCCGATGTTCGCCGTCGGCACCGAGACCGATCACATCGCCCCTTGGCGCTCGGTCTACAAGCTTCATCTCTTCACCGACAACGACCTCACCTTCGTGCTCACCAACGGCGGCCATAACGCCGGTGTCGTCTCCGAGCCCGGACACAAGGAACGACGCTATCACGTCGCGACCCGCCGGCCCGGTGCGCGTTATGTCGATTCCGATACCTGGCTGGCGGCAACCATATCGCAGACGGGTTCATGGTGGCCGGAATGGACCGCATGGCTGGAAAAGCACAGCGGACACGAGCGCAGCGCGCCGCCTGCGATGGGCGCGCCGGCGCACGGCGCCACGCCGCTCGCGCCGGCACCCGGGCTATATGTTCACCAACGCTGACGGAAGGAACGCGCATTCTGAGCCCGCGTGAGCGCGCTCTTGCACTTTTCAGCGAGTTCCTAGCAAAGGGATGCCGTGCCGGTGAGAGGCCGCGCTTCCGCCTGAGCTACCCCTCGCGGCCAGCGGACTTATCGGCGCCCGCTTCGATTTGATCTATGTCAGGTTCGCTTCAGGCTGATTAGCGGATCATTTCTAAATCGATGGTGACGTTCCGTTGCGGACGCGATGGAGCGGCGGTCAAAAAGGATGGATTCAATGCGGATGTTGAACGCGCTGCTGCTCGCAGCAACTCTCGTGGGATGCGCACAT
>Ga0318558_10000316_pt1 | contig 11830 bp, 12 predicted proteins | sample GRESIP065b5f20_FD_203669 | JGI IMG/M metagenome (GOLD analysis project Ga0318558, IMG submission 203669) | Tropical soil microbial communities from Luquillo Experimental Forest, Puerto Rico - GRE.SIPMG.065b5f20 | ecosystem: Environmental > Terrestrial > Soil > Tropical forest > Bulk soil... | reverse complement strand
GCATCGCGGGGGCCGCGCTCCCGGCCAACCGTCATGGCAGATCTTCCCCAGTCTGCGGCCGGCCTCACCTGGCCGGCGCAGTTGTTCGTGACTAGGTTGGATCCTGGCTGGCCCGGCGTTGGCCGGGCGGAATGAACCCGCTGCCGCCCATGTTGCACCGGGCGTGCTCATGACCAGTAGCGCACCGTCGGACGACGTTGCTCCGGTAGCTGCCTTCAGCCGACTCCGGCCAGGCCATGTATTCTCCCGCCCAGACGGCATCGGTGGCCGGTCGCGGATGCAGACACCGGAGGAGGTGGGTCCGGTACCTGAGACACTCGAGCAGCGGAGCGAGCGATTCGAGCGCGAGGTGTTGCCGTACCTGGATCAGCTCTACTCGGCCGGGATGCGGATGACCCGCAACGCGGCGGACGCCGAAGACCTGGTCCAGGAGACCTTCGCCAAGGCTTATGCCTCGTTCCATCAGTTCGAGCCCGGGACGAACCTGAAGGCATGGCTGTTCCGGATCCTCACCAACACGTTCATCAACTCCTACCGCAAGAGGCAGCGGGAGCCGCAGCGGGCAGGGGCTGAGGAAGTCGAGGACTGGCAGCTGGCCAGGGCGGCCTCGCACACCTCGTCCGGACTGAAGTCGGCCGAGGCCGAGGCGCTGGAGCGGTTGCCGGATTCCGATATCAAGAGCGCGCTGCAGGCACTGCCGGAAGAGTTCCGCATCGCGGTGTACCTGGCCGACGTGGAAGGCTTCGCCTACAAAGAGATCGCCGACATCATGGGTACGCCCATCGGCACGGTGATGTCCCGCCTGCACCGGGGGCGCAGGCAATTGCGAGAGATGCTGCGGGACTACGCGGCCGATCGCGGCATGGTCCGGGCGTCGGCGGCTGGGCCGCAGGGGGGGGACAGCGGGCCCGGGGAGGATGAGCGATGAGCTGCGGCAAGCCGCATGAGACGCCGTGTACCGAGGTGCTGGACCGGGTCTACTCCTACCTGGACGGTGAGCTCGACTCACCGGACATCGCGAAGATCCGCCAGCACCTCGACGAATGCGGGCCGTGCCTGGCCGAGTACGGCCTCGATGAGCTGGTCAAACAGCTCGTACACAAGCACTGCGGCCATGACCTGGTGCCGCACGCGCTGCGCGAGAAGGTGCTGATCCGGATCCAGCAGGTCAAAGCCGAGCTCAGTGTCAGCCAGGTGGAGGGACCCCCCTGGCCGGCCCCATGATCCAACGGGCGTGAAGCCTGCGCAGGTCTGGCCGATCACGTTACCCTTTGGCTGGCGGCGATGAACGGGCCTGCATGGCTGGGCCGAGGCCCCGCCTTGGTGTGCCCTCGGACCGGCTGCGCCCCCGGCAGCGGAGGTGACCGATGCGGCACCCGGGTCGATTCGAGGCTGCCGCTGGCGCGCGCCTTCCGGCCCGGAGCGGAGGCACCTGGCTGACGGTGACCCGGCCCGCATGGTGACCGGGACCGGGCACCGGCCGCGCGGCGAACGCACCTCGAAGCTCCCGCCGGGTGCCTGGCTGTATGTGGCCGCGGTTGTCGCGGCCGCGCTCGCCGCGGTTGCCCAGGCTCTGGGCGCCGACCCGGACCTGGACGGCCCGGTCGGCCGGTCCTGGACGGTAGCGGTCCTGGTGCTGCTGTTCCTGATCTGCGACTCCGCCCCTACGACCCTGACGTACCGGCAGTCCGCGTGGTCACCGAGTTCGTCGGTCACGCTGGCCGCCGTGGTCCTCGTCGGGCCGGCCGGAGCGCTGGTGGTGGGCGCGACCTCGTTGTTCAGCGTGCGGCGCGGTCTCGGCCGGACCCAGCGGGTGTTCATCGCGTCCATGTATGGCCTGTCCGCCTGGGCGGCGGGGCAGGTCTACCTCGCGCTCGGCGGCACGGTCGGCCCGCCCGGCCACAGTTCGTTCCCCGGCATCATCGGCCCGTTCGCCGTCGCGGCCGTGGTGCACGTGCTGATCAACCACGGGCTGCTGTGGGGGATGATGATGCTGGCCCCGCCCGCCGAGCCCGGGCAGCCCGGCGAGGCACTGCGGCGCCACCTGCCGATGCTGGTCCTGTCCGACCTCGGGTACGCCACCCTCGGCCTGCTCATCGCGGCCCTGTGGAGCGTCGGCGGGGCGTTCGCGGCGATCCTCGTCCTGGTGCCGCTGTTCGTGGCGCGGTGGGCCATCGGCCAGTTCGCCGCGCAGGAACGTGCCTACGCCTCCACCATGGCCGCGCTGTGCCAGGCCGTGGAGACCAAGGACTGGTATACCCGGGGCCACAGCGAGCGGGTCTCCCGGGGCTCGGCCATGATCGCCCGTGAGGTGGGCATGCGGGGCCGCCGGGTCGACGCGATCCGTTACGCCGGCATGCTCCATGACGTGGGCAAGCTCGGCGTGCCCACCACGGTCCTGCAAAAGAACGGCGCGCTGACCGAGGAGGAGCTCGCCGCCATCCAGTTGCACCCGATGCGCGGCCTGGCCATCGTCAGCGAGATCGGCTTCCTCGACGAGGCGCTGGCCGGCATCATGCACCATCACGAGCGGATGGACGGCAGCGGCTACCCGATGGGCCTGGCCGGCGATGAGATCCCCGAGTTCGCGCGGGTTATCGCGGTGGCCGACGCTTTCGACGCGATGACCTCGAACCGTTCCTACCGCGGTGCTCGCTCGATCGAGGAGGCCGTCGCCGACCTGCGCAAGTGGTCAGGCACGCAGTTCGATCCGGCGCTGGTGGACGCCTTCGTCGCCGCGCTGCGGCGGGAAGGCTGGGAACAGCCGCGGGCGGCGGCCGCGGGGCAGCCCCCCGACGGTATGGCCGTGCCGGATCACGACGACCCGGCCGCGCCGCTGCGGGTGGACAGCAAGTGAGCCGGACCACTGCCGCGCGGGGCGAGCCGGCCCCGGGCGAGTCATGGCAGCGGGCCATGGACTCGGGGGAGCTGCTGCTGGTCGCCGCCGTGGGCATGCTGGTGGTGGCGGCGGTCGCGCAGACCGCGGCGGCCGGCCTGGTCCAGCCCCGCATCGCGCTGGCCTTCGGTGCCCTGATCTCCCTCGGCGAGGTGCTCCGGCTGTCCCTCGAAGGCGGGCGGGAGTCGGCGCCGATCGGCAGCGCCGGCGCGTTCGCCTACGCGGTGGTGCTGACCGTGGGCGGCAAGCCCGCCCTCCAGCCCGCGCTGCAGGTGATCGCGGTGGTCGCCGCTGGCATGGTGCTCGGCGCGCTGCCGCACCTGGCGGCGGGCAGGCCGGCCGGGCTGGCCGGGATGGCGTCCCGGCTGATCGGCGTCGCCGTGGCGGCTGCGCTGTTCCGCCCGCTGAGCACGATCGTGGCCATCACCAGGCCCAGCGACTGGGGGCTGGCGCTGGCGGTGATGGCGGTCGTGCTGGTGGCCGGCTGGCTCGCCGAATGCCTGATCGGGGCGCTGATCAGTGCCGATGCGCTGCGCGCCAGGTTCGGTGTGGCGCTGCGGGACGAGATGCGGGTGCAGCTTCCGCTCGGCGCTGCCGTCGCCGCCACCGCGATCCTGATCGCGTTCGCCGCGGACTTGATGGGCCTGGTGGCGCTCGGCGTGTTCATCGCGCCGCTGCTGGTCACCCAGATGGCGTTCCGCCGTTACGCCGGGATCCGGGCCACCTACCTGGAGACCGTTCGCGCGCTGGCCCGGGTGACCGAAGTCGGCGGGTACGTGGAGGACGGGCATGCCCGGCGGGTCGGGCGGCTGGCCGTGGTGGTCGGCCGGGAACTGGGGATGAGCGAACCGGAACTGCTCGAGCTCGAGTACGCCGCGCTCATGCACGACATCGGGCAACTGTCGTTGCGCGACCCCATCCCCGGCGGGGCGACCGTGCTCGCCTCGCGCGAGCAGCAACGGCGCATCGCGGAACTGGGCGCGGCCGTCATCGACCAGGCCGGCGTCCTGGACAAGGTCGCGGAGATCGTGCGGTACCAGAGCCGGCCCTGGCGCGGGCAAGAGCGCGAGCCCCCGGTCGGCAGCCGCATCATCCGCGCCGCCAACGCCTTCGACGACCTGGTCGGCGCCTCGGCCGACCCCAGCAGGACCATGGCGGCGCTGGAATGGCTCCGCCTGGACACCTCCACCGAATACGACCCCCAGGTGGTGGAAGCACTGGCCAAGGTCGCCGGGCGGCGGCACCGCCGCCGGTAGCCGGTGCCTCCGGGTATGCCCTAGGCTGCCCGGGTGCTGAACTCGGTGCTGGTGGCGAACCGCGGGGAGATCGCCCGGCGGATCATCGCCACCGCCCGCCGCCTGGGCATCAGGGCGGTGGCGGTCTACTCGGAGGCGGACCAGGGCCTGCCGTTCGTCGCCGAGGCCGACGAGGCGGTCTTGATCGGCCCGCCGCCCCCCGCCGAGAGCTACCTGGACTCCGGCGCGGTGCTGGCCGCGGCCAAGCGGACCGGCGCGGCGGCCATCCACCCCGGCTACGGGTTCCTGTCGGAGAACCCGCGGTTCGCGCGGCAGGTGCTCGCCGCGGGCCTGACCTGGGTCGGGCCGCCGCCCGAGGCCATCGAGCAGATGGGCGACAAGATCAACGCCCGGAACCTGATGGCCCAGGCGGGCGTGCCGGTCGCCGCGGGCACCACCGAGGCCGTGACCAGCGCTGACGCCGCCGTCGCCGAGGCGGCCCGGATCGGTTACCCGGTGATGGTGAAGGCTGCCGCCGGGGGCGGCGGGATCGGGATGAGCGCGGTGAGCGGCCCACCGGCCCTGCGCGCCGCGTTCGAGACGGCGCGGACCCGCGCGGAGAGGTTCTTCGGCGATCCGGCGATCCTGCTGGAGCGCTACATCGAACGTGCCCGGCACGTCGAGGTACAGATCCTCGGGCTGGCCGACGGCCGCGTGGTGGCGCTCGGGGAACGCGACTGCTCGGTCCAGCGCCGCCACCAGAAGGTCGCCGAGGAGACCCCGTCACCGGGAGTCGGCACCACGCTGCGCGAGCGGATGCTGGCCGCCGCCGTGCAGGCCGGCGCGGCGGTCGGGTACCGGGGCGCGGGGACCGTGGAATGCCTGGTGGACACCGCGGCCGGCGACTTCGTGTTCCTGGAGATGAACACCCGGCTCCAGGTCGAGCATCCGATCACCGAACTGGTCACCGGCATCGACCTGGTGGAGCAGCAGTTCCGTATCGCCTCCGGTGAACCGGTCAGCTTCGACCCGGATGGGGTGCGGTCGCGGGGGCACGCGGTGGAACTGCGGGTCTACGCGGAGGACCCGGTGCGGTTCCTGCCCAGCCCCGGGACCATCGAGCGGTGGCAGGAGCCCGCCGGGCCCGGTGTCCGGGTGGACGCCGGGTATGCGGCGGGGAACCGGGTGACCCCGTTTTACGATCCGCTGCTGGCCAAACTGTGCGTGCACGGGGCGGACCGGGCGCAGGCGCTGGCCCGCGCGCGCGAGGCGGTGGCGGCGTTCGGCATCACCGGGCTGCGCACCAACCTGCCGTTTCACGCCGACCTGCTGGCCAGCGAGGAGTTCACCAGCGGGGACTACGACACGTCCATCGTCGCCATGCTGCGGCCCTGACCGTGCCGCGAGCACAATAGTGGCGGGCGGCGCCGGGCCGGATGGCGGCCAGGGCGGCGCCCGGATAACGGAGAGGAGCCACGGGTGGCCGAGGTCCGCGCCGAGATGGTGGCGAATGTGTGGAAGGTCGTGGCCGCGGAGGGCGCCGAGGTCTCGGATGGCGACACCCTGGTCATCCTGGAATCGATGAAGATGGAGATCCCGGTGCTCGCGGAAGGCTCCGGTACGCTGACCCACCTGCACGTCGCGGAGGGGGACGTCGTTCAGGAGGGTGACCTCATCGCGGTCATCGAGTAGTTCAGCCGGGATCGGCGCGCAGGCCGTGCCGGGTGCACCGGCTCGACCACCCGTCCGGCGTCACCTGGACCACCATCCGGCGGCCGCAGCGGGCGCAGTACCGTGGCGGGTCCAGCTTCCGTGCCGTCCGGCAGGCCGCGTGCCCGTCACCGCCCGGGGCGAACTGGCGCCCGCAGTGATCGCAGTACCCGGACTGGCCCGCCGGGTCGCGGGGGTCGCTCATCGGCGGACAGCCTACGCCCGCGCGCTGATCGTTAAGGTGATGCCATGGGACTGGCGGCAGGGCTACGGGCGACGGTGCGGCACGTGGTGACCGACGCGGATACCGCGATCCAGGCCGGCAGCGGGGATGTCCCGGTGCTCGCCACCCCCCGGCTGCTGGCGCTGGCCGAGGCCGCGTGCGTCGCGGCGCTGGAGACGCACCTGGGCGAAGGCATGACGTCCGTGGGCACCGGGGTGGCGCTGGAGCACCGGCGGCCCAGCCCGGTCGGCACCGAGATCGAGGTCGAGGCGGAACTGACCGAGCTGGCCGGGCGCAAGCTGGTATTCGGCTTCGTCGCGCGGCACGTGCGGCCGGAGGACGCCGGCCCGGCGGGCGGTGAACCGGGAGGCGGCCCGGCGGGCGGTGACCCCGACGGGGACGCCGATCTCGTCGTGGGCGGCGGCACGGTGGAGCGGATCGTAGTGGACCGGGCCGTGTTCCTCTCCCGGGCCGGCGTCCCGGCAGCCTGACTCCCGCGGCTCAGACCCCGGTGGTGGAGCGCGGATAGGCGACCGCCGGGTCGGTGATCACGTTGACCAGGTAGGGCACGCCCGCGTCGAACGCCCGCCGCAGCGCCGGGCCGATGTCGCCCGGCCGGGTCACGGTCTCCCCGGCGCCGCCGAGCGCGCGGACCACTTCGTCGTAACGGCAGCCGGGTTGCAGGTTGGCCACCACGTCGTAGCCGTACAGCGCCTGCATGGGGTACTTCTCCAGCGCCCAGATGCCGTTATTGCCGCAGATCATCACCACTGGCAGCCGGTGCCGCACCAGGGTGTCCACATCCATCAGGGAGAATCCCGCCGCGCCGTCGCCGAGCAACAGGACCACCGGGGCGGACGGCCGCGCGATCCGGGCCGCGATCGCGTAGCCCAGCCCTGTGCCCAGGCACCCGTACGGTCCCGGGTCCAGCCATCCGCCAGGTCGTTTTGGCTCCAAATACTTGCCGGCAAAGGACACGAAGTCCCCGCCGTCGCCGATCACCACGGCGTCGTCGTCGAGCACGCGGGCCAGCTCGCCATAGACGCGCATCGGGTGGATGGGGTCGGCGTCGCTGGCCAGCAGCGCCCGGTCGGCGGCGATCGCCTGGCCGGCCGCGGCGGTGAGCCGGGGGAGCCAGCCATCCGCCCAGGGCGGGCCCGCGGCGCCGGACCGCCGCATCGCCGCGGGGACCGCGCTGGCCAGTGCGGTGAAGAACGCGGCCAGGTCGCCGGCGGCGGAGGCGGCGAGCGGGGCGTGGGTGGCGAGGTGGTCGGCGCTGTCCGCCACGTGGATCACCTGCGCCGGGTCCTGGCCGTCCCGGCCGCCGAAGGATCCGTAACCGAGCCGGAAGTCCAGCGGCGTCCCCGCTACCAGCACCAGGTCCGCCCCGCCGAATGCCGCCGAGCGGGCCCGGGTGACGAGCAGTTCGTGCCCGGCGGGCAGCACGCCCCGCCCCTGGCCGTTGGCGATCACCGGAAGGCGCAGCTCGCAGGCGGCCTCCCGCGCGGCCGTCTCGGCGCCGCCGAGCCACACATCGGAGCCGAGCACCAGGACCGGGCGGCTGGACCGGGCGATCAGCCCGGCGATCGCGTCGACGTCGGCGGTATCGGGGCCGGTGGCCCGCGGTGCGCCGGCGGGCGACGCCGCGGGCACGGGCCCGGCGTCGCCGAACAGCGCTTCCAGGGCTACGTCGAGGAAGACCGGTCCCCGGTGCGGCGTGGCGGCCAGCCGGAACGCCTCGTCCACCGCGGCGCCGACCGCGCTGGCCTGGTGCTCGGTCCAGGCCCGCTTGGTCACCGGGGCGAGCAGCGGCGGGTGGTCGATCTCCTGCAGGCCACCCGCGCCCCACCGGTAGTCGGGCGCCCGCCCGCCGATGACGACCACGGGTGAGCCGTTGAACCAAGCCGTGGTAACGGCGCTGATCCCGTTGGTCACCCCCGGGCCCGCGGTGACGACGGCGAGCCCGGGTGCGCGGGTGAGCCGCGCGGTGGCCTCGGCGGCGAACACGGCGGTCTGCTCGTGCCGCACGTCGACCAGCCGCATCGGCGGGTCCGCCTTGACCGCCCCGTCGTAGAGCGGGAAGACGTGCCCGCCGGACAGGGTGAACATCGCGCTCACGCCGTGGCGGCGCGCGGCGGCCACCGCGTGCGCACCGCCATGCCGGGCCGGTTCCTGCTTCTCCTCCGCCATGCGGGCACGTTACCAGCCGGCCCGGCGGGGTCAGAGCGTGCTGGACAGCGCCTTGATCGGCATCTTCAGCCTGCTCAGCATGTCCAGGTCGGCCTGGGCGGGGCGGCCGAGCGTGGTGAGGTAGTTGCCGACGATGATCGCGTTGATGCCGCCGACCATCCCCGCCTCCGTCCCCAGGTCGCCCAGGGTCAGCTCGCGCCCGCCCGCGTAGCGGAGCACGGTGCGCGGCAGGGCCAGCCGGAACGCGGCGATCGTGCGCAGCGCGTCGGCCGCCGCGACCAGCGGCCGGCCCGCCAGCGGCGTCCCCGGCCGGGGGTTGAGGAAGTTGAGCGGTACCTCGTCGGGGCCGAGGGCAGCGAGCTGGCCGGCGAACTCGGCACGCTGCGCCAGGCTCTCGCCCATCCCGATGATGCCGCCGCAGCACAGTTCCATGCCCGCCGCCTTCACCAGCGCGCAGGTGTCGTGCCGCTCGGCCCAGGTGTGCGTGGTCACCACCTGCCCGAAGAAGGACCGCGCGGTTTCCAGGTTGTGGTTGTACCGGTGCACGCCGAGGGCGGCCAGGTCCGCGGCCTGGGGCGGGGTGAGCATCCCCAGCGAACAGGCGACGTTGATCCCGGTCTCCTCGGTGATCGCCCGGACCGCCGTGGCCACCTGGGACATCAGCCGCTGGTCCGGCCCGCGGACGGCGGCCACGATGCAGAACTCGGTGGCGCCGGTGGCCGCCGTCGCCTTCGCGGCCCCGACCAGTTCGGCGATGTCCAGCCACACCGACCTGACCGGGGAGGAGAACTGCCCGGACTGGGAGCAGAAATGGCAGTCCTCCGGGCAGCCGCCGGTCTTCACCGAGACGATCCCCTCGACCTCCACCTCCGGCCCGCACCAGCGCATCCGTACCTCGTGGGCGAGTTCCAGGGCGTCACCGAGGCGGTCTTCGGGCAGGCGCAGGCAGCGGGCGACCTGGCCGGCGTCCAGGCCGATGCCGTCGCGCAGCACCAGGCTGCGCGCCTCGGCCAGGATGTCGCCGGTCACGTGGGCTCCTTCCGCGCGCCCCGGTGCAGCCGGGTCACCAGCTTGTAGCGGTCACCGCGGTAGCGCGACTGCGCCCACTCGACCGGCGTGCCCGCGGCGTCGAAGGAATGCCGGGACAGGAGCAGCAGCGGCATGCCGACGTCCACGCCGAGCAGCCGGGCGTCCCTGGGGTCGGCGAGCCCGGTCTCGATGGTTTCCTGCGCCTCGGCGATCTCGACCCCGTAGTCGGTACTCAGCGCCTCATACAGCGACGGATGCCGCTCCAGGCTGCGGCGCAGGCCGGGGAAGCGCCGCGCGGACAGGTGCGATGCGTCCACCGACATCGGCTCACCGTCGGCCAGCCGCAGCCGGTGGATGCGCAGCACCCGGCTGCCCGGCCGGACGGCGAGCAGCGCGGCCAGTTCGTCGTCGGCGCCGATGTAGCTCGTGTCCAGGATGTTGGTCTGCGGGTGCAGGCCCTGCGCGCGCATCCCCTCGGTGTAACTGGACAGCTCCAGCATCTGGGCGACCTTGGGCATGGCGACGAACGTGCCTTTGCCCTGCATCCGCAGCAGCCGGCCCTCGATCACGAGTTCGGCTAGGGCCTGCCGCACGGTGGTGCGGGAGGTGACGTAACGCTGCGCGAGTTCCCGCTCCGGCGGGACCGGCGTGCCGGGTGCCATCGCCCGGGTCAGGTCCAGCAATTGCCGCTTCACCTGGTAGTACTTCGGGACCCTGGCATCGGGATCACCGACCGGCAGCGGGTGAAGTTCAGCGTCGCCGGACGCGGGAGAGGCGGTCACAATCACTTCCTTCCCACTGGCGTTGCCGTTGGACATGTTCCCGTACCGCCCCCAGTGCCCGCACGCCGGGGCCCAAGTTCGCCCAGGGCCATCCCCCAGGGGCGCCGGGCCGGTGCGGTCCAGCGCGGGTGCGATGATGAGGCGTGGCGACCCTCACTGATCTCGGCCGCCGGTTCACCCCGCTGACCGAGCCGGACATCGACTGGCTGCACGCCCTCGTCTCGGACTGGCAACTGCTCGCCGACCTGTCCTTCGCCGACCTGGTGCTGTGGGCGGCGCTGCGGGACGGCTCGGGCTGGTTGGCGCTGGCCCAGATGCGCCCGACCACCGGGCCCACCACCTTCCTCGACGACGTGGTCGGCACCCGCGCGGACGCGGGGGAGCGGCCCTTCGTCGATGCCGCGTACCACGAGAAACGGATCTGCCGCGAAGGCGACCCGGAGTGGACCGGCGGCATTCCCGTCCGGCGCGAGTCCATCCCGGTCGTCCGCGACGGCGCGGTCATCGCGGTGATCGAGCGGAGCACCAACCTTAGTTCCGCGCGGACCCCGAGCCGGCTGGAACTGACCTACCTGAAGGGCGCGGACGACCTGGCCCAGATGGTGGCGGCGGGCACCTTCCCCTACCCCGGTCAGGAGCCGGCCCTGGTCAGGTCGCCCCGGGTTGGTGACGGCCTGCTCCGGCTCGACCGGTCCGGGCGGGTAGGGTACGCCAGCCCGAACGCCCTGTCCGCATACCGCAGGCTCGGCCTTACCGCCGATCTGGTCGGCGCCGAACTGGGGCCGCTGACGACCAAGCTGTGCTCGACCGGCCTGCCCGCCGACGACTCGCTCATGGTGACCGCGAGCGGGCGCTCCCCCCACGAGACCGAGATCGAGGGCAACGGCTCGGTGGTCCAGCTCAGGTCCCTGCCGCTGGTGGTGAACGGCTTGCGTACCGGTGCCTTGGTGCTGGTCCGCGACGTCACCGAACTGCGGCACCGCGAGCGTGAGCTGATGACCAAGGACGCGACGATCCGGGAGATCCACCACCGGGTGAAGAACAACTTGCAGACCGTCGCGGCGCTGCTGCGACTGCAGGCGCGCCGCACCCGCGCGCCGGAGGCCAGTGAGGCGCTCGAGGAGGCGGTCCGCCGGGTCGGTTCCATCGCGATCGTCCACGAGACGCTGTCCCACGCCCCCGAAGAACTCGTGGACTTCGATGACATCGCCCAGCGGGTGGCCGCGATGGCCGGGGAGGTCTCCGCGGCGGAGGCACGCGTCAGCCCGGTGGTGGCCGGGCGGTTCGGCCTCCTGCCCGGCGCCATCGCCACGCCGCTCGCGCTGGTGCTGACCGAACTGCTGCAGAACGCCCTGCAGCACGGCCTGGTCAACGGGCCTGGCCCGGCCCCGGACGGTTCGGTGCTGGTGCAGGCGACCCGCGGGCCCGGGCACCTCAGCATGACCGTAGAGGACAACGGGGCGGGCCTGCCGGAGGGATTCAGCCTGGACGCTCATGCCAACCTGGGACTGCAGATCGTCCGGACCCTGGTCGAATCCGAACTCGGCGGTCAGCTTGCCATCATTCCCGGGCCGGACGGCGGTACCAGGGTTCAGGTTCGCCTGCCGGTCAAGGCCATTGTGGCCGCCGCTTCCGGCCCGCGGAAACCCGGCGGCCAGGATTCGGGCGGCAGCGAAAACCGAGCCGCCGCCGGGAAGGCAGCGGCCGGGTAAACCGAATCGGGATCGGCCATTTGTTCATTGACAGTTCAGGAGAATTCCACCGG
>Ga0318558_10000308_pt1 | contig 11975 bp, 10 predicted proteins | sample GRESIP065b5f20_FD_203669 | JGI IMG/M metagenome (GOLD analysis project Ga0318558, IMG submission 203669) | Tropical soil microbial communities from Luquillo Experimental Forest, Puerto Rico - GRE.SIPMG.065b5f20 | ecosystem: Environmental > Terrestrial > Soil > Tropical forest > Bulk soil... | reverse complement strand
CTGCAGAAGCGCCGCCAACGAGGCGCAACGCGATCCGCAAGCGGCCGCCGGATTCTTCAAGGAGCGCGTCGGCTTTCTGGACCGTGCAGCCGTGGAGAATGAGCAATGCCTTTTTTACGTTCCCAGCGGCACGCTCTAGCGCATCGCGGACCTCGTTTTCGCTGCGGCCACTAAGTCGGCGCAATATATTCTCGCTTCTGGCAACGAGCTTGGCGTTGATGGCCTGCATATCGACCATCAGTCCTTCGTGCACGCGACCGAGCCGGATCATGACCAGTGTCGAGAGCAGGTTGAGCGCCACGCGCTGCGCGGTGCCTGCCTTCATTCGAGTCGACCCCGCGATCGGCTCTGGGCCGGTGTCCAGCCAGATCGAACAATCAGCCTCGACTAGTAGCGGGGTGGATCGATTGTTGGCGATCCCGATAGCGAGTGCGCCACATCGTTTCGCCTCGCGCATGCAGGCGAGGGTGAACGGGGTTGTTCCGCTTGCGGCCACCGCGATTATCACGTCGGCGGTACCGATCCGGTGCTGTCGCACCAAGCGGGTGGCCTGATCGATCTCATCTTCGGCGCCCTCGGCCGAACGAAGAAGAGCATCCTTGCCTCCTGCCATCAGAAGCAACAGCCGGTCCTGCGGCCAATTGAACGTTGGGATAAGCTCGGCACCATCCTGGACAGCAAGCCGACCCGAGGTCCCGGCGCCGACGTAAATCAGCCTGCCGGCACCCGACAGGCGGGCCTGCATGGCTTCGGCGGCTTTTTCAATGGCGGGCAACGCCGGGCGCACGGCCGCGACTGCCGCCATTTGGCTTTCAATCAATGCGTCGAGAATATCGCCCGATTCCCACAGGTCGATGTCCGAATAACGCGGACTGGCGCGTTCAGTGTCCATGGCATACGACGCCGGTACAACAGGCGTTGACGATCAGGGGAACTTTAAAACAAACCAAACTCCCCCCATTTTGTTCTTACAATCTGGAGCGATTCCGTGACTTTAGGAAGCTAATGGTCGACCAAAAGCCTCTCCTTCTGGGCGTCGATGGCGGCGGCACGCAATCGCGTGCCCGGCTGTCCACGTATTCCGGGACGGTACTTGCGGCGGCCGAGGGCGGTCCGGCAAATCTGCGGCTCGGAATAGAGACGAGTTTTACCACCATTCTCCAGATCGCGCGGCAATGTCTTAGCAATGCCGAGTTTGCGGAGCGCTACATTTCGCGCGTGATTGCCTGCCTCGCATTGGCTGGTGCCAGCGAGCCGAGTCAACTGGCCGCCGCGAAGCAATATAGCCATCCCTTTCGGGCGGCCATCATCACGACCGATGCACATGCGGCGTGCGTCGGAGCGCACGGCGGCAGGGATGGCGGGGTGATCATCGCTGGTACTGGTGCGGTGGGCTGGGCGGTCATGAAAGGGCAGAACTATCGTATCGGCGGCTGGGGCCCACCGATCTCCGACGAGGGCAGTGGGGCCTGGATCGGCACTGAAGCGTTGCGGCGGGTATTGTGGGCGCATGACGGCCGGATTGCATGGACGGGATTGTTGGAAGAGCTTTTTGCCCAGTTTGCCAACGACCCCCACGCGATCGTCGGTTGGACAACGGCCGCCGCGCCGCGGGACTTTGGTGTATTCGCGCGCCGCATTGTCGATCATGCGATCCGCGGCGATGCGGTGGCGGTCGAATTGATGAAATTGGCGGCAGCGCATATCGATGGACTCGCGGCAAAGCTAATCGAGCTTGACGTTCCGCGATTGGCACTGGTGGGCGGGTTCGCCTCGGCGTTGCGGCCGTGGCTTACGACAGAAACGCAAGAGCGGCTCACTGAACCCGCCGGAGACCCGGTGCAGGGCGCGCTGACGCTCGCGCGCTCCGCGGCAAAGTCGTTGCAGCGCGTCGCCTGATACTCCCTTGCGCGAGGATGCTAACGGATGAAGCTCGCCGCCGGCATCGAAACGGATCTACAAGAGGCAGCCGCGGTGGTTGATCGGCAAGCGGCCACTCTCGCTCCACCATTGACGGCTTTAATCAGCGAACTTCATCGTCATCCGCCGCGGCTCGTTGTCACTTGCGCGCGCGGCAGTTCCGCCCACGCCGCTACCTTTGCTAAGCACCTGTTCGAGCTTCGCTGCTGTCTACCCGTCGCGGCGGCAGCCCCAAACACCGCAACGGTATACCGCCGCGCGCTCAATCTGAAAGGACAGTTGTTCGTAGCAATTTCGCAATCCGGTCGCAGCGACGACCTGATCGAGACTGCCGCGATGGCGCGATCCTCCGGCGCGATTACGGCGGCATTTGTAAACGATCCTGACAGTCCTCTTGCCGAAATCTCACAATTCGTTCTGCCGCTCGGCGCCGGCATTGAGCGAAGCGTTGCCGCAACCAAGAGCTTCGTTGCATCGCTTGCGGCGCTTCTGCAATTGACAGCGATTTGGGCAGATGATCCGATGATGCGGTCAGCGCATGCGCGCCTGCCAAAGCGGTTGGCTGAGGCAGGCCAGCTCGATTGGCACGAGGCGCTCACCGCGCTCGCTCGGGCAGAGAGCCTGATCACGATCGGCCGCGGCCCGACGCTCGCGATCGCCCGCGAAGCTGCTTTGAAGCTCAAAGAAACCTGTGAGCTTCATGCCGAAGCCTTCAGCGCGGCCGAATTTCGTCATGGACCGATTGCGCTCGTGGGCGATGCTTTTCCGATCGTTGCATTCAAACCGGGCGACGAAGCTGCTGCGAGCTTGGCGGCGCTCGTTGCCGATCTGCGTCGAAAGGGCGCCAGCGTGTTGGTTGCCGAGCCGGGCAAGAGGCAAAGCGGCCGTCTACCGTTTTTGGCTGCCGATCACCCCGATGCCGATGCCATCTGCATGATCCAAAGTTTTTATGCGCTCCTGGTGCGGCTTGCCGTAGAGCGGGGCACTGATGCCGATCAGCCGCGGCATCTGCAAAAAGTAACACGCACGCGATGAGCGCCAATGTGGGCAGCGGGGAGCATGCGGTCGCTGCGGCTTGCGTATTTGACGGTACGAATTTGCATCGCGATGCGGCAATCGTTATCGATGGCTCGCGTATCAAAAGGGTCGTTCCGCGGGCCGAACTTTCTCCCGCCACGCCGGTGCATGAATTGCCGGAGGGTCTCTGGCTGGCACCTGGATTTATAGACGTTCAGGTTAATGGCGGCGGCGATGTTCTGTTCAACGATGCGCCGACGCCGGAGAATATTCGGAAAATTGTGGCCGCGCACCGGCGGTTTGGCACCACTGCGCTGTTACCGACACTGATCAGCGATAGTCCCGAAAAAATGAGGTCGGCCGTGGCGGCGATCGACGCGCTGAGCGATGCCGACCCCGGTGTGCTCGGCATCCATCTCGAAGGTCCTTTCCTTTCGCCGGAGAAAACCGGCGTGCACGACAGCAGCTTCATACGGAAACCCACGCCAGACGACCTCGATTTGATCACGGCCCGGCGCCGCGGCGTAACGCTAGTCACCTTGGCCCCCGAACAGGTGCCGGGCGATTTCATTGGCAAGCTCGCAAGAGCGGGGGTTCGCGTCGCGCTCGGCCATTCCATGGCGACCTATGCGCAGACGTGGGAGGCGATGGCTGCCGGACTGACCGGCTTTACCCATCTGTTCAATGCTATGCGGGCGCTCGACTCCCGCGAGCCCGGACCGATCGCCGCCGCCCTGGAATCGCCCGTCGTGTGCTACGGGCTAATTGTTGATGGCATTCACGTCGCTCCAGCCATGCTGCGGCTTGCCTTGCGCGGCGCAGGACGGCCCATGCTGGTGACCGATGCGATGCCTCCAGTCGGCGGGATGGCCGGGACATTCCAGCTCAACGGCCAATCGATCATGGTGCGCGACGGGCGCTGCACACGCCAGGACGGCAGGCTCGCCGGCGCTTGTCTGGACATGGCGAGCGCGGTGCGCAATTGCGTGCGTCTACTCGATGTGCCGCTGACGGAAGCGCTGCGCTTCGCCTCGACACACCCGGCTCATTTTCTTGGCTTGAGCGACCGGATCGGCGAGCTTGCGTTTGGAATGCGCGCTGACATTGTGGCAATAGATCCCAACAGCGTGGAAGTGCGTCATACCTGGGTCGCTGGCCAGATGGATTGACGCCAGAGCGGGCGCTATCGAGCGAGCAAGTCGAGCACCCGCGGAATCACTTCACGGCCGTAGAGTTCAATACAGCGCATGATCTTCTCGTGCGACAGGGCGCCGGCGCTGTATTTCATGTGGAGCAAGAGATGCCGAGTGCCTAGGCTGTTGTGGCAATGCGGCGCGCCACTGTTTCCGGTGAACCGGCATAGAGCGAGCCGCGCTCGATTTCCGAATCGAAGTCGGCGCGCGTCATCGGCGGCCAGCCACGTTCGGCGCCAATCCGATCGCGCATCTTTTTATTGTCTGGCCAGAGTCCGTTTCGTGCTTTTTCATCGGTTTCGGCGACACGGCCGTGGTGCACGCCGATTTCACGAACCGGCCTGCCAAGTTGTGCGAAGGCCCGATGGTAGAGATCGACATAGGTCGAAACCGGTTTGGATCGCCGCCAATAATGGCGAGCATCAACGGCAGGTCATAATGGGCTGCGCGGACAACCGATTGCGGGCTGCCACCGACCCCGATCCATGTCTTCATGGTACCGCTTTCGATCGTGGGAAATACACGCTGATCAATGAGGGGAGGGCGGGTCTGGCCGCGCCAAGTCCTCGGCAAGTACCCCCTCATCCACCACGTTTCGGATGACTTGCGCGTGGCTTAGCGGTTGTCCATCCGGACCAGCTTGGAATATCGCCGAATGTGTCGAGACCGAGTTCAATTTCCTGCGCCATCAATTTCGTCTTACGAATAAGTAGCTGTTCGACATAAGGTGTCGTTTATCAGAGGCACGCCGCATCATTAATTGTCGTAATAGGTCCACTTCAACGTTTTGGCGGTTCTACGCTAAGATCGTCTCGGAGATCGCTATGCTCAGTGCGGAACAGAACGATCGCATCACGCGCGTTGGCCCCGGCAAACCTGCCGGCGAAGTTTTGCGCCGCTATTGGCAACCGGCGGCGCTGGTCGACGAACTCGACAGCCGTCGGCCAATAAAGCCGGTCCGGCTTATGGGCGAAGATCTGGTGATGTTTCGGGACGACAAGGGACAGTATGGCTTGCTCGGCCGGGCCTGTCCGCACCGGGGCACCGACCTCACCTATGGTCGTCTCGAGGACGGCGGCCTCCGCTGCGCATTCCATGGCTGGTTGTTCGATGTCGAAGGTAGATGCTTGCAGACCCCCGCGGAGCCGCAAGATAGCAATTTGTGCCGCAACATACGGCAGAAGGCGTATCCGGTCGTCGAGCGCAGCGGAATCTTGTTTGCCTATATGGGTGCAGGAGCGCCACCGCAATTTCCCGATTTCGATTGTTTTGTTGCGCCCAACTCACACACTTTCGCGTTCAAAGGCATGATCGATTGCAACTGGCTGCAATCTTTGGAGGTGGGCATTGATCCGGCGCACACTTCCTTCTTGCATCGTTTTTTCCACGATGAGGATCCGAAGGAAGGCTATGGCAAGCTATTTCGCGATACGTCGATCGATTCAGCGATGCCGATGACCAAAATCATGCGTGAGTTTCCGCGGCCGCGTATCGAGGTGGAGTCGACAGACTTCGGCTTTCGCATTTTGACGCTGCGTGAGATCGACGCGAAGAGCACTCACGTGCGGGTAACGAACCTAATGTTCCCGAACGCTTTCGTAATTCCGATGAGTCGGGAAATGACCATTACCCAGTGGCACGTACCGATCGACGATGCCAAGCACTATTGGTACGCGATCTTCACGAGCTTTGGCGCGCCCGTTGATAAAGATGAGATGAGGCGGCAACGGCTGCAACTGTATGAATTGCCGGATTACGTCCCGCGCAAAAACAAGAGCAATAACTACGGATTCGATCCGAACGAACAGCAGCGCGACACGTATACCGGGATGGGCGCCGACATCAATGTGCACGACCAGTGGGCCTGTGAATCGATGGGCGCGATCGCCGATCGCACCCGGGAGCATCTCGGACAATCCGACAAGGCGATTTCTGCGTATCGACGTCTGTTGCGCGCTGCGATCGACGCGGTGGAAAAAGGCCAGTCGCCGCCGATCGTTTTCGATATAGGCTCGGCAAAGTCGATGAGGGGCCCTGCGGCGATCGATGGTATAGGCCCGACGGAGGACTGGCGCGGTTACTGGGAGCGCACCGACGCGAACAAGCGCAATGCCGCGAGCTGGGCTAAAATCCCCTGACCATTTCTGTAGCACCGTCGGCGAACAAGCTCGGGACAATTAGCATGTCATCGCACAGGCGCCGGTCGTTCGCTTTGGATTTCGTCGATCGCCATGCGCTGTGGAGCGAGGCGCAAGCGCGCGCTGCGCTTGGCGTCGAGAAATTGATCAGCAAAAGAAAGCTTGAGCTCGTTCGTTTCTCATTCCCGGACCAGCATGGCGTGTTGCGGGGTAAGGCGTTCGTTGCCGATGAGGCGGCACGCGCGTTGCGCAGCGGCGTGACAATGACCAGCACGCTTTTAGCCAAGGACACCGCACACCGCACGGTGTTTCCGGTTTTCGAACCGGGCGCGGGAATGGGCATTAGCGAAATGACCGGCGCCGGCAATTTTATCATGGTCGCTGATCCACAGACTTTCTGCACGCTGCCTTGGGCGGACAATACCGGGTGGGTTCTGTGCGATTGCTATTTTGGCAACGGCAAAAAGGTCCCAATTTCGACGCGGCATTTGTTTCGTGATGCGCTCGGAGCGCTCGCCAAAACAGGACTCGGTTTTGTCGCTGGGCTCGAAGTCGAGTTTCATCTGTTCAAGATTGAGGACCCGAGGCTTGCGGCTGACACGCTCGCCTGGCCGGCCGAGGCGCCGCTGGTAAGCCATACGACCCATGGTTATCAATACTTGACCGAGGGTCGTTATGATCAGGTCGCGCCTATTCTGGAAATCTTGCACAAGAGCATCACGGCGCTCGGGTTACGCCTGCAATCGCTCGAAGTGGAATTCGGCCCGAGCCAGTATGAACTTACTTTGGCGCCGGCAACGGGAATGGCCGCCGCGGACGCTATGGTGTTGTTGCGCAGCGCGGTCAAGCAAGTGGCGCGCCGACAGGGCTACCTCGTCAGTCTGATGTGCCGGCCGCGGCTGCCAAATACTCTCGCCAGCGGGTGGCATCTGCATCAATCGCTGCTTGATACGAAGTCCAAGGCGAATGCGTTTGTATCGCAGAACGAGAAACAGGCGTTGTCTCCCCTTGGACACAAGTTTTTAGCCGGTCTTTTGGCCAACGCTAGCGCAGCGACTGCATTCACCACGCCTACCATCAATGGCTACAAACGCTATCGGGGCGTCAATACGATGGCGCCAATCCAAGCTGTGTGGGCCAAGGACAATCGCGGAGCCATGATGCGTGTCATGGGAGATTCCGGCGACCCCTCGACACATCTTGAAAACCGCAGTGGCGAACCATTGGCCAACCCCTATCTCTATATGGCCTCGCAAATCTATTGCGGGCTGGACGGCGTTGCCCGCGGGCTTGATCCCGGTCCGGCAACAGAAGCGCCCTATAAAATGAGCTCTGCCGAGGCCCTGCCGGAGACGCTTTCAGCGGCCCTTACGGCATTACGCGGCAGTGCGTGTCTGCGCGCCGGATTTGGCGACGGATTTGTGGACTATTATGTTCATATGAAGGAAGCTGAGATTGCCCGGTGCAAAAAGGAAACGACCAACGACACACAAGATGCCGACGTCAGTGAATGGGAGCACCGTGAGTACTTTGATATGCTGTGACGAGCGGCCTTCATCCATCAAGGAGGGGTAAATGACAAAAGTATGGATCGCGGCGGGAACCGCGCTGGCGCTCGCTGCCGGGCCCGCGGTGGCGCAGCAAAAGACCATAAGGATCGGCCTCATTTCGACCTTTACCGGGCCGCCGGCGGCGATCGGCAACGATATGAAGAACTCGTTCGAGCTTGGTCTCGACCATCATGGCCGCAAGTTGGGAGGCTTGCCGGTCGAAGTGATTTATGCGGACGACCAAACCAAACCTGAAATCGGCGTGCAGAAAACCCAAGAACTCATCGATTCCAATCATGTGGATTTTGTCGTTGGCTACATTTGGTCGAATGTGTTGCTTGCCTCGCTCAAACCGCTGGTCGATTCGAAGACGATGACGGTGGTTACGAATGCCGGTGCATCGCAGTTCGCTGGAGAGCTGTGCTCACCTTATGCATTCTCCACTTCGTGGCAAAACGATCAGACGCCTGCCGCGGTCGGTTTGTATATGAATCAGAAGGGCGTGAAGTCTGCATTCCTGATCGGACCCAATTACGCCGCCGGCAAAGATATGCTCGCCGGCGTGCAGCAGACGTTTAAGGGCCAGATCGTCGGACAGGAGCTCACGCGCTGGCCTGACCAGCTCGATTTTTCCGCGGAGCTATCGAAGGCTCGGGCGACAAAGCCTGATGCAATCTTTGCATTTTATCCGGGCGGCGCAGGCGTGCAGTTCGTCACGCAATATGTCCAGGCCGGCATGAGAGGACAGATCCCGCTCTACACAGCTTTCACGATCGACGATCTGTCACTGCCGCGCCTGAAGGATCTCGCCGTCGGTGTCCCTGGTGCGCAGCAATGGGTTTCCGATCAGCCCAATCCCACCAACCAGAAATTCGTCGCCGACTATAAAGCCAAACACAATACGTTGCCCTCATTCTACGGTGCGCAGACCTACGATGCCGTCGGATTGATCGACTCGGCGGTAACGGCAATAAAGGGCGATCTCAGCAACAAAGAAGGTATGCGCAAGGAAATGGAAAAGGCCAACTTCAAATCAGTGCGCGGCAACTTCAAGTTCGGCAATAACCATATTCCGATCCAGAACTTCTACTTGCAGGACGCGATGAAGAATCCTGACGGGACCTATTCCCTTCATACCGTCGCCACCATCGTCGAGAACGACCAGGATCGCTTCCACGATCGCTGTCCGATGAAGTAATGGTTGACTTGATAAGTCATGGCCGGGCCGGTCTCACGATCAAGCTAGGACCGAGCCCAGCCATCCACGTGTGCCACGCTCAGGCAGTGCAGAGGCGCATGCGCGCGACAAGCGTGCCTGACTAGTAAAATTGGCGCTCAGCCATGCTCTATTTCTTTGAGCAATTTCTGAACGGCATACAGCTTGGCGCGCTCTTGTTCTTGCTGGCGGCGGGCCTGACGCTGATTTTCGGCATTATGGATTTGGTCAATCTAGCGCATGGCTCGCTCTACATGCTGGGCGCGTATTTCGCTGCGAGCTTTGCGGAACGAACCGAAAGCTTCCTGCTCGGCGCAGTCCTGGCGCTCGCCGCCACTGCCGTGGTCGGGGTGCTCCTCGAGGTCGTTGCGATACGCCGTTTATATGGCCGCGACCATCTTGATCACGTGCTCGGTACGTTCGGGCTGTTGTTGTTCTTTAACGAGCTGGTCCGATTGATTTGGGGGCCAGCCGGTATGACCTTGTCTCTGCCGAGCGAGATGCTCAATGCGGTCGAAGTATTACCGGGCCTGTTTTATCCGCTTTACCGGCTAGTGATCATCGGCGTGACACTCGGCGTTGCCGTAATCATTTATCTCCTGATCATGCGCACGCGTCTTGGCATGCTTATTCGCGCCGGCGCTTCCAATCGCGAAATGGTCGGCGCGCTGGGCATCAACATTAAACTACTTTACACGCTCGTGTTCGGGCTTGGAGCCGCGCTCGCCGGCTTTGCCGGTTTGATGCAGGCGCCCATCCTCACTGTTCAGATCGGCATGGGCGAGAACATCCTGATCGCGGCCTTTGTCGTCGTCACAATCGGCGGCATCGGTTCGATCCGCGGCGCATTTGTGGCGGCGCTGCTCGTCGGACTTGCCGATACTGTCGGCCGAGCATTCGTGCCTGACCTGCTGCGTGCATTTCTCAGCGAAAGCGCCTCCTCGAGCTTGGGCCGAGCACTATCATCGATGATGATTTATCTGGTGATGGCCTTGGTACTGATCGTTCGCCCAGAGGGCTTATTTCCGGCGGCGGGTAGATGAGCTCAACTGGCCTGGCGTCAAAAAAAACTTGGCGGCTTGGCGCGATCACGCCGCGAATTGTCATCAATACCGCGCTGATCGCTGTTCTCGCTCTGGTTCCGTTGTACACCGCGCTTAACGGAAATGCTTTCACACTGACGCTGTTCACCCGTATCGTCATTCTGGCGATCGCAGCGCTCAGTCTCAATCTGATCATGGGGTTTGGCGGCATGGTTAGTTTCGGCCATGCTGCTTATCTCGGCATCGGCGGATATGTGGTTGGCATTCTCGCCAAAGAAGGCGTCGCATCGGGATTCGTGCAGTGGCCCATCGCAATCGCCGCTTCGGCGCTTTATGCGCTTGTCGTCGGTGCGCTGAGCCTGCGCACGCGCGGGGTCTACTTCATTATGATCACGCTCGCTTTTGCCCAGATGATCTATTATGTCGCAATCGGACTCGACCGCTACGGCGGCGACGACGGGTTGACGATCTATAAACGCAGCCAATTCGGCGCTCTGCTCGACCTCGATAACCGAACCGTATTTTATTACCTTTGCCTCGTGCTTCTACTGGCGGGCATTTATCTGGTCTGGCGGATCGTCAATTCACGCTTCGGCATGGTGATCCAGGGCGCGCGGTCGAACGAACGCCGCATGCGTGCGATCGGGTTTCCCACGTTCCGCTATAAGCTTCTCTGTTTCGTAGTCGCGGGAGCGATGTGCGGGCTTGCCGGCGCGCTCCTTGCCAATCACACCAATTTTATTAGTCCCGCTATGATGCACTGGACCCGCTCTGGCGACCTCATCGTCATAGTGGTGCTAGGCGGCATGCAGGCGATCTTCGGGCCCCTGATCGGCGCTCTTACGTTTTTGGTCCTCGAGGAGGGGCTCTCACGCGTAACCGAATACTCGAATCTGATACTCGGACCGTTCCTGCTATTCGTGGCGATCGCAATGCACGGCGGAATTGATGGCTTGATTGCCGGGGTGCGCCGTGGCTGACGCTTTGCTGCAAATCGAAGTGCTGACCAAACGTTTCGGTGGAGTGATCGCCGCCGACGGCATTTCGCTGGCAGTCCCAGTCGGTGAATTGCACGCGATTATTGGCCCGAACGGCGCCGGTAAATCGACGTTGATCGGCCAATTGAGCGGAGAGGTCACGTCGGATAGCGGGCGCATTCGATTCGACGGCCGCGACATTACAAATCTGCCAGTTTACGAGCGCAGCCAGCTCGGCCTAGCGCGCTCTTTTCAGCTCACGACACTGTTCCCGGATTTCACCGCGCTCGACAATGTCGCGCTTTCGGTGCAAGCCCACGCCGGCCACTCGTTTCGTTTTTGGCGGAATGCGCGTCATGAGACCGAATTGCGCGAACCGGCGCAGGCGGCGCTTGCGCGCGTGGGTCTAGCTGAACGTGCCGCCACATTTGTTGCCGACCTTAGCCACGGCGAGCGGCGCCAATTGGAGATCGCAATGGCGCTTGCCGCTCGGCCAAGAATGTTGCTGCTTGATGAGCCGATGGCCGGGATGGGTCTTGAGGAATCCGCTCGCTTGTTGGAGATGCTGCGTACGCTCAAGGGCGTTATCACCGTTATTCTGATCGAACACGACATCGACGCAGTCTTTGCGCTCGCTGACCGCATCAGCGTTCTGGTTTATGGACGAATAATCGCGACCGGCGATCCGCCGGCTATTCGCGCCGATGCGGGAGTGCGCGAAGCCTATCTCGGCGAAGGTCTGGCGCATGGCTAGTTCTGACTGCCTTCTCGAATTGAGCAACGTGGAAACGAGCTATGGATTAAGCCGCGTCTTGTTCGGCGTTTCTCTGACAATCGGACGTGGCGAAATGGTTTCGCTGCTCGGGCGCAATGGCATGGGCAAGACCACGACGGTGCGGTCGATTATGGGGCTGACCGCTC
>Ga0318558_10000307_pt1 | contig 11979 bp, 19 predicted proteins | sample GRESIP065b5f20_FD_203669 | JGI IMG/M metagenome (GOLD analysis project Ga0318558, IMG submission 203669) | Tropical soil microbial communities from Luquillo Experimental Forest, Puerto Rico - GRE.SIPMG.065b5f20 | ecosystem: Environmental > Terrestrial > Soil > Tropical forest > Bulk soil... | reverse complement strand
TCATGGACCTGCACAAGAATTTCAGTATTCCCGACTTGGGATTTAACGGCGTCGCCGGCGAAGAGAAACAAAAGGATGCCTGGGCTGTCGGCGGACGGATTGGCTATCTGGTCACTCCGAATGTCTTCACTTACTGGAATGGCGGCTACACTGAAACCCGCTTTGATGGGATCAACCTTAGCGATGTCTTTTTGAACACGCCGATTGCCACGATTGGCTCTAATACCTATCACGGTTGGTTCCTTGGCGGCGGCTACGAGATCGGGCTGGCGGGATTCTTTGGTTGGCAGCTGCCGCCTGGTCTCTTCTGGCGCACCGAATACCGATATTCGAGCTTCAACAGCGCCGACCTGCCCATCTTTACGGCTGCGGGTAGGCAGACAAATCTTTCCGAACGCATGACGCCTTTCGTCCAGACGATCACCACCTCGCTGGTCTGGAAGTTCAACTGGTGGGGACACTAGTCTGACTGAAGAATTCGCTTTGTAAGCCCCGGTGGGAAATCCTACTGGGGCTCTTTCTTTAAGCAAAGGCACCAGGACTGCGCTTGCGCTTGGGTAATGTCGGACCCTGCTTGTAGCTCCCGACGAACTGATCGAAACAGGACCACTCTCTGCGTCGGCAAGAATGCCTGCTTTTGGCACAAAGCGGACATAGTGACCGTCCCCTGGAATGTCCGCTTTTGGGGGTAAAGCGGACGTGGTTCCAACTGATCTTTTGGGCGATGAAATCTACTTAGCAGGATTGTTTCGGTCGGGATTTTTCTATTCCGTAAGTTTCTCTCTTACAAGCTTGAGGGCTTAATAAGATTGATCGTTGAACCCGCCGGCGCAGCAATCTTTCGATATTTTAGGTCCCCCCAAGATGTTCCACGGGGCTCTTTGCACAAGAATTCGTCGGTATAGGCGTCGAGAATTTGATTTGCGTCCTTCTGAAGCTTTTCGAGTTGAGCGACGATGTTGTCGAGGCGTCCGAGTAGCGCGTGCCATAAGTTCGTCTCCGTTTATATGAAGGGGGTAATTGAAATGGGAAGTGGAATAGACCCGACCGCGCTTGTCGCAACTGTAGTCTAGCCAAAACGGCGTTTCTCCAAGGTAATTTGGCGACCCTTATGTCGTTTTTTACGGTTCGCGTATCATCGCGGCGCTCTTTATCGGTGTGTCCCATCACCTCAACGGCAAAGCGGTCTATCAAGGCAAGCATTGGCCTATCGATCCGGAGGGGCGCGCGTTTCAGCACATTGACACCGCGGGCGTGCTCGAAGTCTGACCTGCTGAAAGCTTCCTCGATTCCCGCCTTTGTCTCTGGCCGCCAACAACGGACAAAGCTTGCTTGCAGGCGGTTCGTATATTGCTTGCGCCGTCCCGTCCAATCGGGGGGCTCGGTGGTATGCGGCACCAGAGTGGGGCTCCGCCAAACAACTCCTCCGCGATCGACTCCATATCGGTTTCCCACCCGGGCGCGAGTGTTGGAAAGCCAGCTTCATCGAACGGGAAAAAGCAGCGCCCGAAGGCGGGATTGGGTGATACGCGACGCAACAGCAACAGCTGGGCTTAATTGGTCTTTAAATCCATGCTGATACGCTGACCGCACCGTGAGAAAAGCGTTTATCAGGGTGGCGTGTACGGGCGTTCTCGTGGTCGCCGGTTTAGCGGGCTGCACGGCGCCGCTGTCCCAGCCGGAGGCACGTCAAGCGACCGCGGCGGACCCCTTGATTGCACCCCCGGCATCATTGCTCCACCCAAGCCCACACTGAAATCGCCCCATTCACGTCGAGGAATCGTCGTAATGGCGCGCACGATTGAGCGTGCGGAATCGAAGGGGGCTAGAGATGTCTGACGAACGATCAGGTGCCTTTCTGAAAAATCTTGAAGGTACAAGCGATCAGCGGAAAGCCGTGGATTTGGATGACGTTCTTTTGGGGATACTTCATCGGCTCGACGACGGGACTTCGGAACGAAAGGCAACTTATGATCGTCTCCTAGCAATAGAAAACGAGACGAAAAGGCGAGGCTCGCGAGGAGGTTTCGCCCGGTATCTGCTCGCGATTTGTATCGGTGTTGCAGCCACCTTGGCCTGGCAATCTTACGGGGAAATACCCAAGCAGATAATCGCCGCAAAGGCTCCCGAACTTGGCTGGTCGCCGGAAACCAAGCAGATGATCGCGAGTTGGGTCCAGCCCGGTCCCGAAAGCACCGCTGTTCGGCCATCCCTGCCGGTAGCGCAAGTGGCAACAGCTGCGCAGACCGTGCCCGCAGCGGTCGTGCCGAAGGCGCCTGCCGCTCCCTCCATCGACCCGGAGCAGGTGCATCGGATAGCGGTGGATCTCGCCGCGCTGGGGCAAACCGTGGACCAGCTCGCCGCCAATCAAGACCAGATGGTGCACCAGATCGATATGCTACAGACCTCCAACCAGGAAATCCTTGCCTCCAACCGGGAAATCCTTGAGAGGATCCCAGCGCCTCCGCCGCCGCCCCCCGCTGTTGCCCCCACGAACAAGCCCACGACCAGAACGCCGCCGTCGTTGCGGGCACCAATAGCGCGGCCCTACCCATAACAGTGCTCGCAGATGCGGACATATCTGCTCGAAGAATGGTCTGATGGACATGGCAAGGGACGATGCCATGTGCCGATTACATCGCCATCGGCGTTTTGGCCGCATCCATTTTGGGAGCGGGGCTGATGGTCGTGCACAAAACCAGGTCGAGTCACTGAGCCTAATTAATTATGACTCAGCAGGAGGCCTAGGATTCGCGTTTGCTGCCGGGGGTCATTCTGCAACCTCGCGCTGAAAACGAATACTGCCACGGTTGGATGTGTTGAGGTCAGTGAGCGCCATCGATCGACACCGGCGCGAGTTCGCAATCAGCGCGCGGCGCACCTGGCGTTGAATCCTGCCGACGCGATATTTGTCCGCGATAACGAATGGTTTGCGTCTATCAGGCGACCGCGGCGCCATTTCCAGCTCTTAGGTCTTGCTCCGTCGGTATAGGCGAAGGAAAGTACCACCCGCGTCGGATACGCCCCTCAACTCTGAACTCTCTTTCGGGCCAACGCCGAACTTTCGCCTCTGGCGATGAGATTGTGAGGTATCCTCGTTGACTTAATTGACGAATTAAATTCGGAAGTGAGTGTGAGTGAGTAGCACGTGTGCTGCGCGGAGCTTGGCACTGAGTTGATCGAGCTGCGGCAGTTCCCCTCAGTGCCGCATTCGGCGGCAATCATCCACATCGTCACAAGAGCTCTGGCCTGTCGGTCCGTAATCCGGCGCCAGCACGGATCGTAGAGTAGCTCGAGGGGCAACTTGATCCAGGAAGGCCTCTTGCGTTTGTAGCTTTGCAGCATCTTCCAATCCCTGAGATACCAGGTCATCGTTCGCCCTTGCGCGGCGAGGCGAAACGAACATCGCTATCCATTCCATTGTTAATGCCTCGTGTAATTTGCCCCGTCCGTTCGTGGCGGGGCATTTTTTGTCTACTCAAAAAGATCTTACGTGCCGGACTTCAACATTTGCTCGACAGCCTTGAAAACCTTGCGCGTTTCAGCGGCCCGAGCATTGGCCTCGGCAGGTGTCATCCGCGCGCTTACAACATCTGCCGCTACCGACGCCGATTTGAAAAAACAATCTGCGGTCAGTTTCATCATTGGCGTTCCGTTGTCGTCCAATTGAGCGAGCCCAACCGTTGGCGAATTCATTGTTATCGACGCCGTCGACAAGAAGCGGCGACTGCTAAGCGCGCGGGTCCGACCTTAGATTGAGCACCACGCGCTTCATGCCCGATCCGATATCCTCGATGTGGAAACCGAGCTCGGCGACCATTTGCAGCATCATGGTGTTGTCGGCGAGCACGTCGCCATAGACGCGGCGCAGATTTTTGGCCCTAGCGTATTGGATGACGCGCTGCATGAGCAGCCAGCCCAGCCCGTGGCCTTTGAGGCGCGAGCGCACCAGGATCGCATATTCCGCGGTCTGCTCGTCGAGCTCATCGCGTAGCCGCACGAGGCCGAGCATCTCTCCGCTCACTTCATCGAGCGCGACGAAGGCCATGTCGTGCACGTAGTCGAGATGCGCAAGCTTATCGGCCTCGGAGTCGGTGAGTTCGGCAATATGCGCGAAGAAGCGCAGCCGTAAATCCTCGGCATCGACATGGCGGACAAAGTCCCGATACGCCGCCACGTCATCCGGCCGCGCGCGACGGATCAGAACGCGCTCGCCGCCGCGCAGCGTCTCACGCATTTCGCTGGCGATTGGGGTACCCGGCATGACGGCGAATGATGCCGGTTCTGCGCGCCGACGCAAATGGAGTTCCAGCCTTCGTCATGCCATTCTTCGTCATACCCGCACTTGTTGGGGCATCGACGTCTTGCGGCGTGGAACGAAGTTGTGGATGGCCGGGACAAGCCCGGCCATGACGAGTGGCCCCATGGACGGCCGGAACATAGGCGAGCCAACGGGTCCGGCCCGAAGTGGCCGGCCTGATACAAGCTCCGCGGCGCCGTTCTTCGAATGGCTATGTCCGGCCATGACGGCCCGAGAGTTTTGTGCAGGCAAACGCGAAAACATCTCGTCCTCGACCCGTTGACGTATCGTCACTGTTTTAGTTACATATAGGTTCAAATCTCGCCTCATCGGACGCGGCCCGGATGCATGCCGGGTTGCGGGGCGAGGGCGGTGCCCGCGCGCGGATTTGCAACCCGCTCGCGGGCGGCTTTGGGCATGAACCCAGCACTATGACCGGGGCGCGAGGTGCATCGCTGGACTTCGGGACAGGCGGGGACGGGTAACGCCCCGATAGATGTGCGCCTCCCGTATCTATCGGGGGCGCGGCCGGGGCCCGATGGTCCCGGGAGAATACTCCATTGCGTCTGTCGGCGTTCTGCTTCCGATTCTTTCTCTTTCGTTCTTTCCGTTCTTCCCTTTCGTCATTGCCGGACTTGATCCGGCAATCCATGCGGAAGCGAAACTTGCACAGCGCTTTCCACCGAGCGCTCGCGCCGCGAGAACGAGAGTCTATTTCCTACTCTCCCCGCGCGCGGGGAGAGGTCAGATTGCCAACGGGTCCGGCCCGAAGTGGCCGGCCCGATGACAAGCTCCGCAATCCGGGTGAGGGGGCGTGCCCGCGAGTCTGCGTTCCCCGCAAGCGGGGAGAAGGAGCACTTCATGTGGCCCCCCTGCTGTCGCGGGCCGAGTCGCAGCCGCGGATCTGCAAATTCACGCTGGCGAGGTCCGCGCGCTCGAACTCATCCAGCTCATCATGATGCGGCTTCCGGCGCAACGATGACTGCGCGCGATGTGATCCGCGTCGCGCACGCGGCTAGGCGACGCAACAAAACAAACAAACCTCGCTGGAGAAAAACATGAAGATGGGCAATGCTTCGTCAGCCGATTCTCTTACAATTGAGGCATCACACGCGACGGGTCACGGCGATCATCGCCTCGATCGCCTCATCGACCGGCTGCCGGACCGGCTTCGCACGACAGTGCGCTGGCTGCGGCGTCCCGGCGCGCGGCGGCGTATTCGGCTTTTTACCGGTGCTCGGCTTCTGGATGTTTCCGCTCGGGCTGGTCTTGCTTGCCGACGACGTGCCGCCGCTGACTGGGTGCGGTCGCGGGTTCTCGACTGGATCGAACGCTGCCATCCCGAATGGCTCACACCGAACTGCTGACAGAAGTCACGCGGTAAGTTTCGCCCGCTCGGCTGCAGCATGCACGATCACGCTGATGAGATATTCGGGCGGCTGCGCGCCAGTGACGACCAGGCTGAAATCGAAAATGAAAGTCGGCACGCCGTCGATGCCGGCGTCCTTGGCGGAATTGCCCGCGCTGGTGATGCGTTCGACGTCATCGTCGCCGGCAAGCCGCCGCCGCACGAGATCGCCGTCCATGCCGCAATCCTTTGCGGCGGCGATCAGAACTTCGCGGTCGGAGAGATCGGCGCCTTCGGCGAAGTAGAGCTCCATCAGGCGTTGCTTGACGCGCGCGGGATCGCCGCCGTTCCGCGCCCACAGCATAAGGCGATGACAATCAAGCGTATTGGGTTGGCGGCTGATCTTGTCGGCCGCATAGACGAGACCTTCCGCGGCCGCCGCGGCGCCGACGCGCTCGGCGATCGAAGTGTAACGCGCAACCGAACCGAATTTGGTTTCGAGATAGGTCTTGCGGTCGATGCCGTCGCGCGGGATCCACGGATTGAGGAAATAGGGTTGATATTCGACCTCGACCGGCATTGCGGGATTGAGCGCCAGCGCGCGTTCGAGCCGGTGCTTGCCGATATAGCACCACGGGCAGACCACATCGGAGACGACGTCGATATGCACCCGCGCGGAAGCCGAGGTGGCAGACATAGGAAGCTCCTCAATCGTGTGAGCGGCAGTCTAGCTTATATCGGCACCCTATGCGCGCGGTGCCATGCCTGCCCGGTCGCGCTCGTCCCCACGAAAAGCGGGGACCCAGCGTTCAAGTTGCTCTGACGATTTTCTCTGGATGCCCGCTTGCGCGGGAATAAGTGCGCTGGCTAAGAAGCGTACTTTACGCCGGCTTGGGCGGCTCTTCGACGATCAGCGACTCGATATTGTCGCCCGGCTTGAGCGTTGCAAGCGTCACTGCGGCGTCGACGCCGCCGCGCTTGCCATCGGCCGTGAGCATTGCGTTCTTGAGCACACTGGCAATGCGGCGCGCCACGACATGGGCGAAACGCAGATCGGTCTCGGTGAACACCGTGAAGATCGATTTGTCGGCTTCCTGGCAGGCGAAGTCTACCTGGCGCATCAGCTTGCCGACGAGGCGCGCCGCTTCAAGGCTGGTGCGGCGGTCGGCGGCAGGGAGCGAAAACTGCGCAATCGAGAGCGAGGCGCCGCGCTTCTCAGCTTCATCCATGGCGCGGTTGAGATGGCGCCAGAACATCGCATTGGCGAGGAGCCCTGTATCGGGATCGATCACGCCCTTGGCATCGAAGCGAGCTCGCCCACGCGGCTTATTTGCTGCGGCGGCTGCGAGCGTAGCGAGCAGTCACTTAACGCGGCTGGACCCGTGACGTTCTAGTTCTTGATGTATTAGGTGGGCGGCGAGGCAATAGAGCAGGAAGATGATGAGTGCTTCGGCGTCGCTCGTCTCTGGCGAATCGGGTGGAGGAGCGGATGTCAAAAGACAAGGCCAGACAAGCGATCCTTAGCGAATACGACAGCTGGGTGAAAAAACACCCCGACGACGCCAGGATGATGGGCGGCTTTCTCTTCCTCCGATACTTACAGACAGACAAGTCGGACCTTCTCGATTTCCGTGCGGCTGGCAGCAAGTGGCCAATCGTTCACGGCTGGCTTCAAGATCGGTTGCAAGATTAGGGCCCGTGCCAAAAGAATAATGCAATCAGTCCTTCGTCAGTAGCTCCTGCAGCTTGGCGATATTCTCGTTCTCGTTAGCAACTTGGCTTCCGGGTATCTACCAGACCGAAAAGGCCCGCCCGACATCATGAATCGCTGCGCCGAGTGCGCAGAGCGCGAGGCCGCTGCCAATGACAGAAAGCAGCACGGCCGACTCCACGCGCTCGATCTTTTGCTTGTCGACGTGAAGCTTGTCGGCGAAATGGGCCATGGCAATAGCCCCTGAAGCCAAACACAAACATAATGTACACACGCCCGGCTAGCCCGATTTGATCCTAATCAAACCTGCTGCGATCCTTCGCGCCTCATCTGGGTGTGAGACTGCCTCACTTTATTCAGCGGACGTTCAGAGACGCGATCCTCAAATGGATTGGGGGTCATGACATTCGAATAAGGAGTTTGTGAAATGAGTGAAAAAAATGACATAATCTCGCGTCGGCGAGTATTTTCCCTCCTTGGTTTAGCGGCCGCATTGGGCTTCGCACTACCAGCAGAGGTGCTAACGCCCTCGGATGCTGAGGCCCAGGCACCGACACCCGCTCCAGCACCGTCACCCGCTCCAGCACCGTCCGGCGGGACGAGCGGCACGGAGCGCCGTCAGGAACGTCGTACAGGTCGCACGGAACGGCGGACGAAGCGACGAACAGGCCGCACCGAGCGCCGTCAGAAACGCCGCACGAGTCGCACGGAACGGCGAACGAAGCGTCGCTCAACCCGCACCGAGCGACGGACGAAGCGGCGCGGAGGTGGCGAAACCAAACAACAGTAGTTCAGCCTCCTATAATGCATGGCCCACCGGGCGCAGAACTCGGTGGGCCTGTTCTTTTAGCAGTCATTAGCTCCGGCAGCTTCGACGATATTCACCGCGATCCGCTGCGCTCTCACCGCGTGAGCAGCTTGGCCTCAATGTCCGCTTTACCCCCAAAAGCGGACATGAATACGGTGAGGCGCTGTTCGCGCCAGCTATTTAATCTCTGATGGGGGTGCCAATGGTAACCAGTCCAGGCTTCGCAGCAGCGCTGGTTCGATGGCCGTGTACGTCACCAGCGGCCGTCTTGGGCGGAGAAGAGGTCAATGCGGCCTGGATGTCTCTCATCACCATGTTCTGCACCGCTCTATCCTTGTCAATATTGAAATGACCGACATCAGACATATGGTGCAGGTCAACATTTTGCAGCACGCCACTGAATTGCGGGCCCTTGACGACACGATCACCAAATCCATTAGCGATATAGTAATTTACATAGCGGTCGACGTGTCCTGACGCAGTCATGTGCGAGGTCGGATCCAGGCCAATTGCCAATTTGACAGGGACACCGAGTTCGCTCAGGCGTGCGGCCATTTCGGTGACTGCTGTCGCGCCTGACGAGTGCCCGACTAAAATAATTGTCCGCACCCGCCCACTTTTGTACTCCGCGGCGGCTTCTTTCGCGAGCGTCGGCCAAGACAAGTAGTTGTCTACAGTCGTATCAATGCCCTGGTGCTGCAGCTTGGTCGCAATTTGGTCCATGCCCAATGAGAACACGTTGGCGAAGCCGCGGAGCAGATAAACGTGGTCACGAGGCTTCGGATTTGAAGGCGCTTGCGCCAAACTGACGCCGGTCGAGAACGCCAGCATCAAAAACGATAATGTCGCGGCCCGCAGCGGATACCAACACCGCTGGAGCGGCAACCCACAAAATCTAATGGCGCCACGACAAGGGTTCACTAGTTTTCCCCCGACAGATCCGACATCAGGTCGAGGCCGGGACGCCAAGCAAAACCAACCACTGGGCTTTTTCGACTGCGCCTCGCCGCTCGGCGGATTCGCCGTAATTTATGGAGTTGGCTCTCGACACTCCGCCCGTCAGCAGAAACACAAAGCGGCGATGGCGACAAAAGAACCCCACACCCAGCCCTTGATGCTGCCCAACGCTATCTCCCCTCTTCCAAATTCTGAGGGTGTCTCTTGCGCGTGGCAAATATTCGGCAAATTTCTGAATTCCTGATTGTGCGGCATAACTACAACAGCCGCTTCGAGCGGCAGTGCTTGCTCTTCAGAGTATCGCCGGCTGCGCGCAGTACTTGGGCAATGGCAAAGCCCGCCGCCAGTTGTTACCAAAGGCTAATTGGCGGGGCCGGCTATCGCCATATATCGGCCACAAGGTCGGTAAATCCGGGTTGCCTAAATCAACCATCATTGCTAACGGGCTCGATTCGGGCGATTTGGGCAACGATCCATGCGGCAAGCACTCGTTACAGGTGGCAGCGGCTTTATTGGGCAACATCTGGTGACGACCCTTCTCGCGCACGATCGTCGCGTGCGTGTTCTTGATCTTCGACCTCCGCGATGTGCGGCCACGGCAGTGCAGTATGTCCGGGGCTCGGTACTTGATCCGGAATTGCTGCAAGCAGCGCTCGGTGATGTGGAGGAGGTCTACCATCTCGCCGGCTTGCCGGGGATGTGGACTCAACATAAGAATGACTTTCACGCTGTTAACGCCCAAGGTACTGCAACCGTAATCGCTGCCGCCCGCAAACGAGGCGTTTCCCGCTTACTGCACTGCTCGACAGAATCCATTCTTTTCCAGCCTTCGTGTACGGCATCTGCCCTCGCCGAAGACGTCTCCGTCACGCTTGACCAAATGCCGGGGCCCTACACGCGCTCGAAAATGCTGGGCGAACAGCATGCTTTGCAAGCTGCGGCGTCCGGCTTTCCCGTGGTTATTGCTAATCCGACGATGCCGATCGGACCACACAACGGGAATCTCACGCCCCCGACCTTGATGCTGCAATATTTTCTTAGCCGACGTGTTCAGATCTACCTGGATTTCATCATGAACCTTGTCGACGTGCGTGATGTCGGCGCCGGTTTGATGTTGGTCATGGAACGCGGGCAAACTGGGCAACGCTACATTCTCGGCGGTGAAAACATCTCGCTTAAAAAACTCCTGGCCATCGTCGGCGTGATCAGCGGCCGTAAGGCGCTGCGCATTCCAATTCCTGCTGTAATGGCGCAAACCACCGCCGCAGTATTGGAATTTATCGCCGATCATGTGACCCATAAGGCGCCGGCCGGCACGATTGAGGGCGTGCGGATCGCGTCACGGTCCCAAGCGTTGTCAATCGAAAAAGCGCGCCGGGAACTCGGCTATGCACCACGTCCAATCGGAGGAGCCTTGGAGGAGGCGATACAATCTGTTCTAAACAAGTCGCAAGAGTCGACCAACCGCAACATGATGAACATACGGGCTTACAGCGGGTTAGCTGATGAGAGTTAGCCCGTGGAAGATGGTGCCCGGCTTCTAGTGTAAAGCATCACGGTCGTGATTGTTCACGCAAGCGAAGCCTTCGAAGTTATCTGGATCGGATGGGTTGTCAGCTGGGTAGCGGCGTCATTGTGGTCAGGCCGCACGGAAAAACGCGCCGCAACACGTGAAACTTGGATCTACCGTATCATGATTTTTGCCGGAGCGATTCTTATTGCGCCCTGGACAGCGCAGGCCCTGGGCGAGAGGCCAACCTGGCAAGTCGGCCATTACGCCGCTTATGCCCTCGTCGCTGTGATGTTGGTGGGCCTCGCGCTGACCTGGTGGGCGCGAATCTATCTTGGCGCCTTTTGGTCAAGCGCGATTACGCGCAAGGAAGAACATCGATTGATTGACAGCGGCCCCTATGCCTTCGTGCGTCATCCGATTTACGCGGGCCTCATCATCGCGTTGCTGGCGACAGCAGCCACTGAGGCAACCCTAGTAGCTCTCTTAGGCGCGGTGCTTGTAGCGCTCGGCCTGCGGTTGAAAGCCCGTACCGAGGAGCGCTTTCTGTTGACTGAGCTTGGTCCTGACGCCTACGAGTCTTACCGTCGGCGCGTCCCGATGCTCGTTCCATTCCTACCCCACCACTGATTTCCAATCGACAGTCCGAGCAGCACGAGCGACACCGAACGCGGCCGATGCCAACTCCGCCGAGCCAGACACGAAATCACCTGGGCCGTCAGACACTCTCCATGGTGGGTGTTTGCATTGCAGATCCCAAATAGGGCTCATTGGTTACTGGCTCGCCTTCAAGGGAACCGACACGCGAGAAAACAGGGGCAAGCAAATGTCGTCCTCGCACCAGCGTGGCCCGCGCCGCGAGCGCGTCGAAAGCCGTTTGAAAAAGCGCCGGTATTTCACCCGGCCTCATCAGCACCCCACGGATCATGGCGCCGATATTGGTGGTTCCGTTCGGGCGCATGGCGGCGACCGCGGATGAAGGCAGCGCGCGCTCGGCTGGATCGGTGATAACTCGCATTGCCGCCACCGGTAATCCGTGCGCGGCACCCACTGTAGCGACGACATGGGATTCCATATCGACGGCAATTGCGCCCGTGTTCACGTGAAGCGCACGTTTATCGCCCGGATCACAAATAGGGGCTGACACACCCAGGAGCATACCGGAGACAGCGTCCGGGAACGTCTGCAATAACTGCTGCGACCATTTTTGATTGGTCGGCATCCGATTCGATCCTGAGAGGATCGCAGAACCGATAACGCAGGTTCCGGGCCGCAACTGCGGCGCAAGCCCGCCCGCCACGCCAAAGCTAATAATCCCGGGGCAATCGCCAAACAGCGTACGGGC
>Ga0318558_10000300_pt1 | contig 12074 bp, 12 predicted proteins | sample GRESIP065b5f20_FD_203669 | JGI IMG/M metagenome (GOLD analysis project Ga0318558, IMG submission 203669) | Tropical soil microbial communities from Luquillo Experimental Forest, Puerto Rico - GRE.SIPMG.065b5f20 | ecosystem: Environmental > Terrestrial > Soil > Tropical forest > Bulk soil... | reverse complement strand
AACGCCGAAACGTCGGCGTGGTCACGCGCGACGGACGGTGTGCCGGCGTCGGCCAGGCCGTGGACGGCACGGGCCACCACCCGGCGCACGTTGGTGTCCACCACCGGTATGCGCCGGCGGTAGGCGAAGCAGGCCACGGCCCGCGCGGTGTAGCTACCGATTCCCGGCAGGGTCAGCAGGGTGTCGACATCATCGGGGACCACGTCGTCGTGGTCGCGCGCGATGACGGTGGCGCACTCGTGCAAGCGCTTGGCCCGCCTGGGGAAGCCCAGCTTGCCCCAGGCGCGCAGCACGTCGGCTGCGCTGGCCGCGGCGGTAGCGGACGGGGTCGGCCAGCGGCGCACCCAGTCCGGCCAGATCGACAGCACCCGGGCCACCGGCGTCTGCTGCAGCATGAACTCGCTGACCAGGATCTGCCACGGGCTGACACCGGGTTCTCGCCAGGGCAGGTCGCGCCGCGCCCGGTTGTACCAATCAATGAGTTCGTTCGGGGGGAAGTTCATGTGCGAGTCCGGCATGATATGTGCCATGCCGAACACCAGCCCGGTAACCGCGTGGAAAGCACTCAAAGAGGGTAACGAGCGATTCGTCGCCGGCAGCCCGCAGCATCCCAGCCAGAGCGTCGAACACCGGGCCAGCCTGGCCGCGGGTCAAAAACCCATTGCGGTTGTGTTCGGCTGTGCGGACAGCCGGGTGGCCGCCGAACTCATCTTCGACCAGGGTTTGGGTGACATGTTCGTGGTTCGCACCGCCGGACAGGTCATCGACTCGGCGGTGCTGGGCTCCATCGAGTTCGCGGTGACGGTGCTTGACGTGCCCCTCGTCGTCGTCCTTGGCCATGACAGCTGCGGTGCTGTCAAGGCCGCTTTGGCGGCCATGAACGAGGGCACTCTGCCGAGCGGTTACGTGCGGGACGTGGTGGAACGTGTGGCACCATCCATCTGGCTGGGCAGGCGCGACGGCCTGACTCGCGTCGACGAGTTCGAGGAACGGCACGTGCGCGAAACCGTGGCCCAGCTCATGTCGCGTTCGACGGCGATCGCCGAGCGAGTAGGTGGGGGGACCCTGGCGATAGCGGGTGCCACCTATCACCTCGCCGGCGGACGCGCGGCGTTGGTCGATCACGTCGGCGACATAGGCGAATAGCACGGCGGCTGGCCAGCAAACAGGGCGACACGCCGAGGCGGATCGAACAAATCCGCGTGACCTGGGCCTACGGTGTGATCGTGCTGGATCTGGAACCGCGAGGCCCGCTACCTACCGAGATTTACTGGCGGCGCAGAGGCCTGGCCATCGGTGTTGCGGTCGTAGTGATCGGGATCGCGGTCGCCACGGTCATCGCCTTCATGGGCCACACCGCGGGTGCCAAGCCCGCCAACGCCGACAAGCCGAACTCCGCTCAAAGCAAGCCGGGCGCGCCGCCACCGCAGGCGCCGCCACCGGCGGGGCAGGAAGGCGTCACCCCGGTGGCGCCACCGCAGGGGCAAAACCCGGAGTCGCCCACACCGACCGCGGCGGTGCAGCCGCCGCCGGTGCTGAAGGAGGGCGATGACTGCCCCGATTCGACTCTGGCCGTCAAGGGCCTGACCAACGCGGCGCAATACTTCATCGGTGACCAGCCGAAATTCACCATGGTCGTCACCAACATCGGGCTGATTTCCTGCAAACGCGACGTCGGGGCCGCGTCCCTCGCCGCCTATGTCTACTCGCTGGACAACAAGCGGCTGTGGTCCAACCTGGACTGCGCGCCGTCCAACGAGACCCTGATCAAAACCTTCACGCCCGGCGAGCAGGTGACGACGGCCGTGACCTGGACGGGGATGGGGTCGGCGCCGCACTGCCCGCTGCCGCGGCCGGCGATCGGGCCGGGCACCTACAACCTCGTCGTGCAGCTGGGCAATCTGCGCTCGCAGCCGCTCCCGTTCATCCTGAATCAGCCGCCACCGCCGCCCGGGCCGTTGCCGGGTCAGCCGGCGCTCGCGCCACCACCGGAGGCACCGGGCGCGCCGGGTCCCGTTCCCGCGGGGTAGCTCAGTTCAGGGGGTCGGCGATGGTCGACTCCGCCAGTTGCGATAGCCCCTCGCGCACATGCCGGGCCCACATCGCACCGATGCCGTCCACCGATCGCAGGTCGTTGGCGCTGGCCGCTAACAGGCCCTGCAGCGTTCCGAATGCCCGGACCAACAGATCGGCGTGGGCGAACTGCAGCCGAGGGATGCCGGCCATCGCGCGGTAGCCGCGCGGGCTCAGCGCCGAATCCTGCGCCTCCGTTGTCGTCGGATATCCGAAAACCTTTGCCAGCGAAGTGAAATCGAGGAGCTCGGTATCCGACAGGGCGTCCAGCTCGTCGAGGGTGGCCGTCAATTGGGCCTCGGACAATGTCTCCGGGCTGGCGTGATAGTCACGCACGATCAGTTCCCGGGAGACGTCGTTGCCCCCGAGCAGCTCCTCGAGCTGCAGCCGCAACTGGCGCCCGTCCGTACCGAGCTCGACGCAGTCATAGTCGATCGCCAGCCCGATCCGCCGGACCAACTCGAGTCGCTGCACCACCGTCATCACGTCGCGCAGCGTCACGAAGTCCTCGATCTCCGCTCTGGATAACTGCCTGCTGACCTCGTCGAGCCTGGTCTTATACCGTTCCAGCGTGGCGATGGCCTGATTGGCCCGCGACAGGATGGTCGCCGAATCGGTCAGCACGTGGCGCTCCCCGGCGACATAGACGGTGACGATGCTCATCGAGTGGCTGACCGAGATCACGGGGCAGCCGGTCTGGATCGCGGCCCGCTCCGCGGAGCGGTGGCGGGTTCCCGATTCGTCGGTGGGTATCGAGGGATCGGGAACCAACTGCACGTTGGCCCGCACGATCCGGCTGCCGTCGGTGGACAGCACGACGGCGCCGTCCATCTTCGATAGCTCGCGCAGCCGGGTCGGCGCGTACCGGACGTCGAAGGCAAAGCCGCCGTCGCAGATGGCCTCGACATTCTCGTCGTTGCCGAGCACGATCAACGCACCGGTGCGGCCGCGCAGGATGCGCTCCAGGCCGTCCCGGAGCCCGGTACCCGGTGCCAGGCGGGCGACGGTCTCACGCAGTGTTGGACGGGTCACAGCGTGTCATTCTGCTACGCGCCGGTCGGCGCGCAATGGGGAAGTGTCTAGCCGCCGTGCACGGGCGGGCGCCCCGGCGCGGTGGTCGGCGATGTCGACCATGTGCTCCAGCGCGGCGACGATGGTGGGCGCGCTCAGTGCGCGCATGCCCGCCGGCACCTCCTCGCAACCGGGCGGGATGAGCGCGAGGTTGCATCCCTGCCGCGCGGCTTCGATCAAGCGCCGTTCCATGCCGCTGACCCGCCGCAGGTCACCCGCCAGCCCCACTTCGCCGATCATCACCGCCGTGGTGGGCAACGGCAGGCTCGCGTATGCCGAGGCCAACGCAATCGCCACGGCGAGATCCGAGGATGGATCGGTCAACCGCATGCCGCCGACCGTAGACAGGTAGATGTCGTTGACGGCGATGGTCAACCTGGCGTGCTTTTCCAGCACGGCGGTGATCATCGCGGCCCGGGCATGGTCGATGCCGCTGACGGCGCGGCGCGGTGAGCCGCCGGACGGGGTCGCCAGCAGCGCCTGGACCTCGCCGATCAGTGGTCGCTTTCCGTCCAGCGTGACGGTGATCGCGGTGCCGGCGACCGGTGCCGGCCGCTGATCCAGGAAGAGGTGCGACGGGTCGGCGACGTCCTCGATGCCGTTGTCGTCCAGCACGAAGCAGCCGACTTCGTCGGCCGCGCCGAAGCGATTCTTGATCCCGCGGACCATTCGCAGCGAGCCGTTGCGGTCGCCCTCGAAATGCAGCACCACGTCGACGAGATGCTCCAGCGAGCGCGGTCCGGCGATGGCCCCGTCCTTGGTGACGTGGCCGACGAGCATCAGGGCAACGCCGTGGGCCTTCGCGGCCGCGGTCAGCGCGGCGGTTACCGCGCGCACCTGCGTGACGCCGCCGGCGACACCGTCGGCCCCGGTGGTGGACATGGTCTGCACCGAGTCGACGATCACCAGCGCGGGCCGGACCTGCGCAATGTGGTCCAACACGGTGTGCAGGTCGGATTCGGCGGCCAGGTAGACCTCGTCACCGCCGCAAGCGATCCGGTCGGCGCGCAGCCGGATCTGGCCGGGGGACTCCTCGCCGGAGATGTACAGCGCCCGCCGGCCCGATTGCGCCCAGCGATGGGCGACCTTGAGCAACAGCGTCGACTTACCCACGCCCGGATCGCCCGCCAGCAGCGTGACCGACCCCGGCACCACGCCGCCTCCGAGCACCCGGTCGAGTTCGCCTATGCCCGTCGAGCGGTGCCGGCTGACGTTGGGTTCGATGGAAGTGATCGGAACGGCTTGCGAGGTGGGGCCCGAAACCAGACCTGAACGCCGGCCGCCGCCACCGACCGCGCTGAGGACCGGCACCTCGCCAACGGTGCCCCAAGTGCCGCACTCCAGGCACCGGCCCACCCATTTGGCGGTGACATGCCGGCATTCCGAGCAGCGGTATTGCGCGCGCGCATTTGCCACGCCCTCAAGGTATCGGGCGGGTGCGACAACACCCAGGCCGCGACGGCCCGTTCGGACCGGCTCAAACCGGCTCAGACCGGTTGGGGCCCCAGTCCGGCAGAAACCGGGACCAGCACACTGGCCTGCCCGGCCTTCTCGAAATTGAACGTGAAGTTGTAGGTGAGCCCGTTTGTGATGGGCTTGGTCAGCGCGACGGTCGCCCTGACCGCATTGCTGGAGCCAAGGGGGCCCGGCGCCACTTTCTGGCCGTCGGGCGTGCCGATGAACAGGGTCCCGCTGGCGGGCAGCCGACCGTCGCCATCGACCGTCACGGTGCCGATGTCACTGGTGATGCCCAGCAGCTTGTCCGCGACGTCCGGCGACTGGTTGATGGCCACCGCCACCAGGTCCACCGATCGGCCCGGCTGAAGGAAGTCACCGGTCTGCACGGCTTGCACGCGGACGTCGCGCAGCGCCACGTTGTTGATCGTGACCCGGTTGCCGTTGACGGCGGGCTCCTGGGTGGCCATCTGGGAGATCTGACCGGCTCCGCAACCGCTGAGCAAGGCGGCGGCCAGGGCGATCAGGCCGGCGACGGCGACACGCGCGGCCCAGGCGAAACGTCGGATCGGGAGGCCGATCTTGAAGCGGTTCACTCAATGCCTCCTGCTCGGCTCGCGCCGTCATGACAGCGGTTCGACTATGCAACTATGCACAGTAGTAGGAACGTCCTGACAGCGGTAGCGCAGGGCGCTAGTCCAGCTCAGCGGGCTGCGGGTGGGGTACCTGCGAGGGCCGAACAACGAGGTTGGTAAGGTATCGACCTGCACGACTTGCTCCGCCTGTCAACCCCTAATTTGTCCGCGTTGTGCCCCTGACCTGCACCGTTGTTCCGCATGACTCGGGCCGCCGTGTTAGGATTGAAGCAACGAAAGGGGCTCGAACCAGATGATCTTCAAGGTCGGCGACACCGTTGTCTATCCACACCACGGTGCTGCGTTAGTCGAGGCGATCGAAACCCGGACCATCAAAGGGGAACAAAAAGAGTATCTCGTCTTGAAAGTGGCGCAGGGCGACCTGACAGTTCGAGTGCCCGCCGACAACGCTGAGTACGTCGGTGTTCGCGACGTCGTCGGCCAGGAGGGCCTCGACAAGGTTTTCCAGGTGCTGCGTGCCCCGCACACCGAAGAGCCAACGAACTGGTCCCGCCGTTACAAGGCCAACCTGGAGAAGCTCGCGTCCGGCGACGTCAACAAGGTGGCCGAGGTGGTGCGCGATCTGTGGCGCCGCGACCAGGAGCGTGGCTTGTCGGCCGGCGAGAAGCGCATGCTGGCCAAGGCGCGGCAGATTCTGGTCGGTGAGTTGGCGCTAGCCGAAAGCACCGACGACGCCAAGGCGGAGACCATCCTCGACGAGGTTCTGGCCGCCGCTTCCTGAAGGCCCTGAGGCTTTGGTGGTCTCGGGCGCCTCGGGAACGATAGTTGCCATCGTCCCGGCAGCAGGGTCGGGGGAGCGGCTGGCCGCCGGTGTGCCCAAGGCCTTCTATCAGCTCGAGGGGCAGACCCTCGTCGAACGGGCGGTCGCCGGCCTGCTGGAATCGGGCGTAGTCGATCGTGTCGTGGTGGCCGTTCCCGCCGACCGCATCGACGAGGCCAAGTGCGTCCTGGGCGACCGGGCGATCGTCGTCGCCGGCGGGGCCGACCGGACGGAATCGGTGAACCTGGCCCTGGCGGCCCTCGCCGGTGATCCCGAGTTTGTGCTGGTGCACGACGCTGCCCGGGCGCTGACACCGCCGGCCCTCGTCGCGCGAGTGGTCGACGCGCTGCGGGCCGGCAACGGCGCCGTCGTGCCCGCGCTGCCACTGTCTGACACCATCAAGGCCGTGGATGCCAACGGGGTGGTCCTGGGCACACCGGAGCGGGCCGGCCTGCGGGCCGTGCAGACCCCGCAAGGCTTCGCGACCGATGTACTGTTGCGCGCCTACCGACGGGCGGGGACCGCCGACTTCACCGACGACGCGTCGCTCGTCGAGCACCTCGGCGGTCAGGTTCAGGTGGTCGATGGCGACCCGCTGGCGTTCAAGATCACCACCCAGCTCGATTTGTTGCTGGCCCAAGCGATCGTGCGCCGGTGAGCGAGCTGCTTCCGCTTCCAAGGGTCGGTTTGGGCACCGACGTGCACCCGATAGAACCCGGGCGACCCTGCTGGCTGGTGGGGTTGCTGTTTCCCCACGCCGACGGCTGCGCCGGTCACTCCGACGGTGACGTGGGTGCCCACGCCCTGTGCGACGCGCTCTTGTCGGCCACGGGCCTGGGCGATGTCGGCGCCGTGTTCGGCGTCGACGATCCGCGGTGGCAAGGCGTCAGCGGCGCCGACATGCTGCGCCACGTCGTCGACCTGATATCGCGGCATGGTTACCGCGTCGGCAACGCCGCCGTGCAGGTGATCGGCAACCGGCCGAAGGTCGGTCCGCGCCGAGCCGAGGCACAGCAGGTGTTGTCCGGCCTGCTGGGCGCGCCGGTATCGGTGTCGGCGACGACCACCGACGGGCTGGGCCTGACCGGGCGCGGCGAGGGGTTGGCCGCCATCGCGACGGCGCTGGTGGTCTCGACGGGATAACCCGCTCGCCGTCGCGGGGTGCGGTAATTGGCCAGGTAAGCTGGCACGTCGTGACCGATCGCGCCCGTTTGCGGCTACACGACACGGCTGCCGGTGCCGTGCGTGATTTCGTTCCGCTGCGCGCCGGACACGCCTCCATCTACCTGTGCGGCGCCACCGTTCAGGGCTTGCCGCACATCGGGCATGTGCGCAGCGGCGTGGCCTTCGACATTCTGCGCCGCTGGCTGGCCGCGCGCGGATACGACGTCGCGTTCATCCGCAACGTGACCGATATCGAAGACAAGATCCTCAACAAAGCCGCCGCGGCCGGCCGGCCGTGGTGGGAGTGGGCGGCCACCTACGAGCGCGCATTCAGCGCCGCCTACGACGCCCTGGACGTGTTGCCGCCGTCGGCGGAGCCGCGGGCCACCGGGCACATCACCCAGATGATCGAACTAATGGAAATCCTGATCGAATCCGGCCACGCGTACGCCGCCGGGGGCGACGTCTACTTCGACGTGCTCAGCTACCCGGAGTACGGCCAGCTGTCCGGACACAAGATCGACGACGTCCACCAGGGCGAGGGTGTGGCTACCGGCAAGCGTGACCAGCGGGACTTCACCCTCTGGAAGGGCGAGAAGCCGGGCGAACCGTCGTGGCCGTCGCCGTGGGGCCGCGGACGCCCCGGCTGGCACCTGGAATGCTCGGCAATGGCCCGCACCTACCTCGGGCCGGAATTCGACATCCACTGCGGCGGAATGGATTTGGTCTTCCCGCACCACGAGAACGAAATCGCGCAGAGCCGCGCCGCCGGGGATGGATTCGCCCGCTACTGGCTGCACAACGGCTGGGTGACCATGGGCGGCGAGAAGATGAGCAAATCGCTGGGCAACGTTTTGGCCATACCGGCGATGTTGCAGCGGGTACGGCCGGCCGAACTGCGCTACTACCTCGGCAGCGCGCACTACCGGTCGATGCTGGAGTTCTCCGAAACCGCATTGCAGGACGCCGTCAAGGCCTATGTCGGGGTTGAGGAATTCCTGCACCGTGTGCGCAGCCGGGTCGGTGCCGTCGAGCCCGGCGAGTGGACGGAGAAGTTCGCCGAGGCGCTCGACGACGACCTGGCGGTCCCGATCGCGCTGGCCGAGGTGCACCAGGCGCGCGCCGAAGGTAACCGGGCGCTCGACGCCGGCGACCACGAGGGTGCACTCAAGCAGGCCGGCGCGATCCGGTCGATGATGGGCATCCTCGGCTGCGACCCACTAGACGAACGCTGGGAATCCCGCGACGAGACGTCGGCCGCTTTGGCGGCCGTCGACGTGCTGGTGCAGGCCGAACTGGAGAACCGGGAAACCGCGCGCGAACAACGCAACTGGGCACTCGCTGACGAGATTCGCGATCGCCTCAAGAACGCCGGCATCGAGGTCACCGATACCGCCGACGGACCGCAGTGGACGTTGGGCGGTGACGGCAAGTAGATGGCCGGTAACTCGCGGCGCCGCGGGGCGGTGCGCAAAACCGGCACCAAAAAGGGCCCCACCGTCGGCTCGGGCGGCCAGCGGCGCCGCGGGTTAGAGGGCCGCGGTCCGACACCGCCGGCGCACATGCGCCCCAAGCACCCCGCCGCCAAGCGCGCCCAGCAACCGTCGCGCCGGCCGGCCAGGCGCACCGATGAGACCGAAGTGGTGCTCGGCCGCAACCCGGTGCTGGAATGCCTGCGTGCCGGTGTCCCGGCCACCGCGCTCTACGTGGCGCTAGGAACCGAAGCCGACGAGCGAGTCACCGAATCCGTCACCCGCGCGGCCGATTTGGGCATCGCGATCCTGGAGGTACCGCGTGCCGATCTGGACCGCATGACGACCAACCGCCTGCACCAGGGCATCGCGTTACAGGTGCCGCCGTACAGCTACGCCCACCCCGATGACCTGCTCGCCGTCGCTACCGCCTCGCCGCCGGCGCTGCTGGTCGCGCTGGACAACATCTCCGATCCCCGCAACCTCGGCGCCATAGTTCGTTCGGTCGCGGCATTCGGCGGCCATGGTGTGCTGATCCCGCAACGCCGGTCAGCCTCGGTGACGGCGGTCGCCTGGCGCACCAGCGCCGGGGCCGCGGCCCGCATCCCGGTGGCGCGGGCCACCAATCTCACTAGGGCACTTAAGAATTGGGCCGACCGTGGGTTGCGCGTGATCGGATTGGACGCCGGCGGCGACACCGCGCTCGACGACCTGGATGGCACCGACCCGCTGGTGGTGGTCGTCGGCTCGGAGGGCAAGGGGTTGTCGCGGTTGGTCCGGCAGAACTGCGACGAGGTGGTATCGATTCCGATGGCGGGTCATACGGAGTCGCTGAACGCCTCGGTGGCCGCCGGGGTCGTGCTCGCCGAGATCGCCCGTCAGCGCAGGAGTTAACGGCGAATGCGTGCCCGCCTCGTCGCCCTCATGACGTTGGCCGTCACGCTTTTCGCGCCGCCGCCGACGGCATCCGCGCAACCGGCCGGCTTCGATCTGCAGGCGCATCGCGGCGGACGCGGTGAGACAACCGAAGAATCGCTGCGGGCCTTTGCCAAATCGCTCGAACTCGGCGTCAGCACACTGGAACTCGACATCGTCATCACCAAGGATGGCCAACCCCTGGTGTGGCACGACCCGACGATCGATGCGGACAAGTGCGCCGACACCGGGCCCGCGTTCACCGGTGACCCGGCGTATCCCTACGTCGGAAAGCTGGTGCACGAGTTGACCCTGGTGCAGATCGGCACGCTGGACTGCGGCCGGCGGCTCGCCGAGTTTCCCCGGGCTGAAGTGGTGCGGGACAACAGGATCGCGACCTTACCGGAAGTCTTTGCGCTGGCCGACTCGTATCGGGCCTCGGATGTGCGCTACAACATCGAAACCAAAGTGGAGGCCGACAAACCGACCAGGTCGGCCGAACCCCAACAATTCGTTGACGTGATACTGGCCGCGGTCAGGTCGGCGGGCAAGGTCGATCGCGTGGAGATCCAGAGCTTCGACTGGCGGACGCTGCCCATGGTGCACCGGGCCGAGCCCTCAATTCCTTTGGTGGCCTTGTTTAACGAGGAGACCTGGGTGCCGGATTCGCCGTGGCTGGCCGGCATCAACGCCGCCGTCGTCGGAGACCCGATGGTCGGGGCGCGGGTGGTGGGCGCCGACATCGTCTCGCCCAGGTACGCATTGGTCACCGGCAGACCTTATGTTGATCACGCGCATTCGTTGGGGCTCAAGGTCATTCCGTGGACTGTCAACGATGCCGCCGCCATGCGGGAGCAGGTCGCCGACGGCGTCGACGGCATCATCACCGACTACCCAACGCTGCTGCGCAGCGTGCTGGCCGAGCTCGTTATGCCCCTGCCACCGGCCTACCATCGGGCGTGATTAATCGCTTGCGGGCGCGTGCTTTTCGCATAGTAGTTCGGCCAGCCCGCGGATGGTGGTGATGTCGTTGGAGGTGATGCGTACCCCGGTTTCGATTTCGATGCGGGTGGTTAGTTCGAAGGCGCCCAGCGAGTCGATGCCGCACTCGGGGAGCGGCCGGTCGGGATCGATGCTGCGACGCACGATCAGGTTGACCTGGTCGGAGATCATTCGCCGCAGCCGCAGGGGCCACTTGTGTTGGGGCAGTCGGTCGAGCTCGTCGCGCAATTTGGTTGCTCCGGCGGAGTTTTGCTGTGTGGCGCGCAGCGGTTCGGCGAAGTGGCCGCGGTGGGCGAGGGCGGTCAGCCAGGCGGTGTCGGTGATCGGGGCGTAGCCGGTGTAGGCGCGGTCGTGGCGCAGCAGCGCTTCGAATGCGTAGGCGGGCGACCGGTGCGCACGATCATCGATCGCATCGAATGAAGGCATTCCGTCTTTCCTCAGGTGCGCCGTACCTGGCTTTCTCGCCGAGCTGGACCGCGTCCCGTGACAGCTTCACCGGCAATAGTTGAGTCAAAACGTACCAATTCAGCCCCGACCTGGCGCAGGCCACCGAGCCGCTAGGTGCCAAGCAGCCGCGTGGACGCCCAGAGCGCGAGCACCGCCACCACCAGCGCCGGGGGCACGGTGCACAGCCCGAGACGGGTGTACTCGCCAACGCTGGCATCGACGTCGTGGCGCCGCAGCACGCGCCGCTACAAGAGGTTTGACAGTGAACCGACGTAGGTCAGGTTGGGGCCGATGTTGACCCCGATCAGCACCGCCAGTATGGCCACCGGCCCGCTGTGCGCGACCAGCGGCAGCAGCACCAGCGTGGCGGGCAGGTTGTTGACGACGTTGGCCAACCTAGCCGCTATCGCGGCGGTCTCGAGCAACGCGGGCAGTCCCGAACCCGACGGCAGCACCGCAGACATCGCCCGGTCCATCCCGTTGAGCATGACCGCCTGTACCACCACGCCCAGCGCCAGCATGAACACCAGGAAGGACACATGCACGGAGCGCACGATCTCCACCACCGAGGTGTGCCCACGGCTCAGGCTGCGCACCGCCAGCGCCGAGGCGCCGCACAGCGCCACCCAGGTGGGGGCCACCCCCACGGATTGGGACACCGCGAACCCGGCGAGCGTCAACCCGACGACCACCAACACCAACACGGGCGGTCGTGGCGCCGGCCCGAGTTGTTCGGGGTCCGGCTGGACGCGCAGGTCCCCGGCGAAAAACCATCGGAAGACGACGTAGAGGGTGGCCACGGCGCCCAGCCATGGCAAGGCCATCAGCAGGGTGAACCTGGTGAATGAGATTTGGGCCGTGTGGAAGGCCAGCAGGTTGGTCAGATTCGACACCGGCAGCAGCAACGAGGCGCCGTTGGCCAGGTGAGCGGTCGAGTAGGCGTATGGCCGCATCCGGGTGAGCAGCCGGCGGACGGCCGCCAGCACCACCGGGGTCAGCAACACCACCGCGGCGTCCAGGCTCAGCACGGCGGTGATGACGGCGGCGATGACGAACACC
>Ga0318558_10000297_pt1 | contig 12084 bp, 11 predicted proteins | sample GRESIP065b5f20_FD_203669 | JGI IMG/M metagenome (GOLD analysis project Ga0318558, IMG submission 203669) | Tropical soil microbial communities from Luquillo Experimental Forest, Puerto Rico - GRE.SIPMG.065b5f20 | ecosystem: Environmental > Terrestrial > Soil > Tropical forest > Bulk soil... | reverse complement strand
GTAGAGGCCTTCAGGCGCAGCTCGCTGGCCGACTTTGCGCGCGGCGCCGCCGGCAGGCTCCATTCGCGACGTTGACCGGCGAGGACATAGGCGAGCGTGGATTCGTGCGCGATCGGCTCGCTCGCATCCTGGACGCGAAGTTCCAGGTCGGTGATCTGCACGTGAGCGTTGCCCGGGTTCTGGGCGACGAGCTGGATCGCGCCGTCGGCACCCATCACTGCGGACCAGTCGAGCTTGCGTACAGCTGGTGCAGCTACAGGCGCGACGAACATCGGAATGCCCACGCGGAGCGCCACCTGCAATCCGGTGAAGCCGGGCTTCGGCGGCGGCGGCACTTCCTGCAGGAATACGCGATACGCAAGCTCGGTGCGCGGATCCGCCGGGCGGCGCAACCCTACGCGCACGATCTGTTCGGCGCCGGGAACGATCGTCATCACGGGCGGGGTGATCAGAGCTTCGGAAGTCGAGGCGTACACATCCTTGCCTCCCTCCTGCGTCCAGCTGAGTACGCTCGACTGCAGGACGACCGGCTCTTCGCCGTCGTTGCGAACCGTAACCACCGCGGTCGTTGTGCCCTTTGCGAGCTCGATCCGGATCGGATTGACCTGAAACGACCCGGCGTTGGCTGTCGCTGCAAGCGCGAACCCTAAGAGCGGCAGCGCAGCATGGCGAAACGTCGTTCCGAGCACGGCGAGGAATCTGCTGTTATTGCGAGCCATGGTGTTTTCTCCCAGCGTGGCGATTTTCATGGCTCAGAAGTTTACCGTTGCAACTACGGTGTCGGCATATGCGCCCATGCTGACGCCCTGACCGGCAGGAATCGTTCCGCACACGCTGTAACTGCGCGCTGCACGGCTCGGCGGTTGCATCGGCGTGAAGGTTTGTCCCGGCGAGACGCCCCAGAGCCTTATCCCCGGGAAGCTGCAGCCGCTGCCCGCGGCCGGACTCGCCGGCTGGTAAAGCTCGTAGCGCAGCGAGTCGCTCAATCCCGCGGTGGTGATGCGCATATAGCGGCTCCCGGAGCTTTCGTGCTGCCCGAGGTCCATGCTGATCGAAGGAGAGGACCCGCGCGTGCACGCGAGCGTGACGTTCGCGCTCGCGTTGCGAGGCGCCGTCGCGTTGGCAAGCATCGGATCGTAGATACCGAAGTCGAGCGAGTCGGTCTGGATCACGCAGTTCGACACCACCGTAGCGCTCACGGTAAGGCTCGAGGTCGCGCTGGTCGCGTCGCTAGGCTGCGCTCTCATCCATGCGACCGCGCCTGCCGCGAGCGCGGCGATGCACGCGATGCGCAATCGTCGACGCCGCGTCATGCTTTTCATCCGTCGAGCGGACGAACGGCTCCAATGCGGACTCGTACCGGCCCGCATGTGCAGCACGCCGGCGGCCATTCCGCGCCGGCGTTGCTGCGGGACACTTCGCCCGCTTCAGCCCGTCAGAAGCTGACGCTGGCGACGACGGTGTCTTGGTACGAGCCGACGCTCACGTCCTGGCCGGCGGAGATCGTTCCACAGACGTTGTAATCGCGAGAGTTCTTGTTCGGCGGCGAAGTCGGCGTCAGCGTGGAGGTTCCGCCGGTGCCGTCGGCCCAAACCGTCGTGCCCGGGAAGCTGCAGGCCGCGCTCGCCGCATTCGACGAGGGCTTGTATAGCTGATAGGAGAGCAGGTCGCTGCCGCCGCCGGTGATCTTCATCTGGCGCAAGATGCCCGAGGCGTTCAGGCCAAAGTCGAGCGCGATGACCGGGGCTGAGCCCTTAGTGCAGGCGATGGTGACCTTCCCCGTGCCGTTGAGCGCGGTAGCTGCATTCGCAACCACCGGGTCGTAGGAACCGAAGTCGAGCGTGGTCGTGCTGATCGTGCAGTTCGCGTTGACAGTCGCCTGGACGGTGAGGTTGGCCGTGGCCGGGTTGGCGGCGTGGGCCTTGGGGGCAAGGACGGCGGCACCAACACCAAGCAACGCGGCAAGAGCAAGCGATTGCGACAGCTTCGAAAGCTTGAGCGTGTTCATGATTCCCTTTCCCTTAGAGTTATACCTGGTTAAAACAAACTTGCTTTTCAACAGTTTGGCGCGCTCTGGCGCCATCCTGAGCCTCTAGACTGCAAGGCGTATGCCAGATGTACTCGTTGGGTCGCTCAGACCCTCGGGAAAGATTGGGTGCCTACGTTGCGCGTCAGCTTCCGGCTCCGCCGGGGCACAGACTGACGCTTAGGGTTTGCGGGCGGATCACCGGCAGGCGAGACGGTGCGCGAAACGCCTGCCGATTTGCGGCAGCATACCGCGCTGCCGGGCCTAGCTATATTCCTGCCGGGTTATTTCTCGACCCGGATGGTGCCGTCCATGTCTTCGTGGCCATCGCCGCAGAAGACATCACAGTGGAAGACGAAGGTGCCGGTCTTGTCGGGCACAATGCGTACGCGCGAGGTTTGGCCCGGAATGATGGTCGCGCGCACCTTGAAGTCCGGCGCGTTGAAGCCCATGACGACATCGGCGCTGGTGAACTCGAGTACAGCGGGCTCGTTGAGCTTCAGCACGATCTCGTCGGGCTCGTAGGTGAACTTGTGCGCCTTGATGGGAATGACGCGCTCGGCGGCGAAGGAACGGATCGCGATGCCTCCTGTCATCGCCGCGACCGCGCCCGCTGCTATTCCGCTGAGCAGCGTCCTGCGCTTGAGCGATTCCATGATCAGGCCTTCACGACCGGCAGCTCGGTGATTTGGTACTTCACCGGCTTCGCTTCCGCCTCGACCTCGCGCCAGCCTAGTCCCTTGTACGGTGCCTGAGGATCCCAGGCGACCGGCGTGCGCTTGAGCTGCGAGCCGGGGGCGGGCAGCGCGAACATCAATCCCTTCGCGGCGTGATGCTCGATCGCGCCGGTCTTGAAGTGATGTTCCTGATGAATGTGGCCGTAGAAGACGGTGACGTTGTCGCGCGTCTGCAGGATCTCGATCGCCTTGGCGCCGTCGGCCGTGGCCCAGTCCCATTGCGGATAGAGGTCGAACAAAGGTCGGTGCGTGAACACGACGATGCGCGCATCCTTCGGCTGACGTTCGAGGTCGGCCTTGAGCCATGCCAGCTGCTCGTCTCCGATCGAGGCGCCTGGATCGGAGACGTTGTCGATCGCGACGAAGTGGACGCCCTTGTGATCGAAGGTCCAGTGCGTCTCGCCGAAGAATTCTTTGAAGGCACGCCCCTTGTCGAGCGAAGCGTCGTGCTCGCCCGGCATGTACTTGATGTCCTTGACCTTCAGTTCCTTGATGATGTCGCGAACCTCGGTCATGCGCTTGCGGCGGATGTCGCGGTCCTCGGTGGTGTGAGTCAGATCGCCCGTGAAGACGATGAAATCGGGTGGATCCTTCAGCTCGTTGACTGCGGCGATCGCCTTCTTGAGCGTGCCGGTGTTGTCGGGGTTCTGGGCCGGGCCCTCGAAGCCCCAGTGCAGGTCGGAGAGCTGAACGAAGTAAAAGTCGTTGCCTGACGCGGCCGCGCTCGCACCCGAGCTGCGCAATCCGGAAACCAGGACGGCGCCGCCGAGGCCGGCGAGCTTGAGAAACTGACGACGGTCGATCGAATAGGTCATGGGATACCTCGCCTTGGTTGACCAGTGAGTGACGATGCCCTCATCAGGTCCTATCGCGGAGGCGCTCCATTTATTCCCGCCCGCTGGCCCGTCGGACACATCCGCGTCATACTTGCGCCCTAGCTTTCGCCGGTTCCCCCTCCCCGATGGCCGCTTACCTGTCGATCGAAGCATTGACCGTGTCCTACGGCGGCGTGCGCGTACTCGATCAGGTGAGCCTGGGCGTTGAGCGGGGCGAGATGACCGCGCTTCTCGGCAGCAGCGGCTGCGGCAAGACGACCCTGTTGCGCTCGATCGCGGGTTTCGTGATCCCGGATTCGGGGACGATCCGCGTCGGTGGTCAGGACATCACGCAGCTTCCGCCGGAAGCGCGCGGCACCGCGATGATGTTCCAGTCCTACGCGCTCTGGCCGCACATGACGGTGGCCGACAACATCGCCTACGGGCTGCGCATGCGCAACTGGAAGAAGGAAGCGATCGCAGCGCGGGTCGACGAGATGTTGAAGCTCCTGCAGCTCGAAGGCTTCGGTCCGCGGCCGGTGACGCAGCTCTCCGGCGGACAGCGCCAGCGCGTCGCGCTCGGTCGCGCGCTCGCGGTGAGTCCGCATCTGCTTCTCCTCGACGAGCCTATGTCCAACCTCGATTACAAGGTTCGCCTCGAATTGCGCCACGAGCTGCGCGCGCTGCAGCAGCGGATCGGTATCACCGCGGTCTACGTCACGCACGACCGCGAGGAGGCGCTCACGCTCGCCGACCGCATCGCGGTGATCGACGCCGGCCGCATCGTGCAGACCGGCACGCCGCAGGAGATCTTTCATCGGCCGTCGTCCGCATTCGTCGCAGGCTTCATGGGCGCGGACAACGCACTCGATCTGATGCGCACGAGCGACGGCATGCTCGTGGCCGCAAGCGCAGCGTCCGACGGCGCCCGAATCCGCGCGCACTTCCGCAGCGATGCGGCGCGCCTTGCGTCGACTCCTCCATCGGGAAGCGCCGATCTGGTATTGCAGGGAACGGTCGCGCAGTCGGTCTACGTCGGGCAGGGGTATCGCTACCGCGTGCGCACCGACGGCGCCGAGATCTGGGTGCATGCGCCCGAGCGCGTCGCCGAAGGCAGCGCGGCCTGCGTTGTCGTGCCGCGCGACGCGTTGCTGCTGTTCGATTCCAAAGTTGTTCAACCCCACCACTAGAGGACTCCGATGAAACGCCGCATCTTCGCTTTGTTCGCCGGATTGGCTTTTGCCGGCGCGGTGAGCGCGCAGACCACGCTCAACGTTATCACGGCGGGTGACCAGAACATGGTCGACTACGTCAACAACTACCTCGCGCCGAAATTCGAGGCGGCTAATCCCGGCGTGAAGGTGCGCGCCGTCGGCACGGGGCCCGGCGACGCCGGATCGCAGAAAATTTACGAGAAGCTCTCCGCGCAGCAGAAGGCGGGCAACAACGAGTGGGACGTCGACGTCGCCGTCATTCATCAGCTCGCCTCGGCGACGATGGTGAGGGAAAAACTGCTGCTGCCGTATCGCAACGACATCCCGGCCGGCAAGCTCGTGACGCGCGACACTGCGAAGAACGCGCTCGGGGCGGACGTCGATGGCTATGTGCTGCCGATGTTCCATAGCCAGATCGTGTTCGCGTACAACCCGGATCTGGTGAAGAATCCGCCGCGGTCTTTCGCCGAGCTGAACGACTGGGTGAAGAAGAACCCCAAGCAATTTGGCTACAACGGCGTCAAGGGCGGGATGTCCGGAGTCGGATTCGTGACCGGCTGGGTGTCAGCGTACAGCGGCATGGCCGACAAGCTGGAAAAGGGTCCTTATGATCCTTCGGCCGCGCCGGCGATCGACAAAGCGCTCGCGGGCCTGAAGGACTTCAATCAGTACGTCGTGCTGACTCCAGGGAACGCCGGCACGCTCGACATGCTCAATCGCGGCGAGATCGCGATGGGCCCGGTGTGGGTCGATATGTTCTACACCTGGCAGGCGGATGGCCGCATGAGCCCGAAGATCAAGCTCGTTCTGCCTTCACCCGGACTTCCCGGGCAGCCGATGTACTACGTGATCCCTGCGAAGGCGGCGCACGCAGCGCTGGCGAAGAAGTTCATCGAGCTGGCAGAGAGCCCGGAAGTCCAGGCTGATGGAATCGTCAAGCAGTTCAACTGGTATCCCGGCATCGATCCGCAGTACGTGCAGCCCAAGCTCGACCAGGCGGCGTGGAACAAGCTCTTCACCGACATCACGCCGCAGGACCTGTCGAAGTATGGCCGCCCGTTCCCGCTGTCGCCTTACTTCAAGGAGATCACCGAAGGCTACGAGCGGGTGGTGATCAAGTAACAGCAAGACGCAGTTCTTCCTCTCCCCGACCTGCGGGGAGAGGTCAGGGGGAGCATCGTGGCAACGGTTGCGACAAGGCGGCCGATCAGCGATCGGACGATCGGTCTGGCGCTGATCGCGCCGGCTCTCGCGGTGGTCGGCGTCTTCTTCGTCGCGCCGCTCCTCATGTCGGCGGTCGTCGCCTTCCGCGGCAAGGAGGGCGGCTTCACGCTCGAGCATTTCGCGAAGTCATTCGACTTCTACACCACCGATCTGCTGTTCACGCTATGGATCGTGCTTCTCTCGACGATCCTCATCGGTCTTGTGGCGATCGCGATTGCGGGCTATCTCACCCTCGGCGAGCATCCGCGTGCAGTCGCGATGCTGCGCTGGCTCTACCGCTGGCCGCTGTTCATCCCGTTCGTGGTCGCGGGACAGCTCATGCGCACTTTCCTCGCCAAGAACGGCATGCTCAACCACGTGCTGATCGGGAGCGGCCTGATCGAGCCGCTCTCCGCGCAGAGCCTGCTCGATTGGCGCGGGATCGTGATCGCGTTCGTGTGGAAGCAGGCGCCGTTCGTCACGCTGCTGCTCGCCGGCGCGATGGCCTCGCTCGAGGCGCAGCACATCGAGGCGGCGCGCAATCTCGGTGCGCAGCGGCTGCGAGTGTTGATCGACATCGTGCTGCCGCAGGTGCGCGGGACGCTGTTGGTCGGACTCGTGCTCTCCTTCGTGACGATGCTCTCGGTGCTGTCGGTGCCGCTGATGATCAATCCGAATTCGCCGACCATGGTGACCGTCGACGTCGCGTATCGCATCAGCACGCACGGCGACTATCCGGTGGCGAACGCACTGTGCCTGCTGTCGCTCGCGCTGGCGGCAATCGGAGCGGTCTTCTATTTGCGCCAGGCGTCGAAGAGCGCGGAGGGCGCATGAGCGCGGCGCGCGAGGTTGAGGCGCGAAGCGCTCGGCGCCGCGCGATTGCCCGGAGACCGACGCGCAACGGGTCATTGCATCTTGAACAGTCCAAGGAGGCCGCGGCATGAGCACTTCGACTCTGCCCCTGCCGCGGCGCGGATTCGCTTTGCCAGCGCCGCTTTCGTTGATCGCGCGCGCGCTCGTGCTCGCGCTGCTCGCCTTCGCGATCTTCGGGCCGCTCTTGAATCTGCTGCTTTGGGCGTTCGCCGAGCGCTGGTATTTTCCGAGCAAGCTGCCTTCCGACTTCGGTCTCACCTACTGGTATCGCGTATTCCAGCCGCGCGGTAACGCGCTCGCCTCGCTCGGGACGAGCATCTGGATCGCACTGCTCACCGTGATCGTGAGCCTCGCGGTGGCAATTCCGGCGGGCTACGCGCTGGCGCGGCTCAAGCTTCCTTGGCTCGGCGCGATCCTGCTCGTGTTTTTGCTGCCGCAGGCCGTCCCGAATCTCCCCGTGTACGTCAACATCGCACAGGTGTTCTACCAGATCGGGCTCAACGGCACGATCATCGGCGTGGTGCTCGTGCACGCGTCGCACGGGCTCGTGCTCGCGGTATGGATCGCGTCGGCGGCGTTCGCGTCGGTCGACGTCTCGCTGGAGGAGGCCTCACGCAACATGGGCGCCTCGGCATGGACCTGCTGGCGCACTGTGACATTGCCGCTTGCAGCGCCCGGTTTGATCGCCAGCGCGATCTTCGTTTTCCTCGAGTCGCTCGACGAATTCACCGGCACTTACTTCGTCGGCGTGCCCGACGTCACCACACTGCCGCTCCTGATGTTCAACGCCACGATGGGCGGCAACTACCAGATCTCCTCGATCACCGCGCTGCTGCTGCTGATTCCGTCGATCGGCTTCATGCTCGTCGTCGAGCGGTTTCTGAAGGCCGATGTGCTGGCGATGGTGGGGCGGTAGCTCCCAGGTCTTTGTTAGGGCCAGATCAGCTGCTTTGTCCGCTTCCGACCCAAGGCGGGCTATAGGTCACGGCATAGCGGGTAGGTCTTTGCCTGTCGCGATTTGAGCCTGCTCAGAATATGGCTTGCAAAAACTGCCCGAGCAGTTCCTCAAACGAGATCATTGTCAGCAGCAACGGTGCGACGGGCAGCAGCGTTACAACGACGAGCTCGATGAGGGTATCCCGCGTGACCGGGACGAGGCGCATGCTGCGAACTACCTCAAAACTGTTCCCCATGTCGGCAAGAGACTGGATGTCGGCGCTGCCAACGAGTGGTTCGTCGCCAGGTACATTGCCGCGGAGCCACTTCGTTTCGAATTCATCGATATAGCGTTTCGCAAGGTGGCCGTACTCGCGTGTACCGGTGCGCTTCGCACGCGCTAGCGGCGGGATGAAGACCAACAACGGCGCCAGCACCACACCGACCATGATCGCGACAAACCCGGCTATCTCGAGTTTGAAAGCGACCAGCTTCGCCCCTTCGAAGAAGATGTGGTTCGCGATCATTCCCGCGAGCAAAGCTCCCTGCGCGAGTAGCAATGGTGCGAATGCGTTCCCGATACGTGACAGGAATCCAATACCGCCGTTACGATCTGGGTGCATCGGCGCGTACGTCAAGTCCATTCGGGAGACTTGCCAGAGGAACCGCGCCCAGATGAACAGTCGGAAGTACCAACGCAACAGGATGAACTGGAACGCAGGCAAACTCACGAGTAGATACCACCATCCGGCAAGTTGCAGCCGGAGCTCCCCGCCTTCCGGCAACGCATACCACGTCGGCGTAGCCAGCGCTGCGTAATGACGCCAGATCACCAGAATGCCTACGCCGTAAACAAGCACGATTAGCATCACTTCGGCGACTACCGAGTTACGAAGCCGCATCGCACTCGCAATCGCGGCGTCGAAGCGCTCCCGCACGGCTCCGCGCACCAGCCCAAGCGTGACGAATTGGGCCACGACTGCTCGCATACGCTGATAAACGACGAGCTCCGCGACAATGAGGAGCGGCAGCGCTACGAGAAAGCGCACGTGCGCATCGATGTCGTAGAGGAACGGAACGCTGACGGCGCCTCCCCAAGCCTTCCCATCCAGGATCGACAGTACAAGAAGCGGAAGCCAGGTAAGGAGTGAGATCACGACGATGCGCCTGCGCACGAGCTCAAGCGCATCGCCCGTGAGATGGGCGCGGCGAAGTGCCTGGAAGAGCGGCCCACCGATGACAATGGAGAAATCTTCTTCTAGCGGCGACGCATGCACGAGCTCAGTCGGCGTAGTCATGGCGAAGGTGTTGGCACTGACGCTTGGATCATGGCGGCTCAGTGTATTGCGCCTATCACCCGACGCCTAGCAGAGTCATGGGTCCTTCCTAGCTGGCACGCCCTATGCAGTGGGAGCCTCGCAAGCACTGAATGATTGGAGGTGCCTCGTGTATTGGCTGCTGTTACCCGTGGAGGCTAACGCCCAGCGTCACCTTCTCAACGAAATGGGGCCATCAAACACCTACTGGAGCCGTCTGTGGGCTCAGCTGCAGCGCTTATTTGGCGGCGCTGGATCGCCTCGCGACCAGGCTCCGCCTTGCTGAGATTCGCGTTTGCACGGTTGTTGAGCAGTTGCCCCCGGTAACGGTCTTCACCGAACGAGCGACGCAGCTCCGGAGCGTCTCGGCCGCCCGTGCCGATCACATAGGCGTACAGCCGCGCGTTCCGCGTGTTATGCTTTTGTCATAGAAAGGAAGGCGACCTCACGGCCGTCTCCTCCAGTGAGCAATGCGATGAAGACCAGAAGCCCGCGCCTTCGCTGCCTCGTGCAATGCTTCGCCACACTCGCGTTTTCGCTGGCACTCGGATCCGCGCGTGCCTACGACTGGCTGCAATTCGGCGGAGACCCGCAACACAGCGGCAACAATGCCGCCGAAACGGTGCTCACTCCTGCGAACGTCAGCGGGTTGGTGCAGAAATATCAGGTGTTGCTGCCAGCGACGGCGGATAGCACTCCGGTGTTTCTGGAGGGCGTCACGACTCAGTCCGGCGTCAAAGACCTTTTGTTCGTGACCACGAGAGACGGCCGCATCATCGCGCTGGATGCGCAGAGCGGAACGCAGGTGTGGAGCCGGCAGTACGGACCCGGCAGCTGCCAGATCAACGGCACGGGTGGGGCGTGTTACACCACATCGTCGCCGGCGATCGATCCGACCGGAGACTACGTTTACAGCTACGGTCTCGACGGCAACGTCCATAAGTACCAGGTCGGCGACGGCACGGAGATCATGACCGGAGGCTGGCCGGAACCGGCGACACTCAAGGGATTCGACGAGAAGGGCTCGTCGGCGCTCGCCATCGCGACCTCGAGCGGGGTCAGTTACCTTTACGTCCTGCACGGCGGCTATCCGGGAGACAACGGCGATTATCAGGGGCACGTCACCGCGATCAACCTCGTAACGGGCTCGCAGAACGTGTTCAATGCGGCCTGCAGCGACCAGGCCGTTCATCTCCAACATTTCGGCGGCGCGGCGCCGACCTGTGCCACCCCGCGCAACGCGATCTGGTCGCGTCCCGGCGTGATCTACGACGCCGGCACCGATCGAATCTTCATGGGCACCGGCAACGGCGTCTATGACGGTATTCACGACTGGAGCGAATCAGTCATTGCCCTGCATCCCGATGGCACCGCAGGATCGGGCGCCACCGCCGGCAAGCCGCTCGATAGCTACACGCCAGCCGATTTTCAGTCGCTGGACAACAGCGACACGGACCTTGGCAGCACCGCACCTGCTATCTTGCCGGTGCCGGTGAACTCCAAAGTCCAGCATCTCGCAGTACAAGGCGGCAAGGATGCCCAGCTGCGCCTGCTCAATCTCGCCAATCTAAGCGGCCAAGGCGGCCCCGGACACGTCGGCGGCGAGATCGGCACGGTCATCAACCTGCCGCAGGGCGGCGTGGTACTCAGCCAGCCGGCTGTGTGGGTCAATCCCGCCGACGGCAGCACCTGGGTCTTCGTGGTCAACGGCAGCGGCGCGTCGGGCCTGCGGCTCAACTTCGACGCAAGCGGCAATCCGTCGCTGGCGCCACAGTGGCAGAACGGTCAGGGCGGAACCTCGCCGGTCGTCGCCAACAACATGGTGTTCTCGCTCAGCGGCAGCACGGTGCGCGCGCTCGACCCGCTCACCGGCGGCGTCCTGTGGAGCCTCGCGCGCAGCGGAGGATTCCATTGGGAAAGCCTGATTGTCGCCAACGGGGCTGTGTATGCGACCGACGGTTCCAGCCATCTGACGGCGTACGCCCTCGGGACAAGTCAGACGTCGACGACGTTGGTGAGCTCGATGAATCCGGCGGCTGTGGGTGCGAACGTGACATTTACCGCGAGCGTGAACGGCAACGTACCGACCGGCAGCGTCGATTTCACCGACGCAGGGAGCCTGATCGGCGGCTGCGGCGGCGTAGCACTCTCGGGCAGCGGGAACAGCAAGACCGCCGGCTGCAGCACGAGCAGCCTCGCAGCGGGCAAGCACAACATCGTTGCGACCTACAGCGGCGACGCAGCGAATGCAGGCTCGGCCAGCACCGCTTTGTCACAAGTGATCAATGGCGGCGGCAAAGCGACGAGCACGACTACGCTCGCGAGCTCGCGCAATCCATCGAAGGTCGGCAGGCTGGTAACGTTCATGGCGAGCGTCACCGGCAATCGGCCGACAGGCACGGTCGCCTTCACCGACGGAGGCAACACGATCAACGGGTGTGGTGCCGTTCCACTCGGAGCTAGGCGCAGAACCGGTGCGCCGCACTGTACCACCGGCAGTCTCGCTGCGGGCACGCACAACATCGCGGCGACTTATAGCGGTGATGCCGCCAACAATGGCTCGAGCGCGACTTTGTCGCAAGTCGTCAATCCTTAAGCGACGACTGGTCCCCTCGCAGCCGCGCGAGATCCTCCCAGCTGAAGTGTTTCACCGCGTTGGTGATGTAGACGTCCTTGCGGTCGACACGGGCCTTCTGCAACGCTTCGTCGAGAAATCGACCGCGCGACGGCGGGTCGGTTCCGGCGCGAAGCGCGCGGGTGTAAGCTCGGCCGGCGATGGCCATGAGCAAAGCAAACGCGAGTCAGATCACCGACACCGCGGTCGTCATCGTGATCTGCTTCGGCTGGCCGATCATCGGCTCACTTCGGGCGGTTGCTTACAGATAACCGAGCCGTCCATTCGACGATTCGATATTTCTCAGCGTCATTCTCGAGGAGCTGATCCTCGCGACCGCCGCGCTAGTC
>Ga0318558_10000282_pt1 | contig 12281 bp, 9 predicted proteins | sample GRESIP065b5f20_FD_203669 | JGI IMG/M metagenome (GOLD analysis project Ga0318558, IMG submission 203669) | Tropical soil microbial communities from Luquillo Experimental Forest, Puerto Rico - GRE.SIPMG.065b5f20 | ecosystem: Environmental > Terrestrial > Soil > Tropical forest > Bulk soil... | reverse complement strand
GTGGTGCACGGTCATGTTGCCCTCGCTGCGGGACTCGGTCCACTTGACCGGTCGGCCCAGCTTGCGCGTGACCAGCATCGCCAGCACTTCCTCGGCGGTGACCTGCAGCTTCGACCCGAAGCCGCCGCCGACGTCGGGCGCGATGACCCGGATGTTCTGCTCCGGGATCCCGGTGACCAGGGCCAGCATGACCCGCAGCACGTGCGGGATCTGGGTGGCCGACCAGATCGTGAACTCGTCCCCCTCGCACCAGGCGACCACCGCGCGCGGCTCCATCGCGCAGGGGATCAGCCGCTGCTGCCGGTAGGTACGCTCCAGCACCACCGGCGCGCCGGAGAACGCGGCCTCGATGTCGCCGTTGGCGAAGGGCCACACGAAGCTCTTGTTGCCGGCCTCGTGCACCTTCGGCGAGTCCTCGTCCAGCGCGGTCCTCATGTCCAGCACCGGCGGCAGCGGCTCGTAGTCGACCTCGATGGCCTCCAGCGCGTCGGCGGCCTCATAGCGGTCCCTGGCCACCACGACCGCCACGGCCTCGCCCACGTAGCGGACCTCGTCGACCGCCATCGGCGGGTGGTTCGGGATCACGATGTCCGGCGTCACCGGCCAGGCGCAGGGCAGGCTGCCCTGCTCGCCCTCGAAGTCGGCACCGGAGAAAGCGGCGATCACGCCCGGCTGGCTGCGCGCCGGGGCGACGTTCACCCTGGTGATCTTGGCATGGGCGTGCGGGCTGCGCAGGAACGCCATGTGCAGCAGGCCAGGAAGCACGATGTTGTCGGTCCAGTTGGTCTGGCCGGTAACCAGCCTGGCATCCTCCTTGCGCAGGCGCGCCCGGCCGAGTTCGGCGGGGTGGGCAACAGGTGGCGCCGTCATGGCTTTACTCCCGCCTCGGCCGCGCGCCGCACAGCGCGGACGATGTTCTCGTAGCCGGTACAGCGGCAGAGGTTGCCCTCCAGCCCGTCGCGGATCTCCTGCTCGCTGGGGTGTGGGTTGTCCCTCAGCAGGTCCGCGGACGCCATGATCATTCCCGGTGTGCAGTAGCCGCACTGCAGCGCGTGCTCCTCGTGAAAGGCCCGCTGCAGCGGATGCAACTCTCCGTTCGCGAGACCCTCGATGGTGGTGATGTCGGCGCCGTCCGCCTGGACGGCGAGCACGGCACAGCTCTTGACCGAGACGCCGTTCATCAGCACGGTGCAGGCACCGCAGTTGGAGGTGTCGCATCCGATCGGCGTTCCGGTCTTGCCCACGACATCTCTGAGGTAATGGACCAGCAGCATTCGCGGTTCTACGTTGTCGACGTAGCTGGTGCCGTCGACCGTGACGGTAATTTGCGTCATGCGGGCTCCTCGCAGTGGAGAGGGCGGTTTACGCCTGAGCCCAAACCTAGGGCTGCCGGGGCCCGCGCACCAGACCCAGGGTGCCCGGGCCAGCCCGGGGCCCGGGATGGGTCGGCATTTGTCCGGCGGTTACCCGACCTCGATGACCTGGTACCCCTCGGCCAGGTGGCCTTCGGGCAGTCCGGCCTGGGCCCCGGCCCGGGCCAGGCGCTCGCGCAGGAAGCCCTCGAGGCCGTCCCGCTGGCCGACCTGGCTCACGTGGGACTTGAGGGCCGCGATCTTCTGCGGGAACGTCTGCGTCACATCCACATAGTGCGTGGGCGTGACGGTGCCGCTGATCCAGACCTCGGGCACGATCCAGGCTTCCAGTCCCTCGTCGGCCAGGAGCTCGGGAAACGCGAACGGGTTACGGGCATCCGGGTACACGGCGTCCAGGGCCGCGGAACCGACCGCGCGGTGATCGGGGTGGCCGATGCCGAGCCGGAAGTAGTTGCGCTCCGGCGACGGGCAGACCACCCGCTGCGGGCGGACCTGCCTGATCACCCGGGCCAGGTCCCGGCGCAGCGCCAGCGTGGCCTCCACCCGGCCGTCCGGGTAACCGAGGAACCGCAGGTCGCTCACGCCCACCTGGCCGGCCGCCGCCGTCTGCTCTTCGCGGCGCAGCGCGGCCATGTCGGTACGCGAGATGCCCGGGTCGCTGCCGCCCGCGTCGCCGTCGGTGACGATGCAGTAGATGACCTCGATCCCGGCGGCGGTCCACCGGGCGACCGTTCCCGCGGACCCGAAATCCACGTCGTCCGGGTGGGCGGCAATGACCAGGATCCGCCTGACCTCAGCGTCGTCGAGCACGTTCATGATCTTACTGGGGGCGGCGGCGCGGGACCGGGACCCGGTCCAGGTCCCGGGCCGCCACGACCTCGCCGCCGAACACCGCCGCCGCCTCGGCGGCCAGCCGCTGCCCGTCGCTCACCGGGTACCGCTGTGAGAAGTGCGTGAGCACGAGCAGCCGTGCTCCGGACTCGGCCGCGATGCGGCCGGCCTGCCCGGCGGTCAGGTGTCCGTACTCGCGGGCCAGCGCGGCCTCCGTCTCGGCGAACGTGGACTCGCAGACCACCATGTCCGCCCGGTCGGCGAGCGCGAACGCGGCGTCGCACAGCCGGGTGTCCATGATGAACGCGAACCGCTGGCCCGGCCTCGGCTCGCTCACCTGCTCCACAGTCACCAGCCGGCCGCCCCGGGCGAGGCTGCCCAGGCGCTGCAGGCGCCCGACATCGGGGCCGGCGATGCCCAGCGCGGCCAGCTTCTCCGGCAGCATCCGCCGTCCGTCGGGCTCGGTCAGGCGGTACCCGACGGTCGGCACGCTGTGCGACAGCTTCCTGGCCTCCAGGGCGAACTCCGCTGTCCCGGTCACCGGCCCGTCGCCGTCGACCGGCCGCTCGCGCAGGCTGACCGTCTCGCGGAACAGGGCCGCGTACCGCAGCCGGGCGAAGATCTCCCGGCTGTCCGCCGGGTAGCAGGCCTCGACGACGTGGCGGACCCGGTCCAGGGACATCCGCTGCAGCACGCCCGGCAGGCCGAGGCAGTGATCACCGTGGAAGTGGGTGATGCAGATACGGGTGACCTGGCTCGCCGTCACCCCGGCGAACAGCATCTGCCGCTGGGTTCCCTCGCCCGGGTCGAACAGCAGGCCTTCGCCGTCCCAGCGCAGCAGGTAGCCGTTGTGGCTGCGGCTGCGCGTGGGCGCCTGGCTCGCCGTGCCGAAGATCACAAGCTCGCGCGGGGACATGAAACCCGAACCTACGCCGGACGCCGCCGCCCGGCCTGATGGGGCCAGGTGACAGGCGCCCGCGGCGAGGTCATGATCACGTGGCACGGACGATTCTCAGTCGCATCGACTGAGAATCGTCCGCCGTAACGGATCTAGCCCGGGTTCAGTCGAGGGCCGACATCACGTGCTTGACGCGGGTGTAGTCCTCGAAGCCGTACATGGACAGGTCCTTGCCGTAGCCGGACTGCTTGAAGCCGCCGTGCGGCATCTCGGCGACCAGCGGGATGTGGGTGTTGATCCACACGCAGCCGAAGTCCAGCCGCCGCGACACCCGCATGGCCCGCCCGTGGTCGGAGGTCCACACCGACGAGGCCAGCCCGTATTCGGTGTCGTTGGCCCAGCGCACGGCCTCGTCCTCGTCGTCGAACCGCTGCACGGTGATCACCGGGCCGAAGACCTCGTTCTGGATGATCTCGTCGCTCTGGTGCGCCCCGTCGACCACCGTGGGCTCGAAGAAGTAGCCGCGGTCGCCGGTCTGCTTACCGCCGGTCAGCACCCGGGCGTTGTCCGGCAGCCGCTGGATGAACCCGGACACCTGCTCCAGCTGGTTCTCGTTGTTCAGCGGCCCGAAGTCCGCGTCCTTGACGTCCGGGCCGCCCACGGTCTGGTTCTTGGCCTGCTCGACCAGCGCGTCCACGAACTCGTCGTGCACCCGGAGCCCGGTCAGCACCCGGGTGGCTGCGGTGCAGTCCTGCCCGGCGTTGAAGTACCCGGCGACCGCGATCGCCTCGGCCGCCTTGGCCGGGTCCGCGTCGTCGAACACCACGACCGGGGCCTTGCCGCCGAGTTCCAGGTGCACCCGCTTCAGGCCCGGCGCGGCCGCGGCGGCCACCTCCCGGCCGGCGCGCACGCTGCCGGTGATCGACACCATCTGCGGCACCGGGTGCGAGACGATGATCCGGCCGGTGTCCCGGTCCCCGCAGACCACGTTGAACACCCCGGGCGGCAGGTGCTCGCTCATCAGCTGCGCCATCAGCACCGTGGAGGCCGGGGTGGTGTCCGACGGCTTGAGCACCATCGTGTTGCCGGCCGCGAGCGCGGGCGCCCACTTCCAGACGGCCATCATCATCGGGTAGTTCCACGGCGTCACCGCGGCGCAGACCCCGACCGGCTCGCGCCGGATGAACGAGGTGAACCCGGACATGTACTCCCCGGCCGACAGGCCGTGCAGCATCCGCGCGGCGCCGGCGAAGAACCGGATCTGGTCCACCATCGGCGGGATTTCCTCGGACAGGGTGAGCGCGATCGGCTTGCCAGTGTTTTGCGACTCGACGGCGACCAGCTGATCGGCCTTCTCCTCGATCGTGTCCGCGATCTTCAGCAGCGCCAGGCTGCGCTCGGCCGGCGTGGTGTCCCGCCACTTCTCGAACGCGTCACTGGCCGCGGCGAACGCGGCGGTGACCTCAGCCTCGCGGGACACCGGAGCGGTGGCGAAGACCTCCCCGGTGCTCGGGTCGATCAGGTCGGAGCGCGCGTCGTGGGCGAAGTCCGTGTCGCGCCCGCCGACGAAGTTCTGCAGGTCGTTCTTCACGAGGCCCTCCGTTATGGGATTTGTTGGGGGTTACTTACCCGTGGGCGCCCGTTCCTCGCAGGCCCACGGCGAGCCGTAGTCGGTGAGCAGGTCGAGGAACGGCCCGGCGGGCAGCGCCTCGGGCCCGAGCACGCCGGTGCCGGACCAGGCGCCCGAGTCGAGCAGCTCCAGCGCTACCACCGGGTTGACTGCGGTCTGCCAGACCACGGCCTGGGACCCGTACTCGGCCATGGACCACGCGTTGTCCACGACGTGGTGCAGGTAGACCTCGCGCGGCGCGCCGTCCGTCCCGGTGCCGGTTACCCAGGTACCCGCGCAGGTCAGGCCGGTCATCTTGTTGCCGAGCGTGGCCGGGTCCGGCAGGCAGGCGGCGACCACGTCGCGCGGCGACACGGTCGCCTCGCCGACCGTGACCGGGTTAGTGGAGTCCAGCCCGAGCTTGTGCAGGGTCTGCAGCACGCTGATGAACTCCTCGCCCAGCCCGTACTTGAACGTCACCCGCCGCGCCTGGACCCAGCGGGGGATGAGCAGTACCTCCTCGTGCTCCACGTTGACGCACTCGACCGGGCCGATCCCGGCGGGGAAGACGAACGTCTCGGGCTCGCTGAACGGCGCGGTGGTGAACCACCCCCGCCCGGCCTCCCAGATCACCGGCGGGTTGAGGCATTCCTCGATCGTGGTCCAGATCGAGAAGGTGGGCGCGAAGTCATAGCCGGCCACGGTCAGGTTGGCCCCGTCCCGGACGCCGGCCTCGTCGATCTCGCTGAACATCGTGTCGGCCGCGTGCCGGGCGAATATGTCGGACAGGCCCGGCTCCACGCCGATGCCCACCAGGGCCAGCAGCCCGCGCTCTTCCCACTGCCCGGCCAGGGCGAACTGGTCGTCGCCGAGCTTGACCCCGGTCTTGGCGTAGGGCTCATCCGGGTGGGGATAGGACAGCGACATGGCCATGTCCAGGTAGAGGACGCCGGCCTGGAGGGCGGCCCGGAACTGCGGCATCACGAAACGGGGGTCGGTGGCGTTCATGAGCGCGTCGCAGCCGTGCTCGGTCAGCAGCGCCGCCGTGGCCTGCTCGTCCCGCGCGTCAAGCTGGACGGCGGTGTACCGGTCGGGCGCCGCCTCGGCGGCCCGCTGGGCCCGGCTCAGGTCGTAGTCGGCGATGACCAGATCGGCGAGCCGGCGACGGGCGGCAATCCGGGCAAACGCCGTCCCCACGCCGCCGGCGCCCACGAGAAGTACCCGGCGGATGCTCATGCAGCCGATCCTAGACCAGGCACTTTTCTTACACGGATGGGACCAGTCGTGACACTGAGCTGTTACAACTGAAATCGTTGCCGCCCGGGGTGATTCGTGCTAGAACCGTCGCACTATGGTGCTTACGCGCAATCCAGGTGCTTAAAATCGTCGAACCGGCGCCTGGCGGCTGAGCGCCGGCCCGCATCCGATCCGGTCCCGCCGGGTCGCGGCCAGGAGGGGTGAGCCATGGCCACCGTCCAGACCCAGCAGGGCGAGCAGGTCCTCGACAAGGGCCTCAAGTCCGGCGCGCTCGGCCTGATCTCCACCACGATCATCGCGACGGCCTCGGTGGCCCCGGCCTACAGCATCGCGGCCACCCTGGTGTTCGTGGTGGCCGTGGTCGGCCTGCAGGCGCCGATCATCACCGTCCTCGCGTTCGTCCCGATGCTGCTGACCTCGATCGGGTACAGCGAGATGAACAAGGCCGATCCGGACTGCGGGACCACGTTCACGTGGGCCACCAGGGCGTTCGGGCCGAAGACCGGCTGGGCGGGCGGCTGGGCCATCGTGGCCGCGGACGTGCTGGTCATGGCCAGCCTGGCCCAGGTGGCGGGCCAGTACGTGTTCTTCCTGTTCAACGCCCCGGGCATCGGTGCCAACGCGACCAGCGGCTGGGTGCTGCTGGCCGGCGTCATCTGGATCGTCCTGATGACGACCATCTGCTACATCGGCATCGAGGTGTCGGCGAACTTCCAGAAGATCCTGCTGGCCATCGAGCTCGTCATGCTGGCCGTCCTGTCGATCACCGCCCTGATCAAGGTCGGCAACGGCTCCGCCCCGCCCGGTCACATCACGCCGGCCGCCTCCTGGTTCAACCCGTTCCACATCTCCAGCTTCAGCGCGTTCGCCAGCGGCATCATCCTCATGGTGTTCATCTACTGGGGCTGGGACACCGCCGTGGCGGTGAACGAAGAGACCAAGGACAGCAAGCGGACGCCGGGGCTGGCCGCGATCCTGTCCACGGTCATCCTGCTGATCACCTACACGCTGGTGGTCACCTCGATGCAGGCCTTCGCCGGCATAGGGACGAAAGGCAACGGGCTCGGCAACCTCGCCAACGCGGGCGACGTCCTGTCGGTCCAGGGCAAGCTGGTGTTCGGCGGGGGCGCGGGCACGTGGTTCTACCACCTGCTGCTGCTGATGGTGCTGTCCTCCGCGGCCGCGTCCACGCAGACCACGATCCTGCCCACGGCGCGAACCACGCTGTCCATGGGCGCGTACAAGGCGATACCGAAGGCGTTCGCCAAGGTCAGCTCCCGGTTCCTGACCCCATCGGTGTCCACGATCACCATGGGCGTGGTCTCGATCGGGTTCTACATCGCCGTGAACTACGCGTCGAACGGCATCGGCGTGATCGGCGACGCGGTGATCGCCATCGGCCTGTACATCGCGTTCTACTACGGGCTCACCGGGTTCGCGTGCGCGTGGTACTACCGCAAGAACCTGACCAGCAGCGCGCGCAACCTGTGGATGCAGGGCATCCTGCCGGTGACCGGCGCGGCCATACTGTGGTTCCTGGGCGGCTGGAGCATATGGCTGGACTATGACGTGGCCACCGCGAACGACTACACCATGTGGACCGTGCCCTGGCTGCACTGGCAGATCGGCGGCGCGTTCGTGATCTTCCTCGTGTCCGCGCTGATCGGGGTGGCCGCGTTTATTTACTGCCGGGTGACCATGCCCCCGTTCTTCAAGAAGCAGACCCTGACCAGGTCTACCGAGACGCTGGTCCCCGACCGGTAGCCGCAGATCGCGGGCCCGGGGAGGCGTGTCGCCCGGGTTCGCCCCGGACGTCGGCCCCAGCGCCTACGCTGGGGCCGTGACCGCCACTGCCGCCGATTCCCTCCTGGACGGGCTGAACCCGCAGCAGCGCGCTGCCGTCGTGCACGAGGGCAGCCCGCTGCTCATCGTGGCCGGCGCGGGCTCGGGCAAGACCCGGGTGCTGACCCACCGGATCGCCTACCTGCTGGCCGAGCGCGGCGTCGCCCCCGGCGAGATCCTCGCGATCACGTTCACCAACAAGGCGGCGGGCGAGATGGCCGCGCGGGCGGCGGCGCTGACCGGCTCGCGGGCGCGGGCCATGTGGCTGATGACGTTCCACGCGGCCTGCGTGCGGATCCTGCGCCGCGAGGCCAAGCGGTTCGGCTACCCCTCCTCGTTCTCGATCTACGATCAGGCCGACTCGCAGCGGCTGATGACGCTGGTCTGCCGCGAGCTGGATCTCGACGTCAAGTACCACCCGCCGAAGGCCATGGCCGCCCAGGTCTCCAACCTCAAGAACGAGCTCATCGACTACGAGACGATCGCCGCCCGTGCCAGCGGGTACCGGGAGAAGACGCTGGCCGAGGCCTACGCCGAGTACCAGCGCAGGCTGGTCGCGGCCGGGGCCATGGACTTCGATGACCTGATCATGGTGACGGTCAACCTGCTGCAGGCGTTTCCCGACGTGGCCGCCGAATACCGGGCCAGGTTCCGGCACCTGCTGGTCGACGAGTACCAGGACACCAACCACGCGCAATACGTCCTGGTCACCGAGCTGGCCGGGGCGCAGCTCCCCGGCGCGGACCGGGGCGGCGAGCCCGCCGTACCCAGCCCGCCCGCCGAGCTGTGCGTGGTGGGCGACGCCGACCAGGCCATCTACGCCTTCCGTGGCGCCACGATCAGGAACATCGAGGAGTTCGAGCGCGACTTCCCCGGCGCCCAGGTCATCCTGCTCGAGCAGAACTACCGCTCCACCCAGAACATCCTGGCCGCGGCCAACGCCCTGGTCTCCCGCAACCGCGGCCGGGTGCCGAAGGGGCTCTGGTCCGAGGCGGGCGACGGGCCGCCGATCACCGGCTACGTGGCGGACAGCGAGCACGACGAGGCGGCGTTCGTGGCCGAGGAGGTGGACCGGCTGGCCGATGAGGGGCTGGCCACCCCGGGGCAGGTGGCCGTCTTCTACCGGACCAACGCCCAGTCCCGGGTGTTTGAGGAGGTCTTCATCCGGACCAGCCTGCCGTACCGGGTCGTCGGCGGGGTCAGGTTCTACGAGCGGCGTGAGGTCCGCGACCTGCTTGCCTACCTGCGGCTGATCGCCAATCCCGACGACGAGGTGTCGCTGCGGCGGGTGCTGAACGTGCCGCGACGGGGCATCGGCGAGCGGGCCGAGGAGTGCGTGGTGGCGTTCGCCACCCGGCAGAGGACCAGCTTCGCCCGAGCCCTGGCCCGCCCGGGCGACATCCCCGACCTGGCCGCCCGGTCGGCCCGGTCGATCGAGGCGTTCGGCGAGCTGATCGGCGGGCTGCGGGAGATCGCGGAGGCCGGCAGCCCGGTCGGTGACCTGGCCGAGGCCGTGCTCGACCGGTCGGGATATCTGGCCGAGCTGGAGGTCTCCTCGGACCTGCAGGACGAGAGCCGGATCGAGAACCTCAAGGAGCTGGTGTCGGTCGCGCGGGAGTACGACAGCCGCAACCCCGACGGGTCACTGCCCGATTTCCTCGAGCAGGTCTCGCTGGTCGCCGACGCCGACCAGATTCCCGAGGGGGCGGACCACGGCGGCCTGGTGACGCTGATGACCTTGCACACCGCGAAGGGGCTGGAGTTCCCCGTCGTGTTCCTGACCGGGCTGGAGGAGAACGTCTTCCCGCACGAGCGGTCGAGCAACGACGAGCGGGAACTGGCCGAGGAGCGGCGGCTGGCCTACGTCGGGATTACCCGCGCCGAGCAGCGGCTGTACCTGACCCGGGCCATGGCGCGCACCTGGTGGGGGCGGCCGGGCTACCACAAGCAGTCCCGGTTCCTGTCCGAGATCCCCGAGGCGCTGATCGAATGGCGCCGGGACGAGGCGGCCGCCGCGCCGCCGGCTTCGGAGCGGCTGGCCCGCCGGCCCGGCGTGCAGACGCCCGGCAACCGGCCGGTCCCGTCGCTGGCCCCCGGCGACCGGGTGAATCACGACGCCTACGGGCTCGGCACGGTGCTGTCGGTCGAGGGCCGCAGCGACGACCCCGAGGCCAAGATCGATTTCGGCGGGGACTACGGGATCAAGCACCTGGTGCTGCGCTACGCGCCCATCGAGAAGCTGTAGCCGCCGCGGGGGAAGCCGTCACCGCCGCGGCGGATGCCATACCTGGCCAGCCAGCGCGGGCTACCGCACCAGCGCGCCGATGATGTCCGCCAGCGCGCCCGGGGCGCGTAGCGGCAGCAGGTGGTCGGCGCCGGGCACGACGATGAGGCGGCACCCGGGGATGCTCCCGGCGATCCGCTCACCGCACTCGCGGACCATCGCGTAATCCAGGTCGCCGATCGCGAGCACCGAGGGCACCTTGATCTCGCCGAGCCTCGGGTAGGCGGGCGGGTCGGGGAGCATCAGGTCGCCGATGGCGAAGAACGCCGCGACCGCACTGCGGATCTGGGCCTGCGCGGCCGCATCGGCGCCCGCCGCGGCCCAGGTCCGCAGGCCCAGCGCCGCCAGGCCCTCCCGGTCGCCGGCCTGCAGCAGCGCGCCGAACTCGGCCACGTACGGATCACCGGCCGGCCAGGGATAGTCTTCGACCCCCGGGGCGACCAGGATCAGCGCGCTCACCCGGTCCGGCTGGTCCAGGGCGAGGCAGATCGCGGGCCCGCCGCTGCCGCTGTGGGCCACCAGGGCGGCCCGGTCCACGCTGAGGTGATCCAGGACCGCGGCCAGGTCGCCGAACTGGGTGAAGGGTGCGGCGGGCGCGGGGGACCGGCCGTAGCCGCGCGCGTCGTACCTGATCACGCGGTACCGGGCGGCCAGCGGGCCGATGACCGGGTCCCAGATCGCCGCGTCTCCCCAGCCGGGATGCATCAGCACCAGCGGCGGGCCGTCCCCGCCGGTGTCCTCCGCCCAGATCCCGCCTCCCTCGACCGGGACCGAAAGCTCCATGTCCCGCACCGTACCGGGCCGCGGGCACGGGGGCGGCGCGGCCGGGCGGCTACCCTGCCCAGTAGGCGGTCAGCCCCGCGGCCCGGCCGGGCCGCGTTCCGGTGGAGGGATTCATGAGCAGCATCCGCGTGGTCATCGCTAAGCCGGGTCTCGACGGCCATGACCGTGGCGCCAAGGTGGTGGCCCGGGCGCTGCGCGACGCGGGGGTAGAGGTCATCTACACCGGGCTGCACCAGACCCCGGAGCAGATCGTGGCCGCCGCGCTGCAGGAAGACGCCGACGCGATCGGGCTTTCCGTCCTGTCCGGCGCGCACATGACCCAGTTCCGCCGGGTCCTCGAATTGCTGGCCGAACGCGACGCCACCGACATCATCGTGTTCGGCGGCGGCATCATCCCGGACGCGGACATCGCCGAACTGGAGCAGATGGGCGTGGCGAAGATCTTCACGCCGGGCGCGGCGACCACCGAGATCGTGGACTGGGTCCGGGCGAATCTCGGCCAGAAGGAGCGCGAGGAGACGGTCGGCTAGCGACCCAGGTGGGTCCCGCTCGGCCGGCCGCACTAGGCTGCGTGCGCAGGCTTGTCGCACACGCCGACCACACCGTTGCCGCACATCGAGGACGGATCGAGTGGACCTGTTCGAATACCAGGGGAAAGAGCTGTTCGCCGCCTACGGCGTTCCGATCCAGCAGGGCAGGGTGGCCACCACCCCCGAGGAGGCGCGCGCGATCGCGGCCGAGCTGATCGAGGCGGGCAAGCCCGGGGTGGTCATCAAGGCTCAGGTGAAGGTCGGCGGTCGCGGCAAGGCCGGCGGGGTGAAGTTCGCCAGCAACCCCGACGAGGCGCAGGCGAGGGCCGAGGCCATCCTGGGCATGGACATCAAGGGCCACACCGTGCACTCGGTGCTCGTGGTCGAGGACATCACGATCGCGCAGGAGTATTACCTGTCGTTCCTGCTGGACCGGGCCGAGCGCGGGTTCCTTTCGATCTGCTCGGTCGAGGGCGGCATCGATGTCGAAGAAGTTGCCAGCACCAAGCCGGAGGCGCTGGCCAGGATCCCGATCAGCCCGCTGAGCGGGGTCGACGCGGCCAAGGCGGCCGAGATCGTGGCGGCGGGCAGGCTGCCCGAGGAGGCGCGGCCGGGCGCGGCCGCGCTGGCCGAGCGGCTCTGGGCGGTATTCACCGGGGAGGACGCCACCCTGGTGGAGGTCAATCCGCTGGTGCTGACGGGGGACGGGCGCGTGCTCGCGGTGGACGCCAAGGTCACGCTCGACGACAACGCGGCGTTCCGGCATAACTTCGGCCAGTTCGCCGACCCCGGGGCGGCCGACCCGCTCGAGGCACGGGCCAAGGCCAAGCACCTCAACTACGTCAAGCTCGACGGCCAGGTGGGCATCATCGGC
>Ga0318558_10000269_pt1 | contig 12467 bp, 10 predicted proteins | sample GRESIP065b5f20_FD_203669 | JGI IMG/M metagenome (GOLD analysis project Ga0318558, IMG submission 203669) | Tropical soil microbial communities from Luquillo Experimental Forest, Puerto Rico - GRE.SIPMG.065b5f20 | ecosystem: Environmental > Terrestrial > Soil > Tropical forest > Bulk soil... | reverse complement strand
GCGACGTGCCCATAGCTTGTTGAAAGCGCGCAGCGATGACGCGATGCGCGTGCCGCCAGACCAATCCGGCACCGCCGCCGACACTGCGGCGAGCGCATCGTCGGGATCGCGCTCGCGCAATGCCCGCGTCACATTGGTCAACCGCGTGCCGAACAGAAACGTGCTCACGCGCTTTCGCGCATCGGTCAGCGAATGCAGAAAATGGAGGAAGATACGGCTGTACTGGCTCATCGAGCCCGATATATCGAGCAGCGCTACGAGCGGCGGCGGACGCGTGTTCGGCCCGATGAAGCGCAGATCGATGAAATCCCCGCCGCCCTTCATGCTCGCCCGCAAGGTGCGGCGGATATCGATCAAATGACCGTGCGTATGCGGGGTGAGCCGCCGCGTGCGCACTTCCGCAAACGGCAGCGCGAGCCGTTTGATCGCATCCTTGGCCGCGGCGATTTCCGCCGCCGTCATCTGTGGGAAGTCCTTGCATTGCAGCACTTCACGGTCGGACACCGTCATGCGAGCGTCGAGTTCGACGTTGCGCTCTTTCTTCAGTTTGTCTTCGAGGCCGGCAAATAGCGCCTCGTGCACGCGCGTCGCGCCCGCCTTCGGCGCCTGCGGGGCTGATGGCGCTTGCGGCAGCATCATCGCCAAAAGCTGATCGACATAGCCGCGACGGCGGAAAAAGATGCGGAAGGCCTGATCGAACAGAATCGAATGTTCGTGGCGCTTCACAAAGACGGCATGCAGCGTCCAGTAAAAATCGTCGCGCGTTCCGACGCCGGCCACTTTGAGCGCTTCGAGCGCATCGAGCACCGCGCCGGGGCCGACCGGCAGGCCGGCGGCGCGCAGTGCGCGAGCGAAATAGACAATATTCTCGGCAAGCCGGCCGCTGTCATTGTCACCTCCGCGCTTGAGAGGGAGGTTAGACCGCGCAGGGTTCAGCTCATTAGCCATGTCGCCAGGGAACTAGATTTTTGCTTGCAGGGGAATGAGCGGAATCACTCCGCCGCTCTCAATTCCGACTTCATCTGATCGAGCAGGTCTTTGACCTTCGAGCCTTCGAGCCGGGCAATATCGTCCTGATATTTGAGTAGCACCCCGAGCGTGTCGGACACGGTCGCGGGATCGAGCGCGGTGACGTCGAGCTCAGACAGCGCGCCGGCCCAGTCCAGTGTTTCGGCGACACCGGGCGCCTTGAACAAATCCTGCTTGCGCAAGCCTTGCACGAAACCGACCACCTGCTCGGACAGCTTTTTGCCGACGCCGGGCACCTTGGCGCGCACGATCGCCAATTCGCGCTCCGCGCTCGGATAGCCGACCCAGTGATAGAGACAGCGGCGCTTGAGCGCGTCATGGACTTCGCGCGTGCGGTTCGAGGTAATGACGACGATCGGCGGATGCTGAGCTTTGACCGTGCCCAATTCCGGGATCGTCACCTGAAAGTCGGCAAGGACTTCGAGCAGGAAAGCCTCGAACGCCTCGTCGGTGCGATCGATCTCGTCGATGAGCAGCACCGGCGCGCCGGCGGCGTCCGGTTCAAGCGCTTGCAGAAGCGGCCGTTTGATCAAAAAGCGCTCGGAGAACACGTCGTGTTCGAGCCGTTCGCGGTCGTGTTCGCCCTCCGCTTCCGCCGCCCGGATCGCGATCATCTGCGCGGCATAGTTCCACTCATAGACGGCGGCGGCGATGTCGAGGCCTTCGTAGCATTGCAGACGAATGAGTCGCCGGCCGAGGGTCGAAGATAAGACCTTGGCAATCTCGGTCTTGCCGACGCCGGCTTCGCCTTCGAGAAATATCGGCCGGCCCATCTTGAGTGCGAGATAAAGCACGGTGCCGAGCGAGCGGTCGGCGAGGTAATCGGCCTGCGCCAACAGATCGACGGTGGCGTCAATCGAAGCGGGCAGCGGGCGAGGCGAAGCTTTGTTCATTCGAGCAATGTAATCATCGCTGGCGCCATTGTCCTGCCCAGCCGGCAATTTCTTCGCGTATAGCAAACAAGCGAAAGATGCAGAAAAACAAGCTCGATCAATGTCGTGGTAGTCGCGTAGCCCTAGTTATTCGAATTCATAGTCACGAACGGTGGTTATGGATTCCGGGTTCCTCGCTTTGCTCGGCCCCGGAATGCCAGATCACCCGACCGGCTTGCCGATCGCGTCGGCGACCGCGCGACGAGCGAGCACACCGACGAGGTGCGCGCGATATTCGGCGCTGCCATGAATGTCGCCGTTCATCCCGTCCGCGGGGATGCTCATCCCCTCGAGCGATTTCGGCGAGAAGCGCTTCTTGAGCGCTTCCTCGAACGAACCCACCCGGAACACGCCATTCGATCCGGCGCCGGTCACCGCGACGCGGTTTTCGCTGCCGCGCTTGGCTACGAACACGCCGACCAGCGCAAAGCGCGAGGCCTGGTTGCGAAACTTCTGATAGGCCGCCTTTTTCGGAATAGGGAAACTCACCTTGGTGATGATCTCGGTGGGTTCCAGCGCGGTCGAGAACATGCCGGTGAAGAAATCGTCGGCTTTGATGCGCCGTTTGTTGGTGATGATCGTCGCGCCCAGCCCGAGGCAAGCGGCCGGATAGTCCGCGTTCGGATCGTTGTTCGCGATCGAGCCGCCGATCGTGCCCATATGGCGCACGGCTGGATCGCCGATCATGCCGGCGAGCTTGGCGAGAACCGGAATGGCCTGCGCCACGACCGGCGAGGTATTGACCTCATTGTGCCGGGTCATCGCGCCGATCGTGAGCGAACGGCCGCTCAACTCGATACCGGACATGCCCTCGATCAGCGACATGTCGATGATCTGTGGCGGCCCAGCGAGGCGCAATTTCATGGTCGGCAACAGCGTTTGCCCGCCAGCGAGAAGCTTCGCGTCCGGATTCTTCGTCAGTAGTCCCGCCGCTTGGCGCACCGTCTGCGGACGATGAAAAGTGAAAGCGTACATCGTAAGTCCTCCGTGTAATCTGTGTCACGCCGCTTTCGGCATGTGGTTTGCTTTTTGCAGCGCCGCCCAGACCGTTTGTGGCGTGGCCGGCATTGTGAGTTGTTCCGTGCCGATCGCGTCGGTAATTGCGTTGATCACGGCGGCGGGCGCCGCGATTGCACCAGCTTCGCCGCAACCTTTTATGCCGAGCGGATTAGACGGGCATTTCGTCAGGGTCGTCTCCACTTTGAGCGCCGGAAGGTGCTCGGCCCGCGGCATGCAATAGTCCATGAACGAGCCGGTCACGAGTTGGCCATCCTTGTCGTAGACCGCGCCCTCGCACAACGCTTGACCGACTCCCTGCGCGATACCGCCGTGCACCTGACCCTCGACGATCATCGGATTGACGATGACGCCGAAATCGTCGACCGCCGTCCAGGCCACGATTTCGGTATTGCCGGTCTCGGTGTCGACCTCCACTTCGCAGATGTGGCAACCGGCCGGGAAGGTAAAATTGGTCGGATCGTAAAATGATCCCTCCTTGAGACCCGGCTCCAACTCTTGTCCGGAAAACTTGTGGGCGACATAGGCGTTGAGCGCGACGTCGCCCCAGGCTGCCGACTTGTCGGTGCCGGCAACGCTGAATTTGCCGTCCTTGAATTCGATATCGCCCTCGGCCGCTTCGAGCATATGCGCTGCGACTTTCTTGGCCTTGGCCTCAATCTTGTCGAGCGCTTTGACGACGGCGGACATGCCGACCGCGCCGGAGCGCGAGCCGTAGGTGCCCATACCGAATTGCACCTTGTCGGTATCGCCATGCACCACCGAAATATTGTCGATGGGAATGCCGAGCCGCTCCGAAACAAGCTGCGCGAAGGTAGTCTCATGGCCTTGGCCGTGGGCGTGACTGCCGGTGAGGATCTCAACCGAGCCGGTCGGATTGACCCGCACCTCGGCGGATTCCCACAAACCCACGCCGGCGCCGAGCGAGCCGACGGCTTGCGAGGGCGCAATCCCGCAGGCCTCGATATAGGTCGACAGACCGATGCCACGGAGCTTGCCGTTGCGCGCGGAGTCACGCTTGCGCTTGGCGAAGCCTTTATAGTCGGCAAGCTCAAGAGCCTTTTTCAAGGACGCATTATAGTCGCCGGCGTCATAGGCCATGATGACCGGCGTCTGATGCGGGAATTTCTTGATGAAATTCTTGCGCCGCAGTTCGGCTGGATCCTGACCTATTTCCCGCGCGCCGACTTCGACGAGCCGCTCCACCACGAATGTCGCTTCCGGGCGGCCAGCGCCACGATAGGCATCGACCGGCACCGTATTGGTGTAGACCGCGTCGACCTCGCAATAGATTTGCGGGATCTCGTATTGGCCCGACAGCAGCGTGGCGTAGAGATAAGTCGGTATCGACGAAGAAAACGTCGACATATAACCGCCGAGATTGGCAATAGTCTTGGCGCGCAAGCCGAGAATCTTGCCCTCGCCGTCGAACGCCATCTCGGCATGGGTGACGTGATCGCGGCCATGCGCATCGGCGACGAACGCTTCCGAGCGCTCGGCTAGCCATTTCACCGGCCGGCCGACGCGCTTGGACGCCCACAGCGCCACGACTTCTTCTGGATAGATGAAAATCTTCGAGCCGAAGCCGCCGCCGACATCCGGCGCGATGACGCGCAGCTTATGCTCCGGTGCCATGCCGACGAAGGCGGCGATCACGAGCCGCGCGACATGCGGATTTTGCGTCGTATTCCACAATGTGAAAGCGCCGGTGCCGGCGTCGTAGTCGCCGATCGCCGCGCGCGGCTCGATCGCGTTCGGAACGAGGCGATTGTTGACGATATCGAGCTTGGTCACATGCTTGGCCGCGTGGAACGCGGCGTCGACCGCCTTCGCATCGCCAAGATGCCACTGATAGATCGTGTTGTTCGGCGCAATCTCGTGGATGCGCGGCGCATTCGGCTTCTGCGCAGCAGCTGGATCGGCCACTGCCGGCAACACTGCATAATCGACCACAACTTTTTCAGCGGCGTCGCGCGCTTGCGCGAGCGTCTCGGCAATGACGACCGCGATCGGATCGCCGACGTGGCAAGCTTTACCGTTGGCCAGCGCGGGATGTGGCGCCATCTTCATCGGCGAGCCGTCTTTTGAATGAATCATCCATCCGCAGATCAGATTGCCGATCTTGTCGGCGGCGAGCTCGGCGCCGGTGAGAACCGCAAGCACGCCCGGCATTTTGGCGGCCGGTTTTACGTCGATCGACTTGATCGTCGCGTGGGCATGCGGTGACCGCAGAAAATATGCGTAAACTTGCCCCGGCCGATTGATATCGTCGGTGTAGTGGCCCGTTCCAGTGATGAAGCGGCGGTCTTCCGTGCGGCGCACTGGAGCGCCGATACCGGTCGCGCTCATGGTCCTCGCCCTCCCGGCAGTTCGTTGTCCCCGATGCGGCCCCTTCTCTATTCGGCGGCTTTCGCGGCGGCGCCGCCGCGCATGGCGCGGGCGCCTGCGGCAATCGCCTTGACGATGTTGTGGTAGCCGGTGCAGCGGCAAATATTGCCTTCGAGCTCTTCACGGATGGTTCGATCGTCGAGCTCGTTGCCTTTGCGGCGGACAATATCGACGGCCGTCATGATCATGCCGGGCGTACAGAAGCCGCACTGCAATCCGTGATTTTCGCGGAACGCCTCCTGCATCGGATGCAGCGGGCCGTCCGGGGCCGCCAAACCTTCGATGGTCAAGACGTTGGCGCCTTCAAGCTGCAACGCCAGCACGGTGCAGGATTTGATCGCCTTGCCGTTGACGTGCACCACACAGGCACCGCATTGCGACGTGTCGCAGCCGACATGCGTACCAGTGAGCCGCAAATGCTCGCGCAAGAGCTGCACCAAGAGCGTGCGCGGATCGACATTGGCGGTTGTGGGCTTGCCGTTCACCGTCATGGAGACGGCTGCCGTCTCGCCTGCCATCGGGTCCCTCCTCGAAATTCCGGTCAAAACATGCCGATTTCCCAGCCGGACCTGATCGCCGGAGGGGTTCGGGCGTGAAATTAAGCCGATTTTGGTCGATTTTAACGCCGCGAACGCCAATTACTCTGAACCGCGACCCGCCCGCCGGTCAAGCGGGTTGCGGCGTCGCTAAGCGGCAGCCGGGCGATTGACCCGGGCCCGCTATGGCTGCTCAGGAAGGTGGACTCACCGCCTTGGCGAAATTCGCAAAGAAATCGTCGGCCACTTTTTTTGCGGCGCCATTGACGAGCCGCTGGCCGAGTTGGGCGAGCTTGCCGCCGATCTGGGCGTCGACGTTGTAGGACAACAACGTGCCACCGTTCTTCGGCGTGAGGCGCACAGTGGCGCCGCCCTTGGCGAAGCCGGCGACCCCGCCGTCGCCTTGGCCAGAAATCTTGTAGCCGTTCGGCGGATCGAGGTCCGATAGCGCCACCTTGCCTTTGAACTTGGCCTTGACCGGCCCGATCTTGACCGTAGCGATAGCGGCAAATTCGGTATCCGACGTTTTATCCAGTTGCTCGCAACCCGGTATGCACGCCTTGAGCGTCGCCGGATCGTTGAGTTTTTCCCAAACCGTTTGCGGCGGCACCAGCAGCTCATATTGGCCGTTCATTGTCATCGCCATTTTCCGGGCTCCTTGCGCAGGTTACTGACCTTTCGCCTTTCTCTCGTACTATCGCTTATCGCCTCGCGCAGCAGCTGAAAAGAGTGCTAGGACGGCGCCAGCACGAGCATGTTGGGAGGATAGAATGCCGGAGGTCAAAACCGACGACGGCTGCATCATTCACGTCGAAGTCGAAGGGCCGCAGGCCGGTCCGGTGCTGATGCTGTCGAATTCCCTCGGCACGAATTTGCATATGTGGGATGACCAGGCGTCCGCATGGAGCCGCCATTTCCGGCTGGTGCGCTACGATCGCCGCGGCCATGGCAAGTCGAGCGCGCCGAAAGGTCCCTATCCGATGGAACGGCTGGGCCGCGACGTGCTTGCCGTGCTGGGCTCGCTAGGCATCGCCAAGATCAATTGGTGCGGGCTGTCGATGGGCGGCATGGTCGGACAATGGCTCGGAGCCAATGCGCCGAACCGTATCGACAAACTCGTCCTGTCCAACACCTCTTCGTATTTTGCCGACAAAACGATGTGGGACAGCCGGCTCAAGACGGTGCGCGAGAAAGGGCTTGCCGCAATCGTCGATGCGAACATGGAGCGCTGGTTCACTAAGGACTTCCGCGAGCGCAACCCGCAAGCGATCGCGCGGATGCGCGAGATGTTCTTAGCTACCAAGCCTGATGGCTATATCGGCTGCGGCGCAGGAATCCGCGATATGGATCATCGTGCGCTGTTAGGAAAGATCGCGGCGCCGACGCTGGTGATCGCCGGCAAGCACGATCCGGCAACCACGCTCGAAGCCAACGAATATATCCGCCAGCACATTCCCGGCGCCAAGCTCACGGTGCTCGAAACAGCGCACATCGCCAATGTCGAGCAGCCGCAGCTCTATGCTGACACGGTGCTGAAGTTTTTGCTGAATTAGTTGCGTAGTCAGCCCCGCTGATCGCGGAATTCGTGCGGGGTCGTGCCGGTCTGCTTACGAAAGAACCGCGCAAAATGCGACGGGTCGGCAAAAGCAAGCTCCTTGGCGATGTCGTGGATCGGCTGCGTGGTGAAGACAAGCTGACGCTTGGCTTCGCTCAGCACGCGCTGGCGGATCAGATGTCCCGCGGTCACGCCGGTCGCACGCTTGACGTGATCGTTGAGGCGATCGACCGTCATGCCGAGCTTGTCCGCATAGAAACCTAAAACTCTTTCGCTGCGGAAGAACTCATCGAGCAGCGCGCGCAATTGCGCCACCGTAGAATCGGCAGGGCGCAGCGTAATGGTTCCAGTGCGGGCGCGGCTTGCCGCAAGGCGGGCGACCGCAACCGCGATCAATACGAGAAGACCGCGCATCGCCAGGCGATAGCCTTCGCGCGCAAGGCTCAGTTCATCGAACAATTCAGCGCCGAGCGCAAACAGTCGGGCGCGCTCGATTGCGTCGGCGAGCGGGATGACTGGCTCCGCGGCGAGCGCACGCAGTCTCGCCACCGCCTCGCCGGAGCGATCGGCAATCGCGCCAGCCGCGTCTTCGGTGAAACTGATCACCCAACCGTCGGTGGCATTCGGCTCGAAGCGAAAACCATGCGCGATTGCCGCCGGCACGAGAATGGCCGCTGGAGCTTCGAAAGCGAGCTTTGACACATCGAAGGTCATCTCGCCGCCGCCCCGCTCGATCAAGAGGATTTGAAACAGATTGCGATGCCGATGCGCGCGAATGGTCCATTCGTTGATGGCCGAGCGCGACGCGATCCGCTCGATATGGATGAAGTCGAATGCCTGATCGTCCGGCGGGTCGCCGTAAAGATGGAACAGCGGCAAGGCGGTGGAGCGGTCCTGGCTCGTCATGTCTTAGACCTGCTTATACCCGCGCTCATGATAGACCAGAGCCGGCCCGCTTTGGCCCATTCGCACCGCTTCGACGGCGCCGAACACCACATTGTGCGATGCCATCGCCTTGGTCTCGATGGTGCGGCAATCGAACGACACAACGGCGGAGGCAAGGACGGGAGCGCCGGTCTTGAGCGTGATCCACTCGCCGGCCGAAAACCGCTCGTGGAGATGGATGCCGCTCCGTCCGGCAAACAGATCGGCGAGCTTCTCTTCGCCAGCCCCTAACGTGTTGACGCAGAACACGCCGTTCTGGCCGAGCAATGGCGCGCTTGAGCTGCGGCGATTGAGACAGACAAGCAGCGTCGCGGGTTGATCGGAGACCGGGCAGACCGCGGTCGCGGTGAAGCCGGTCTTCCCCGCAATGCCGGCAGTGGTGACGACATGGACCGCGGCGCCAAGCCGGCTCATCGCTTCGCGAAATATAGGCGGCTCGACGCTCGCGATCGGACCCGGGCCCACCGCCGTAAAGGCGCCGTCCATTGCATCGTCGGGCCGCTGGTCGATCCAGTTCATTTAACCATTCTATCGCAGCACAGTCGCAGAGCACAGACGACAGCCATCTCGTTGTCTATCCTCCGTCGTCGTTACTCCGCCGCCCGCACCTTCTGTGGCAGGCCGGGATAGGCGACGTCGTCGGGATCGAGCCAGGCCGGATCGGTCCAGCCGTTTTCATCATATTCGGCCATGCATTGGTCGGCGAGCGCCATCATCTGCTCGAGCGTGCCGGACGCGCGCGCATTCCACAGCGCCTGGATACGAATATCTTCGTGATTGCCGGCATAGTTGCGCTCATAGAGCTCGTGCCGCCCGCCGAATTCGGTGCCAATCGCATCCCACAGCAATTTCATGATTTTGATGCGCTCCTTGTATTCGATGCCGTAGGAGCCGCGCACATAACGCGCGAGATAGTAATCGATCGCCGGATTTTTGAAGTCTTTGGCCGAGGACGGCAGATAGATGAGCGATGAGGCGACGATCTTGTCGACAATCTCCTTGACGCGACCATAGGCATCGCCGGCAAACACGCGATAGCTCGAGCCTGATTGGAGATTGGGCAGCACCGCGCCGTTCACCCATGGCGTCGGGTTCATCGCCATCGCGTCGGTCAGCGCCCAGAACAAATTGCGCCACGCCACAATCTCGCCGAGCATGGCCTGATTGCCGCGAAACTCGTCTGAGCCTGCCGCGCGCAGCGCTTTGACGATCACACCGACCATAAAATCGAGCTTCACCGCGAGCCGGGTACAGCCCTGAAATTGGTAGCCGGCGAGAAATCCCGATTGCGGAAAAAATATTTTCAGCTTTTCCAGGTCGCGGTACAGCAACACGTCTTCCCAGGGGATAAACACGTTATCGAAAACGAAAATCGCGTCGTTCTCGTCGAAGCGCGACGACAGCGGATAGTCGAACGGCGAGCCCATCACGCTTGCGGTCATTTCATATGAGGTGCGGCAAATAAGCTTCACGCCCGGCGCATTCATCGGCGCGATGAACATCACCGCGAGGTCGGTATCGTGCAACGGCACAGCGGCATTCTGGCCGAGAAAATTATAATGCGTTAGCGCCGACGCGGTGGCGACCACCTTGGCGCCCGAGACATAGATGCCAGCATCGGTGTCCTTTTGAATGGTTATGAATACGTCCTTGACCTGATCCACCGGCTTGGCGCGATCGACTGGCGGATTGACAATGGCGTGATTCATGAACAGCACATTTTCTTGCGCCCTCCGGTACCAGGCCTTGGCATTATCCGCGAACCGCCCATAAAAATCGTAATTGGCGCCGAGCGTATTCATCAGCGAAGCTTTGTAATCAGGCGAGCGCCCCATCCAGCCATAGGATAAGCGCGCCCAATGGGCGATGGCGTCGCGCTGCGCCATCAGGTCGTCGCGCGAGCGTGCCGCACGAAAAAACTTGTGGGTGAAACCGCCAGAACCGGTATCGGTCGTGCTGGTCAAGAGCTCCTTGGATTTGTCATCGTGCAGCGCGTCATAGAGCCGCGCGATCGAACGCGCGGCGTTGCGGAAGGCCGGATGACGGGTGACGTCCTTGACCCGCTCGCCGTAGACATAGATTTCGCGGCCGTCGCGCAGGCTTTCTAGATATTCGGCTCCGGTGAACGGCCGGCCTTTGGCCCTGATGGCATCCTCGCATTTGACCCGTTCCATGAGGGTTTCTCCTTGGTGTTTCGGTCACGCCTAGCCCGCCGCAGCCGGGGGAACAAGTGCATCCCGGCGCGACCCGATTATCGCACAAGGGCACGTTTGCGACTTCGCGCGGTTCTCCCCAGCCAGCGTTGCCGCTTGGAGCGCCCGCTGTTAAAGATTCCGCAGGTCTGGCGCAGGCTTCCACGCATGGACTATTTCGCCCAGCAGCTGATCAACGGCATCACGCTCGGCTCGATCTATGGCCTGATCGCCATCGGCTACACGATGGTGTTCGGCATTATCGGCATGGTGAACTTCGCCCATGGCGATGTGTTCATGGTGTCGGCTTTCATTGCGCTCATCGCGCTGTTGATCCTGACCTCCTGGCTCGGCATCGGATCGGTCGTAATCGCACTATTCGTCGTGCTCGTCGCGGCAATGCTGTTCACTGCGCTGGTCAATTGGGTCATCGAACGGACGGCCTACCGCCCGCTGCGCGGATCGTTTCGCCTTGCGCCACTCATCTCGGCCATCGGCATGTCGATCGTGTTGTCCAATTTCGTGCAAGTGACGCAAGGGCCGCGCAACAAGTCGATCCCGCCACTGGTGCAGGGCGAATTCGTCCTGTCCAACAGCAACAATTTTCCCGTCACGCTGTCCTATAAGCAGGTCATCATCTGGGGGATCACCGCACTCCTGCTGCTGGCGTTCTGGTATCTCGTGGCGCGGACCCGCCTCGGCCGCGCACAGCGCGCCTGCGAGCAGGACCAGAAGATGGCCGCGCTGCTCGGCGTCGACGTCGACCGCACGATTGCCGCGACTTTCGTGATTGCGGCCGCGCTCGCCGCGGTCGCAGGCACTATGTACCTGATGTATTACGGCGTGGTCAGTTTCTCGGACGGTTTCGTGCCAGGCGTGAAGGCATTCACGGCGGCCGTGCTAGGCGGCATCGGCTCGCTTCCGGGCGCCGTCATCGGTGGTCTTCTTATCGGCCTGATCGAGACGCTGTGGTCGGCCTATTTTTCGATCGACTATAAGGACGTCGCCGCTTTTTCGGTGCTGGCGATCACCCTGATTTTCTTGCCGCAAGGCCTCTTGGGCCGCCCGGATGTGGAAAAGGTCTGACATGGCAGGGGCCGATGCCATGCCGGCCAACGCCTATCGCACCGGCGCGCATTTGTTCGGCGCGATGCGCGATGCCGCGATCACCGGCCTCATTTCTCTCGGCCTGTTTTTGCCGCTTGTCGGTTTTCAAACCATCACCGACATCCGCAATGTGCTGATCCTGACGACCCGGTGGCCGCTATTGCTTGGCCTTGTCGGCAGTATCACAGCGTGCCGTTGCATTTATTTGATAGCGCTTGCGCCGCGCCTTGAGCGCGGTGCGCTGCGGCCGCCGCAGCGAACGCAGGCATTGCTCGGCAATCTCCTGCGCAACTGGTTCATCCCATTCGCTGTGGCGTTCGTGATCGTCTATCCGATGCTTGTCGTGCTCGCCGTCGGTTTCACCGGCGCAGTGCGCTGGATCGATAATTTCGGCGTCCAGATTCTGATCTATGTGATGCTCGGCTGGGGGCTCAATATCGTCGTCGGCCTCGCCGGCCTTCTCGATCTCGGTTACGTCGCGTTCTATGCCGTCGGCGCCTATTCCTATGCGCTGTTGGCCAAGGCCTTCGGGCTATCCTTCTGGATCCTGTTACCACTCGCCGGCGTACTGGCGTCGTTCTGGGGAATTCTGCTCGGCTTTCCGGTGCTGCGCCTGCGCGGCGATTATCTCGCCATCGTGACGCTCGCCTTTGGCGAGATCATCCGCCTCATTCTGATCAATTGGGTCGCGTTGACCAATGGCTATGCCGGAATCACCGGCATCCCGCGCCCGACCCTCTTCGGCATTCCGTTCAATGCCGAGGAC
>Ga0318558_10000262_pt1 | contig 12568 bp, 12 predicted proteins | sample GRESIP065b5f20_FD_203669 | JGI IMG/M metagenome (GOLD analysis project Ga0318558, IMG submission 203669) | Tropical soil microbial communities from Luquillo Experimental Forest, Puerto Rico - GRE.SIPMG.065b5f20 | ecosystem: Environmental > Terrestrial > Soil > Tropical forest > Bulk soil... | reverse complement strand
CACCGGAAACACCCTTCCCCGGTGGGCTCGAAGACGCCTACGCCGGGCTGGTCTGGACGGCGGGGCACGCCGGCGAACTAGGCATCGACCCCCAGCGCATCGCCATTCAGGGCACCAGCGCCGGTGGCGGACTGTGCGCCGCGCTGGCGCTGCTGGCCCGCGACCGTGGTGGACCGCACATCGCCTTCCAGTTTCTTTCCGTGCCCGAACTTGATGACCGACTGGCCACCGGAAGCATGATCGAGTTCACCGATACCCCACTGTGGAGTCGCCCCCGAGCAGTACTCAGCTGGGACTGTTACCTGGGGCCCGGTCGCGCCGGCACCAACGACGTACCGATCTATGCCGCACCGGCTCGCGCGACCGATTTGGCAGGTCTGCCGTCCGCGTACGTTTCGGTCATGCACTTCGACCCACTCCGCGACGAGGGCATCGCGTACGCGCTGGCCATGCTTGCCGCGGGCGTGAGCGTCGAATTGCATTTGTTCCCTGGGACCTTCCACGGCTCGATGTTGATCCAACACGCGGCGATCTCGAAGCGCGAGCAGGCCGAGACGATCGCGGTGCTGCGCCAAGCGTTAGCGCTGTAGCGCCCTTGGCTGCCCAGGGCGAAGCTGGCGCATGAATCAGTCCGGCTGTGCCGCCGGGCGTTTCGGATCGAGCACGTCGACACCGTCGTTCTGCCAGGCCTGCCGCATGGCCTCGGCGCCTTTGAGGCGCACCCAGGCTGCTTCGGTCGCGGTGATGGGAGTCGCTGACAGGAATTTCACCGGATCGCGGGGCGGCTCCAGCGAAAGATCCGCGATGTCGCTGTGGCCCAACAACACCGCGGAGAACGGCACCCGCCCCGTCGGCGATGCCCACAGCGGCGAGCCGAGGTCGATCAGCGCTCCGGCGTCCAACACCACGCCGTCGACGGCCGGCGTTGACGCCAGGATTGCCAGGCTGCGGGCAATGCCGGTGGCCGGCCCGGGATCTCGGAGGCGCAGCACGATTTCGGCGCGCGGGCCGCGCTCGGGGTCGGCTTGGATATCCGTTGGGTCGGTCATCGGATGGCGCGAGCACCCCAGCGACACGTAATGCACTATCCCTTCTGGCCCGTCCGCCCGCTCGCGAAATCGCAGCACCTCGATCGGTTCGGTGCCCAGAAACGTCACGCTTGCCGAATCGGGCTCGGTGGCCGCGAAACCGACCCGAGCGAAATGCCCGCGCAGGTGTGCGCGCACCCGGTCCAGAATCTGTGTCACCGCGCGTCGGCCGGCGCGATGGTGAGGTTCACCCCGGTGTCGCCGTCGAAAACCGCCAGTTTCGTCACGTCGAGGGCCAACTCGACCGACTGCCCTATGGTCGCACTCGACTCGGCGGGAACCCTTGCAACGAACTGGTTTTCGTGCACTTCCCCCTCGGCCTCCAGTTCGTCCAACTGCGCCGAGTGCACCGCCGGACCCGCGGTCGTGAAGTACACGTATTTGTCGGCGCCCAGCGATTCGACCATGTCGACCTTCGCCTCGAAGGTCAGCGCCCTGATGCGCTGATAGCCATCGATGAACGCGGCATCGGCCAGGTGCTCGGGCCGCACCCCCACGATGATGTTCTCCGTTTTCGGGTGCCGGCCGATCACCTGCTGAACTTCCGGCGTCAGCATCACCTCACCGAAGGCCAGGGTCAGGCCGGTGGGCGTCAGCGTCGCGGGGAAGAAATTCATCGCCGGCGAGCCGATGAAGCCCGCGACGAAAAGATTGGCGGGACGCTCGTAGAGTTCGTCCGGGGTGCCGATTTGCTGTGCCACCCCCCCGTGCATCACCACCACGCGGTCGCCGAGCGTCATCGCCTCGGTTTGGTCGTGGGTCACGTAGACGGTAGTGGTGCCCAATCTCCGCTGCAGCCGGGCGATTTCGCCGCGCATCTGGACCCGCAGCTTGGCGTCCAGGTTGGACAGCGGCTCGTCCATCAAAAACGCCTTCGGGTGGCGCACGATCGCCCGGCCCATCGCGACCCGCTGTCGCTGCCCACCCGACAACTGGGAGGGCTTGCGGTCCAAGAGTTCCGTCAGGTCAAGGGTTTTGGCCGTCTCCTCGACCTTCTGGGCGATCTCGCTCTTCTCCATCTTCGCGAGGGTCAGCGGGAAGGCGATGTTCTGCCGCACCGTCATGTGCGGGTAAAGCGCGTAAGACTGGAACACCATCGCGATGTCGCGGTCCTTGGGTGCCTTCTCGTTCATCCGCTCGCCACCGATGCGCAGCTCCCCCGACGAGATATCCTCAAGCCCGGCAATCATGTTCAGCGTCGTGGTCTTCCCGCACCCGGAAGGCCCCACCAGGATCAGGAATTCGCCGTCGGCGATGGTGATGCTGAGGTCCTTCACGGCCGCCGCGCCGTCGGCATAACTCTTGTTGACGTGGTCCAACACAATTTCGGCCATCGCGCTATCCCTTCACAGCGCCAGAGGTCAACCCGGCGACAATACGTCGTTGGAAGATTAGAACAAAAACGATGATCGGGATCGTAATCACCATCGCGCCGGCCGCGATCGATCCGGTTGGTTCCTCGAACTGCGAACTGCCAGTGAAGCTCACGATCGCAACAGGCGCGGTGATCGCCGCCTTGGTGGCGGTCAGCGACAGCGCCAGCAGCAGGTCGTTCCACGCGAAGATGAACACCAGAATCGCCGCGGTCACCAGTCCGGGCGCCGCCAGCGGCACGATCACCCTGCGGAAGGCCTGGCCCGGCGTGGCGCCGTCCATCTTGGCCGCCTTCTCCAGGTCCCGTGGAATCTCCCCGAAGAATGCCGACAACGTGTAGATGGCAAGGGGCAACGCGAAAGTGATGTAGGGCAGGATCAATCCCGGCCAGGTGTCGAACAGACCGAGCCGGCGTTCGATGTTGAACAACGGTGTGACCAGCGAGATCGCCGGGAACATCGTGATCAGCAGGGTGGCACCGATGAGCAGCCGCTTGCCGGGGAAGCTGAGCCGGGCAATCGCGTAGGCCGCCATCGCGCCGAGCACCACCGCGATCGCCGTGGTGATCAAGCCGATCCCGATGGAGTTGATCAGTGCCGAGCTGAATATGTCGCCCCGGAAGATGCCGCGGTAGTTGTCGAAGGTCACCGACGACGGAATCAGCTTGCCGTCCTTGACCGTTGACGACGGCTTGAACGACAGGCTGAGAATCCATAGCACCGGAACGAGCGCATACGCCACGACGAGGGTATCGATGACAGTCCAGACGGCCCACATCGTGGCGCGCCGCACGCCCGCCGGCGTGTTTCCTTGTTTAACGGCCATCGATGTCACCACCGGGCGCAGCGGCGCCGAACACCTTGATGTAGACAAGGGCGATGATGCCCGCGCAGACGAAGATCAGCACGCTGATCGCCGAGCCCAATCCCACATTGAAGCCCTTGAACAGGTTGTCGTAGCCCAGGATTGACACCGAGCCGGTGTTGTTGTTGCCGTTGGTCAGCACGTAGATGTTGTCGAAGATGCGGAAGGCGTCCAGCGTCCGGAAGAGCAGCGCAACCACGACCGCCGGCTTGATGATCGGCAGGATGACCCTGGTCAGCCGCCGCCAGGCGCCGGCCCCGTCGACCTGCGCGGCTTTCAATAAATCCTCTGGTACCAGCGCCAATCCGGCCAGCAGCAGCAGCGCCATGAACGGCGTGGTCTTCCAGACCTCGGCGATGACGACGATGCCCAGCGAGGGGATCTGTTCCGTCAGCGGCGCGCTGCCTTGCGGCAGCAGGTTGGCCAGATAGCCGGTCCCCGGCGTCCAGGCGTAATACCAGCTGTACGACGCGACCACGGTGACGATGGCGTACGGGACGAGCACCGCTGTGCGCACCAGGCCCTTGCCGACGAGGGTGCGGTGCATCACCAGCGCCAGCGCCAGGCCCAGCGCGAACTCGATCGACACCGAAACCACCGTGATGCCCAGCGTTACGGCCAACGCCGTCCACCAATACTGGTCGGTCAAGATCGTTTGGTAATTGCCCAACCCGATGAACGCGGTGTCGTGGGGAGTGGCAAGGTTGTTGCGCTGCAGGCTAAGCCACACCGCGTAACCGATCGGATATGCCGCCACCGCCAGCATCACAGTCGCCGCCGGCGCGACCAGGATGAAGGCCAGCCGCTGTTCTGACTGCCCGCCGGCGCGGGTCACGGCAACAGCCCCTTCCCGTCGATCGCCTTCTGCACCTGCGCGGCGAGCTCGTCGGCCGTCCGCTCCGGGTCGATCGCGGTGATCGGGCTCAGCGCATGCGCGAGTCGGATTGCCACCGCCTGATAGGCCGGCGTCGCGGGCCGCACCGCGGCATCGGTGAGCTGGTGGCGGATGACGGTGTACATCGGGTACTTCGCCTGGAATTGCGGGTCGGAATACAGCGAGCTGCGTACCGCGGGCAGGCCGCCTTCTATCGAGACGTACTTCTGGCTCTGCATGCTGCGCAGGCAGCGGACGGCTTCGAACGCCTCGGCGCGGTGGCGGGTGGTGCTGGCCACCGCCAGGTTCAACCCGCCGATCGTCACCTTGGCCGGCTGGCCCGGCGCCACACCGGGGTAGGGCGCGAAATCGAAGACCTTCTGGCTGGCTTGGTAGGCGATGCGAAATTGCTCGTCGTCAGGCACGAATGCCCCGACGTCGTTGACGCTGCCCGCCAGGGCCGGATTCCGGTTCAGCGGCAAGAAGGGCACACCGCCCTTCACCGCGTTCTGCAGCATGGACGCCAGCACATAGGGCCAGTTGACTTCGAGCGCGGCCTTACCCTGTTCGACGGCCAGCCGCGCGGTGCCCTCGTCGGACCTCGTGATCGACGGGTCGGCCCCGGGTGCGGTGGCCACCGACTTGAGGATCCGCAGTGCGGTGACGGTGGCCGTCCGGTGCTTCGGCGTATCGGTCAAGGTGACCTGGCGGCCGTCCTCGGAGAGCACTTGACCGCCCCCGCTCACCAGCAGCGTGTTGAACCACACCACCAGACCCTCGCCCTCATTGGCCTGCACGGCGATCCAGCCGGGCTGGCCCGCGGCGTGCAATCTGGCGGCCTCGGCCACCATGCCGTCCCAGTCCAGCGGTGGTTGCTTCACCAAATCTGCTCGGTACCAAAGCAATTCGGTGTTGGTGGTCGCGGGTGCGGCGTACAGCGTCTGCTTCCAGCGGGCCGTCGCGAGCGGGCCCGGCAAGGTATCGGCGGTCGCGTCCCCCTCGGCCAGTCCCGCCGGGTCGTCGGAGAGCGGCAGGGCCCAGCCCGCCTCGGCGAACTCCGCGGTCCACACCACGTCCAAAGCCATCACGTCGAGGCCGCGGTCGTGGGCGCTGAGCCGCCGGGCCAGCTGCAGTCGCTGGTCACCCGGAGTTCTGGACAGACTCACGTGCTGAATGGCGAACCGACCACCGGCCTCATCGGTGCAGCGCTGGGCAACCGCGGCAAATGTCGTCTTGTCGGTGGCCGGTGTGTAGAAGGTGATCACAAGTGCGTTGCTTCCGGACCCGCAGGCCGACGACACCGCAGCGATGATGAGTGTCACCAGCACGATTGCGCCTACTCGGCGTGCGCGCCCACGACGACTCACTCCCAATTCAGCCTCTCGCGCATCGTGTTGAAGCGTCAGATCGCCAGGCGCGCCAGCAGATCCCGCGCTCTCTCTGCGTTTTGCGGATCGCAGAGCACGTCATAGCGGCCGGCCACCAACTGCATGGTCGAGCTGAAATCCCTTGTGCCACGGGCCATTGCGTACGGAATCGCTGAGGTGATCAAGCCGAAGAACACCCCGGCGACCAGACCGGTCGCCACCACATCCCAGGTATGGGTGAACACGCTGAGCATCAACCCGATGAACAACCCAAGCCAGGCCCCGCTGAGCACGCCGCCACCGAGCACTTTGGGCCAGGTCAGCCGGCCGGTAACCCGCTCAACCTGCATGAGGTCGACGCCAACGATGGTCACCTGCTCCACGGGGAACTGTTGATCCGATAGGTAGTCGACGGCGCGCTGGGCTTCCGCGTAGGTGGGATAGGACCCGACCGGCCAGCCCTTGGGCGGTGTCGGCAACGGCGGCACACCACGGCGACCGGCCGCCCCGCCCGCGGGCGTTGAGCCGGGAACTTGTCCGGGCTGGAAAGGATTAGTCATTTGCCGCTCATTCTCCTCTCTCTCGGCCAAAGCTTCATCCCCGGCCCCGCCGCCCACCCATGGTCTACCTTGAACACCATGTCAGCTCCCGGCGGTGGCTTCGGCGACGGCGCCCACGGCGACGAGGCCAACCCGCCGCCGCCCGACTGGACGCCGCCGGCGTATTCACCACCCGGATACGGGCAGCCGCCGGGTTATGGCGGCCCGCCGGGACCGCCGCCCGGCTACGGGCCGCCGCCGGGCTACGGGCCGCCGCCGGGATACGGCTACGGGCCGCCTCCCCCTCCCAATCCGGGCGGTTATTACCCGGCGCCGGACTATTCGGGCGGCTACGGGCACCCGCAAGCGATGCAGCCCGGGATGAACGGACTGGCGATCGCGTCGCTGATTTCGTCGTTCGTCGGCGTGCTCTGTTGCATCGGTTCGATCTTGGCCATCGTGCTGGGCGCGATCGCGCTCGGCCAGATCAAGCGGACCCGCCAGGATGGCTACGCCCTGGCCATCGCCGGCATAGCGATCGGCGCCGCGGGGCTGATCGTCTGGTTGGTCGTCGCGGTTCTCGCGGGGCATTCGCATTAAGGCGACTGGCCGACACGGGTCGTCTGCCATCCGCGCGGCATCTGCCTAGGCTCTCTTGCATGGCATCGGTCAACAGGGTGTACGTCGCGCGGCTGCCGCGGATGTTGGTGTTGGGTCCACTCGGCGAATCGTTCGGGCGCGTCCGCGACGTCGTCATCAGCATTAGCATCGTCCGCCAACAGCCGCGCGTCCTGGGGCTGGTCGTCGATTTGGCCACCCGCCGAAGCGTCTTCATCCCGATCCTGCGGGTCGCCGCCATCGAGCCCGACGCCGTGACGCTCAACACGGGCAGCGTGTCCCTGCGCCACTTCGAACAGCGGCCCGGCGAGGTGCTGGCGATGGGCCAGGTGCTCGACACCATGGTCAAGGTCAACGACCCCGCACTGCCGGAGCTGGCCGGCCTTGACGTCGTAGTCACCGACCTGGGAATCGAACAAGCTCGAACACGGGACTGGTTGGTGACCCGGGTCGCCGTCCGCACCCAACGGCGGCTGGGACGGCGCGGCCCCGTACACGTCGTGGACTGGCAGAACGTCCACGGTTTGACCCCGTCGGCGCTGGCGTTGCCCGGTCAGGGGGTGGCGGGGCTGCTGGACCAGTTCGACGGGCGCAGGGCGGTCGACGTGGCCGACACCATCCGCGGGCTGCCGGCCAAGCGGCGTTACGAGGTGCTCAAGGCGCTCGACGACGACCGGCTGGCCGACATCCTGCAGGAGCTGCCCGAGTTGGACCAGGCCGACGTGCTGTCGCAGCTGGGCACCGACCGCTCGGCCGACGTGCTCGAGGAGATGGATCCCGACGACGCCGCCGACCTGCTCGGCGTGCTGAACCCGACGGACGCCGAGATGCTGCTGACCCGAATGGATCCCGACGACTCCGAGCCGGTGCGTCGGCTGCTGACGCACTCTCCCGACACCGCGGGCGGCTTGATGACCTCGGACCCGGTCGTGCTGACCCCCGACACGTCGGTTGCCGAGGCGCTGGCCCGGATCCGCGATCCTGACCTCACCGCCGCGCTGTCGTCGATGGTGTTTGTGGCCCGCCCGCCGACGGCCACCCCCACCGGACGCTACTTGGGCTGCGTGCCGCTGCAGCGACTGCTCCGCGAAGCGCCGGCCGAACTGGTCGGCGGGATTGTCGACAGCGACCTGCTCACCCTGACCCCGGAGACCCCCCTGGGGTCGGTGACCCGCTACCTGGCCGCATACAACCTGGTGTGCGGGCCCGTGCTAGACGACCAGAATCACCTGTTGGGCGCCGTCACCGTGGACGACCTGCTCGACCACTTACTACCGCACGACTGGCGCGTGGACGTTCAGCAGCTGGACACGGCCGGCCGGTTCGAGGGACTGGGAGAAACGGTGTGAACAATTCCGCGGCACCACGACGGCTGTACACCCCGCGGACGTCGCGGCGGTACTCGCCGCGGGTGGACCCCGAGGCCGTCGGGCAGATCACCGAGTCCATCGCGCGCTTCTTCGGCACCGGCCGCTACCTGCTGATACAGACCATCATCGTGTTGCTGTGGATCGCGCTGAACGTATCCGCGGTCACTCTGCGCTGGGACCCCTACCCGTTCATCCTGCTCAATCTGGCTTTCTCCACCCAGGCCGCCTACGCGGCGCCGCTCATCCTGCTGGCCCAGAATCGTCAGGAGAACCGGGACCGCGTTGCGCTCGAAGAGGACCGTCGCCGCGCCGCCCAGACCAAGGCCGACACCGAGTATCTGGCCCGCGAGCTGGCCGCGTTGCGGCTGGCCGTCGGCGAGGTCGTCACGCGTGAATACCTGCGTCACGAGTTGGAAGACCTCCGCACTATGCTGACCGGGCGACTGCCAGAAAGCGACGCGGAGGCCGTAGGGGCGAATGACGACTTGGAGCGGGCGGCTAAGAAATCCCGGTAAATATCAATTCAGCCATTGCGCCACTCCCGTCACGGGGGTTATGTATTGTGATCTGGTTCACGAAGCTAAGCAAATAGTTCCACGACCTTAGGACGGTCGAGTGCGCATAGGGGGACGCTGGGGTGCACGCCCGGCCGCTGCGGCGGTGCGGCGGCGGGCGGGACGCGCGACCGGGACGCCGGCCTTCGGCGTCGCGGTGATTGCTCCCCTGGTGTTCGCCGGTGCGGTCGCGGGCGGGGGTCCCTCGTTCCACGGCCAGGTTCCGCCGGTCCGCGGACAGGTCCCCCCGGTGCACACCGCCATCACCCCGGTGGCCGCGGTTTCTCCCTCCGTCGCCGACCTCACCGGCCCGGCGGTGATCTCCGTCGAGCACGCACCGACAGCCTTCCACGTCGCGGAGGGCGCTTCGAACGCGCCGCCACCACCGATGATCGTGAATTCACCTGGCGCGCTTGGCATTCCGTCGATCGCACTGGCCGCATACCGCAGCGCCGAACAGAAGATGTCCGTCGCGGTCCCGGGCTGCGGCATCAGCTGGAACTTGTTGGCCGGGATCGGGCGAATCGAGTCGGGGCACGCGGGCGGCGGAGCCGTCGACGCGCGCGGCACCGCGGTCGTCCCGATCTACGGTCCCGCGCTGGACGGCACGCTGCCCGGCAACGAGGTCATCATCTCGAGCAACGTGGGCAATCGCCCCACCTATGCCCGTGCGATGGGGCCGATGCAATTCCTGCCCGGGACCTGGGCGCGCTACGCCGTCGACGGCAAGGGCGACGGCGTGGCCGATCCGCAGAACCTGTTCGACTCCGCGCTGGCGGCCGCCCGGTACTTGTGCAGCGGCGGCCTCAACCTCCGCGACCCGTCGCAGGTGATGGCCGCGATCCTGCGCTACAACAACTCGATGGCCTATGCGCAGAACGTGCTGGGCTGGGCCGCGGCGTACGCGACCGGCGTGGTCCCCGTCGACCTGCCGCCGATGACCGGACCGCCGCCGCCGCTGGGCGACGCACACGACGAGCACCCCGAGGGACTCGGGCCCAACCTTCCGATGAACGTGATCGGCCTGCCGTCGGACGACCCGTTGGCGCGGACACCGCTGATCGACTTGAGCCCCCAGGGTTCGCAGCCGACGAACCCGTGGGCTCCACGGCCGACGCAACAGCCCGGCTGCACGATCATCTGCATCGGCCAGTAAGTCCGGAGCCCACTCCGGGCGGCTGACGAGCCGGCAACCGCGCGCGCCTACACTCGGCGGTGATGTCCACCCATGACTCCTCTGATGTGAATGCCGACCTGAGCGCGGCAATCCGCACCGCACTGGGGAAGGTGATCGACCCCGAACTGCGGCGTCCCATCACCGAACTCGGGATGGTCAAGAGCATCGACATCGAGCCCGACGGCGGCGTGCACGTCGCGATCTACCTGACCATCGCCGGCTGCCCGAAGAAGACCGAGATCACCGAGCGCGTCACCACCGCCGTCGCCGACGTTCCCGGCACCGGGGCGGTGAAGGTCAGCCTGGACGTGATGAGCGACGAGCAGCGCACCGAGCTGCGCAAGCGGCTGCGCGGGGATGCCCCCGAGCCCGTCATCCCGTTCGCCCAGCCGAACTCGTTGACCCGGGTGTATGCGGTCGCGTCCGGCAAAGGCGGAGTCGGAAAGTCCACCGTCACGGTCAATTTGGCCGCGGCGATGGCCGCCCGAGGCGTGTCGGTCGGGGTGCTCGACGCCGACATTCACGGCCATTCCATCCCCCGGATGATGGGCAGCACCGACCGGCCCACCCAGGTCGAGTCGATGATCCTGCCACCCGTCGCGCACGACGTGAAGGTCATCTCGATCGCCCAGTTCACGCAGGGCAACACCCCGGTGGTGTGGCGCGGGCCGATGCTGCACCGCGCGTTGCAACAGTTCCTGACCGACGTCTACTGGGGCGACCTGGACGTCCTGCTGCTCGACCTGCCGCCGGGCACCGGCGACGTCGCCATCTCGGTGGCTCAGCTGATCCCCGGCGCGGAGATTCTGGTGGTGACCACGCCACAGCTGGCCGCGGCCGAGGTCGCCGAGCGGGCCGGCAGCATCGCGCTGCAAACCCGCCAGCGCATCGTCGGCGTCGTGGAGAACATGTCGGGGCTGACGCTGCCCGACGGCTCGACGATGCAGGTGTTCGGCGAGGGGGGCGGCCGGCAGGTCGCCGAGCGGTTGTCGCGTGCCGTCGGCGCCGACGTGCCGCTGCTGGGTCAGATTCCGCTGGACCCGGCGCTGGTGGCCGCCGGCGATTCGGGGATCCCGATCGTGTTGAGCGCGCCCGACGCTCCGGCGGGCAAGGAACTGCGCGGCGTGGCCGACAGCCTGTCGTCGCGGCGGCGCGGACTGGCAGGCGTGTCGCTGGGGCTTGACCCGACGCGCCGCTGATAACGCTCAGGTCGCGTCGGTGTCGAACGGCGCGGGACCGCCGGTGTGGTGCTCAGGCTGCGCGGCCGGCTCGACCGGCTTCGCCGGAGCCCCGTTGACCGGCCGGTCGAAGTTCCCGGTCAAAAAAGAGTCGTCGCCGTCCAGGAGGTGCTTGGTCAGCGCCGCGCGCGGCGTCATACCCCGCAATTTCTGGAGCTCACTGAGCGGGCCGCGCAGGTCGTCGAACTCGGGCCCGAGGTCCTGGCGCAGCTGGCTCGTCATGCCGCTGAGGTAGTCGCGCGCCTGCCGCAGGGCGTTCGACGTCCACCGGATGGCACCCGGAAGCCGTTCCGGCCCAAGGATTACCAGCCCGACCACGACAAGGACCAGGATGTGTTCCCAGCTGAGGTTCGCGAACACCTAGCCGTTATCCGGGTCCGGTTTCACCGTCAGCGTGACGTGCCGCCCATCGCGGACGACCTCTATCGGGGCGTCCTGGCCGATGGTCAGCTGCCGCACGGCGACGACGAACTCGTCGGCGTCGGCCACCTTACGGTTGCCGATCTTGACTATCACGTCGTTTTCCAGGATCCCGCCCTTTTGCGCGGGGCTTCCCGCCTTCACGTTGGCGACTTGGGCGCCGGAGGCGATCGCGTTGCTCACCGACCGCGTGCTGACCCCCAGCGTCGGGTGCACGATCTTGCCGTCTTTGATCAGGGTCTGCGCGACCTGCTTGACCTCGTTGATCGGGATCGCGAAGCCCAGCCCGCTCGCGCTGTCGGACAGCGACTTCCCCGCAGTGTCGATACCGATCACGGTGGAATCCATGTCGATCAACGGGCCGCCGGAATTGCCGTGGTTGATCGAGGCGTCGGTCTGCAGGGCGTCGATGACGGTGTCGGTGTCGGAGCCCTCCCCCGACAGCGGCACCGGGCGGTGCAGCGCGCTGATGATGCCGTGGGTCACGGTGCTGCGCAGCCCCAGCGGCGCACCCGCGGCGAGGACCTCGTCACCGACGCGTACCTTGTCGGAATCACCGAGCCGGGCCACGGTCAGGTTGTCGACGTTGTCGACCTTGAGCACGGCGAGGTCGGTCTTGGGGTCGCGGCCCACCAGGTTGGCGGGCACTACCTTGCCGTCGTTGAACACCACAGTGGTCTTGAACTGGCTGGGATTGTTGGCCGCCTCGGATATGACGTGGTTGTTGGTGACGATGTAGCCGCGGCCGTCGATGACAACGCCGGAGCCCTGCAGGCCCTCCTGGTCGCTTTTCGACTCGATTGTCACCACGGCATTGGCGGTCGCGGCCGCCACCTTGGCGAACCGGCCCGCCGGCAGTTCAGTGTTGTTGTCGGTCGACAGCGTCACCTTCGAGGTGGTGAACGCTTCGACCACCTCGGCCGTCTTGCGGCCGATCACACCACCGATCAGGCCGATGACCAGCGCGATCAGGAGCAGGACGGCCAGCGCCAGGTACGAAACCTTGCGCCCGAAGAGCACGTCGCGCACGCCCAGCTTGCCGCCGTAGCCCGGCGGCGTGTGCGGCCCCGGCGGGGATAGCGCCG
>Ga0318558_10000253_pt1 | contig 12636 bp, 14 predicted proteins | sample GRESIP065b5f20_FD_203669 | JGI IMG/M metagenome (GOLD analysis project Ga0318558, IMG submission 203669) | Tropical soil microbial communities from Luquillo Experimental Forest, Puerto Rico - GRE.SIPMG.065b5f20 | ecosystem: Environmental > Terrestrial > Soil > Tropical forest > Bulk soil... | reverse complement strand
GGTGGCCGCTCGACCGTCTCGGCGGTGACGACCGTACGGCCTTCGACAATCAGGGTTTCGCTGGTCGCCTCGTCGTCCATCGCCTACCGAGTTGGAGCGCAAATTTAGGCCCGGTCAAGCGCTAGCCGGCCGTCCGCGCTGATGATCGAGTGAGCAGCCCGATGTCCGCTTTTGGGGGTAAAGCGGACATCGATTGGACGTCGGCGCAAAGTCACTACCGTAATCAGGATGGCAAAGTAAAACGGCGGCGCCGTCAGACGCTCGTTTAGGCCACGGGTGGCCACCGGATTGACGCCTGTTTACTTACCTTTGGCCTTTTGATCGCGTTCTAAACGCAATGCCCTCAAACGGTACGTGTTCTTGACCGCTGCCTCGCGCCGCGCGTTTTCTTGCTTGAGCGCCTCGTTACATCGCGTCTTTGATTGCGTTCAAAAACGGTTTCTGCAAAAGCACGTTGGTCAGTATCAGCCATTAGGCTCCCTCTGCCGTGACAAGGTGTCAGAATCACAGTTTGTGTGAGGATACAAACAAAACGCTTTTAAGTACTAAAAGTTCCTTACAAAGAGGAATTCAGTAAATTTGCGTTGCGAATTTGTGTCCGCATGATGAAGGCGGCTCGACGCGAGTGTCCAGCGCTGCGTCACGCGCTGACGCCGAGCCGCCGAAAGGTGCCTGATTCACAACTGTCTATATCGGCACTAGCGGATCCCTTGGGCCATCCTGACCTACCGCCATGTGATCAGATCGTTGAGCGCGTAAATGTATGGCCCAACGCAGAGGGCAACCCAACCGACGGCGCTCCAAAAAACAATTCGGTAATAACTCATCGCGATTCTCCTCACTGAGCGCGCATCATTCCTCGCCCATGCGATCAAACACCCGGCGTTTGAGGGGCGAAACGCAATTGATGATGCGCAGAACGGCGCGCGACAGCATCAACTGAACCTGGTTTTCCATGACTGCCTGGTTCATAGCGTGGAGCGACGTCCGTACCGCACGGAAGCCGTAGTCGATCATCTCTGTCTCGTAGTCGCGTATCGCATCAATCACCGGACGTTCGGCGCGATTCGCCATCGTCAGCGCGCGGCAGAGACGCACGGCGTCTTTTAGCGCGACGTTGGCACCGATACCGCGATAGGGCGTCATCGCATGAATCGCGTCGCCCAGGAGCGTGACACGTTGTGTCTGCCACGCCGCGATCGGCACCGAGGTCCGGATCGCAATTGCATTGATGGTGTCGGCATCGGCAAGCCGCACCAGCGCACGGAAGCGTTCGTCCCATGATTGCTGCGCCATGACGCGAAGCGCAGTGCTGCGCAGCTCCTCGCCAGACATTCGCTCGATATTGCCGCCGTCAAGACCAAGCTTTTCGCCTTTGGCTCCGAACGCCCACATTAGATAGCTGCGCGAATTGTCGAAGTGGGCGCCTGTCGCGGCGGACTCGTCGTTGCCGCCAACGCCGTTGATGGGGGCCCCGTCGATATCCTGTAAAGCCACGAAGAGACTGTAGCCGCCCTTGCCGGATGCGAGCGTGAGAGACTTGCGCAGTTCCGGCGCGATCAGCTGGCGGCTCTCATCATGGAGAAATACCTTGCCAGCGATAGCGGCAATGCCGGTGTCGACGCGCTCGGCGTCTGGTAGGAACTGACGGCGGACGCGCGAGCCGCCGCCATCGGCGGCCACCAGCACGTCGCCCTCTACCGTTGAGCCGTCTTCGAAATGCGCAACGATACGGCCAAGCGGGCTTTCCTCGTAGCGCACGAATGTCTTGCCGAAATGAACGGCGTCCTCGAGACCGGACAACAAGACCTGCCGTAGCGTGATACGGCTCACTGAACGATGCTGCGCTACACCGTCGCCACCGAAGCGACCTGGCGCATTTAGGCGGTCGAGCACCAGCAGCACTTTCATCTGCTCGGTGACAAAGCGGATGCCCTCCGAGGATCTGCCGCAGGTGCGCGTGAAGGCCTTGAATAGCGGCGCCGGCAGGCATTCGTGCAGCGCGAGGCTGCCGGTCGGATTGATATGTACCCGATAGCCCTGCACGCGGTCGGTGCGGGTGCGGTCGCGTTCATAGACGGCGGCGCTGACGCCGGATTTTTTCAAGCCCTGCGCTAAGGTTAGGCCACCAATGCCGCCACCGATGATGACGACGTGGAGCGGCGCCCGCACCGCGGTGCCAAGAGAGCTGCGAATTGGATGCGCCGTCATCGGATCACCCCCGCGACATGCAGCAGCGCTACAGAGGCACCGATCGCAACGATCAATAGACCAAGGCCGACGGGGGAACCCCAGCCATACCAGCTCATCGCCTTTTGCGCATATTTCCAGGATTCTGCACTGTCCTTGATGTCGTTGGTCATCGGTTTCTCCGTTCAAACAAGCGGATCTTGCCGCCGCGCGCGACGCGGCTGTTCTTGCGGAGATTCGGCTGGTAGGTTTGATTTGCGGACCTTAAGTCCAGCGCGCTCCGCGCGTTTGGTCTTGGGTTCAAGGCCCCGGCGATGTTCGCGCACCGTCGGGGCTGCCATTTATTGGGTCATCGGGCCGCCTCCATAGTCGCGGTACAATTTTGCCAGCGTCGCCTCGCGGTCTCGGTGAAAGCCGCGCCACAGTTCGAGCGGGCCCCAGCCGCTTTCGATCCGGGTTATCAATTCGGCGATAAAGCTTTGCTCGGCTTTGACGAGCGCAAGCCGGTATTCGTTCTCGATGAGAAACAGGGGAGGCAGATTTTGAACCGCCGGATGGGCGGATTGCCTTTCAAGTTCGGTAGCCTTGGCTTCGATCCGCGCTAGCCGTTGGCGCAAAAGCGTGAGCGCTTCGTCCGGCGGCAGAACCGGCAGCAGGCACAGCGCAGCTTCGAACTGCGGGTATTCCTTGACTGGCTCGCCAATGAGATCAGCCATCCAGGCGCGCAATTCATCACGCCCTGCCGCGGTGATCTCGTACATGGTGCGCTCGGGCCGACGACCATCCCGTGCGACCCCACGGGCTGATATGAAGCCGCGGGCAAGCAACAGGTCGATCACCGTATAAAGTGATCCGTATCGCAGCTTGATGCTGTCCTCCTTGTGCCGCTGCTTCATGGTCAGGCCCATTTCGTAGGGGTGCATCGGCCGCTCGAACAAAAGCGCCAGCACGGCCAGTGCCAAAGGATTGGACGGATGAGACCGCTTCGTCATGTATATCCGCTTGCGTTTATCCGTTTACGGATATACGTGGGCGAATAATGATGTCAAGGGTGGTTTTCGGTATTCAAATCGGCGAGGATGCCCCTGGACTTTTAGAACATAACGTGAACATTGTGTTCAGTCCAGTCAAATCCGACGGATCGAGGTCAATGGGTCGCGGGATGACGGTGTGGTTCGTCGAGATACCAGGGGCGAGCCGCCAGGCGAATGCGCGTAGTCTCCTTCGGGTCCGAAATAGCTTTCGTTCAGCGGCCACTCCGAATTTTAATTCTCGGCCTGAGGAGAAGTTCTTTGCCGCAGCGCACAATCTCTGCTTTGGCACAAAGCGGACATTTCGCGACCGAGTTTCAATGTCCGCTTTTGGGGGTAAAGCGGACATGGGTTGGACATTCCAAATCCTTGGTCTCCAGCTAATCCCGTGCCCTAGGTCACAGTTTTCCTACTGTTCCCGACATATCGTCCCCACTTAATGGACAGAGGTAATTGCCATGTTTGACGCGTGGCCTAGGAACGAGGGTGCAGTCGTGCGTATGCTCGACCGGCACCGCTTCCCGCCACCTTGGTTTGTAGAGGAAACGCCAGCTTGCTTTATTGTGCGCGACCGTGCGGGGCAGGCGCTTGCGCATCTATATTATGAAGAGTCGGATGCTCGCTCACCAGCAAAACTGCTCACGAAAGACGAGGCGCGGCGGAGCGCGATGAATGTGGCCAAGGCTAGTCGTGGGTGTGGAGCATACGATGTGATGAAGCCGCGGGAGCTACCGCGACGCCGTCCATTTGTCTGGTGAAAAATACTGAGCTACGCATTGCCACGAGCTAAGTCGACCTTTCTGAGCCAACGCGAGCATCCTAGCCTCGCTAGACACTTGCCGACCGCCAACCATACACTGCTCCTCGTGGCGTGATGGAACGAGGCTTCTGATATGGCCGGAGAGCGGGTACAAAGACGGCTCGCGGCCATCCTTGTAGCCGACGTTGCCGGGTACAGCCGTCTCATGGGCAGCGATGATGAAGGAACCCTCGCGGGCCTGAAGGCCGGCCGCGAACTGATTGATCTGAAGTCGAAAGAGTATCGCGGCCGCATCGTCAATACTCCGGGAGATTCCGCTCTCGTTGAATTTGCCAGCGCGGTCGATGCCACTCGTTGCGCCATGGAAATACAGAAAGAAATGGCGGAACGTAATGCTGTCATTCCTGAGGATCGCCGGATCGAATTTCGCATCGGCATCAACGTTGGCGATGTGATCGTCGATGATCGGGGGGATATTTACGGTGACGGCGTCAATATTGCCGCTCGAGTCGAGTCGCTGGCGAAGCCTGGCACGCTGTGTCTTTCGGATGAGGCTTATAGGCAGATCAGAGGCAAGCTACCGATCGACGTCAGTGACATCGGCGAACATCAACTCAAAAATATTGCGCAGCCGGTGCGAGTCTACAGCGTGTGGCTCGACGACGCTCCGCCACTTGCGCTTCCAGACAAGCCGTCAATTGCAGTGCTTCCTTTTGAGAATTTGAGCGGCGACCCCAAACAAGAATACTTTGCTGACGGAGTGTCTGAAGACATCATCACCGAGTTGTCACGCTTTTCCGACTTGTTCGTAATCGCTCGCAATTCGAGCTTCAAATACAAAGGCAAGGCGGTGGATGTGCGCCAAGTAGGGCGTGATCTCGGCGTGCGGTACGCTCTCGAGGGCAGCATTCGTCGTGGCGGAGACAGAGTCCGTATCAGCGCGCAACTGGTCGACAGTGGAACTGGGGCACACCGCTGGGCCGAGCGCTACGACCGAGAACTGAAGGATGTCTTCGCAATTCAGGACGAAGTTGCACGCACAATCGCGGCGATTCTCGCGGCCCACGTGAACAAGGCGGAGGCCGAACGCACTTTGCTCAAACCACCCGCGACGTGGCACGCCTATGATCACTATATGCGCGCTGCCGCCGCTTGGGCGTCGTTCCAATCGTCGTGGAAATTGGATCAGCTACTGGAAACGCGACGGCATCTTGCGGACTCGCTGAAGATCGATCCAAAATATGCGCGCGCCTATTCCCTGCTGGCTAGCACGCATCGCGTGGCCTGGCTCAATCCTGTAAACGACGAGTATTTAAGTCCGGCGGCGCTCGATCGGGCCATTACGTTAGCACGCACGGCCATAGAGCTCGATCCCAACCTTCCCGAGGCCTATGCCGAATTGGCGTATAACATAATCCGCAAAAGCGATTTCGATGGATCAATGGTCGCCGCCGAAAGAGCTATCGCACTAAACCCTAATTTTGTGGATTACCGACTTGCACAGGTCTTTTACTCAGTTGGGCAGCCCACCAAAGCAATAGAGATTGCGAAAGCGCAAATGCGGCTTGATCCCTTCCATCCGCATTTTGCGCCGCTTATAGCGGGAATTGCCTACTATCTGCTCAAAGAGTATCAGGAAGCGCAACGCTGGCTACGAGAAGCAACCAGTCGCGCTCCTAACCACCAATATGGGCACGCCTTTTTGGCGGCGGCTTATGCTCAGCTGGGACGAGTCGAAGATGCACGCTCCGAAGCCGCCGAGGTCCTGCGGGTGAACCCGCAATACACGATCGGGACGCAGAAGCAGGTATCGATTCTGAAACGTCTTGAAGACAGCGATCACCTTATCGATGGGCTGCGAAAAGCGGGTCTACCGGAATGACCGGCTTACGACACCGAGCCGAGCCGACCCGGCGCGACGCCGACAGGGTTCCGCTGAGTCGGGGAACTGACGTGTGTTTTACTTAATGACTAATGCTGCAGTGCATGATTCTGCTTTTGGCACAAAGCGGACATTTGACGGCTGAGTTCCAATGTCCGCTTTCGGGGGCAAAGCGGACATTCTCTCAGCTCACCTCGATGTCCGTTATTGACCCATCTCGCAGGCTTCAACTGCGATCAAGGAGCAACGCAGCGATTATCATGGCGGCCGCGGTTGCTCCATGAATTCCGAAAGCTGCGCTCTTCCTGCCTCCGTTTGTCAGGACAACGAGGGCGTCGCCGAGCGGTATGAGTGAGAGGACCAGGATCAACCACCAGAGATCAGCGCGTGCAGTGATAATGGCGACGATTACCAGAACTCCAGAAACGATGTCGCGGACTCCCTTGACCTGCCACCAACCACGTACCTCTCTTTCTGGTAGCTGAGGCAGTCCAAAGAGCGTCGCGTTCATCTCCGATTTGGCGGCATAGCCAATTCCGATGCCGATGATGCCGATAGCAACGGCCCACGAAATCACTAGTCCTACGATTTGCATGGCGGTTCTACCTTTGCCAGTCGTACAGGGAACGACATTTGAGCTAGTCATCAACCTCAAGACCGCCAAGGCGCTAGGCCTCACCGTGCCAATCATCCCGACGCGCTCAATCGATGTCCGCTAAATCACTGCAGCAAAGCGCTAGGTGCTTGCGTGCGTTTGCGCCCGATTTTTTGCACAATCTGAAGATCAGCTGCCACGCACGAATCGCTGCTCGTGCCGTCAGCGTGAGATCGGTCCCTGAGCGTTGCGGGTCTCAGTCGTATTTCCGCGAATGTGCAGTTGGGCCAATGGGGGGATGAATGCGCGTTTTCCTTTTCTGTTTTTTGGTGATTGCTGCATTCGGTCTTCCAGGAGCCGTTGCACAAACCGTATCCAAGGAATCCTATCGTAAATTCGACAAACACGATGGTGTGCAGCCAATCGCTAGTAAGGGTGCAACTTCGGTGTATGACGGCATAATTGCCGCACAGGCCCAAGCCAACGGCGTCCCGGTGTCGCTGATTCATCGTGTGATCATGCGCGAGAGCCGGTACAATGCGCGTGCAGTCAGCAGAGGAAATTATGGTCTGATGCAGATCAGGCTCGGAACGGCACGAGCTATGGGTTACCGCGGTTCCGCAGAGGGCCTACTCGATCCAGCAACCAATTTGACCTATGCAGTTCGATACTTGGCTGGTGCTTATCGTGCGGCTGGTGGCAATGAGAGCCGTGCAGCCGCGCTTTATGCCCAAGGTTATTATGGGGAGGCGAAGAGGCGAGGGTTTTCGCCATACGCTTTCGCACAATAGTCGATAACGGCGACGCGTTGGTCGACCTGCCGGGTTTCGCTTTGTGAGCAATAACAACGGGAATAGTTTTGGTTACTTTTTTGCAAGCAATTCGCGCGAGATTGCTGGCTTCCTCCCGCGACTGATCACGACATTAGAAAACCTCACTGGCACGAACCAGAATTTTTTCCGGGATCGTCAGACCGAGCACCTTCGCGGTCATAACATTGATCATAAGATCGAATTTGACCGGCTGTTCCACTGGCAAATCAGCCGGCTTGACCCCACGCAAAATCTTGTTGACGAAATCGCCAGCACGGCGGAACAGATCCGGAAAGTTAGGGCCGTAAGAGATCGGACATATTCCCGAAAAGAGTTCATCGTTGGCAGCTTTTCGCCAATCGCCAAAATATTAATGCGCACCCGGTTCGTGCTGATAAGAGGATCCGTGCATACATACAGCGCATCCGCTCGATCCCTAAGCGACTCGATGGCCGAGTCGACGTCCTCAGTTTTCTTCACTCCCAGCCTAACTTCGAGCCCCAGCTTAGGTGCCGCTTCCTCGGCAGCCTTCATCTCCAAGAGAATGAGAGGGCTACCAATGTTGCCCAAGAGAGCCACGCGATGAACGCTCGGGACAACTTCGTGCAGCAGTTCCAGCCGGTAACCTGCAAGGTCAGCCTGTTCGTTCGAGAGTCCTGTGACATTGCCGCCAGGATGCGCCAGGCTGGCGACTAGCCCCGTACCGACGGGGTCTCCCACCGCTGCGAAAACGATCGGTATCTCCGAAGTTGCTTGCATAACGGTTATAATAGCGTCGGTGCCGGCCGTGACGATGACATCTACCTTCAGGCGGATAAACTCCGCGGCGAACGCGGCATAGAGCTCATCGCGCCCCTGCGCCCAGCGATATTCGATTGTAACCGTACTGTCGTCGATCCAGCCCAGCTCACGCAGGCGCTGTTGAAAGGCGGCGACGAATGCGCTCCAAATCGAGGGTGTGGTCGCGCCTAAAAAGCCGATGATTGGCAGCTTGCTCGGTTGCTGCGCCTGCGCCGCGACCGGCCACCCAGCAGCGCCGCCGAGGAGCTTGATTAGCTCGCGTCGCCTCATGGTTTCGCCCGCGCCGAGGACTGAATCATTAACAAAGGAATATCACATCTTCGATCGGGAACTGCGCCGTTTGCTAGACCCAAGCGGGCCGCCACTCATGTCCGCTTTGGGTCATAAGCGGACATTCTTCAAGTGGAATGCTACGGTACAGACGAAGCGAATTGAGCGGTATGATTCGAAAATTCGTTTGCCCCATGGTTGTTTATCTCATGCTCGCTGCGTCAGCGCATGGCGAGACCGTCGGCTTTGTTATGATGCATGGCAAGCACGGCACACCAACCCAACTGCAACAGCTCGCTGAAGCTGTCTCTAATGCTGGGTTTTTAGCCGAGCGACCCGAAATGTGTTGGTCGGCAGCGCGCATTTATGATCGAAGTTATCTCGAATGCTTTGCTGATATCGATGCGGCTGCAGTGCGCCTGAAACAACACGGCGCAACAGCAATCGTTATTCTCGGTATGAGTCTTGGTGGTAATGCAGCGCTCGGTTTTGGCGCGCGACGTCAGGGCCTCAAGGGAATCATTACACTGGCACCCGCACATGCGCCTGAATTCCTTCTTCGACGCGCTGAGATTGCCGAAAGCGTCGCCAAGGCACAGGCGGCAGCTGCGGCCGGGAAGCTCAATGAAAAAGTAACGTTCGACGACATTGATCAAGGCAAGATTTTTCCGGTCACTACCACGCCCGCAATCTATCTTAGTTTCTTCGGCCCGGAATCGCCCGCAGTAATGCCCGAAAACGCTGCGCATCTCACTGCTCCGTTGCTAATGGTATCAGGTAGCAATGATCCGTCGCAGAGAAACGCGGACAACATCTTCGCGCGCGTTCCATTCGACCCACGCAATAAACACGTGATGGTGGAAGCCGATCATTTGGGCACGCCCGTTGCTTCCGCTGCCGCCGTATTGTCCTGGCTAAAAATGCTGGAACAGTTTAGTTTGAATAGATAAACGAAGCGCATGTCCATTTGGGGTCAAAAGTCGACATGCTCGCACCTCTCGGTAATGTCCGCTTCCCTCCCAAAAGTGGCCCGCCTGTTCTGATTGATTGACATTAATTTACTCACCGTGTCGCAGGCGACCCAAATTGCTTTGCTATTGCCGCCTTGCATGCTGGCGAGAGATCCGCCCGGTGAGCTTTCTTCGGCAAAAGCGGCAACGACCACCATTCCTATCGTCGTCACTAGCGGCCAACCCGCCGCCGCGCCACCGATGAGCGCAATGAAATGGCGTCGCTGCATGGATCGTCCCCTTGCCAGGAAAATCTACCATTGGCGGCTGAGTTGTGCATCACGGCAAATTCGGACCGGCGATGTCCGCTTTACCCCCGAAAGCGGACATGACTCAGCACGGTTGTGATGTCCGCTTTGTGCCAAAGGCGGACATTACGACGTCACTCGATCACCTCGTCGGCGCGGCCGAGCAGCGTCGGTGGAATCTCGACGCCGAGCGCGTTGGCAGTCGACACATTGATGACGAACTCAAACGTGGCAGAACACAAGATCGGATCGGCGGGCTTTACGCCCTTGAGGATGCGTCCAACGTAGGCGCCCACCTGCCGAAAGGCCTCCGTGATGCTGGTGCCATAGCTCATCAAGCCACCGATTTCCGGGAACTGACGTGCGGCAAACGCTGCAGGAATCGCGTGGCGCGCCGCCAGCGTGGCCAGTTGGACCCGTCGGCTGAAAAAGAATTGGTCGGTGCCGACCAGCAGCGGCCTGCATTGACGGCGACCAGTGCCGCCGCTCGAACAACTGCCGTGCGTGCCGCAGTGACACAGAATGAACGCAAGCGAAGTCGCCGCCGTTATTCGCCGTCCCCTCCCATCAGACTATGCAGAGCGCATCCAAATTTACTTTGCGTTCACTCTCGCTGCGCGGCTAAACCATTGGACAATTTGAATCAGAAAGTAACGGTTTCACATTCAAGCTATGATTCGTCGGGAACCACCAGACGAAGTCGAACTTGGCCTAGTAATCCTCGGCATGTTCGTGATTGTCGGGCTTCTCTACGCCTATCTGGGTGGAGCGGTATTCTGAAACGTTGAACCGACTGCGCGAGACTCAAAAAAGAAAGGCCTCGACGGTGATGTAACCGCAAGCATAAAAGGCCACTTGACAGGGGATAACAAAAGGCCCCAGCGCGAGCCGGGGCCAGGACACACATGGCGTCTTGCTATGCGCGTTGCTCTAAACACCCTCCCCAAGGAGGCAGCACAACGGAAATGCTCAATTCTATTCGTGGCTAAATTGCGCGAACAAAATGTAGATTCTGGGTCGTTTAGGTACGTCTCACTGACTTTTTGATATGCCGTGCTGCTTTTTGATATGCCGTGCTGCCAAGACTCGGCGCGAAAGCTCAGCGCTTTGGCTTGCGCTGCTCACGCTTGGTTCTGATACGCGCTAGAACGTCGGTCATGGCCCACGCAACAAGCGCGACAAAAGCGGCATCAGCGATAAAATCCTTAGCGAACATACTCTCCCCCGTCCCATCCGGCGCCCTCTACCATCGTGCTCGTAATTTGCGACTTTTCCTCGGCCTAATCCGTAACTTTTTGCAAGCGGGTGTGTACGTTTTTTGTGGCTATGTGCCTCGCCAGACTCACCACCGGGTTTATGCGCTTGACGATTAAGCGCCGATCACCCCGCTTCATCTACCAAGTGGTCGGTCAGAGCGGATGACGTGCCCACGGTGAAGGCGGGAGGCCATCATCCCGGCTCGCAGTTTTGCCGTCAGAATCAACAGCAGTGTAAACAACACCGGTTGCCGTTAAATTCCGTCGGCCTTCGACATCACGATTCGCTACGAGATGTGCACATCAGTCATGCCAGGCTGAAGGTTCAGTCTTCCGCAGCAATATCGCGTTCGTAACGGTCAGCAAGCCTTTCCCAGCTTTGAGCGGCACAATCCAAAGCGTACTTGTCCTCAAGTCTATGGACCAACCTTGCCAGCTTGCGGCATTCCTGAGCCCGGTCTCTGTATTCGGTTACGGCGCGCATCAAATAATCCTCCGCGCCCATCCCCACGACGAGAAGGTTATCGAGCCAATGCCAAACTTTTATGAAAGCGCCGCTACAAGGGAACGGGAACGTTGCGCTGGCACCACATCAATGGCCTCAGCGGTTATCCAGTCCATTACTTCGAGCCTGAAGTAAAATGGCGTCCATGTCCGGTTTTGGCACTTAACGGACATCTGAAAGACAGCAGCTAATGTCCGCTATTGGGGACAAAGCGGACATCGGTACTTATCGCCAAGATATTCCTTCGCTTCTTGCGGAAATCAGATTGTCAATTGATGGTCTCGACAACGGGCGACACAGGCCAGTAGCGTTCGCCAAATCATTACATCAGGAAGGTTTGGCTGTGGCTGGCGACCCTTTCTACAAGGACCATTGGATCAACATCGACCGGGACAGGTTGGATCGATATGAGCGCATGTTCCAATGGAACCCAGCGTCATCGGCCCTCTATGAACCTGCGGACATTCGCCCTGGGCACATTGTTGCCGACTTCGGCTGCGGTCCCGGCTATACGGCAATCGAAATCGCTAAGTGGGTCGGGCCGAGCGGTCACGTGCATGCCCTGGACATCAATCCAGATTTTGTCTCTCGAACACGCAAGAATGCGAACGCAGCTGGCGTTGGCGAGAGGATCACTGTGCACCAATGTGATGGTTCCATTCTGCCTTTGTTGGACGAGTCTTTAGATCGGCTGACCACACGAAACACCCTCATCTACGTGGACGATCTGGCATCAACGATACGCGAGTTCCGGCGCGTGCTTAGGGGAGGCGGCAAGCTGCACACCGTCGAAGGAGATTGGCCAATGATGATTATCGAGCCTGTACCCTCCAAAGATTGGGCCGCACTTGTAAACGCAGCAAGCCATGCATGCCGGACGCCAGACATCGGGAGGAAGCTCTACGGCTTAATGGCACGAGCTGCCTTCTCCGGCATAGACGTTCAGGTCATCACCCGTCCCGACACTGATGGCAGACTGTTGCCGATGATCCGGAATATGGCGGAGTACGCTCGCGGCAGTGGCAAGATCAACCAGTTCGATGTTGAGAAAATCCTTTCTATGATTGAGCAGACGGTATCGCACGGAAGCTACTTGGCGCTCGCGCCGCAGTTCGTCGTGACTGCGACCCGCTGACCGCAGCCTATGTCGGCAATGTCTGCTTATGGCACAAAGCGGACATTGCCGCCTTGCTGGGTGATGTCCGCATTCGGGGGTAAAGCGGACATGACGCGGACCTAATGCGATGTCCGCTTATAACCCAAAGCGGACATTGGG
>Ga0318558_10000251_pt1 | contig 12644 bp, 10 predicted proteins | sample GRESIP065b5f20_FD_203669 | JGI IMG/M metagenome (GOLD analysis project Ga0318558, IMG submission 203669) | Tropical soil microbial communities from Luquillo Experimental Forest, Puerto Rico - GRE.SIPMG.065b5f20 | ecosystem: Environmental > Terrestrial > Soil > Tropical forest > Bulk soil... | reverse complement strand
TGGTAGGTCGTCTCCGACTGGACGAGCTGCACCAGCTCGGTGGCCAGCGCCCGCTGCTCCGGGGTCGCGGTGCTCGGCGGGGCGATGGACACCGGCCCGGGGGCCGGCGGCTGCGGTGACGGCTTGGCCGGTGGGGGGTCGGCGCCGAGGAGAAGGAGGACCAGCAGTGGGGTCATGGCCGGAGGAGCAGACCACGAACCCCCGGGCGGTGCTGCGCGTCGGCGTCGACCCGGGGGGCCGGGACGCCGGCGTACACCGTCACCGGACGAAGGCGGTGCCGCGGCTGCCCGGTTCCCGCGCCTCGTCCAGCACGCTGGAGGGTGGGTCGATGCCCACGATGTGGATCGCCTCGATGCCGGCATCGAGCATCGCCAGCGACTCCTCCACCTTCGGGATCATCCCCCCGGCGATGACGCCGGAGGCGATCTGCGCACGGGCCTCGGCGGGCGAGAGGCGGGGCATGCGGGTACTGGGGTCGTCCTTGTCGCGGAGCACGCCCGGCACGTTGGAGACCAGGAACAGCTTGGCGGCCTGGAGCCTGGCGGCGACGCGGGTGGCCACGGTGTCGGCGTTGATGTTGAAGACCGCGCCCTGCGCATCGCCTCCGAGCGAGCCCAGCACCGGGACGAAGCCCGCGTCCGCCAGCCGCTCCAGGGCGGCGGTGTCCACCGCCACGATGTCCCCCACCAGCCCGAGGTCGACCGGAGCGGTCCCGGCGCCGCTGACCACCATCGGCGGCCGCCGCACCGCATCCACCAGCCCGGCGGAGACACCGGTGGTGCACAGTGCCGGCACCCGGGCGAGGCGCAGGGCGGCGGCGACGTCCACCGAGACCTGCCCGGCGAGCGTCATCTTCATCACCTCCAGCGTCGCGGCGTCGGTGACCCGGCGGCCGCCCACCATCGTCGGCTGCAGACCCAGCCGCTTGCTCAGCTCGGTGGCCTGCGGGCCACCGCCGTGCACCACCGCCACCCGGATGCCCGAGTCGCGGAAGGCGCGCACCGCGGCCCCGACACTGGCCGCCAGCCGGTCGGGATCTCCCGCCAGCTCGCCGCCCACCTTCACCACGAACCAGCGGCCGGCAAAGTCCGCCAGCTCGTTCACGGCCAGAGCCCGGGTTCCTTCAGGGTGAGCGTCTCCTCGAAGCCCATCATCACGTTGAAGGCCTGCACCGCCTGACCGGCGCCACCCTTCACCAGGTTGTCCAGGGCGCTGAAGCACACCACCCGCCGGGTTCCTCCGGTCGGCTCGCCGAGGGCGAAGCCCACCTCGACGTGGTTGCCCCCGGCCACCGCCACCACCTCCGGCTGTCGACCGGAGACCACCCGGACGAACGGCTCACCGGCGAAGCAGCGGGCCCACGCCTCCTTCATCTGCTCGGAGGTGGTCGACGCCGGAACCTCGGCGAAGCTGGTGGCGAAGATGCCGCGGGGGAGCGGGGCGGACACCGGGACGAACTCCAGCGCCATCTCCCGGGCGCCGGCACCCTGGAGGGTCTGGAGGATCTCCGGGATGTGCTGGTGCTCCAGCGGCTTGTAGGTCCGGAGGTTCACTGCCCGCAGCGGATGGTGGGTGGTGAGCTGCGGATTCGCTCCCGAGCCCGAGCTTCCGGTGGCGGCGACGGTGTGCACCGGCCCCTGGAGCAGGCCGGCCCGCGCCAGGGGCAGCAGGCCGAGGGCGATGGTGGTGGCGAAGCACCCCGGCGAGGCGACGTGCCGTGCCCGCGAGATGGCGGCGCGGTTCACCTCCGGCAGCCCGTAGGTGAAGAGTCCCTGCTGCAGCGAGCCCGGGGAGGGATGGGTCACCCCGTAGTACCGCTCGTAGGCCGCCGGGTCGCGGAGCCGGAAGTCTCCGGAGAGGTCGACGATCCGCACCCCCGAGGGGAGGATGGCCTGCACCACCTTGGCGGTCGTCTTGTGCGGCATGGCGAGGAAGGCCACGTCCATCCCGGCCACCGCCTGCTCGGGGGCCATCTCCTGGAAGGTGAGGTCGGTCAACCCGGCGAGGTTGAAGTGCACCTCGCCGACCTTCTTCCCGATGTTGTCCGCGGCGGTGACCCGCGCCATCTCCACGTCTGGATGAAAGAGCAGCCGGCGGAGAAGCTCTGCCCCGCCGTACCCGGTGCCACCAATGAGGACCGCCTTGAGCCGTGCCATGTCGAGATCCACCCTGCCAGAGGCGCGGGCCCGGAGCCACCGGGGAGGCGGCCCGCGCGCTGCGTTGGAGCACCAGCGGCGTCAGCTCAGAGGATCGACTCGGTGCTCCGCAGCACCCGGACCCCGGTGGGAGTGCGGATCTCCGCAGTGAGGAGCGGTGCTCCCGGCGCGCACCGGGTGGGCAGCCCGAGCACGTTGAGCGTCGACTGGACCTGCTCGGCCCGCGGGTGGACCAGCTCCAGCGCGACCAGGGTGCACCCCACGTCTGGCAGCGCCTGGCTGGGATGGGCCGAGCCCTCCCAGGCGATGAGGCTGGGCACCACGCCGTCGGCCTCCAGCGCGCCGTCGGGGCGGACGGTCAGCTTCCAGGAGAAGCTTCCCCGCTGGAACGGCTCCCAGCGACCGACCTCGAAGCCGAGCTCCTCCGCCCCCTCGGGCGCGTCGACCTGGACCACCCAGTGCACCAGCCGCGGTCCCTGCTGCAGCCGTGCGCGCTGCGCGTCGTCGTCCAGGTGGTACCACCGCGGGCGCCCCGGGTGCTCGGCCGCCGGATCCGCGGCGACGACCTCGAGATAGGCATCGCTGCCGAGCCGCAGCAGTCGGTTGTGCGTTCCCATCGTCGGATGTTTTCCCCCCAGCGCCAGCGGCACGCCGAGGAAGCGCTCGACCCGGACCGCGGCGTCGGAGAGCGATTCCGCGACGACGACGAGGTGGTCCAGCCGGGCTCTCACCCCGGGATGTCTAACGTCCCCCGGACCACCACCACCGCAGTTCCGGCGACCGAGACCCACTGCACGTCCTGGGGTGTGCCCTCCACATGGACCGCCACCCGTCCCGGTCGTCCCATCCAGTGTCCCTGCTCGGCCACGAAGTCGTGCTCGGTGACGAGCCGGTGGCGAAAGAGATACGCCCCCATTCCGCCGGTGGCGGAGCCGGTCACCGGGTCCTCGAAGAGATCCGGGGAGATCGCCATGTGACGGGCGAAGGTCTTACCCTCCGGGGTCGCCCCTTCGGTGACGAAGAGGTGGGCGCTGAAGAATCCCGCCGCCTGCTGCAGAGCGCGGTAGCGCGACACGTCCACCACCGCGCGGCGGAGCCAGTCCATCGAGCGAAGGGGGACCATCAGCTGTTCCGTCCCGGTGCTCACCACCTGTACTGGTCCGTCGTCACGCACCGCCTCCGGTGGAAGCCCGAAGACGGCGGCCACGGTCGCCTTCTCCAGCGGAGAGCGGAAGAGCGGCTTGCGCTGGGTCATCACCACCGAGGGTCGGTTCGCGCCGTGCCGCTCGACGGCGATGGAGATCGGTCCGTCCCGCAGGGCGAAGGTCAGCTCGGTCCGGCCCTCCGGGGCAGCGAGGCGCCCGGCGTCGATCAGCGCGGTCACCGTGGCGATGGTGGGATGGCCGGCGAGGGGAATCTCCGCCCCGGGAGTGAAGTAGCGCACCTCGAAGGTGGTGCCGGTCTGCCCGCGGACGAAGGCGGTCTCGCTCTGGTTCATCTCCCGGGCGATGGCCTGCATCGTCGCCGGGGCAAGGGAGCCGGCATCGAGGACCACCGCGCAGGCGTTCCCCGCCAGCGGCCGCTCGGTGAAAGCGTCGACCAGGAGGAAGGGAAAGGAAGCCATCGCCGGACCGACACCTGAGCATGGCCCCGGGTTGGATGAGGAGCACAGTCGACCTCTGTGATAGGGCCAGGACGTGCTTCTTCTCCGCGACGTCCAGAAGGCGGACCTCCCGCATCTCCGGCGGCTCGCCGCGGTGCTCAACACCGTCAACCTCCCCGACGAGGAGGAGACGCTGGAGCGGCTGATCGACGTCTCGGTGCGCAGCTTCGCCGGGAAGATCAAGGACCCCTTCGAGCGGGAGTACCTCTTCGTCCTCGAGGAGCCGCGGACCGGCGCGGTGATCGGCACCAGCCTGGTCATCGCCCAGCACGGGACCTACGACGCGCCACACATCTACTACGAGGTCAGCGAGCGGGAGCACTACTCGGCGACCATCGACCGGCACTTCCGGCACAAGGTCCTCTCCATCGCCTACAACTACGAGGGACCGACGGAGATCGGTGGGCTGGTGGTGGATCCGCTGCACCGGAGCGGGCCGGACAAGCCGGGCAAGCAGCTCTCCTACGTTCGCTTCCTCTACATCGCCATGCACCGCCAGAGCTTCCGTGATCGGGTGCTGGCCGAGCTGATGCCTCCCCTGATGCCGGACGGGAGGAGCGTCCTCTGGGAGGCGGTGGGGAAGAAGTTCACCGGGCTCACCTACTCCGAGGCGGACAAGCTCAGCCGCCAGAACAAGGAGTTCATCAAGGAGCTCTTCCCCTCCTCCGACATCTTCGTCACCCTCTTCCCCGAGCGAGCGCAAAAGGTGCTGGGGGAGGTGGGCTCGCAGACCCGCGGAGTGCAGCGGATGCTGGAGCGGATCGGCTTCCGCTACGTGGAGCGGGTGGATCCCTTCGACGGCGGCCCACACTTCGAGGCCCGGACGTCGGAGGTCAGCCTGGTGCGGAAATTCCGCACCGCCCGCGTCGCCCCCGAGGAGCTGGCCCTGGAGGTGGCGGAGGACATGCTGGTGGCGGTGGAGCGGGAGTCGGGCCGGAACCGATTCCGGGCGGTGCGGAGCCAGGTGCGCATCGATGACCAGGTGGTCTACCTCCCCGCCGAGACCCAGGAGCTGCTGGGGGTGGAGAGCGGGGTGAAGGTGTCCCTCGTTCCCTTCGAGAGCGCGTAACTGCGCTACGCTTCGCCCCTCACCTCGATGGGCGGCAAGCGGTTCCTCCTCGTCTTCGGCGTGCTGGGCGGCCTGGCCTCGGGTGCGGTCGGCGCCGCGGTGCTCGACGCCGTCCATGGCGGTCGGCTCCCCGGTCTGACCTACCCGGTGCTGATGGCGGTCAGCGTGGTGGGCTTCACCTTCGGCGGCTGGCTGACCTGGTTCCGCTGGGCCCGGAGCCGCCAGCGCTCGCAGGGCGAGGTGATCGCCCAGCTGGCGGGTGGAAACCTGGCCACCCACGTCGCTCCCGGAGAGACGCAGGAGGACGTGCGCCGGCTGATCCTCTCCCTGCGCCGGGCCCTCTTCCAGGTCCAGCGGGTGACGGCCAACGTGCAGCGCACCGGTCGGGGCGTGGGCGATCAGTCGCAGGCGCTGCTGGAGGCCGCCCGGCGCCAGCGAGCGGCGGTGGAGCGCTCCACCGGGTCGGTGCTGGGGATGGGCGAGTCGCTCCAGGTGGCCGGGCAACGCCTGACCCAGGTGCAGGCCTTCGCCGACGAGACCACCACCGCGCTCTCGGAGATGACCGCCCGCATCGAGCAGGTGGCCTCGGCGCTGGGGACCCTCGACGCCTTCGCCGGCCGCACCTCCGAGCAGGTGAAAACCATGAGCGAGGGTCTCTCGCAGGTGGCGAGCAGCGGCGACGTCCTGGCCCGCTTCGCTGGCGAGGCGGCGGCCTTCGTCACCAGCGTCGAGGCAGGCATCGACTCGGTGCGCCGCCGGGCCGGTGAGACCGGAGACCTCGCCCGGGTGGTGACCGCCACCGCCGAGCGGGGCGAGGCCCTGGTGAACGATTCGGTGCAGGGCATGTACCGGGTGGAGGAATCCATCTCCCGCGCTGCGGAGATCGTCGATGCCCTCGGGCAGCGGAGCCAGGAGATCGGCCGCATCGTCGACGTCATCCAGGAGGTGGCCGACCAGACCAACCTCCTCTCCCTCAACGCGGCGATCATCGCCGCCCAGGCCGGGGAGCAGGGCCGGCCCTTCGGGGTGGTGGCGGAGGAGATCCGCTCCCTCGCCGAGCGCACCGCCCGCAGCACCCGGGAGATCGCCGCCATCGTCCGCCAGACCCGTGGCCACGTGGAGACCGCGGTGGTCCACGTCAACGAGGGACGGGAGCGGGCCACTGCCGGGGTGGCGCTGGGCGACCGCGCCGCCTCGGCGCTGAAGGAAATCCGTGGCATCACCCAGCGAACCTTCTCCGCGGTGGAGGCCACCGTGGCCGAGACCGGCCGGCTGGAGACTCAGGGTTCCCACGTGGTGAAGGCCTCGGCCCGGGTGGCAGCGCGCATCCTCGAGCTCACCCGCGCCTCGGTGGAGCAGGCCGACGCCGGCCGGGACCTGGTCCGCCAGACGCAGGAGATGGCTCGGCTGGCCCAGAGCGCGTCGGCCAAGGCCGAGGGACAGGCCCGCACCGGCCGGGCGCTGAGCGACGCGGTGCACCGGCTCACCGACGCCCTGGCGGAGATCCGCGCCGCCCACGCGGTGCTCACCCGGGGCGACGCGGCGATCACCGAGGACGTGAACCAGGTCCGCTCCGACGCCGAGACCGTGCTCCGGATCGGCGACGGGCTGTCCCGCTCGGTGGACCAGCTCTCCCGCGAGGCCTCCAGCCTCCAGGGCGAGGTCTTCCGCTTCCGGCTGCCCGAGGCCCGCCGGGGCGGGACACTGCGGGTCGGGATCCATCAGTCGGCGATGTTCGGCTCCACCCGGGGGCTCGACCCGCTCTTCACCCTCGACAACCAGATGGTGGAGATCGGGGCCAGCATCTATGCCGGGCTGCTCCGCCAGGAGGACGGGGTGATGCTCCCCGAGCTGGCCGAGCGCTGGGAGGCCGCTCCCTCCGCCCGCAGCTACCGCTTCGTGCTCCGTCCCCGGCTCACCTTCCACGACAAGACCCCGCTGCGGGCCGAGGACGTGAAGCGCCACTTCGAGCGGCTCCTCGATCCCGCCGAGGACTCACCCGACCAGTGGATCTTCAAGGAGGTGGAGGGCGCGCGGGACTTCCTCGCCGGGCGCACCCGCTCGGTGTCCGGCTTCGAGGTGCTCGACCCACTCACCCTGGAGATCCGCCTCGAGGAGCCGAAGGCCTTCTTCCTCCACCTGGTGACCCTCCCCGCCACTCTGGTGACCCGTCGCGGCGCCGACGGGCGCTTCGTGGGCGCCGGTCCGTATCGCCCGGTGTCGCTGGAGGAGCGAGGCGTGGTGCTGGAGCGGCACCCGGGCTACTTCCGTTCCGAGCGCCCCTTCCTCGACCGACTGGAGTTCCACTTCCACCGCGACCGCGCCGAGGCGCTGGAGCGATTGCAGGCCGGGGCGCTGGACGTGGTGTCCGGCCTCTACGCCGAGCACGTGATGGCGGCATCCCTGGACCCGCAGCAGGTCATCGCCGGAAGCCAGCCCTCCTGCTGGTTCATGGGCTTCCACGTCCGCACCCCGCCCTTCGACGACGTGCGCGTCCGGCTCGGCCTCCGGGCGGGGCTCGACGTCTCGGCGATGGTGGAGCGCTTTCACCCTGGAGCCCGGGTGGCCTCGACGCTCACCCCACCCTCGCTGCTCACCGGCGAGCTCCCCCCTCCGCCGAGGACCAACGTCCCGCTGGCCCGCCAGCTGCTGCGCGACGCCGGGGTGGGACGGCTGCGGCTCAACCTCGCCTATCCCCCGGGGCGCAACACCGAGGCCGAGGATGCGCTGCTCTTCGCCCCGCTGGTGGAGGCCGGGCTGGTGGAGCTGGAGCACACCGAGATCGAGCCCACCGATTTCTGGCAGCGGGCGCGGGAGGGACGGCTGCCCATCTTCCGGGCCGGGTGGATCGCCGACTACCCCGACGCCGACAACTTCCTCCACTTCCTGCTCCACTCCGGCGCGCAGACCGTCTACGGCCTCGGCTACCGGAGCGCGGAGCTGGACCGGCTCACCACCGAGGCCCGGGTGAGCATCGATCCCGAGTCACGGATGTCGCTCTACCGCGCCGCGGAGCGCATCGTGGGCCAGGAGTGCCCGGTGGTCCCGCTGTACCACGAGCGGATCTACGCCGCGGCCAGTCCGCGGGTGCAGGGCCTGCGGCTTCACCCCACCCCACCGCAAGTCAGGTTCGACGAGCTGTGGATCGACGGGGCGGAGAGCTAGCCACAGCGCGCTCCCCGCCAGGAGGCGGCAGCACCCGCCCGGTCGGCTCAGCCCTGCAGCGCCACCGGCGAATCTGCCCGCGCGGCCGGCTCGTCCGCAGAGCTCCGGCGCGCCGCGGCGACCTCGCGGCGGAAGAGCTGCCCGGCGTGATTGTGCGACCACTGGCCCAGCTGCCCGTCATAGCCCGCGGTTCCGTCGTGCTGGAGGACGGACCAGAGGAAGGCGCCGCCGTGTCCGGCGCACCGTGCGGTGTCGAGCAGCGACTTGATGCTCCGTCGAGGATGGCGGCCGGGAAAGGCTCCGAGGACCAGCGGCCGGTCGAGGCGGAGGTCGGAGACCGCGCGGCGCAGCGCCTCCTCGGTGGCCTCGGGGTCCCAGTCGACGCTGTAGAAGTCGAGCCCCAGTCCCCGCACCAGCTCCAGGGCCCGGGTGGTCGAGACGCCCACCGAGGCCAGGGCCTGGGTGTGCTTGTGGACCAGGCTCACCGCCTCGGAGAGGAACTCCCGCATCTGCTCCCGGCTCACCGCCGTGGGAACCTCGGGAAGCCGCGGCGGGAACCCGAGCATCTCTCCCAGAGCCCACCAGGCGCTGACCACGCTCTTCGCCATCCGCGCCGGGAGCGAGCGGGCCTTCGGCGTCTCCCCGCACAGTCCGAGCGTCCCGCGGTCAGGGGCGTGCATCAGCTCCCAGGCCAGCACCGCGGGATGGTCTCCGAAGCGCATCAGCAGGGGGCGGACCACCCGCTCCAGCAGCGCCGAGCGCTTCTCGGGCTCGCGCAGCGTGTCGGCGTGGCCACCGACCATCCGCCCCTCCAGCTCGGTGGGCAGCAGCCAGCCGGCGTCGAGCAGCACCAGGACCAGCGAGAGCCCCGCCGACCGCGCCGCCTCGAGTACCAGCTCCACGTCTGGAAACACCGAGCCATCGAGGCCTTCCGGCGTCCCATCGGGAGCAAAGCGCACCCCGGCACGCCCGTCGCCGAGCACGAAGTAGCGGGCGAAGCCGATCCCGTCCTGGCAGAGACGGCCGAAGACCTGGCGGAGCAGCGCCGCATCCTCGGGATGGGCGTGCAGACCGCCCTCCGGTCTCCACAGCGACGTGCCCACGTCGAGCCCGGGGTGGACCCAGGGAACGTTGGCCCCGAGCAGGAATCGTGTCGGACCGAACGCGGGCCCGTCGGCAGCGACGGGCGCAGCGCTGGCGTTGAACGCGAACCACGGCGCCTCGCGGGTGATCGCCGGAGCAGTGCGTTCGGGCAGTGGCCTGCGAGCGGGAGGAGACGCGGATGGGACGGCAAGCGAACGGGGAGACGTCTCTCGTCGAGAACGATCAGTCACCCGTGTGGGCTTCGCCATGGAAAGAGCCCCCAGCTGGCTGGGTGTGTTGCGACTGTCGAAGTGGGTCGGTGTCGGGCGGCGGACTCTGCCACCAGCCCAGGAACGTTGGGAAGCTACAAAAACACCCAGGCGGTTTTTTTACCCGGAGTGGAGGAGCGTTCCCCCGTAGGACGAAGCCTCCAGCGTTCCGCACGCCGCACCGATCTCCTTGCCCCCCGAGTACCGGCGAACGACCGGCGCCCGGAGGATCTGCAGCGCATCGCGGAACCCGGCCAGCTCTTCGGGGCTTGGCGGCTTCCACCGACCGGTCGGATCGGTCACCTCGATGAGGTCCAGCTTGATCGGGATGCCGCGGAAGGCCTGGTGCAATGCCTCTGCATCCTCGCGGCCCATGTTGAAGCCCCCGATGCAGACGTAGGCCACCATCGCGCGCTCCCGCCGGACCTCGGCGTACTCGCGGATCGCCTCCAGCAGCGTCGGCAAGGGATGGGTCCGCTCCACCGGCATCACCTGGGCCCGCTTGGCGGGGATGGCCGAGGTGACGCTGAACGCCAGCCGGTAGGGGTGGGCCTCGCGCACGTAGCGCCGGATGGCAGGCACCCAGCCCGCGGTGGAGAGGGTGATCGCCCGCCCGGAGATGGCGTAGCCCGCCGGATGGGAGAGGACTCGGGCGGCGCGGAGGACCTCGGTGGCATTGAGCAGCGGCTCGCCCATCCCCATGAAGACCACCCCGGAGATGCGGCGGTCGGCCTCGGCCCGGATGAGGCGGACCTGCTCGAGGATCTCCCAGGTCGCCAGATTTCGCTGGAAGCCCATCCGCCCGGTGGCGCAGAAGTCACAGGCCAGCGCGCAGCCGACCTGGCTGGAGACGCAGACCACGTACTTGGTGTCGAAGAGCGGGATGCGTACCGCCTCCACCCGGCCTCCGAGCGGAGACTGGAAGAGGTACTTCACGAAGCCGTCGGCGGCGCGGCGCCGCTCCACCACCTCGAGGGCGGGGAGTTCGGCCTTCTCCAGCACCCAGTCGAGCACCGGCCGCGGGACCTGGGGCGTGTCCCGGAGCGCGTCGAGGTCCGGAGCAGCATGGGCGTGCACCCGGGCGAAGAGCTTGCGCACCGCCACCTCGGAGGCACCCACCGGGGCGAGCGCTGCTGCCCACTCCGACAGCTCGAGGCTGCGGAGGTTCACTTCGCGGCGAGCTTGGAGCGCAGGAACGACTGCAGCGCGTTGCCCACCTCGGCCGGCATCTTCTTCACCAGGGCCCGGCGGGCCATGCCACTGGTGGCGCGGTAGGTGTTCACGAAATCCACGCACGGAGGACATCCACCGAGATGTTCCTGAAGATGGGCCTCGTCCTCGGGGGAAAGCTCGCCGTCGAGGAAGTGGACGAGGTGGTCGATGGAGTCTTTGCAGTTGAACATGTCGTTCGGCGCGACCCCAATGATGCTCGGGACCCCTCCCCGTTTCACACTTCTTTGTAGAAGTCGTCGATCGCCTGGCGCAGTCCCAGCCGGGCGCGGTGTAGCCGACTCTTCACCGCCGGGACAGAAATCCCAAGCATTTCCGAGATCTCCTCGTACGACATCCCCTCCACGTCCTTGAGGAGGAAGACCTCCCGGTAGCCCTCCGGAAGGGTGTCGGTGGCCTGCTGGATGGCCTCACCGAGCTCGTCGTCCAGCAGCTTGTCGTCGGCCCGCTTGCTCCAGTCGGTCTCCGGATACTCGGCGAGACTTCCCCGCTCGGTGAACTCCGGTTCCGCCGGTTCCTCGACCACCAGGTCGCGGACCCGCTGGTGCCGGAGCCGCATCAGCGCGTTGTTGGCGGCGATGCGGTGGACCCAGCTGCCGAAGGCAGCCTCCCCGCGGAACTCCGGCAGGTGCTGGTAGGCGGAGAGGAAGGTGTCCTGGGCGATCTCCGCGGCGTCGGGCTCGCTGCGGGTCATCCGCAGGGCAAGGCCGTACACCCGGTCCTGGTGGCGGCCCACCAGCTCCTCGAAGGCGGAGATGTCTCCGGATTGGGCGCGGCTGAGCAGCGCCCGATCGTCGTGCGTACCGGGCTGGGTCATCGGAAGCGCGTCCACGTCTCTCAGGGCCTCCCTTCCAGGTCAAGCTTCGCCAGCAGCCCCGCCCCGATGGACCACGGGCGAACGGCGTCCGGCAGACGATGTCCGCCTATGGACTGACTTCTGCTGCGAACACCGGCTGGCCGTGGACCAGCTTGACGATGATCGCCGGCTTCACCGCGTTGCGATCCGGCCCGAGGGTGATGTGGCCGGTGATGCCCTCGAAGTCGCGCGTGCGCGCGATCTGCTCGCGGAGTGCGGCGCCTCCCACCCCGCCCGAGCGGCGCAGCGCCTCCAGACCCACCCGTGCCGCGTCGTAGCCGAGCGCGCCGAGGGCATCGGGAGGATGCCCGTAGCGTGCCTGGTAGCGAGCGATGAACTGCTGCACCTGGGTGCCGGGGTTGTCGGGTGCGAAGTGCGTCGAGTAGAGCGCGCCCTCCACCGCCTCGCCAGCCATCTCCGCTAGCCGCCCGCCCGAGTCCCAGCCATCGGCCCCCAGCAGCGGGATGCGGAGCCCCAGCTCCCGGGCTTGCTTCGCCATCGGGCCGACGTCGCTGTAGTAGCCGGGGATGAAGAGCCCATCGGGCTTCTCCGACTTGAGCCGGGTGAGCTGGCTCCGGAAGTCGGTGTCGCCTCGGGCGTAGGACTCCTCCCGCACCGTCCCGCCCAGCTCGCCGAACCGCTCGGCGAAGACCCGGGCCAGCCCGATGGAGTAGTCGCTCTTCGAGTCGACGAGGACCCCCACCCGCTGCAGCTTCATCTTCTCCCGCGCGTAGCCGGCCAGCAGCCGGCCCTGAAAGGTATCGGTGAAGCAGACCCGGAAGGCGTAGGGTCCGCCCTCCGATGTCACTCGGGGATTGGTCGACGACGGGGAGATCATCGGCACCTCCGCCCGGGCGGCCACCGGGGCCATGGCCAGGGTGTTGGTGCTGGCGTTTTCTCCGATGACGAGGATGGCCCCGTCCTGGTTGGCGAGTCGGGTCATCCCGTTCGCCGCCTCTTCCGGCCGTCCCTGCGAGTCGTAGGAGCGGAGGACCAGCAGCCGGCCCTGGATGCCCCCTGCGGCGTTGGCTTCCTCAATCGCCAGCTGCGCCCCGTTGCGGGTCTCCAGCCCGTAGTGCGCCTCGAGGCCGGTGAGCGAGCCCACCGTTCCCACCAGCAGCGGACCGGTCGGCGCGGCGTTGGAGGCAGCAGG
>Ga0318558_10000233_pt1 | contig 12890 bp, 11 predicted proteins | sample GRESIP065b5f20_FD_203669 | JGI IMG/M metagenome (GOLD analysis project Ga0318558, IMG submission 203669) | Tropical soil microbial communities from Luquillo Experimental Forest, Puerto Rico - GRE.SIPMG.065b5f20 | ecosystem: Environmental > Terrestrial > Soil > Tropical forest > Bulk soil... | reverse complement strand
GGCGCCGGCCGTGCCCTGGGAGTCGCTGCACGACATTCCCACCGCGCTCGTCACCGGCTCGAACGGCAAGACCACCAGCGTGCGCGTGATCGCCGCCTGTGCCGAGGCGTGCGGCTGGCATCCGGCAGGCTACTGCTGTACCGATGGAGTATTCCTCGGTTCCGCAACGCTCGCCGCCGGCGATTATTCCGGTCCCGAGGGTGCCCGGCGCGTGCTGCGCGCGGGAGCGCACGCGGCCGTGATCGAGACCGCGCGCGGCGGCATCCTGCGGCGTGGCATTGCGGTCGCGCGTGCCGCGGTCGCACTCGTCACGAACGTGAGCGCCGATCACTTCGGCGAGTACGGCATCGATGACCTCGAGGCGCTCGCCGACGTGAAGCTCTCGGTCGCCGGTGTCCTCGGGAGCGAGGGCCTGCTGGTGCTCAACGCCGATGACGCCCAGCTCGCGGCGCGCGCCCCGGGCCTCGCGCGGCGCTTCGGTTACAGTCCGGCGCTCGCCTGGTTTGCACTCGATGCGGATCTGCCGCAGCTGCGCACACACCGTGAGCGCGGCGGTGCAACCTGTGGCGTGCGCGCCGGGCGCCTCGCGCTGCACCAGCGCGGCGCCGAGCACGATCTGGGGGATGTGGCCGCGATGCCGCTCACCGTGGAGGGCAGCGCGACGTACAACATCGCCAACCTCGCCGGCGCGGCGCTGGCCGCGGCGGGGCTCGGCGTGCCGCCGGCCACCATCGGCGGCGTACTCACGCGCTTCGGTGGGCACATTGCCGACAACTTCGGCCGTCTCATGCGCTTCGAGCGCAACGGGGTGCGCGTCCTCGTGGATTACGCGCACAACCCGGAAGGCCTGCGCGGGCTGCTGCGGGTCGCCGAGCATCTGCGCGCCGGCCGCGGCCGGCTCGGACTGCTGCTCGGTCACGCGGGCAACCGCCAGGACAGCGAGCTCGAAGCGCTCGCCGCGACGGCGGCTGAGTTTCAGCCCGCGCGCATCATCGTCAAGGAGAACGAGGCGCACCTGCGTGGCCGGTTGCCGGGCGAGGTGCCGCGCTTCATTTACGCCGCGCTGCTGCGGGCGGGCATGGCAGCCGATGCGCTGCAGGTGAGCATGAGTGAGCTCGAGGCGGTGCAGGCGGCACTCGGCTGGGCGCAGCCGGGAGACGTGCTCGCGCTCCCGGTCCACTCGGCCGCGGCGCGCTCCGCAGTGGTCGAGCTGCTCTCGCGTGCGCCGGTCAGTGCACCCCGGTGAGCATGCTGTAGCCGTTCCACACGATCTCGATGCCGATGCACATGAGGATGAATGCCGACAGGCGTACCAGGACTTCGAGCCCGGTCTCACCGAGCAGCCGCGCGATGTTCGGGGCAAAGCGGTAAGCGAGATAGATGCTGATGCCAATGGCGATCAGGCCCAGGAGTGCGCCGCTCGCGCGCTCGGCGAGCTCCGGCAGTCGTGTGAGACCTGCCGGCTTGCGGCTGCCGATGGTGATCGCCACCGACATCGAGCCCGGTCCGACGGTGAGCGGCATAGTGAGTGGGTAGAAGCTGCCGACCTTGGGCGCCGACTCCGCCTGATGGCCCGCGGCGTGATCGGACCACTGCTCCTGCGTGAGCAGCTTCCAGCCGAGCGCCGCGACCACCAGCCCGCCGGCGATGCGCACCACCGGCAGCTCGAGGCCGAACACCTCCAGCATCCACGGGCCGAGCACCATCGACCCGAGCAGCAGCGCGAAACCGTTGACGGCAACCTTGCGCGACAACACCCGCCGCTCCTCGCTCGGCAGGCCGGCGGTCAGTCCGAGAAAGAAAGGTGCCGCCTCGAGCGGGTTGACGATGGGGAACAGGCCGGCGAAGGTGAGCAGGAAGGCGCTGACGATCCCGTTCACGTGGCGGGCGCTGACAACGGAGTGCGCGCCGTCCCTTTCATATACGATCCTGCGTCAGGGCATCGGTTGCCAGTATGAATGCCAGGATCTGCGTTGTCACCGGGGCCGCGAGGCCCGCCTCGTGAGCCGCGCATTCGTACGCAATTCGGACGCCGACACGGAGCCGCTGCCGGACCGGCCGATCAGCTCACATCCTAACTTCGTCACGCTTCTCGGCCGCCAGCCGGGCGAGAGCATTTTCTTTCAGGGTGGGGAGGCGGAGCTCCTCGGCATCGAAGTCTGAGTCAGCTGCCCGAGCGCGTGATTCGCGATGCGCTCGGCGCGCTCGGGGGTGAGCGCGAGCAGCGCGGGAGCCGCGCCCAGGCGCGGCGCCATGTCCGGCGCGAGCCGCCGGTGCGCGCGGAACAGCCGTGTACGCACCGTGGTCTCGTGCAGTCCGAGTGATGCAGCGGTCTCGATGCCGCTGATCCCTTCCACCATGCGCAGCACGTACACGGTGCGAAACACCTCGGGGAGTGCCGCGATCGCCTGCTCGAGCTCCCGCCGCTCGCGCAGTGCATCGGCGGATACGGTCGCTTCCTCCGCTGCGCTCGCTTCGAGTGCCACCGGGTGCGTGCCGCGCGCGCTGGTGCGCTGCGCGCGGGCTTGGCTGTAGGCGAGGCGGGTCAGCCAGGCGGCGAACTTTCCGGTCGGCTCGTAGCGGCTCAAATCGCCGAAGGCGGCGAGGAAAGCCTCGAGCACCACGGTCTCGGCGCGCTGCGGATCGAGCAGCACGCTATGCGCGACGCGAAACAGACGCCCGCTGTAGCGGCGTATCAAAGCCTCGATCGCGGGGCTCTCCCCGGCGCGGGCGCGCTCTATCAGCAGCAGGTCCGGCAGTGTCTGCGGCCCGGCGCTCCCTGAAACGGCACGCCGCAAACGCGTACCGCCCGTGTCGAGGCCACTGTGATGAGTTGGTTCCAGCATGTGCATCATCCTCTGCTGTGTATCCTAGGAGCCCCATGAGAAGAAGACCGTTCTGGCCGGCGGTTTATTTCCGGGCCTGCGTGCTCGCGCTGTGCGCCGCGACCATGACGGCGGCAGGGGCGGACCTGAAGGCCGTGCCGAGGGTGCATCCCGAACGCTGGCCGAAGCTGCATCCGCCGCTCGCACGCGATCCGCTGCTCGAGGCCCGCGTGGAGCAGCTGCTCGCACGCCTTACGCCGGCACAGAGGGTGGGTCAGCTGATCCAGGCCGATATCGGCAGCATCACTCCGGATGATCTGCGGCACTATCCCCTCGGTTCGATCCTGAACGGCGGCAATTCCTCGCCCCGCGGCGACAAGCTCGCGGCACCGGGTGAGTGGCTCACGCTGGCGGACCGGTTCTACCAGGCCTCGATGTCCGCCTCGCCCGCCGGCCTGCCGCTGCTGTGGGGTACGGACGCCGTCCACGGCCACAACAACATCCCCGGTGCGACGATTTTCCCCCACAACATCGGCCTGGGGGCGGCGCGCGATCCACAGCTCGTCCGCCGGATCGGGCAGATCACCGCACTCGAGGTGCGGGTCACCGGTCTCGACTGGGCGTTTTCCCCCACGGTGGCGGTGGCGCGTGATGCGCGCTGGGGGCGCACCTACGAGAGCTACTCCGAGAACCCGGGGCTGGTGCGCGAATACGCCGCCGCCATGGTCGAAGGCCTGCAGGGCGTTACGGGGACGCCGCAGTTTCTCGATGCGGCGCACGTGCTGGCGACCCCGAAGCATTTCCTCGGCGATGGCGCGACCGAGGGCGGCCATGACGAGGGGGACAGCGCCGCCTCCGAGAGCGAGCTGCGCGCTATCGACGCCGCCGGGTATGAAGCCGCACTCGCCGCGGGGGCGCAGACCGTGATGGTGTCCTTTTCGAGCTGGCGCGGCGCGAAGATGCACGGCAACCGCGCGCTGCTCACGGAAGTCCTCAAGGAGCGCATGGGCTTCGATGGCCTGTTGCTCGGGGACTGGAACGGCCATGCACAAGTCCCGGGCTGCACGGCGGTGCGCTGCGCCGCCGCTGTCAGTGCCGGGATCGATGTGCTGATGGCCCCCGACGGCTGGCGTGAGCTGCACGGGAACACGCTGATGCAGCTGCGCTCCGGGGAGATATCGCAAGCGCGCCTCGACGATGCCGTGCGCCGCGTGCTGCGCGTCAAGCTACGGGCGCACCTCGACAGTGAGGGACCGCCGTCCTCGCGCCCGTTCGCGGGGCACTACGAATTGCTGGGCGCGGCCGCGCACCGCGCAGTGGCGCGCCAGGCGGTGCGCGAATCACTGGTGCTGCTGAAGAACCGCGATCATCTGCTGCCGCTCGCGCCGCGCTCCCGCGTGCTGGTGGCAGGCGATGCGGCCGACAGCATCGCCCGGCAGAGCGGTGGCTGGACCATCGACTGGCAGGGCACCGAACCCAACCAGGACTTCCCGCACGGGGAGACGGTCTACGCCGGCATTGAGCACTGCGTGCAGGCCGCGGGCGGCAGCGCCACGCTGAGCCCTGGCGGGCAGTTCAGCGCGCGCCCCGACGTCGCCATCGTGGTGTTCGGCGAGCATCCGTACGCGGAGTTCGCCGGTGATGTGACCACGCTCGAATACAGTCCGGGTGACAAACACGATCTGGCGCTGCTGCGGCGCCTGCGTGCGCAGGACATCCCGGTGGTGGCGGTGTTTCTCTCCGGACGGCCGCTGTGGGTCAACGCCGAGCTCAATGCCGCCGACAGCTTCGTCGCCGCGTGGCTTCCCGGGCCCGAAGGCGGCGGCATCGCCGATGTGCTGTTCCGTTCGCCGGACGGTGCGGTGCGTTACGAGTTCCGCGGCCGGCTGCCTTTTTCCTGGCCACGCTCGCCGCGCCCGCCCGCGGTCGATGGCCGTGCCGGCGAGCCGCCGTTGTTTCTCTATGGCTACGGGCTCAGCTCCGCCGCCGACGGATACCTGCCGCAGCTGCCTGAGAGCGACCCGGCGACACAGCCTCCAGCCGCGGCACGCTGAGATCCAGGGCGCATAGTGCGCGTCTAATCCCCCGCGCCGACCGCCACCCACGCGAGGTCGGCGTTGGAGACGGACGCCAGGTTGAAAGCGCGCGCCGCTGCGGCCATGCGTGTCAACGCCTGGCCGAGCGGCATCGGCGGGGCCGTGTCACCTTTCTTCACCTTGTGAAAGCGCACCGGGTTGATGCGCGCCACCACGTAGTTGCGCAGGTAGGGCGATTTGAAACCGCGCGTCTGCAAGCCGGCGATGATCTTCTTGACGCGCGTATCGATCTCCAGGAGGCGCGCCGCGAAGTCCGCCCGTTGAGCCAGGCTGGCACCGAGCGCGCGCTCGCCGAAGCGATCCACCTTCTTGAGGAACGCGCTGTAGGCCCCGCCCGCAAAGCGCGGCGACTGCTCGTAGACCATGCCGAGGGTCAGCAGCTCCGGCGCCTCGAACTCGGCGGTGAAGCTGCTCTCGCGCTCGCTGCCGCGGCGCTTCTCGAGGTTGCGGGCCATGCGGATGACCTCCAGGCTCCGGTCCCTGAGGTTGTGGGCTTTCTCGGTATTGAGCGCCAGGATGCGGTAGGCGAGCGACTCGTCGGGCGAGATGAGCGTGGTGATCTGCTTCATTCCCAGCACTTTCGCCGCCGCGAGCCGATGGCGGCCATTGGGAGTCCACAGCCGCCCATCCTCGCCACGCACGACGATGAGCGGATCGAGAAACGCGGCGGTCTCATCGATCCGGGCAGCAAGTCGTTTGGCGTGCGTGGGCGAGAGGTCGCGCTGAAACGGCGTCGGCTGCACGGCAGCGAGCGGCAGCGACGCCAGCAACAGCGCACGTCCGCCGAGTGGCTCGCGGTAGGCGCCGATCGGCGCGCCGCCGGCCTCCCGCACCAACGCGACGAGCGGGGCGATGTCGGCACTGTCGAGCGCTACGGCAACATCGGCCGCATCCAGCCCGCGAGCGGCCTTCCCGGGTGCGAGCCGGCCACGGCTGCGGGGCGAGCCCGCGCGCGTGCGCCGGGTGGCGGTCTTACTGCGTGTTGCCATGGTGGCGGAATCTCCCTTGCGGAGCAGTGTGCGAGAATCGTCGATGGCACAGAATGTTGCCATGGATAGCCTCACGCGTCCTGCTCCCGCCGCTGCGTGGTTGCCGGCGCAGCGTCTCGATCCCAGCGGCCGTGCGCATGTCGATCAGCGTGCGGTGCTGTCGCTCGCGCTGCCGCTCATGGCCAACAGTGCGGTGCAGATCGTCCTCAATCTCACCGACATGTGGTTCATGGGCCGCATATCGACCCGCGCGCTGGCGGCGGTCGGCGCGGTGCAATGGCTGGTGATCGCCGCGGTGCTGGTGCTGGGCGGCGCCGGCACCGCGGTGCAGACGCTGGTGGCCCAGGCCTACGGCGCGCGCCGCTACCGCCGAGCCGCGCAGGCGGCCTGGACTGCGCTGTGGGCGATGGCGTGCGCGGCGCCGCTGTTCGTGCTGGTGGGGGCGGCGCGGCACCTGATACTCGCCCCCTTCGGCTTCGATGCCGCGGTCGAGCAGCTGGCGGCAGCGTTCTGGTATCCACGGGTGGGCGGAGCGTGCATCGGCGCCGCCGTGTGGGCGATGCTCGGGTTCTTCAACGGCATCGGCCGCCCACGCACCACGCTGCTCATCACCATCGTCACCACCGTGACCAATGCGGTGCTCAACCAGCTGTTCATCTTCCGGTTCGGGTGGGGCATTGCCGGCTCCGCCTGGGCCACCAACGTCGCGCAGCTCGCGGGCCTCGCCTTCGCGCTGGCCGTGTTCCTCGACCGCGGGTACCGCACGCGCTTCGGCACGCATCTGACCTGGCCGCTGCAGCGCCGGCGCCTCACGCAACAGCTGCGACTCGGAGTGCCGATGGGTCTGTCCCCGGCGGCCGACCTGCTGGGATTCGCGATCTTCCAGATGATGCAGACACGGCTCGGCACCGCCGGCGGCGCTGCCACGCAGATCATCGTGATCCTGACATCGATCGCCTACATGCCGGGATTCGGCATCGCCTCGGCGGGCACGACCCTCGTCGGCCAGTCGATCGGCGCCGGCGCACCCGCCTGGGCGCAGCGGGTCGGCGAGCGCGTCATCCTGCTCGCCGCCTGTTACATGGGTGGCATCGGGGTGCTGATCGCGCTCGGCGGCCGCTGGGTGCTGCCGTTCTTTACGGGCTCCCACGACGCCGATGCTTCGGCAGCGATCGCGATCGGCATGCGGCTGTTGTGGCTTGCGGCCGGCTACCAGTTCTTCGACGGCCTCAATCTCGGCAGCAGCATGTGTCTGCGCGGCGCCGGCGACGTGCGCATCCCGGCGGTGCTGGTACTCGGGCTGTCGCTGCTGCTGTTCGTGCCGCTGGCACACGCCTTGACGTTCGCGCCGGGCGAGGGCTGGGTGAGCTTCCTGCCGCAGCTCGGCTGGGGGGCGTTCGGCGGCTGGGTCGCGGTACTCATCTATATCATGGCGCTCGGCACCTCATTGTTCCTGCGCTGGCGCTCGCGCGCCTGGCAGTCGATCCATCTGTGAACGCGGAAAGCTCGCGCCCATGCTCATCGCTCTGAAGACCCTGTTGCATACGCTGCTGCTGCCGCCCGGCGGACCGCTGCTGCTCGCGATCGCCGGTGCCTGGCTCATCGCCCGGCGCGGCGGCGCGGCACGCAGCCGCCGTACCGGTTGGGCGCTGCTCGTCGCCGGGCTCGCGGCGCTGTGGCTGCTGGCGAACCCTCTGGTGGCGCGGGCGCTGAGCCGCGCAGCGCAGCGCTCTCCGCCGCTCGACCTCGGCCGGCCGGTGCCGGCCCAGGCGATCGTGATCCTCGGCGGCTCCGGCGAGCGGCTCGGTGCGCCGGAGTACGGCGGTGAGCCGGGGGTTCGGTTGACAGTGCTCGAACGGGTCAACTACGGGGCCTTGATCGCGCGGCGCACCGGGTTGCCGGTCGCGGTATCGGGCACGCCTGAGGAGGCGCTCGCGATGCGCGTCTCGCTCGCACGCGATTTTGGCGTCGACACCCGCTGGTCGGAAGACCGCTCGCGCGACACCTTCGAGAATGCGCAGTTCTGCAGCACGCTGCTCCGGCCGCTCGGCATCACGCGCATCGTCCTGGTGACGGACGCGGACCACGAATGGCGCGCGATGCGCGAATTCGTCGCTGCGGGCTTCATCGTAGTACCGGCACCGGTCGGGATGCAGGTGCCGGAGCGCATCGGCCTCTACAGTTTCATCCCGAGCGCCACCGCGTTGTCGGACTCGACCGAAGCGCTCTACGAGCTCATCGGCAATGTCGCGCGGGTCGCGTTCGAGAAGTTGCGCCTGCGGCGCCATTCGCTCTGAGCGCCCGACCGAAGGCCCGCCGAGTGTTCGAAGACGACCTGATCACCGTGTTTCGCTCGGCACGCCGCCGCGCGTGCGAGGAGCGGCTGCTGGTGCTCACCGCTGTGGGTGTCGAGGCGGTGGTTACCACCGCGGGAGGCGAGTACCTGCTGCAGGTCGCCTCACACGATGCCGGCTACGCCATGCGGCACCTGTTGCAGTACGAGGCCGAGAACCGCCCACCGCCGCCAGCACCGCCGCCACCGCCGGTGTACGGCTACGCCTGGGTCGGCTGTGCGGTCTACGCGCTGGTTCTCATCGGCGTCGCCTGGGTGCTCTCGAACGGACTGGTGCGGCTCGACGCCTTCGATCTGGGCGAGCTCGATGCGGCGCGGGTGAAGGCGGGAGAATGGTGGCGTGCGTGGACGGCGCTGACGCTGCATCTGGATGGCCCGCACCTGGCGGCCAACCTGAGCGCGGGAAGCTGGTTCGGTTATCTCGCCGCCCGCCAGATGGGCGGCGGCACCGCCTGGTTCATCACGGTGACCGGCGCGGCGCTCGCGAATCTGCTCGAGGGGCTGCTCGGTCCACCCGAGCACCGCGCGGTGGGCGCCTCGACGGCGGTATTCAGCGCACTTGGGGCCATGTCGGCCTATTCCTGGCGCGAGCGCTTCGCGCTTCCGCAACGCTGGGCGCGCCGCTGGGGTCCACTCATCGCAGGAGTGATCTTGCTCGGCTGGACCGGTTCAGGCGGCGGCGAGGGCACCGATGTGGATGTGGTGGCGCACCTGGCCGGTTTCAGCGTGGGCGCGCTCCTCGGGGCCACCGCGGCGCTGCCTCGCAGCCGACGCGCACTACAGCGGGTGCCGCAATGGCTGACAGGTGCGGCGGCGCTCGCCTCGGTGGCGATCGCCTGGGCGTGCGCGCTTACGCGCTAAAAGAGCACCCCAGAAGCACCCCACGAAATTCCGCTTGCCAGGTTCGGCGAGCTTACATCAAACATCAAGAAGCGAAATTTCGTGGGGACCCCGCTGGGCAGATGGCCCTCTATGGGCCTTCGACCGTGTAGCCGCGCGCCCGCAGCGTAGCGAGCGCGCCGTGCTCGCCGAGCAGGCGATCCATCGATTGCACGGCGAGGGTGCCGCGATTGCGCGCCAGGCTGTCGGTCACCGCGATCAGCCAGTCGTCCTGGGCGCGCGCGATGAGGCTGCGCACGCGCTCGGAGGTCGATACCGCCGCGATGCAGGCGGCGCGGTTGTCGGCGCGCGGGATCTGCCGCAGCATCTCCACATCGCCGAGCGCCCAGGCGCGGGCGCGTGCCTGCATGTTGACGAGGTCCGTCTCGAGGAGCGTGACCACCGCATCGAGGCAGGCGACTTCGCCCGCGAGCGGCGTCGCGCCGACATCCTTGAGCACATCGACCGGATCGTCGATGCGCAGCTTGTCCTGGTGAACGCGCACGCCGTGGCGTGCAGCCAGGTTGAGCACCTCCTGCTGCACCTCGTTGCGCGCCGCGAGTCCGGCCGCATCTAACACCCGAGTGAGCAGCTCGCGCGCGGCCAGCATCGGACGCATCTGCTCGATCTTGTTATCGTGTGGCGCGTAGCGAATTCGCAGTGTTTCCACCCGCGCATACAGCGGCGGGGGCAAGCTCTGACTCAAGGGCAGGTTGTCCGGAGGCTTCTGCAGGTGCCGCCAGGCGATGTACACACGCAGCGCGGTGATCGGGTTGGCGCCGATGCCATAGGAGGGCCAGGCGGGTACCACCTCCTGGGTCTGCTTCAGCGCTTCCTCGACCGCATCGGGCTGCCAGACCATTTTCTTGGGCAGCGGGGAGATGGTGCCGAGGATCCACAGCGTGTGATCGCCGCGGCGCACGGTCCACATCCGCGGACCTTCGTGCCGACCCTCGACCACGAGCTCCTGCATGGACTCGGGCGCATCGCCCGTGGCACGCAGGTGCACGATCGACGCCGCGCACGCCACGGCGGCGCCCAGGATCGACAGCACAGTCGCCGCCAGAGGGCTTCCGGGTGAGCGCACGGGCGGACGCACCCTCAGTCGCTCGTCGGCAGCGGGTGCGGTGCGCTTTCGTTGGTCGGGTTGTACACGCGCCTCATGCTCACGGCCGGGAGCTCGGCCGATGCAATGTGCAGGTTCGCCACCAGCTGTTTGCCATCGGGCGAGAGACCGTATTCCTCGGTGACCAGCGGCCCCTGCTGCGCCTTCACCTCGATCACGTACTCATGCCCCTTCCACCCCGAAGTCTGATCCCCGACGCCGCTCTCGGTGGAGACTACGCTGTGCTGTCCGGGCGTGAAGCTGCGCCGCGAGGTGCCGTAGTCGAGCACGAACTCACCCGGGCTCTGCCGCACGGTGAGAAAATCTCCGCGCGCCACGCTGTTCATGATGAGGTGCGCCATGGGCGAGTGTCGCAGTGGATCGCCGTGCGGCGCGCCGGGAGCGAGCTGCGTGTAGGCCGCCTCGGCGGCCGGATCCGTGCTTTGTACCTGCGCCGGCTTGCCGGGCTTTTGGACGAGAACTTGCTGGGGCGGATGGCCCAGTATCTTCAGGGCCTCGGCGCGCATGTGGTCGAGAATTTTCTGCGGGTCATCGCTCGCGCCGTGATCGAGCTTCCAGGCGCCCGCCAGGTTCACCCCGGAGGGGGCTTCCTCCGCGACTCGCGGGCCCGCACATCCGGGGAGGACGATCGCGGCTGCACTCAGCAGCACCCCGGCGGCACGAACGGTCGGCATATGTCGTATCCTGGCTGGCCGATAGAGGAGAAGAGTGCAGCATTGCTTTCGTCACGTCCACGCGCAAATGGCCAAGCGACATACACCGAGCGAACTCGAGCGCCTGCGACGGCGCATCGCGCGCCTCGACGGGCAGAGCATCGACGAGCTCTACGGACTCGAGCCGGTATGGGAGCCTGGGGCCGGCCCCGCAGGCGTACGCCCGGAGGAATTCGTCGGCGTGTTATGCCCGTATTGCGGCGAGCGGTTGCAGACACGCGTCGACCTGACCGCCGATGAGCCATCGTACGTAGAAGACTGCGAGGTGTGCTGCCGCCCGATCGAGTTCCATATCGAGCGGGATGAAGGTGGAGCTTTACTCGCGCTCCAGGTACGGCGGCTCGACTGAGCAACGCGGGCAGAAGGAGAAGAACCCCATGCGTATGCCGTACGCCGTCGCAGCAGTGGGCCTGGCGCTCTCTGCCTGTGGTGGCCCATCCGCTCCCGCATCCAAGCCGGCCGCACCGGCGCCTGCCACCGCGGCGGCGCACGATCGCTGGCCCGAGTTTGCGGCGGGTTTCATCGAGAGCTCCTTCCGCGCGGACCCTGGTTTCGCCGTGCAGGCAGGACGCCACGAATTCGACGGACAGTTGGCCGACTGGAGCGCCGGCGGCATCGCCGCGGAAGTGACGCGGCTGCACGCCGTGCGCAGCGAGGTGCAAACGTTCGACCCGGCTGCGCTGACCGAGTCCGAGCAGCTCGAGCGCGAGATCGTGCTCACCGCGATCGACGACAGCCTGTTCTGGCGCGAGCGCGCGCAGTTCCCGTTCACCAACCCGGCGTGGTACCTGGGGCAGCTCGACCCCGACGTCTACCTGAATCGTAATTACGCGCCGCTCGCCACCCGCATGCGCGGCTACATCGGTTATCTGCGCGCCATCCCGAAGGTCGCCGCCGAGATCCGCGCCAACCTGCGCACGCCGCTTCCACCGAGCTTCGTGCAGCGCGGCATCGCCGATTTCGGCGGCTACGCGCAATTCTTCCGCAATGATGGGCCCAAGGTCTTTGCGGCCGTGCAGGACGGCGCGGCGCAGAAGGAGCTGGCCGAGGCGAGCGCAGCGGCCGCCGCCGCGATGACGGGACTGAAGGCGTGGCTCGAGGGCGAGCAATCGCGTGCGACCGGCCGCTTCGCGCTCGGCGAACCGCTGTTCCTCGAGATGCTGCGCGCGACCGAGCGCGTCGAGGTGCCGATCGCGCAGCTGCTCGAGGTCGGGCGCGCCGATCTCGAGCGCAACACGCAGGCGCTCGAGGCGGCCTGCGCCCAGTACCTGCCGGGTGGCACGCTGCGCGCCTGCGTCGAGCGGATGCGGGCCCACAAGCCCGAGGGCGGCGCCGTCGAGGGGGCGCGCAGGCAGCTCGCGGAGCTGCGCGAGTTCATCGTGGCGAAGCACATCGTCAGCATCCCGAACGATGAGGTCCCGCAGGTGGCCGAGGCGCCGCCTTACAACCGCTCGAACTTCGCCTACATCAACGTCCCGGGTCCCTACGAGAAGGGCGTCGCGTCCAGCTACAAGATCGCGCCTCCCGATCCTTCCTGGAGCGCGCAGGAGCGGGCCGAATACATTCCCGGCCGGGCGCGTCTCCTGTACACCAGCGTGCACGAGGTCTGGCCCGGTCACTTCCTGCAGTTCCTGTACTCGAACCGCAATCCCTCGAAGGTGGCGGCGCTGTGGGTCGGTTATGCGTATGCCGAGGGCTGGGCCCATTACTGCGAGGAGATGATGTGGGAGCAGGGGCTCGGCAACAGCGATGCCGAGCAGCACATCGGCCAGCTCACCGACGCACTGCTGCGTGATGTGCGCTTCCTCTCGGCGATCGGCCTGCACACCCAGGGTATGACGCTCGCCGAGTCCGATCGGATGTTTCGGGAGCAGGCCTACGCCGACGCCGGCAACGCACGCCAGCAGGC
>Ga0318558_10000232_pt1 | contig 12891 bp, 10 predicted proteins | sample GRESIP065b5f20_FD_203669 | JGI IMG/M metagenome (GOLD analysis project Ga0318558, IMG submission 203669) | Tropical soil microbial communities from Luquillo Experimental Forest, Puerto Rico - GRE.SIPMG.065b5f20 | ecosystem: Environmental > Terrestrial > Soil > Tropical forest > Bulk soil... | reverse complement strand
GGGCTGGTGTCGATCGAATGCGGGTCGGCGCCGGCCGGTGCCGCTGCCGTGAGCCCAGCGCCGACAGCGATAGCGACGCTGACCAGTATTTTCGTGATCACTCGGCGGCGGGGGTGGTTGGACATTGTGGACTCTCCTTTTGGGGACTTATTTCGTGTCTCTTGTTAGTTAGACGGTGGTGCATGCTTTGATGGTTCGCCGCCCCACCGACATTGGAGTAGCGGGCTTGGTGGTGTGAGGCCACCAAGCTGCTTTGTGCCCGGTCCTACCTGCAGTGGTCCGCAATTGGGTGACCCTGACAGAAGCTGGCTTGTGGTTACATCAATCATGTTGCTCAGCTCGCACATGCCCGATCTCGCCTCGTTCGAAGTCTTGCTGGCGATCGCCAAGACGGGCAGCCTCGGCGCCGCCGCCCGCGAAGTCGGGCTGACCCAACAGGCGGTGTCGGCGCGGCTGGCATCGATGGAGGCGCAAACCGGGGTGCAGCTGGCGGTGCGCACGGCCCGCGGGTCACAACTCACGCCCGGCGGCCTCGTGGTTGCCGAGTGGGCAGCCCGCCTGCTCGATGTCGCCCACCACGTCGATACCGGCCTGGCTTCGCTGCGAACGCAAAGGCGCCAGCAAACCAAGGTGGCGGCGAGCCAGACGATCGCCGAACAGCTCATGCCCCGCTGGCTGGTATCCCTACAGGCCGCCGCTACCCGGCTCGGCGTCACCGCCCCCAACGTGATTCTGACCGCCACCAACAGCGAGCACGCGATCGCTGCGGTTCGCGACGGTTCCGTCGAACTGGGATTCATCGAAAGCCCGGGTGTGCCCCGGGGATTGCGCAGCCGTGTCGTGGGACACGATGAGCTGGTGGTCATCGTGCCGCCCGATCACAAGTGGGCTCGAATGTCACGCGCCCTGGGCGCCGCCGAGCTCGCCCAAACATCCCTGGTAACACGCGAACACGGCTCGGGAACACGCGACTCACTCACCGCGGCCTTGTGTCAGGCCGTGGGCGAGGAGGTGCAGCAACCATCCCCGGCGCTCGAGCTGTCATCCTCGGCGGCGGTGCGCGCCGCGGTTCTCGCCGGGGCGGGGCCGGCGGTGATCAGCCGGCTGGCGGTCGCCGACGATCTGGCGGTCGGTCGGCTGCGCGCGATCACGGTCCCCGAATTGGATCTGCACCGCCAGCTTCAAGCCATCTGGGTGGGCGGGCGTACCCCACCAGCGGGCGCGGTGCGGGACCTGCTCAGCCACATCGTCAGCGCGCAGCCAACGATGAATCGATAGGTCTTATCGGGCGCGGCGTTTGCCCCGCGCGCTCAGATCTTCGCGTTGGTGGCCCCGGCCGATGCGATGTCGGGAGCCAGCGGCGCGATGGCACTGAGTATTGCGGTCACCGTCCCGGACGGCACCCCGGCGTCAGCGAGCGCGTCGGCCAAATGTCCGGCCACCCGGCTGAAGTGGTGCATGGTGATGCCACGCCCCTGATGAACCTCCTTCATCGGCGCGCCGGTATAGGGCTCGGGCCCGCCGAGTGCGGCCGCGAAGAACTCGACCTGTTTGCCTTTGAGGCGGTTCATATTGGTTCCGGTGAAGAAGCCGCAGACCTGGTCATCGGTGAGCACCCGAACGTAGAAGTCGTCGACCACGGCTTCGATGGCCTCGTGCCCGCCGATCCGGTCGTAGATCGTGGCGGGTCCGGGTTCGCGGAAGCGCGCCAGAATTTTCATAACGACGATTGGAACATTTCGGCGTTGCCCGTCAGTTAGTGTGCGATCACGCGCGGATTACCCTGTGTAACAAGAGGATTGCGCTCATGTGGCCGCAACCTCGATCCCCGTGTGAGAAGGGTGAGCCGTTCACATGACGGCAATCTGCATCCGGTGGGCGACCGATGCCCTAGGTTGGTTGCTATGACCCACGTCACACCACTCACACCGGGCGCCCGCGGCCGGGGACGAACGTCATCAGGGGCGAAAATCGATGAACCTCGGTGACTTAACGAACTTGGTGGAAAAGCCGTTCGCGGCGGTCTCCAACATCATCAACACCCCCAACTCGGCTGGGCGATATCGACCCTTCTATCTGAGGAATCTGATCGACGCGGTGCAGGGCCGCACGCTCAGCGAGGCCGTGGAGGGCAAGACCGTACTCATCACCGGAGCGTCGTCGGGCATCGGCGAGGCCGCCGCCAAGAAGATCGCAGACGCGGGCGGCGATGTGGTGCTGGTTGCTCGCACCCGGGAAAACCTCGAGAAGGTCGCCGCTGAAATCCGGGAAATCGGCGGCGGAGCCGCCCACGTATACCCGTGCGACCTGTCCGACATGGACGCCATCGCCGCGATGGCCGACCAGGTGCTTGACAATCTCGGCGGGGTCGACATCCTGATCAACAATGCGGGGCGGTCGATTCGACGTTCGTTGAAGCTGTCCTACGACCGGATTCACGACTATCAGCGGACCATGCAGCTGAACTACCTCGGCGCGGTCCAGCTCATCCTCAAGTTCATCCCCGGGATGCGGGAACGCGGCTTCGGGCAGATCATCAATGTCTCCTCGGTCGGCGTGCAGACCCGCGCGCCGCGCTTCGGCGCCTACATCGCCAGCAAGGCCGCACTGGACAGCCTTTGCGACGCGCTGCAGGCCGAAGTCGTGAATGACGACGTCAAATTCACCACCGTGCATATGGCGCTGGTACGCACGCCGATGATCAGCCCGACCACGATGTATGACAGGTTCCCAGCGCTGACGCCGGATCAGGCGGCCGGCGTGATCACGGACGCGATCGTGCACCGGCCCCGCCGCGCCAGCTCGCCATTGGGGCAGTTCGCCGCTGTCGCCGACGCGGTCAACCCGGCGGTCATGGACCGCGTGCGCAACCGCGCGTTCACCATGTTCGCCGACTCCGATGCGGCCAAGGGCCGCGAATCCGCCAGCGACGCAACGTCCCTCGACAAACGAAGCGAGACGTTCGTGCGCGCGACCCGAGGGATCCATTGGTGACATCATGAGCCTCCCGAAACCCGACACCGACACAACCGTCGTCATCACCGGCGCCTCATCCGGCATCGGTGCCGAACTGACCCGCGGCCTCGCCCGCCGCGGCTTCCCGCTGCTGCTGGTCGCGCGGCGACGCGAGCGCCTCGACGACCTCGCCAACGAGGTGGGCAAGGAATATTCGGTCGCGATTGAGGTCATGCCACTGGACCTCGGCGACGGCAAGGCCCGCACGAAATTGGCGGACCGGCTCCGCAGCGAGCCGATCGCCGGCCTGTGCAACAGCGCCGGTTTCGGCACCAGCGGGGTTTTCCACACGTTGCCGCTTGAGCGCGAGAGCGAAGAAGTCACCCTCAACGTCCTGGCGCTGACCGAGCTCACCCACGCGGCGCTGCCCGGCATGGTCGAGCGCGGCGCCGGCGCGGTGATGAACATCGCCTCGATCGCCGGATTTCAGCCGATTCCTTTCATGGCGGTGTATTCGGCCACCAAGGCCTATGTGCAGACGTTCTCCGAAGCGGTGCACGAGGAGTTGCACGGAACGGGCGTGTCGGTCACGGTCCTGTGTCCGGGTCCGGTGCCGACCGAGTGGGCCGAGATCGCCAACGCCGAGCGCTTCAGCATTCCGCTAGCGCAGGTCTCGCCGCGCGACGTCGCCGAAGCGGCCATCGGCGGGATGCTGGCCGGCAGGCGCAGCGTGGTGCCCGGCATCGTGCCCAAGGTGGTCAGCACCGGCGGCAGGTTCGTGCCGCGCACCCTGCTGCTACCGGGGATCCGGATTGGCAACCGGTTCCGCGGCGGACCCAGCCGCTAGTCTCTGTGCCCGGCAGGCGACGATCTGAGTTGTCGCTGTGAGGCGGGCACAAAGCGCATCCTTCCGCGCGGAGGCCAATGTGACGGGTGGGACAACGCCTCGCGGTTAGGCTCGGGCAATGGCCGCCGTTGAGATGACCGCCGACATGCCGATGAGCCCGCAGGAGATGTGGGATCACGTTTCGGATCTGTCGGAGTTGGGCGACTGGCTCGTGATGCACGAGGCATGGCGCAGCGAGCTACCCGACGAGATCACCGAGGGCACCCAAATCGTGGGCGTGGCGCGTTCCAAGGGGCTCCGCAACCGGGTGACGTGGACGGTGACGACGTGGGACCCGCCGCACGAGGTCGCGATGACGGGAGCCGGTAAGGGCGGAGCAAAATACGGCGTCACGCTCACCGTGCGGCGCACGAAAGGTGGTTCCACCCTCGGCCTGCGCCTCGAGCTGGGCGGACGTGCGTTGTTCGGTCCGGTCGGTTCGGCGGCGGCCCGCGCCGTCAAGGGAGACGTGGAGAAGTCGCTGAAACAGTTCGTGGAGCTGTACGTCTAGACATCACCGCTGTGTCGCCGTCTTCCCAGAGGAGCAATTGCCGGACCGCCGGGCGCGGCCCGTAGGGCCGGAGCATCGTGCTGGCCGGGCGCGGGCGCACGCGTTGGGGCCACCAGAACCAGCGCCCGAGAAGCGTTGCGACGGACGGCGTCATGAACGAACGCACGATCAGCGTGTCGAACAACAACCCGAGGCCGATGGTGGTCCCAATCTGACCGAGCACCTGAAAACCGCTGAACACGAACGCGCACATCGTGACCGCGAAAACGAGGCCGGCGGACGTGACCACCGACCCGGAGCCGGCCATCGCGCGAATGACGCCGGTCTTGATTCCGGCATGGATCTCTTCCTTAAACCGGGAGATCAACAGCAGGTTGTAATCGGATCCGACGGCCAAGAGCAGGATCACGGCCAGCGCGAGCACAACCCAGTACAGCTGAATGCCGAAGAGGTATTGCCAGACCAGCACCGACAGCCCGAACGAGGCGCCCAGCGAGAGAGCTACCGTGCCCACGATGACCAGCGCGGCGATAAGACTCCTCGTGATGATCATCATGATCAGCAAAATCAGGCTCAGCGCGGCGAACGCCACGATCATCAGGTCGTATTTGGCACCCTCTTGGATGTCCTTGTAGGTCGCCGCGGTGCCGCCGATATAGATCCGGGCGTCGGCCATCGGCGTGCCCTTCAAGGCCTCGTGCGCGGCCCTGGTGATCGGGTCGATGTGTGAGATGCCTTGGGGGGTAGCGGGATCGCCTTCATGGGTGACGATCATGCGGGCGGCCTTGCCGTCCGGCGAGAGGAACAGTTTCAGCCCGCGCTTGAAATCGGGGTTGTTGAAAACCTCGGGGGGCAGGTAGAAGCTGTCGTCGTTTTTTGCGGCGTCGAAGGCACGCCCCAGCGCCGTCGCGTTATCGATCGCGGCCTGCGTCTGGGCGTAGATACCGGACTGGGTGGCGTGGCTCGCCAACGTCAATTCGCGGTTGGTCTCCTGGCTTTCGATCTGGGGCGGTATCAGGGCTACCAGCTTCGGCTGCAGCGCGTCGAGCTTGTCCAGGGTGGCCGTGAGGTCCTCAAATTTTTCGGTGAGCAGGTCGATGCCGTCAAGCGCGTCCAGCACCGAGCGGATCGCCCAGCACACGGGGATGTCGAAGCAATGCTTCTCCCAATAGAAATAGCTACGAATCGGCCGGAAGAAGTCGTCGAAATTCGCGATCTTGTCGCGCAGGTCCTGTATCACGGCGACAGTGTCGTGAAAGCTTTGGGCCTCGTCGTGGGTGGTGGTGGCCAGCTGCTGCTGCAGCACGTACTGCTGCTTCAAGATATTGATCGTCTTCGCAAGTTCACCGGCCTGCTTGAGCAGGTCGTCCGCGCGATCTCGCTGGTACGTCAGGTTTTCTTGTTGGGCGGCGCTCTGATTGCTGACCACAAAGGCGAGCGAGCTGTGGTCGAGCGGGGTTCCCAGGGGCCTGGTGATGGTCTGCACCTGTGCGACGCCCGGCACGTGAAACACCGCCTTGGCGACCCGGTCCAGGATGAGCATGTCGGCCGGATTGCGCATGTCGTGGTCCGTTTCGACCATCAGCAATTCGGGCTCCAGCCGGGCGCGCGAGAAGTGCCGCTCGGCGGCGGTGTAGCCGACATTGGCCGGCGCGCTTTGGGGCATGTACGGTCTTGTACCCGGGCAGTGCGAGCAGGCCCACGAGGGCCAACGCGCACGCCGCCGTGAGAACGGGTGCGGGCCAGCGGACAATAGCCGTGCCGATCCGCCGCCACCCGCGGGTTCGCATGGCGCGTTTGGGGTCGAACATGCCCAAGGCGGCGCCCAGGGTAAGGACGGCCGGGCCCAGGGTCAGCGAGGCGAACAGCGCGACAAGAATGCCCAACGCGGCGGGAATGCCCAGGCTTTGAAAATACGGCAACCGGGTAAAGGCCAGACAGGCCACCGCGCCGGCAACGGTCAGGCCGGAACCCAAAACGATGTGGGCCGTCCCGCGAAACATGGTGTAGAAGGCGGTTTCCTTGTCCTCGCCGGCCCCGCGCGCTTCCTGGTAACGGCCCACCACAAATATCGCGTAGTCGGTTCCCGCGGCGATCACCAGCAACGTGAGCAGATTCGTCGCGTACGTCGACAGTCCAATTAGTCCGGCATTCCCGAGATAGGAGACGATCCCGCGGGCGGCCGCCATCTCGATAAGGACGGTGAACAGCACCAGCAGCATCGTGAGAACAGAGCGGTAAACGAAGAGCAACATCAGCGCGATCACCCCGACGGTTATCGCGGTGACCTTTGCGGTTCCCTTGCTGCCGACGTCGAACTGATCGGAGATGAGCGGCGCCGCGCCCGTCACATAGGCTTTGACTCCAGCCGGCGAAGTCGTGTGGTCGACGATTTCGCGGACGGCGCCGACGGACTCGTTCGCCAACGCCGAGCCTTGATTGCCCGCGAGGAACACCTGAACATACGCGGCCTTGCCGTCCGAGCTCTGCGAACCCGCCGCGGTCAGGGTGTCGCCCCAGAAGTCCTGAACGTGCTCGACGTGCTTCTTGTCCTGCTCGAGCTTGCGGATCATCGTGTCGTAAAACTTGTGGGCGTCCGCGCCGAGCGGCTTATCGCCCTCCAGGACGATCATCGCCTGGCTGTCGGTATCGAACTCCTGAAACTTTTGCCCAATGCGCTTGATCGCCTTCAGCGACGGCGCGTCGGGCGAGTTCAGTGCCACATTGTGGGTTTTTCCAACGTCTTCCAGCTGCGGCACCGCGATGTTCGTCACGGCGGCCAGCGCCACCCAGAACAGCAGGATCGGCACCGAAAGCCGGCGGATGGTGTGCGGCACGCGGGGCCGCGACGGTTGATGGTTGCTCATCCCGACTTATCCAGGCAGAAGGTGTAGGCGTCGACCTTGTTGACGGTGCGTTCGTCCTTGACGTCACCGTTGACGGTGATGCGGCAGCCGATGGTGTCCCCGTTGCCCTGCGCGACGACGTTGCCGACGACCGCGGGCTCCGTCGTGGTGATCGTGTACGACCAGGGCAGGGGGGCGTTTTTGACTTGCTGCGGCTGGGCGTTGACGTCCAGGTAGTTGATGGTTGCCACGGCCCCCGGTGCGCCAAAGACCTCGAGAACCACCTGCTTGGGGTTGAACGGGACGATCTCATTGGAAAGCCCGCTGTTGGCCGAGGTGCTGTAATGCGAGCCGAATATTCCGTGCAGGCGATCGATCGCGAATCCGGTGATCGCGACCACCAGTACCGCGACCAGCACAATCCACCCCCGCTTGGCGAGCGACGTAGTCGAAATCCTCTTCACCCGTTGGCCTTTCGATGCTCGGGCGATACGATCACCCTCCGCTCCGAGTGCGATCGTTCCCTATGACAGTACGGTACTGATCAGTACTGCACAAGAGACGCGGGCGTACACTGCCGCTTTACGCGCCGCCCCGGGTCAGGCCGGGGAGGATGAAATCGTCGACAAGAGTTTGCACCGTGCGACGGGTGGGCGGCTGCCCGGGGATGATGGATCTGAAGATCAGATACCCGGGCAACAGGTCCCAGAGTTCGTCGGTGATGGCGGCTTCGGTGATCTCGCCCCGGTCGACGGCCAGTTGCAGTATGTGCTGGATTAGGGCCTTGCGCTGATCGAGGAATTGGTGCTGCATTACCTCGGCGAGTGCGGGGTTGCGCGACACCTCGACAAGCACCGCGCGGATGGTGCTGGCAAGCTGAGGGCCGTCCTGGCAGATGTGCTCACCCAGTCGCAGCAAATCGCCCCGCAGGGTGCCGGTATTCGGCGGAACCGCGACCTGGCGGATGCCTTCGATGAAGGCGGCCAGCACCAATTCGGCTTTCGAGGGCCAGCGTCGGTACACCGTGGCCTTGCTGGCGCGGGCGGCGCAGGCCACGGCGTCCACCGTCAATCCGTCATAACCGTGCTCCTGCAGCAGCCGCAAGGTCACCGCGAGCAGCTCGGCCTCTCGCGGCGACCACGGTGATGACCCGGCGCACCGGTCGGCAGTCTGGGTCATAGCGCCCACCTTAAAGCGTGTCCCGCTCAAGAGCGGAGTTAAAGACACACTCCGCGACACGCCGAGGATGCGTCGGTGGTCGGTCATAGACTGGCGTCCCTATGAACCAGTCCTTCGTGCACCTGCATAACCACACCGAGTACTCGATGCTGGACGGTGCCGCGAAGATCACGCCGTTGCTCGCCGAGGTCGAGCGGTTGCAGATGCCCGCCATCGGGATGACCGACCACGGCAACATGTTTGGCGCCAGCGAGTTTTACAACGCGGCGACCAAGGCGGGGATCAAGCCGATCATCGGCGTCGAAGCGTACATAGCGCCGGGCTCGCGGTTCGATACCCGGCGCGTCACCTGGGGTGACCCCAGCCAGAAGGCCGACGACGTCTCGGGGAGCGGCTCCTATACGCACCTGACGATGCTGGCCGAGAACGCCGCCGGCCTGCGCAACCTGTTCAAGCTGTCCTCGCTGGCCTCTTTCGAGGGCCAGCTGAGCAAGTGGTCGCGGATGGACGCCGAGCTCATCGCCGAGCATGCCGAGGGCATCATCATCACGACCGGCTGCCCGTCCGGGGAGGTGCAGACCCGGCTGCGCCTGGGGCAGGACCGCGAGGCGCTGGAGGCGGCCGCCACGTGGCGCGAGATCGTCGGGGCGGACAACTACTTCCTCGAGCTGATGGACCACGGGTTGTCGATCGAACAACGGGTCCGCGAGGGCCTGCTCGAGATCGGCCGCGCGCTGGGCATTCGGCCGTTGGCCACCAACGACTGCCACTACGTCACCCGCGACGCCGCGCACAACCACGAGGCGCTGCTGTGCGTGCAGACCGGCAAGACGCTGTCGGATCCCAACCGCTTCAGGTTCGACGGCGACGGCTACTACCTGAAGTCGGCCGCCGAGATGCGCCAGATCTGGGACGGCGAGGTGCCCGGCGCCTCCGACTCGACGCTGTTGATCGCCGAACGGGTGCAGTCCTACGACGAGGTGTGGGCGCCGCGCGACCGGATGCCGGTCTTCCCGGTGCCCGAAGGCCACGACCAGGCGTCCTGGCTGCGTCACGAGGTGAACGCCGGGCTGAGCCGGCGGTTTCCCGACGGACCGCCGGACGGCTACATCGCGCGGGCGGCCTACGAGATCGACGTCGTCTGCGCCAAGGGCTTCCCGTCCTACTTCTTGATCGTCGCCGACCTGATCAACTACGCGCGCTCGGTGGGCATCCGGGTCGGGCCCGGCCGCGGGTCGGCCGCTGGATCGCTCGTCGCCTACGCCCTGGGCATCACCGACATCGACCCGATTCCGCACGGTCTGCTGTTCGAGCGGTTCCTCAACCCCGAGCGCACCTCGATGCCCGACATCGACATCGACTTCGACGATCGTCGCCGCGGCGAGATGGTGCGCTACGCCGCCGACAAGTGGGGCCACGACCGGGTGGCCCAGGTGATCACCTTCGGCACCATCAAAACCAAAGCGGCGCTGAAGGATTCGGCGCGGATCCACTACGGCCAACCCGGGTTCGCCATCGCCGACCGGATCACCAAGGCGCTGCCGCCGGCGATCATGGCCAAGGACATCCCGCTGTCCGGCATCACCGACCCGAACCACGAGCGCTACAAGGAAGCCGCCGAGGTCCGCGGCCTGATCGAAACCGACCCGGACGTCCGCACCATCTACCAGACCGCGCGCGGCCTGGAGGGGCTGGTCCGCAACGCCGGCGTGCACGCCTGCGCCGTGATCATGAGCAGTGAGCCGCTGACCGAGGCCATCCCGCTGTGGAAGCGGCCGCAGGACGGGGCCATCATCACCGGCTGGGATTACCCGTCGTGCGAGGCCATCGGTCTGTTGAAGATGGACTTCCTGGGGCTGCGCAACCTGACGATCATCGGCGACGCGATCGACAACATCAAGGCAAACAGGGGAATTGACCTCGACCTGGAATCGGTGCCACTCGACGACAAGGCCACCTACGAGCTGCTCGGGCGCGGCGACACGCTAGGCGTGTTCCAGCTCGACGGCGGGCCGATGCGCGACCTGCTGCGCCGCATGCAGCCGACCGGGTTCGAAGATGTCGTCGCCGTGATCGCGCTCTACCGGCCCGGGCCGATGGGCCAGAACGCGCACACCGACTACGCCGACCGGAAGAACGGGCGCCAGGCCATCCGGCCCATCCACCCCGAGCTGGCCGAACCGCTCGAGGAGATCCTGGCCGAAACCTACGGCCTCATCGTCTACCAAGAGCAGATCATGCGCATCGCGCAGAAGGTGGCCGGCTACTCGCTGGCCCGAGCCGACATCCTGCGCAAGGCGATGGGCAAGAAGAAGCGTGAGGTGCTCGACAAGGAGTACGAGGGCTTCGCGGAAGGCATGCAGTCCAACGGATTCTCCGCGGGCGCCATCAAGGCGCTATGGGACACCATCCTTCCGTTCGCCGACTACGCGTTCAACAAGTCGCACGCCGCCGGCTACGGCATGGTCTCGTACTGGACCGCCTACCTCAAGGCGAACTATCCCGCCGAGTACATGGCCGGGCTGCTGACCTCGGTCGGCGACGACAAGGACAAGGCGGCCGTCTATCTGGCCGACTGCCGCAAGCTGGGCATCACGGTGCTGCCGCCGGACGTCAACGAGTCCGGCCTGAACTTCGCGTCGGTGAGCGCCGACATCCGCTATGGGTTGGGTGCGGTGCGCAACGTCGGTGCCAATGTCGTGAGTTCGTTGATCAAAACCCGCAGCGACAAAGGCAAGTTCACCGACTTCTCGGACTACCTGAACAAGATCGACATTTCGGCGTGCAACAAGAAGGTCACCGAATCACTGATCAAGGCGGGCGCTTTCGATTCGCTGGGGCATGCCCGCAAGGGCCTCTTCCTCGTCCACACCGATGCCGTCGACTCCGTGCTGGGCACCAAGAAGGCCGAGGCGATGGGGCAGTTCGACCTGTTCGGCGGCTCTGATGGGGAAGGCGCCGGAGACGCCGTGTTCACGATCAAGGTGCCCGACGACGAATGGGAGGACAAGCACAAGCTGGCCCTGGAACGGGAGATGCTGGGGCTGTACGTGTCCGGGCATCCGCTCAACCGGGTGGCGCACCTGCTTTCCGCCCAGGTCGACACCGCCATCCCCGCGATCCTCGACGGCGATATTCCCAACGAAACCCAGGTGCGGGTGGGCGGCATCCTGGCGTCGGTGAACCGGCGGGTCAACAAGAACGGAATGCCTTGGGCCTCGGCCCAATTGGAAGACCTGACCGGCGGCATCGAGGTGATGTTCTTCCCGCACGCGTACTCCACGTTCGGCGCCGACATCGTCGATGACGCGGTCGTCCTGATCAACGCCAAGGTGGCGATCCGGGACGACCGGATTGCCCTGATCGCCAACGAACTTGTGGTGCCCGACTTTTCCACCGCGCAGGCCGACCGGCCGCTGGCGGTCAGCATGCCGACGCGGCAGTGCACCTTGGACAAGGTCAGCGCGCTCAAGCAGGTGCTGGCGCGCCACCCCGGCACCTCGCAGGTGCATCTGAGGCTCATCAGCGGGGACCGCATCACCACCCTCGAGCTGGACGCTTCGCTGCGGGTCACGCCCTCGCCGGCGTTGATGGGCGACCTCAAGGAGTTGCTCGGTCCGGGCTGTCTCGGCGTCTAGGGACGACTGGGGCTTCGGCGGTGCGTCCAGGGCGGGAGTTCGACGGAGTTTCCGCCGTCAGCGCACACCGGACGCCGCAGATGCACACTCGACGGGTTTGAGCTGCGGCCCTCAGAACCGGTAGCGCAAGATTCGGGCCTTGCGGGCGGATGCTTCGAACCGACCGGATGCCTTGGTAGCCAACCGAATCCAGCCCGGAAAGAGTTCCACCTCGGGGGCGTGCGCCAAGCTCGCCTCTTCGACCAGCGTCAGCCGCGGATTCCACGCTTCGGGCACGCGCGCGTCCTTGAACCCCGCATAGCCCCATTGGACGCCGACGGAGTGGAACATCTTCTGCGGGGCCAGCTTCACCGCGAGGCGGCTGAACCAGCCGATGCGTCCGTAGTCGTTGAAGGCCAGTTCCCCGGACCGGAAGTGCCCGGTGATGCGGCGGACGACACCGACGATCACCGGCTCCGACAGAAACGCGAACAGCCCGTCGGCGATCACCATGGCGGGCCGATCGGCCGGGATGGTGTCGGGCCAGCTGTCGTCGGCCACCGATGCGGTAACCGAGTGAGCTCGCTCGTTCGTCGGCATCAGCTGGTTGCGCAGCGCGATGACGCCCGGCAGGTCGACGCTGTACCAGTCGACCGGCAGGCCGACCCGAAACGGGCCGGTGCTCAACCCGGCGCCGAGGTCCACCACCACGGCATCCGGGTGCTCGGCGACAAACGCCCGCACCCGGTCGTCGAGCATCTTGGCGCGCAGCGACGCCTGGCACACCACGCTCTTGGGTACGCCGAGCGCGGCGAAGTCGTAGTCGATCTTGTTGACGATGGCGTCGGCGAGCGTATCGCCGAGAATCGGCCGTGGCCATCGGCTGTCCAGCGCTCG
>Ga0318558_10000221_pt1 | contig 13038 bp, 13 predicted proteins | sample GRESIP065b5f20_FD_203669 | JGI IMG/M metagenome (GOLD analysis project Ga0318558, IMG submission 203669) | Tropical soil microbial communities from Luquillo Experimental Forest, Puerto Rico - GRE.SIPMG.065b5f20 | ecosystem: Environmental > Terrestrial > Soil > Tropical forest > Bulk soil... | reverse complement strand
GATCCAGCACGATCGAATTGGTGTGGTCGCGCGCGATGCCCCGGTCCACGCCCGAGAAGCTGGCCGGGATGCTGCCCACCCTCGGGTTACCGCTGTACCCGGACTCCAGGATGACGCCGACCGCCACCACGGCGAGCACCGGCTTGGCGTGGTAGCGGAACCACTCCACCGCGGCCCCGGCCAGCAGGGCCGCGGGCAGCAGCCCGAGGATCGCGAGCCGGTCGGCCTCACGGAAGCTGGACAGTCCAGGCAACCGGACGAACCAGGTGTAGGGCATCAGGTTGGACACCCGCACCCCGTTCCACACCGATGCCAGCGGCAGGTACTGGTGCTTGCCGATCCACAGCGAGGTGCCGAGGGCGAGCGCCGCGCACCCGACCCACAGCGCGGCGAGCTGCCACGCGGACCGGCGGCGCCAGGACACGATCAGGCCGATCACCGCGAGCACGGTCAGCGTGACGCCGAACATCGGCATGCCCTCGTTGTCGCGGCCGTGCAGGAACGGCCCGGCCAGGGCGTGGAGCCCGAACAGGGACACCCGCGGCGTGGGGGTGAACATGCCGGGCAGCCCGATCCCGTACTGCTTGTACGACACGGCAAGCAGGTTCGGCGGGATGGACAGGCCGCCGTGCGAGGCCACGACCTCCTGGAGCATGGCGATGATCTGCGGGCTGGCCACCACGGCCCCTATCAGCGCGGCGAGCACCACCGGCCACAGCCGGGCCCACCCGGGCCGGCGCAGCAGCCAGGGCAGCAGCACGAGGGCCACCACGATGGACGCGAGCACCGCGGATTCCTGGTCGCTGAGCACGGCGGCGCCCATCACCAGCCCGAGGATGATCCCCTGCCGGCGGCCGGGCTTGCGGCGCAGCCGCACCGACGCCTCCAGGGCCATGGGCAGGAACAGCGCCCCGAGCGCGATGTTCAGGTGGTACCAGTCCTGCTGGGTGAGCATGCAGGACACGCCGTAGAGCACCGCGGCGCCGACCGCGCCGGTGGCCGAGCGCAGCCAGAGCCGGGCCGCCCGGTACATCGCATAACAGAGCAGCCCGGGCAGGATCACGGTCCACAGGTTGTAGGAGAAGGCCGGGCCGAAGGCCAGCGTGACCGGAGTGAACAGGACTCCGGGCAGCGGCATTATCGTGTGGAACCCGAGCTGGACCCCGACCGGCGCGGCCATCAGCGGGGTGAACCACGGATTGCCCAGGTGCGTGACCTGGTGGGCGACCCACCAGAGGTCCCACACGTAGCTCGCCGGGTCCCGGTTGGCGGGTATCCGGCCCGCCAGATTGACCGCCAGCGGCCACGTCGCTGCCGCCCCGACGACGATGAAGCAGAGCACGATCCCGATATGCCGGCCCACCGGCTTGCGGAGCGCGCGGCGGACCCGGCCCGGGCCCGCCGAGCCCGGCCGCCCGGGCGGCGCGGGCGATGGTGCCGGGCGGGCCGCAGCCTGCCCGGCCGGGTCGTTTCCCGGCTGCCCGGCAGCCTGCCCCGTCAGTTCGGCGGCACCCGTACCGGGCTCCGGGCCACCGGAATCCGGTGAGCCGGTGTCCAATGTTCCAGCTGTCGCCGCCGCCGGGTGGCCAGGCCGCTCGGGGTCGGCCCGTCCCATCAGTTCACCTCGCCCAGCTTGTCATCAAGGCCGGTGCCCGTGCTCGGGCTCACGTTCGTCAGGTCGCGAGACGTGCCCTGGCACCCCGGCACTGCCCCCGGTCGCGGAAGCGCCACGGCGGTCCCATGCTAGCCGCATGGAGGTGCTGCACCCGGCAATACGGGACTCTCGGTCACTCAGAGCGCCACGAGCACTTCGTTCAGTAATGAAACTCCCTACTATTGCGGTTAGTGATGTCCAAGGGGCAGGGCCAGCGATCATGCCCGGAACGCTGAAGATGCGTAATCCGCACCGGAAGCGGTGATAACTCCCTGCGACGGGCTTTATCCAGCCACGGGGTCCCGGCACAGGACGGGGGTTGGTTGTGGGCCATACTCATGGCGTCGATAGCGAAGTCGCGCGTCTGCGGACCGTGCTTGCTCATCGCCCGGGAGCCGAGTTGCTCCGCCTCACGCCGCGTACCAAGGACCGGCTGCTTTTTCCCGGGCTGCCCTGGGTCGCGCGGGCGCAGCACGAGCACGACATCGCGGCGGAGTGCCTGCGTGACCGCGGTGTCGAGGTGCTCTACGTCATGGAGTTGCTGCAAGACGTGATGGAGTACCCCTCGGCCCGGGCCGAGGCGATCGCCGCCGTGCTCAGCGCGCCATACCTCGGCGAACGGCTCCGCGCCGACCTGGGCAGCCATCTGGCGGGCCTGGATCCGGAGGAACTGGCCCACGTGCTGGTCGCGGGGCTGACCCCGGAGGAGTTCCGGCCGGGCCGCGGGGTCGTCTTCGGGCTGCTGGACCGGCACGACTTTGTCATCGCGCCGCTGCCCAACCTGGCGTTCCTGCGCGACACCCACGCCTGGACCGGCCACGAGGTGGCGGTGGCCAGCCTGGAACCCGCCCGGCGGCGCGAGGCGGCGCTGATCCGCTGCCTGTACCGGCATCACCCCCGGTTCGCGGGCGTGGCCTGCAGCTACGGTCCCGAGCAGGAACCACTGGACGCGGGCGATCTGCTCCAGATTGCGCCGGGGGTGATCGCCGCCGGGATCAGCGAGCGGACCACGGCGGCGGGCGTGGAACGCCTGGCCAGCCGGCTGTTCGAGGCGAACCTGGCGACCAAAGTCCTCGCCGTGCCGTTGCGCCAGGTCCCCGAGGGCACCCGCCTCGATACCGTCTGCACGATGGTTGACTCGGACACGGTGCTGATGTTCCCCGCCCTGGGCTACGTCCTTCAGGCGCACGTGATTACCTGCGTAGGTGGTGAGCTGCGGCTATCCAGGCCGATGCCGTTCCTGGAGTCGGTGGCGCAGGCGGCGGGCGTCGAGGCGGTCACCGTGATCAGCACTGGCGTCGACCCGCCCGTGGCGGCGCGGCGTCAGTGGGACGACGGCGGCAACGCCCTGGCGGTGGACCGGCGGGTAATGCTCTGTTACGAGCGCAACGTGGAAACCAACGCCCGGCTCGAAGCGGCCGGGGTCGAGGTGATCCGCGTGCCAGGCAATGAGCTTGGCTGGGCCAGGGGCGGCCCGCGCTCCATGTCCTGCGCGGTCAGCCGGGACAGCCTGTCCGGCGCGGCGCAGCCCGGCTCCCCGGAGCTGACCGTCGCCGCCATGGCGGACGCTGGGGCGGCCCCCGCTTCGTTGCCGGACGTCGCCACGCCCGCGGTGATGGCCACCGTCTCGGATCTGGCCCGGGCCCGCGCCCGGTAACCCGGCCCGGTGCGATCGGCCACCAGCCGGCGAGGCTACGGCGCCTCCTGAGCGGAGGCTATGGTCGTCGGACGCTGGGACCGGTAAGGTGCGGCACGTGGAGTTGAGGGTATCGAGCCGGTCCCAGGGCGATTACGTCGTCCTGGCACTTGTCGGCGAGATCGACCTGTACACGGCGCCGAGGCTGCAGAGCGAACTGACGTCTGCCCTGTCGGACGGCAAGCCGACGCAGATCGTGGTGGACATGTCAGGGGTCGAGTTCTGCGACTCGACCGGCATGAACGTGCTGCTCGCCGCCCATCGCGCGGCCACCGAGCGCGGCGGGCAACTGGCCCTGGCCGCGCCGCGCCCGTCCGTGCGCAAGATCTTGGAGGTGACCGGGCTCCAGTCCGTGTTCACCATCCATGACGACGTGCCAGCGGTCACCGGTCAGTAGCGCTTGACCATCCTCGCCGGGCCTGCGGCCCCGCTGCCGGGCGCTCTAAGATCGGCGCATGCCACCCAGCGGTGATGTCGCCGTCGTCATCCCGGCCAACAACGAGTCCGACCGCATCCAGGCGACCGTGGCCGGCGCGACCGGGCTGCCCGGGGTGGACCTGGTCGTCGTGGTCGATGACGGGTCCACGGACGACACTGCCGCGCTGGCGGGCGACGCGGGAGCGACGGTGGTCCGGCACAGCCGCAGGCGCGGCAAGGCGGCCGCCATGGAGACCGGGGCCGAAGCGATCCGGCTGGTGGAGACGACGGCAGCGCCAGGCGGACCCGGCCCGGCCCGGCACCTGTTGTTCCTGGACGGCGACCTGGGCGCGACGGCGGCCGAGGCCGGCCCGCTCATCGAGCCGGTCCGGGCCGGCGATGCCGACATGACTATCGCGGTCTTCACCGACCGGGCCCGTCAGGGCGGGCATGGTTTCGTGGTCGGCCTGGCTGGAGCGGGCATCGAGCGGGCCACCGGCTGGCGGCCCGCGCAGCCGCTGAACGGGCAGCGCTGCCTAACCCGGGCCGCCTTCGAACTCGCCCGGCCGCTCGCGGCCGGCTTCGGGGTGGAGGCGGCGCTCACCATCGACCTGCTCAACCGGGGGATGCGGGTGACGGAGGTCGAGGTTCCGCTCGCGCACCGTGCCACCGGCAACGACTGGCATTCCCAGGTACACCGCGCCCGGCAGTTCGCCGACGTCACCCGGGCCCTCGCCGTCCGCGCCGTTCCGATCGGCCCGCGCACGCTCCGCCCTGGGCGCCACTAGCTGGCCCGGTGGGGCGTGCCGCCAGCACGGTGTCGCCGCCGCTGGCGGCGTCGGCAAGGGGCCGGTCACACCCGGCCTATCGGGCAGCAGACGGGCGGGAGGGCCCTCGGACGGTATGGTCCTCGGACGGTATGCCTAGGCCGCCGAGGGCTCTCCCGCCGCGCGGCGTTACGTCCCGCTGACCGGCCCTTGCGCCCTGACCAGGAACTGGAAGGCCACGGGCGGCGCGTTGTTCCCCGCGCACTGGCCAGTAGAGGTGCGGGCACCGACGAGGGTGATGTTCACCCGGTAAATCCCGTGGCCGGTGACGCCCTGGTAGGCACCCGTGCCGCCGCCCAGCGTGTAGGTGCCGTTCTCGGCTATCTGACCGAGGCAGGTCCGTCGGTTGAAGCGCGGGGTGCCGGTGCCTTTCGAGTGGATGATCGTCAGCGTCCCATCAGGGAACACCACGTTGTCGGCATGGTTACCCGAGTGGTCGACGCCGCCCGCGGTGATCGACCCGGTGAAGATGATGCTCCGGGTTGCGTTGTTCGCCGGGTCGGTGCCCATGATCGTGACATGGATGTACCCGCTAGAGCCGCTGGCGGCAGCGCCGGTGATGCCCGTCAGCGCTAGTGCCCCGGCGACCGTCACGGCGCTGCCGATCCCGAGCATCCGCTTACTCAGCTTCATGTGGTTCCCCCTCCATTGCGGTGAAAGGCCAAGCGGCCCGGCAGCGTTTGTACCACATCTGCCGGGCCGCTTGAAGCCCTCCGCTTACCCGGTGCGAAGGTGCCAGGTGCCCTTGGCCGGGTAGACGCGCGAGCCTAAGGGGGTAGTCTTCGGTGGGTTCGAGCGGGGAACCGTGGGTGAGTTTCCGCAGGTCAGCCTGGGTATGCCCGCACGTCAGGGAGGTATCGGAAGTGGCAGACCGCTACGCCTATCTCGGGCCGGAGGGCACGTTCACCGAGGCGGCCCTCGCGGCATTCGACCCCGCCGCCCTGGGCGGAGCCATCGCGTGCCCGACCGTGCAGGCCACGGTGGACGCGGTGCGCGACGGCGCGGCGGACCGGGCGATCGTGCCGATCGAGAACTCTGTCGAAGGGGCGGTCAACGCCACCCTGGACGAACTCGCCACCGGCACGGACATCACCATCAGCGCCGAAATGCTGCTCCCCGTGACGTTCGCCCTGCTGGCCCCGCCAGGCACGGCGATCGGTGACGTCAAGACCATCGGCGGGCACCCGCAGGCGCAGCCGCAGTGCCGGCGGTGGCTGGCGGCGAACCTGCCCGACGCCGAGTGGCTGCCGGCCTCGTCCAACGCCGAAGCCGCCCGGCAGGCCGCCGATGGCGTGATCGACGCCGCGCTGGCGGGGGCGTTCGCGGCCGAGCGGTACGGCCTCGCGGTCCTGGCCGGCGAGGTCAACGACGTCGCCGACGCGGTGACCCGGTTCGTGGTCGTCGGCCGCCCGGGACCGGTGCCCGCCGCCACCGGCGCCGACCGTACCTCACTGGTGGCGTTCCTGCGCGAAGACCACCCCGGCGCGCTGATGGAACTGCTCACCGAGTTCGCGGTGCGCGGGATCAACCTGACCCGCATCGAATCCCGCCCGACCGGCGACGGGCTGGGCAAATACTGCTTCTCCATCGACTGCGAGGGCCACCTCGACGATGCCCGGGTCGGCGAGGCGCTGATGGGCCTGCGCCGGGTGTGCGCCGATGTCAGGTTCCTCGGCAGCTACCCGCGCCACGACGGGGCGCCCGCGCAAGTCCGCCCGGGGACCTCCGACGCCGAGTTCGCCCAGGCAGCAGCCTGGCTCGGGCGGCTCAGGTACGGCCGCGTTTGACGGATTAACCCCCGGTCCGGCTACAGGTAGGGGCCGGACCCACGGGGCGGCTGCGGGCCCTCGTCGCCGGCACCGGGGGGCATGACGCCGGGGGGCAGGGCGCGGCGCATCTGCTCCAGTTGCGCCCGTGCGGCCATCTGCTGGGCGAACAGCGTGGTCTGTATGCCGTGGAACAGGCCCTCCAGCCACCCGACGAGCTGGGCCTGCGCGACGCGGAGCTCTGCCTCGCTCGGCGCTTCGTCCTCGGTGAACGGCAGGGAGAGCCGTTCGAGTTCCTCGACGAGTTCCGGGGCCAGGCCGTCCTCCAGTTCCTTCACCGAGCGCTCGTGTATCTCCCGCAGCCGTACCCTGCTCTTCTCGTCCAGCGGGGAGGCGCGGACCTCCTCCAGGAGCTGGCGGATCATGCTGCCGATCCGCATGACCTTGGCCGGCTGCTCGACCATCTCGATGAGCGGGCGCTCACGTTCGTCGCCGCTGTCCTCGCTGACCGCCATGCCTTCCGGCCCGACCACTACCAGCCTGGGCGGGGGCGCTCCGTCCCGGCCCGTCGGCCCGCTGCCTGTTTGGTCTGTCATGGCTCCCAGTCTGTCCCTTCCTGTGGAGTGCAATCACCGCGGGGCCGCGTGGGGCTCAGTTGGCGAGCAGGATCTTCCCCACGTGGGCACCGTTTTCGATCAGGCGGTGTGCCTGTGCCGCCTCCGCCATCGGCAGCGTGCGATCGATCACCGGCAGCACCCGGCCCGTGGACACCAGCGGCCACACCTGGTCCCGCACGTCAGCGACGACGGCCGACTTCTGCGCCACCGGGCGGGCGCGCAGCGTCGAGGCGAAGATGCTGATCCGCTTGCGCATCAGCACGCCCAGGTCGACTTCCGCGTGGACCCCGCCCCGCGTCGCGATCTGCAGCAGGCGGCCGCCGGTCGCCAGCGTTTCGATGTTCCGCGCCAGGTACGGCGCGCCCATGATGTCGAGGATGACGTCGGCGCCCCGGCCGCCGGTGAAATCCCGTACCGCGGCCACGAAGTCGTCGTCCCGGTAGGAGATGGCGAGGTCCGCGCCGAGTTCGCGGCACCGTTCCAGCTTGGCCGGGGTCCCGGCGGTGCAGGCTACGATCGCGCCGCGGGCCTTCCCGAGCTGTATCGCCATGGTCCCGAGCCCGCCCGCGCCGCCGTGCACGAGCAGCACCTCCCCCGGTGCCAGCCTGCCCTGGCCGAACACGCTCGCGTTGACCGTGCACGCGGCCTCTGGTAGCGCGGCCGCGTCGGCCAGGCTCACTCCGCCGGGGATGGGCAGCAACTGGCCCGCGGGCACGGCCACCTGTTCCGCGTAACCGCCGCCTGCCAGCAGCGCGCAGACGGCGTCCCCCTCGCGCCAGCCGGACACCCCGGGCCCGACCGCGCCGATCCGGCCGGAGCATTCCAGCCCCGGATAGGCGGGTGCCCCCGGCGGCGGGGGGTAGAAACCCTGCCGCTGCAGGAGATCCGCCGGGTTCACGCCGGCCGCGACGACCTGCACCACGACCTCGTCCTCGCCCGGGACCGGGTCCGGGACCTCTTCCAGTTGCAGCACTTCGGGCCCACCGGGGGAAGTGATGACGACGGCGCGCATGGGCGACTCCAAGAAGCCGGGGGCATAGCTGGGTATGCCATCAGAGAAATGGTGACCTAGGCACGGCGATGAGGCGGCACCGGCGTGCCAGGCACATTGATTCTCTTACGGATGAGAGCCGGGGTGAACGGTCTTGGTGCCGGCCGGGGGAGTCGCTGTGGCCGCCCGGCCCGCGCTGTCGGTGGCCCGGTCTACTGTGAGCGGACAGGTGAGCCCGGCGTTAAGTAGGGGAGAGCATGACCACACTCGAAAACCGGCCCAACACCGCACTGCTCGTCATCGACGTACAGCAAGGCGCGGTCGACGGAGGTCACCAGCGCGACGAGGTCGTCGCGAACATCGGCAGCCTGGTGGAGAAGGCGCGCCGGGAGCGGATCCCGGTTGTCTGGGTCCAGCACTCCGACGAGGACCTGGTGCGCGGAAGCGAGGAATGGCGCATCGTCCCCGAGCTGGCGCCGGGCGATCAGGAGCCGCTCGTCGAGAAGAACTACGGCGACTCCTTCGAGGACACCACGCTCGAGACCGTGCTGTCGGGCCTGGGCGTCGGGCGGCTTGTCGTCGTCGGCGCGCAGACCGATGCGTGCATCCGGTCGACCCTGCACGGCGCGTTCGCCAGGGGATACGACGCGACCCTGGTCAGCGACGCGCACACGACCGAGGACCAGTCGGGGTGGGGGGCGCCGCCGCCGGACCAGGTCATCGCGCACACGAACCTGTACTGGACCTACCAGACGGCGCCCGGGCGCACCGCCGGGACGGTCGAGACAAAGGACGTCGACTTCGGCACGTCCTGAGGACGCTTGGGGGCCGGGACGACTCCGGCCGCCCTTGCCGCCGGCTTACCGGCCCTTCGGCGGCCTCTTCTTACCCTTCTTGGGCGGACGTTCGATGATCGCGTCCGGACCCGGGAACACCAGGCTCGTGTGACCGTCGTCGAAACGCACCAGGTAGGGCGGCTCCCCGCCCGCCCCGCGGACCTCGATGATCTCCCCTGTCCGCTCCGGCTGGCCCACGATGTTGCCAAGCACATGGAACCGGTCTCCGATGGCCGCCTGCATCAGCCCACTCCTCACCCGCGTTCGCGCGCTACTCGTGCACCGGCGGACATGTTTACGGTGTGCCACATCACTATGGCCAGTATCTACCTCGACGCCGATGGCCGATACCCGGGAACGGGGCGCCGTGCGTTTGGCCGGGTATCTACTTGCGTGGTGACGACCGATCCGACGCCTACCCCCGGGACACAGTGATGGCGCAGGTGCTTATCCCCCGCCTCGAGGCGGCCATAGCGGAGCTGCGGGACCGGCCGATCGCCGGGACCGAGAAGGGATTCGGCGTCCCGCCGCCCGGTGTCACGGTGAGCGCGGCCAGCCTGGGCGCGAGCCGGCCGTCCCTGTTCGGGCCCGGCTTCACCATGCCGGTGCTGGTGCTGCGGGAGGCTGCGGTTGCGAACAACATCAGCGCCATGGCGGCCTACTGCGCGGCGGCGGGGGTCAGGCTCGCGCCGCACGGCAAGACGACCATGGCACCGCAACTGTTCGCCCGGCAGCTCGCGGCCGGCGCCTGGGCGGTCACGGCGGCGACGGCCGGGGAACTGCACGTGTACCGGGCGTTCGGCCTGCCGCGGGTGCTGCTCGCCAACGAGCTGACCGATCCCGCCGGGGCTGCCTGGCTGGCGGGTGAGCTGGCCGCCGATCCGGACTTCGAGTGTTACGTGTACGCCGACAGCCTGCCCGGCGTCCGGTTGCTTGACGAGGCGGTGCGGCGGGCAAGCCCGGCCAGGCCGCTGCCGGTGCTGGTGGAACTCGGCTACCCCGGGGGCCGCACGGGGTGCCGCGACCTGGCCGCGGCCGAGGCGGTCGCGCTCGCCGTGGCGCAGGCCGGCTCGCTGCGGCTGGCCGGCGCGGCGGGATACGAGGGCGGGATCGGGCGCGACCGCAGCCCGCGGAGCATTGGCAAGGTCGCCGCCTACTGCCGTGAGCTACGCTCGCTGGGCGAGCGGCTGGCCACCGCGGGCCTCGCGCCGGATGAGCTGATCCTCAGCGCCGGCGGCAGCGCGTTCTTTGACGTGGTGGTGCAGGAGCTGGCGTCCGGCTGGGCGGGGCGCCCCGCGCCGGTGGTCGTGCTGCGCAGCGGGGTCTACATCGCCTTCGACCACGGTCTCTACGCGGGCATCGTGCCGAGCCCGCCCCCGCTGCTCGAGCCCGCGCTGGAGCTATGGGCGCACGTGCTGTCCAGGCCCGAGCCCGGCCTGGCGCTGGCCTGCGCGGGCCGGCGGGATGTGGCGTTCGACGCCGGCCTGCCGGTGCCGCTGCGGGTCCGGGGCCGGGATGGGTCACTGCGGCCGGCCAGCGGCGTGCGCGCGGTCCGCCTCGACGACCAGCACTGCTATCTCCAGCTGGCCGACGGCGCCGGGCTGGAGCCCGGGGAGACGGTCTGCTTCGGCGTGTCCCACCCCTGCACCACGTTCGACAAGTGGCGGGTCATCCCCGTGATCGACGATGACTGCCGGGTCGTGGACGCCGTTCACACCTTCTTCTGAACGGCTGCCGTGCCCCCGGGCTCTCCCGCCCCGGTGGGGGTGCCGCCGGCGACCAGGCCGAGGCCGCTCACATCACCGCGAGCTGGCCGCCGTCGATGACCAGCGCGGCACCGTGGATGAACGAGGCGTCGTCGGAGGCGAGGAACGCGTAGGCGGCCGCGACCTCTTCGGCTTCGCCGGCCCGCCCGAGCGGTATCCGCTCTCGCGCGTAGGCCGTTTCGAACTCGGTCCCACCGGCCGAGGCGGACATAGCCTCGTTCAGCGGGGTGCGGATATACCCGGGGCACAGCGCGTTCACCCGGATGCCGTGGTTTCCCAGCTCCACGGCCATGGTCTTGGTCAGCAGGAGAACGCCGCCCTTGGACGCGTTGTAGTGCGCGTAGTCCTCCTCGCCGGCCAGCCCGTTCGTGGATGACATGTTGATGATCACGCCGCCGCCGCGCTCCGCCATGTGGCGGCTCACGGCCTGCGCCACCAGGAACATGCCGCGCAGGTTCACCGCGACGATCCGGTCCCAATCACCCGCCGCGATCGCCAGGAACGGGTCGCGCCGCGCGGTGCCAGCGTTGTTGATGAGGACGTCGATCCCGCCGAGGGCCCGGTGCGCGGCCGCCACCATCCGTGCCACGTCGCCCTCGAGGCTCACGTCGCAGGCCAGGCCGGACACCTCGCCGCCGGGTCTCAGGCCCGCTAGCGCGCTGTCCACCTCACGCTGGTCCAGGCCGGCCAGAAAGACCCGCGAGCCCTCGTCCAGAAACCGGTGCGCGGTAGCCAGCCCGATCCCGCTGCTGCCACCGCTGATCAGCACCCGCTTGCCCCGCAGTCCGCGCATTCCGGCCTTCCCTACCCCGGGCCAGGCCCTCGTGCTCGCGCAAGGGTCCCATCGTCAGGGTGGGCACCCGGTCACCGCGGCGAGCCAGGGCTCCGCTGCTCAGGCAAATCTAGCCATGATCCGTATCCTGGTCGTGATTCCGTATCGCGGACCGTGGGCAGCTGCCATGCTCAGGAATTGCCTCCGGTACCCGGAAACCAGTCGGCAAGGATGTGACCATGGTTAAGCAGCCGGTCGGGGGGAGCGAGCCGGGGGGCTCGTACTCACCCGGGATCGTCGCGGAGGGCCGGTTCGTCTACGTGTCCGGACAGGGCCCGTTCCAGGACGGGGCCCTGACCGGGACCGGCATCGAGGAGCAGACCAGGGTCACCCTCGGCAACCTCGAGGCCGTCCTCGAGTCGGCCGGCGCGGCCCTGGCCGACGTGGTCCGGTGCGGCGTGTTCCTCGCGGACGTGCAGGACTTCGCCGGCATGGACAAGGTTTACGCGGGCATATTCCCACGGCCGCTGCCGGCGCGGACCACCGTGGGCGCGGCCTTCCCGGTGCCCGGGATGCTGGTCGAGATCGACTGCGTGGCGGTACTTCCCAGCGCCGGGGTGCCGGGCAGCGGCGGACAGCAGGCGGGCTGACCGCGCCGTGGCGGCTGTGATCGGCGACGTCACCGAGCTTGCGGTCCCCCGCGCCTCGCTGGGCGAGGGCCCCTGCTGGGACGCGAAGGCCGGCGCGCTGTACTGGACGGACATCCCGGCGCACCGGGTGCACCGCCTGACCGGCGACGGAGCGCATACCGAATGGGACACCGGGCAGCCGCCCGGCGCGGTCGTCCCGCGGGCCGGGGGCGGGCTCGTGCTTGCCGCCAGGGACGGCTTCCTGGCCATGGACTCGGGCACCGGCGGCCTGAGCTTGCTCGCCGCGGTCGAGCCGGACATACCGGGCAACCGGATGAACGACGGCGCCTGCGACCGCGCCGGGCGCTTCTTCGCGGGGACCATGGCCTCCGACGAGTCACCGGGAGCGGGGGCCCTCTACGTGCTGGCCACCGATCGCCAGGTGACCAGGCTTCTTACCGGTGTCGGCATCTCCAACGGGATCGGCTGGAGCCCCGACGACCAGCGCATGTACTACATCGACTCACTCACCTACCGGGTCGATCTCTTCGACTACGAGCCCGCCACCGGAGCCATCGGGAACCGCCGCTCGTTCGCGCGCCTCGGTGCGGGCGAGGTCATGCCGGACGGCCTCGCCGTCGATGCCGAGGGCGGTGTCTGGGTCGCGCTGTGGGGCGGCAGCGAGATCCGGCGCTACGCGCCGGACGGCCGCCTCACGCTGACCGTGGACATCCCGGCGGCCAACGTGACCAGCTGCGCCTTCGGCGGGCCGGACCTGCGCACGCTCTACATCACCACGGCGGCCGGCCCCGGCCGGTCCGGCGGCGCGCTTTTCGCCTGCCAGATGGCCGTGGCGGGCCTGCCGGCGAATCCCTACCGCGGCTGACGCACCCACCGGGAGGCTCCGTGCCCGCTGCCCACGCCCCCGCAGCCCGCGCGCCGGGCGCCCCCGCGGCAGGAACGGCGCCGGCGCGGTGAAGGCGCTCGTCTTCACCGGGCCGGGCACGCTCGAACTGCTCGACGTCGCCGAGCCCGAGGTAGCCGACGGCGAAGTCCTCGTGCAGGTT
>Ga0318558_10000196_pt1 | contig 13491 bp, 15 predicted proteins | sample GRESIP065b5f20_FD_203669 | JGI IMG/M metagenome (GOLD analysis project Ga0318558, IMG submission 203669) | Tropical soil microbial communities from Luquillo Experimental Forest, Puerto Rico - GRE.SIPMG.065b5f20 | ecosystem: Environmental > Terrestrial > Soil > Tropical forest > Bulk soil... | reverse complement strand
TCGCGGTGTTCGATACCGGCGGCTGGGACACCCACGCCAACGAAGGCGGCGCACAGGGTCAGCTCGCGGCGCGCCTCGGCGAGCTCGATGCGGGGCTCGCCACCCTGCGTCAGCAGCTGGGCCCCGCGTGGCAGGACACGGCGGTGCTCCTGATCACCGAGTTCGGCCGCACGGCCGCACTCAACGGCACGCGCGGCACCGACCATGGCACGGCGACCAGCGCCTTTCTGCTCGGCGGTGCGGTTGCCGGCGGACGCGTGGTCGCCGACTGGCCGGGACTCTCCGCGCGTGCGCTCTATCAGGGCCGCGACCTGGCCGCCACGCTCGATCTACGCTCGGTGCTGAAGGGAATACTGTCGGAGCACCTGGGCGTTCCAACCGGAGCGCTCGAGCAGGCGGTCTTTCCCGACAGCTCCTCCGCCAGGCCACTTCGCGGCCTGATGCGCGCCTGAGCCGGCGGCGCTCGCCGCCGCGGGGATTCAGCGCGGGCTCTGCGAGTCCTGGTCCTCGTCGGATTTCTTCGGCGGCGCGGACGGAGCGGTCGGCGCGGGCTCTGGCGTGCTCTGCGGCTCGGCGGTCGGCGCGGGCTCCTGCGGCTGGCCTGGAGCGCTCGGCGCAGGAGGCGGTGCGGGTGCGGCGGAACCGGATGGCGAGGTGACGACCGCGCCGCCTTTCTCGGGCAGGTAGAGCGGACCCTTCTGGCCGCAACCCGGCAGCGCAAGCGCGACCGACGCCGCGAGGCAGGCAGCCGCGCGCCGTAAAGCAGGGGTCATACGTACATCGGCCGCTGGTCTCGCAGCGCGAGCCAGCCGCGTATCACGCGGTACGCGATCCAGATGCCGAGCGCGGCAAGCCCGAGGAGGGCAAGTGGAATGCCGATGATGGTGACCATCATTCCCCCGCAGATGAGAGCCCACAGCACCGCATACCAGAACGTGCGGATCTGCCAGCGGAAATGCGACTCCAGGTAAGTGCCGTGGGTTGCCGAGCGGCGCGCGTAGTTCATGATCACCGCCACGATCGAGGGCAGTCCGCCGATGAAGCTGCCGACGATGGTGTGGAAGGTCGTGATGCCGATGAGCACCGCGAGCGCATGCAGCGCGTAGATGACGTGGGTATAGGAGACCAGCGACTCATCGACGTGCGGCGCCTCGGCGCTGACGGGCGGCGTGGGGGTCGACACGGGGACACCTCCTACGGGCGGCGCTCGACCACCGCCATGGTGAGTCGCGACACGCAGACCAGATTATCGCGTTCGTCGCGGATCTCGATGTGCCAGACGTGGCTGCGGTTACCGAGATGAAAGGGCCGCACGCTGGCCGTCACGTTCCCGGAGGCGACGCCGCGCAGATGGTTGGCGTTGATCTCCTGACCGACGCACAAGTACCGCTCCATGTCGACGCACAGCATCGAGGCGATGCTGCCGACGGTCTCCGCGAGGGTCACCGAAGCGCCGCCGTGCAGCAGCCCGAAGGGCTGACGGGTGCGCTCGTCGACCGGCATGGTGGCGCGCAGGAAGTCGGGGCCCACCTCGGCATCCGTTTCACCGAGGTGGCCGGGCATGCTGCCTGTGCCGCGGGCGGTGAGCTCCTCGGGTGTTGGGCTGACGCGCCAGATGCTCATCGCGGCTAGTCTAGCGGTTTGCGCAGTGGCAATCTGCCTCCCCGGTGGTCCATGGAGCTGCCGCGATGACCGAGTTCACCTTCCTGCCGTCCGCCGTGCCGAGCGTTGCCGTGGCTGGCAGCGAGCGTCGCTTTCCCGTCCATCGGATCTACTGCGTCGGCCTCAACTACGCCGACCACGTCCGCGAGTTCGGCCGGGACCCGGAGCGCTCGCCACCGATATTCTTCATGAAGCCGGCGGACGCGGTGGTCGCCAACGAGGAAGAGGTGCCCTATCCGTCGTGCACCTCCAACTTTCACTACGAGATCGAGCTGGTCGTGGCACTGGGGCGCGGGCGACGCGATGTCGCACCAGAGGACGCGCTGGACCTGGTGTTCGGTTACGCGGCCGGCAACGACCTGACGCGCCGCGACCTGCAGAAGGCCGCGAAGGATCGCGGCGAGCCCTGGGATACCTCGAAGGGCTTCGACTACTCCGCGCCGATTGCGGCTATCCGTCCGGCGAGCGCCGGACACGTGACTCGCGGACGCATCTGGCTGAGCGTGAACGGCACCCTGCGGCAGGAGTCGGACATCAGCCGCATGATCTGGGGTGTGCCCCACATCATTGCCGCGCTGTCGAAGCTCTATGAGCTCCGGCCGGGCGATCTCATCTTCACCGGCACTCCCTCGGGTGTGGGTCCGGTTAAGCCCGGCGACCGCCTCGAGGGCGGTATCGAGGGGCTCGAGGTGTTGCGCAACACTATTGCACCACCGGCAGAAGACTGATTCGTGAAGCTCTACGGCTACTTCCGCAGCTCCGCGGCCTACCGCGTGCGCATCGCGCTCGGCCTCAAGGGCCTCGCGTGGGAAACGGAGCTGGTGGATCTGCGTGCGCCGGTGAGCGCGCAGCACACGCGCGAGTTTCGTACGCTGAATCCGCACGGACTCATTCCGGTGCTGGCCGACGCCGGGCACGTCCTCACGCAGTCGCTCGCCATCATCGAGTACCTGGAGGAAACGCACCCGCAGCCGCCGCTGCTGCCGAGCTCGCCCGCCGCGCGCGCCGAGGTGCGCGCGCTCGCGCTCGCGGTGGCGTGCGACATTCATCCGCTGAACAATCTGCGGGTGCTCAACTATCTGCGCCGCGAGCTCGGGCAGGATGAGAAGGCCGTGAACGCCTGGTATGCCCACTGGATCGCCGCAGGCTTGGCGGCGCTCGAGCGCGATGCGCAGCGCCTGAGCGGCGATGGGCGGCACATGTATGGCAGCACGGTCACGCTGGCTGACGTCTGCATCGTGCCGCAGATGGCCAACGCGCGCCGCTTCAGCTGTGATCTGGAGCCGTTTCCGACCCTGCGCGCGGTGTGTGCGCACCTCGAGAGCCTGCCGGCGTTCGCCCAGGCCGCACCGCAGGCGCAGCCGGACGCTTCACCCCCCTAGGATCGCCAAACGTCATGTCGCGAAGAGAGTTCTTGCGCTCGAGTGCCGCGTTGCTCACGGCGGCGGGAACCGAGTGGCTGCTCACCGGCGCCGCCGCTCCCGCGCACGGCCCCAGCGAGGGGCCGACGGCGCCATTCGATTACGCCCGCCTCAAAGGACTCGCGCGCGCGCGCGCCGGCCAGCCTTACGTGGCCGCGGCGAAGCGGCTGCCGCCAGCGATCGCCTCGCTCGACTGGGATCACTGGCAGGCGATCCGCTACCGCGATGAGCGCTCGCTGTGGGCGGAGGAAGGGTTGCGCTTCCAGGTGCGCTTTGCTCACCCGGGCTATGTGCTCGACAAACCGGTGCGGATGTACGAAGTCCTCAACGGCAGCGCGCGCGAGATCACCTTCGATCCGACGCTGTTCGATTACACGGGCGCGGGAATCCGTCCGGCGGCGGTGCCCGCCAATCTGGGATTCGGCGGTTTTCGTATCCTCCACCATACCAACTGGACGCGCGACTGCGCCGCGTTCCAGGGAGCCTCCTACTTCCGCGCGGTGGACGGGGATCTGCAGTACGGCATGTCGCAGCGGGGACTCGCGCTCAACTGCGGCCTGCCGGAGCCGGAGGAGTTCCCCGATTTCATCGCCTACTACCTCGAGCGGCCGGCGAAGGACTCCAGCCGTCTGACGGTCTACGCGCTGCTCGACTCACCGAGCGTGAGTGGCGCCTACCGTTTCGTCATCGACGTCGCCGACACGCTCGTCATGGACATCGACTCGGCGCTTTATCCGCGCCGGCAGATCGAGCGGCTCGGCATCGCGCCCGCCACCAGCATGTTCCTGTGCGGCAAGAACGATCGACGCGTCGCCGATGACTGGCGGCCGGAGATCCACGATTCCGACGGCCTGCAGATCTCGACCGGCGCCGGGGAGTGGATCTGGCGGCCGCTGGTCAACCCGGCGGCGGTGCGCGTCAACAGCTACCTCGACGATGCGCCGCGCGGCTTCGGACTCATGCAGCGCGAGCGGCGCTTCTCGCAGTACGAGGACGATGGGGTGTTCTACGACAAGCGGCCGAGCGTGTGGATCGAACCGAAATCCAGCTGGCACAAAGGCGCGGTGATGCTGGTCGAGATCCCCACCCCGGACGAGACCAACGACAACGTGGTCGCGTTCTGGACCCCGGAGGACAAACCCCAGCCCGGGGTCGAATATCTCTACGGCTACCGGCTCTACTGGTGCCGCGAGCATCCGCACGGGCCGAAGCTCGCGGTCGTCGCGGCGACGCGCACCGGTGCCGGTGGCCAGGTCGGCGTGAAGCGCAGCCACTTCGCCTGGCGCTTCGTGGTCGACTTCGCAGGTGGCGACCTCGCCTCGCTCGGCGAGTCCGCGCGCGTGGTGCCGGTCATCAGCGCCTCGCGCGGGCGGATCGAGCTGTCCTCGGCGCGGCGCATCGTGCCCCAGCCCGCAGAGTGGCGGGCCATGTTCGATCTCGCGCTTCCCAACGACAACCTCGCCGATCCGGTCAACCTGCGGCTGTTCCTCTCGCTCAACGGCCAGGCGCTCACGGAGACCTGGCTCTACCAGTACACGCCGCCGCCGCTCGCACAGCGCAAGCTTTGAGCCGCCGATTTCTGTGCGCCGATTATGCGGCGTGCGTCTCGCCGCCGTGGCGGCGCACGTAGCTCACGTAACCGGCGAGGAACTGGCGCAGCTGCTCCACGACCACGGCATCGCGCAGCGCTCCGGATTCATCGAACACGCTTGCCGCCCGCGACACCACCAGGCGGCCGCCCGACCAGACCTGCGTCCCCAGGGTGCGCAGCACCGGTAGCCAGCTCGCCTGGCTGAGCACCGTGCCGAAGCCGCCCGGTGAGGCCCCGATGAGCGCAAACGGGCGTCCGCCGAACACCCGCTTGATGTCGGGGGAGGGGCGCGAGAGCCAGTCGATGGCGTTCTTGAACACCCCGGGGATGCTGTTGTTGTACTCGGGGGTCACGAGCAGCACGCCGTCGGCGGCGACGATCGCCTCCTTCAGCGTCGTGACGATGGCGGGCATCCCCTGCACCTCGACATCGTAGTCGTACAGCGGAATGCCGCGGATGCTGGCGACCTCGAGCGTGGCTTCCGGCGGCATGAGCTTGGTGGCGGCGCGCAGCAGCGCGCTGTTGTAGGAGCCGCGGCGCAGGCTGCCGGAGATTCCCAGTAGCTTGGTCATTTGCCCATCTTACGGCGCGCCGTCAGCAGGGCCGCTACACGCCGGTAGGCCTCGCGGAACGGAATGCCCTCAAGCACCACCAGCCGGTTGGCCTCCTCGGCGGCGTGGATCGCCGGATCGAGCTGGATGTCGGCCGGGCGGAAGGCGAGTGCCTCGATGGCGGGCGGCAGGATGTCGAGCGTCGCGAGGGCCAGATCGATGCCGCGGAACAGCGGAAACTTCAGCAGCTGCAGGTCGCGCTGGTAGCCGGAGGGAAGCTTGGCGCACACCGCGAGCGCTTCCAACAGGCACGCCTGCGCCGTGGCCGAGCGGCCGCGGATGAGCTCGAAGACATCGGGATTCTTTTTCTGCGGCATGATCGAGGAGCCGGTCGTGAAGGCATCCGGCAGCACGATGAAGCCGAACTCACGGGTGGCGTACAGCAGCACGTCGGCGGCGAAGCGGCCGAGGTCCTGCAGCAGCAGCGTGATCTCGAGCAGCAGTTGCGCCTCCGCCTTGCCGCGCGAGAGCTGCACCGCGGTCACCGGCTGCTGCACGCTCGCGAAGCCCAGCCGCGCGCGTGTGGCTTCGCGGTCCAGCGGCAGCCCGGGGGTGCCGTAGCCGGCCGCCGAGCCGAGCGGGTTCTTGTCGAGCCGGCGCACTACGCCCTCGAGCCCGGCGGCGTCATCGCGGACCTCGGCGGCGAAGCCCAGCGCCCACAGCGCCACCGAGCTCGGCATGGCCTGCTGCATGTGCGTGTAGCCCGGGAGCGGTGTGTGCGGCTCGCGCGCCGCGAGCGCCTCCAGCGCCGCGGCCACCTGCGATGCGCCGGCGCGCAGCAGCCCGACCGCATCGCGCAGATACAGCCGCAGCGCGGCGAGCACCTGGTCGTTGCGCGAGCGCCCGAGGTGAATGCGCTCGCCGGCGGCGCCGAGCCGCGTGCACAGCCGCCGCTCGAGAGCCGTCTGGCCGTCCTCCTCGGCGAGCTCGATGTGCCACTCGCCGCGCGCGTGGCTTGCGGCGAGCGCCTCGAGCGCAGTGCGGATCGCGGCGAGATCCTCCGCCGACAGCAGCTGCTGGAGGTGCAGCATCTCGGCGTGGGCGATCGAGGCGCGCACATCGTAGGGCACCAGCCGCTCATCGAGCGAGTGATCCTCGCCGGCGGTGTACTCGAGCACGCGCTCATCGAGCGGTGCGCCCTTGTCCCACAGGCGCGTCATGGGTTGCTCTGCTGCTCGGCGGGGCTGAGCGCGTTGATATCGGCGACGATCAGCGTGCCGGTGCCCTCGTTGGTGAACACCTCGGCGAGGATCCCTTCCGGAGAGAGGTAGGAGACCACGTGCACCCGCCGCACCCCGCCGCGCAGCGCCTCCTCGATGGCCTTGGCCTTGGGCAGCATGCCGTCGGCGATACGGCCCTCATCGCGCAGGCGCTTCAGGCCGCGCAGGTCCGTGTAGGAGATGAGCGAGCCGGGATCGCCGACGTTGCCGAGGATGCCGGGCGCCCCGGTGCACAGCAGCAGCTTTTCCGCGCCGAGCGCCGCGCCGATGGCCGCGGCGACCGTGTCAGCGTTGATGTTGAGGAGCGTGCCGGACTCATCCGCCGACAGCGGGCTCACCACCGGCATGAGCCCGTTGTCGAGCAGCTTCTTCAGCACCGTGGTATCGACGGCGTCGATGTCGCCCACGAAACCGAAGTCGACCATCTCGCCGTTGGCGGCGAGCGCCACCGGCGGGCGCTTGTGGGCGCGCACCAGTCCCGCGTCCACGCCGCTGATGCCCACGGCGTCGATGTTGAGGTCGCGGCAGATGCCGAGCACGCGCGTGTTGATCAGCCCATTGAGCACCATCGCCGTCACGTCGATCGACTTCGCGTCGGTCACGCGCCGCCCCTCGACCATGCGCGTCGGCACCCCGAGTGCGGCGGAGAGCTCGCTGAGCTGCGGCCCGCCGCCGTGCACCAGCACCACGCGCACGCCGAAGTAGTGCAGGATACCGATCTGCTCGACCAGCGAGCGCGTCGTGGCCATCTCGGCAAACACGCCGCCGCCGGCCTTCACGACGAAGGTCTTCCCCTTGTACATGCGGATGTAGGGTGCGGCGCTGCGCAGGGCGCGGATGGCCAGAACCTGGTCGCTGCGGTGCATGATCATATGGCGATCGCTCCTCGTTGCGGTCAGGTGCGCAGCAGCTGGTGGAGCACCGCCATCTGTACCGGCAGACGGTTGTAGGCCTCGCGCTGCACGATGCTGCGCCCACTGTCGAGCACCTCGTCGGCGATGGCGCAGTTGCGCCGCACCGGCAGGCAATGCATCACACGGCACGCGGGCGCCGCCGCGAACCAGTCGTTGCGCACGCACCAGCTGCGCAGCGGGGCGCGCAGGCGCGCGTCCACCGCGGCGTCGCCGTAGCTCTCGGTCGCGCCCCACTCCTTTACATAGAGCACATCGGCCGCAGCGAGCGCCTCCGCGCGCTCACTGGTCTCGCGCACCGAGCCGCCGGAGGCGGCCGCAGTGCGCCGCGCACGCTCCATGATGGCGGGCGGCAGCGCGAACCCCTCGGGCCGCAGCACGGTCACTTCCATGCCGCGCAGCGCCGCCATGTGCAGCGCCGCCGCCGGCACTGCCAGCGGCAGCGCGCGCGGGTGGTAGGCCCACGACAGCACGAAGCGCGCACCGCGCGCCACCGCCAGATCATCGAGCGTCTTCCAGTCCGCGAGCGCCTGGCACGGATGATTGACCGCGGACTCGAGATTCACCAGCGGCTTGTCGGTGAGAGCCGCCAGGGCATTGAAGCCGGTCTCGGCGAGATCGCTCGCGAGGTCGCGGCCCGCGGCAAACAGGCGGATGCCGAGCGCATCGCAGTAGGAGGCGAGCGCCGGAATGCCCTCGCGCACGTGCTCGGCCGCCGCACCATCCATCACCACACCCGCGCGCGTCTCCATCTGCCAGCTGCCCTGGCCCGGATTGATCACCACAGTGTGGCCGCCGAGGCGTGCCATGGCCGCCTGAAACGAGGCGAGCGTGCGCAACGAGGGATTGAAGAATACGAGTCCCAGGAGCTTGCCGGCGAGGGCGCGCGGCTCTGGCAGCCGTTCGAGCCGCCGTGCGAGCTCGAGGAGCGTCAGTACCTCCTCGCGTGTCAAGTCGCCGAGATCCACGAAGCGCTTCATGCGGGCAGCTCACGCAGCGCATCGCGCAGCAGCTCGACGTGCTCGTCCTCGAGGATGAAGGGCGGCAGCAGCCGCAGCACGTGCGGGTCGCTCGCCGTGCCGGCGAGGATGCCGCACTCGAGGAGCTCCGCCTGAATCGCTTTCGCCGGGCGGGTGGTGCGCAGTCCCACGAGCAGTCCCGCCCCCTGGTGGGCGGACACCGGGCCCACGATGCAGCTCTCACGGATGAGCGCCCCGAGGTGCCGCACCCGCGCGAGGAGCTGCTGCGACTCGATCGCCTCCAGCACGGCCTCGATCGCCGCGCACGCCATGGGGCCGCCGCCGAAGGTGGTGCCGAGCGACTCCACCGCAAGCTGCGCGCAGATGGGCGGCGACATCAGCAGCGCGGCACATGGGAAGCCGTTGCCGAGCGCCTTGGCGGTCGTGAGCAGGTCCGGGACGATGCCGTAGAGGTTCGCGGCGAAGGGCTGGCCGGTGCGACCCACGCCGCATTGCACCTCATCGAAGATCAGCAGCGCGCCGACCGCGTCGCAGCGCGCACGCAGGGCGCCGAGAAATTCCTCACCCAGCTCCACGGCGCCGGCGACTCCCTGCACCGGCTCGACGATCACGGCCGCGGTCCGGCGCGTGATGTTGGCGTGGATCGCGGCGCGATCGCCGCGCGGAATGAAGCTGACATCGAAGGGCGCACGCGGGAAGCCGTACCATTTCTGCTGCGCGCCCCAGGTCACCGCGCCCGCCGCGGCGGTGCGGCCGTGGAAGGCGCCCTCGATGGCCGCGACGCGCCTGCGGCCGGTGGTGCGCAGTGCGATCTTGAGGGCGTTCTCGTTCGCCTCGGCGCCGCTGTTGACGAAGAACACGCAGCTCTCCGGCAGCTGTGCGAAGCGCACCAGCCGTTCGGCGACGCGCGCGCGGACCGCGAGGGCGACGGCATTCGACTGGAACTGGCACAGCTGCGCCTGGCGCGCGAGCGCCGCCGTCCAGGCCGGGTGGCCGTAGCCGAGCGCCGCGACCGCATGCCCGCCGTAGAGATCGAGCACGCGCTCACCGCGGCTGTTGGTGAGCCACACGCCGTGGGCCGCGGCCACTTCCAGCGGGTACTGCGAGAATACCGGCGCGAGAAATTGACCTGCGGACGATGCCGGCGTGGCGGCGGCAGAGGCGGGCGGCATTCGTGGTGTTTCCTCGGGTCCCTCAGGTCCAGCCTGGGGCGGGCGCGGTGAGGCCGGCGGTCTCGGGCAGATCGAGCATCCGGTTCATCCACTGCACGGCCCCGCCGGCTGCGCCCTTGGTGAGATTGTCGATGGCGCACAGCACTGCCACGGTGTTGCCACGCGCGGCGGCCGAGAGGTGCGCGTAGTTGCTGGCGGCGACGTCCTTGATGCGTGGCGGCTGCTCGCTCACCCGGACGAAGGGCGCGCGAGCGTAGTAGTCGCGCAGCGCCGCGAGCAATGCCGCGGTGTCGAGCGGACGGCGCAGCGTCGCCTGCAGCGTCATGTGAATGCCGCGCGCGAAAGGCCCCGAGTGCGGCACGAATGCGACCTGCGCCTCGACCCCGGTCGCCGCGCGCACGCAGGCGATGACTTCCGGGACGTGACGGTGCGTGAGGGCGCCGTAGCTGTAGAGGTCACCGTGGCGCAGCGGGTGATGCGTGCCTTCCACCGGCTTGCGTCCCGAGCCGGTGCTGCCGGTGACGCCGCTGACGAAGAGCGTTGGAATGACGAGGCCGGCGGCGAGCAGCGGCACGGCCGCGAGCAGCATGGCGGTTGCGAAGCAGCCGGGGTGGCCGACATGGCGCGTGGCAAGTTGCCCGAGATGCTCGGGAAGGGCGCAGGTGAACTGCGGCAGGCGTGCGGGGGCCCCATGGGTGTTGCGGTACACCGCCGCGTAAGTCTCGGCGCTCGCGTAACGGAAATCCGCGGAAAGATCGACGATGCGCGGAGCGCCGCCTGCCTCCTCGGCCCGCCTCAGCAGCCGGTCGATGAGAGCGGCCGAGACTCCGTGGGGTGCGGCGGAGAAAACCGCCGCGCGCGGCGCCTCGCACAGCAGCCTCTGTACCTCGGCCTCGGAACGAAAGCACTCTTCCGGATACGCGGCCTCGAGATGCGGAAACGCTCCGGCCAAGGGCTCGCCCGGTGCGCTGTCGGACATCACGGCGGCGAGCGCGAGCTGCGGGTGGCCGGCGATCAGGCGCAGGAGCTCCCCGGCCACGTAGCCGGTGCCGCCCAGCACCACGGTGGGAATCGCGCCGCTCATTGCACGGCCGCGGCGCGTACGCCGACGGCCTCGATCACGCGGTCGCCGAGCGCGGCACCGCTGCTGAGCGCGTTGAACGCCGCCACGCCCATCTGCGTGGCGATGATCTCGATGCCCACCTGATTGTCGGTGGCGGGGCCGGTCACCACGCACGGCTCGATGCCGAAGCGCTCGCGCAGCAGCTTCACGCCGCCCCATGCGGCGACCGGATCGTTCGCCGACAGGATGACGGCCGTGAGCGCGATGCGGATGTCCGGGGACTCGAGGATGGCATCGACGCCATAGGTGCCGAGGATCCCGTCGCCGAGCTCGAACACCACTACATCGGGCCTGCCGGTCGCGAGCTCGCTCAGCATGGTGCGGGTGAGCGCAGGACCGGTGGCGCGCGTCGTGGTGACGACCCCGAGATCGGTGAAGATCGCACAACGGCGTGCACCCGCGTCCTCCATGGCGAGGATGTCCCGCCGCAGCGAGACCCCGGTCGCCTTGAAGGCGTCCACGGTGAGTCCGCGGTGGCGCATGCGCGCGATGACGGCACAGGCGGCGGCGGTCTTGCCCGCCTCCATGCAGGTGCCCGCGAGCGCCACCACCGGCACACCGCGGGTGTCGAGCGGGGCGGCGGCATCGAGCGGCTTGTGACCGACGCGCGCGGGCACGCCGATACGCTCGCCGAGGTAGGGAAAGTTGAGCGCCACACCGAGCACCCGGCAGTCGAACGGGCGGCCCTTCTCCGGGTTGATCGAGTCGCACACCCCGAGCACGCCGCCGATGTTGAGCATCTGGATGATGTCTCCCGGCTGCACCCGCTCGGGTACGTGGCCGGAATACCCGAACAGCGCCCGACGATGGCCGAGCGCCCCGGCTACCACATCGCCCTTGCCCACCTTGGCCATGCGGCCGCTGGTGAGCTCGAGCGTGTTGTAGCTCGTCTTGTTGTTGAGCACCTCGACGATGACCACCACGCCTTCCTCGGCGGGAATGTCCGCCGCAATGCGCACCTCGTGGGCGAGGCCGCACGCCTGCGTGACGGACGCCAGCTTGTCGACCACGACGCTGCGCATGCCGCCGTCCACCTCAGCGATCCCCGCCCTGCGCTGATGCCCGCTCGCCGGCGCGCGCATGGAATACTCCGGGGAGCGCTGCGATACGCGAGAAGCCGAGCGCATCGGCCGCCGTCCACTCGCCCGCGGCTTCTCCGTACACTCCTTTCGAGGCCGCCATGAGGGACCAGGGTGACTCGACGCCGGCGACGAACACGGTGCCGGTCTGCAGCAACAGGTGCACATCGCCGCTCACACGCTGCTGCGAGGAGAGGAGCAGCGCCTCGATGTCGCGGCACACGGGATCGAGCAGCTGGCCCTCGTGCACGAGATCGCCATAGGGCTGCGCCACCAGCTCCTTGATGCGCTGCTGCCGGCCCGTCAGCACGAGCTTCTCGAGCTCGCGGTGCGCACACAGCAGCACCTCGGCTGCCGGCGCCTCGAAAGCGACGCGACCCTTGGTGCCGATGATCGTATCGCCGAGGTGAATGCCGCGTCCGATGCCGAAGGGTGCGGCGAGGGCCTCGAGCGACTCGATGATCGCTACCCCCCCCGTTGCGGTTCCGCCATCGAGCGCCACCGGGCGTCCCTGGCGGAAGCTGAGCGTGTGGCGCTCCGGGGTGCGCGGATGGGCGAACGCGTCGCGCGTCAGGATCCAGGCCTCATCGGGAATGCTGCCGGCGGAGGTGAGGGTTTCCTCGCCGCCGATGGTGACGCCCCAGAGCCCGCGGTTCACCGAGTATTTCGCGCCGGTCGGCGGCACGGGCAGCGCGTGCCGCCGCAGATAGTCGAGCTCGTCCTCGCGTCTGAAGGCCCGATCGCGCACCGGCGCGAGCACCTTCAGGTCGGGCGCGAGCGTGCGCAGCGCAACCTCGAAGCGCACCTGGTCGTTGCCGGCCGCTGTGCAGCCGTGGGCGACGGTGTCGCAACCGAGCTCGCGCGCCATGCGCGCGATGGTCTGAGCCTGCATGACCCGCTCCGCGCCGACGCACAACGGATAGAGTTGCCCGCGGCGCACGTTGCCCATGATGAGAAAGCGCAGCACCTGCTCGAAATAGTCGGCGCGCGCATCCACCTGGTGGTGCGCGAGCGCCCCGAGCGCGCGCGACCGCTCGGCGAGCGTGCGCGCCGCGGCGGCATCGATGCCGCCGGTGTCGACCGTGACCGTGATGACCGGCCGGCGCTCGTGCTCGGCGAGCCAGGGGACCAGGAAGGAGGTGTCGAGACCCCCCGAGTAGGCGAGCACGATGGGCGCGCCCGGCGCTGCGGCGGTGTTGGCCATGATCAGACCGGAAAGAGCGTGCGCAGACGCTCGATGAGCTTCTCCTGCGCACGGAGGCTGGCGGTGGCGATGAAGATCGTGTCATCACCCGAGAGCGTGCCGGCGACCTCCGGCCAGGCGGCGCGGTCGATGGCGACGGCCACGCTCTGCGCGGCGCCGATGGTGGTGCGCAGCACGGTGATGGTGGGGCCGGCGGGGCGCAGCTGGCGCACGAACTGCGCGAGCGTGCCGAAGTCACCGTTGGTGCGTGCGACCTCCTCGGCCGGCAGCACGTAACGGCCACCGGCCTTCAGCACCCCGAGATCGCGCAGATCGCGGCTGATGGAGGACTGCGTCACCGCGTGGCCGGCCCGCTTCAGCAGCCGCACCAGGTCTTCCTGCCGGCGCACCAGGCCGTCGCGCAGGATGCGTACGATGGTCCCGCGCCGCTCGCTCTGCTCCGCATCGGTCAGCATGGGCGCCGCAACCGTAGCCGGATGTTCTCATGCATAAACATGCGCGGATAGTGCATATTCAT
>Ga0318558_10000189_pt1 | contig 13608 bp, 9 predicted proteins | sample GRESIP065b5f20_FD_203669 | JGI IMG/M metagenome (GOLD analysis project Ga0318558, IMG submission 203669) | Tropical soil microbial communities from Luquillo Experimental Forest, Puerto Rico - GRE.SIPMG.065b5f20 | ecosystem: Environmental > Terrestrial > Soil > Tropical forest > Bulk soil... | reverse complement strand
CTACGGCCTCGACCGGCCGCTCCCGGCGCAGTATCTGAGCTACCTCCGTGCTCTGGCTCGTGGAGACTTCGGCCCTTCGCTGCGCGAGCGCGACTTCACGGTGAGCGAGCTCATCGCCCGCGGATTACCGCTGAGCGCCACGCTCGGCCTGTGCGCCATTGCGCTGGCGCTCCTTACCGGGATTCCCGCCGGCATCGCGGCGGCGGTGTGGCACCGTCCCGGCGCCGACCTTGCGATCGCAACCCTCGGGGCCCTCGGTGTGGCGCTTCCGAGCTTCGTGATCGGACCGCGGCTGGCGCGCGCCCTTCGTGCTCAGTGCCCGTGCGCGCGGACTGGGCGCGGCACGCGTGCTGTGGCATCACGCGCTGCGTCCGGCGCTGCTGCCGGTGGTGAGCTACCTCGGTCCCGCGGTTGCCTATCTCGTGACCGGCTCGCTGGTCGTCGAGGTGGTGTTTGGGCTGCCGGGCACCGGGCGTTACCTGGTGCAGGGCGCGATCGACCGCGACTATCCGCTCGTCATGGGTATGGTCATCGTCTATGGCGTACTGACGCTGCTGCTCAATCTGGTCGCCGATCTTGCCTGCGGCTGGCTCGATCCGGGGACTCGGCGTGAATAGTCTGGCGGGAGCCGGGGCAACCGCGCGCCGCGGACTGTGGCATGACGCGCGCCGGCGCCTGCGCAACGATCGCGTGACATTCGGCGCGCTCGCCCTGCTGGCGCTCGCGATGCTCGCCGCCGTCGTGGGTCCGAGCCTCAGTCCGTGGGGCTATGACAGCCTCGACTGGCAGCACCTGGCAGCGGCTCCGGGACTTGCGGGCTCGCACTGGCTCGGCACCGACCGGCTCGGACGCGACCTGCTGGTGCGCACCCTGCACGGCGTGCGGCTGTCGCTGCTGCTCGCGGTGCTCGCGAGCACCGTCAGCGTGCTCATCGGCATACTGTGGGGTGCGACCGCGGCCTTCGCCGGCGGGCGGATCGATGCAGGCCTGATGCGCTTCGTCGATGTGTTGTATTCACTGCCGTACCTGTTCGTCGTGATCATACTGACGACGCTGTTCGCGCGCGGCAGCCTCACGGTGCTCGCGCTCGCGCTCGCGGCGGTCGGCTGGCTGACGACCGCGCGCATCGTGCGCGCCCAGACCCTCGCGCTGAAACGGCGCGAGTTCATCGAGGCGGCCCGTGCACTCGGGGTGCCCCCGGGTGCGATCCTGCTGCGGCACATCGTGCCGAACGTGGCAGGCCCGGTGGTGGTCTACGCGACGCTGGTCGTGCCGCAGATGATCCTGTTCGAGAGCTTCCTCTCTTTCCTCGGCCTCGGGGTGCAGGAGCCGCACGCGAGTCTGGGCAATCTCATCTACACCGGCGCCCAGGAGATGGAGTCGGCTCCCTGGATGTTGATCGTGCCGGCGACCGCCCTGGTGTTGCTGCTGCTGTGTCTGAATCTGCTCGGCGACGGCCTGCGCGATGCCTTCGACCCCCGTGAGCGTTGAGGCGGCCCGCGCGGAGAGCGCGGCGGCGCTGAGTCTCGAGAACCTCAGCGTCAGCTTCGATACGCCGGAGGGTGAGGTCCATGCGGTGCGCGATGTGACGCTCGCCGTGGCGCGCGGCGAGTGTCTCGGCATCGTCGGCGAATCGGGCGCCGGGAAGAGTCAGCTGTTCCTCGCCATCTTGGGGCTGCTCGCTGCCAATGGCCGGGTGAGTGGCAGCGCCCGGCTCGGCGGGACGGAGCTCATCGGGCTCCCGCCCGCGGCGCTCGACCGGGTGCGCGGGGCCGGCATCGGCATGGTGTTTCAGGACCCGATGACTTCCCTCACGCCTCATCTGACCGTGGGCGCGCAGCTCCGTGAAGTGTTGCGCCGCCATCGCGGCCTCAGCCGCGGCGAAGCCGGGCGCCGTGCCGGCGCGTTGCTCGAGCAGGTACACGTGAGCGATGCGGGGCGGCGTCTCGCGCAGTACCCACACGAGCTCTCCGGCGGCCTGCGGCAGCGGGTAATGATCGCGATCGCACTCGCGGGCGAGCCGCAGGTGCTCATCGCGGATGAGCCCACCACCTCGCTCGACGTCACCATCCAGGCGCAGATTCTCGGGCTTCTCGCCGAGCTCAAGCGCACACGCGCCGTCGGCCTCGTGCTCATCACTCACGACATCGCAGCGCTCGCCGGCGTCGCCGATCGCGTCGCCGTGATGCGCCAGGGCCGGCTGATCGAAAGCGGACCGGTAGCGGCGGTGCTCAGGACGCCGCGCGAGTCATACACGCAGGCCCTCGTCCAGAATGCGGCGCGCGCCGGCGGCGGCGGCGCGCTCCCGGGCGGCGCTGCGCCTGCGACGGGTTCGGCGCACACGCCCGACTCTGGCGGCGCTGCGCTCAGCCTCGCCGGGCTCGGCGTCGAGTACTCCAGCGGCCGTGGGTGGCTCAGGGCCCGCGCACCGCTCGCAGCGCTCACTGAGGTGAGCTTCGAGCTTCGGGCGGGCGAGGCGCTCGGCATCGTCGGTGAGTCGGGCAGCGGCAAATCGACGCTCGCGCGCGCCGTGCTGCGGCTGCTCGAGGCTTCGGGCGGTCGCGTGGTGTGGATGGGGCGCGAGCTCACGGCGCTCGCGCCCCGCGAGCTGCGCAGCCTGCGGCGGGATCTGCAGCTCATTTTCCAGGATCCGCTCGGGAGCCTCGATCCGCGCATGACGGTGGCGGAGATCGTGGCCGAGCCGCTGCGCGTGCACGAGCCCTCGCTCGATGGCGCGGCGCGCGCGGCCGCCGTCGCGGCGGCGCTCGGCCGGGTGGGGCTGCCCGCGGCGCTTGCGGGGCGCTACCCGCACGAGCTCTCCGGCGGACAGTGTCAGCGGGTCGGGATTGCGCGCGCCACGATACTCGGGCCGCGCCTGCTGATATGCGACGAGCCGGTGAGCGCGCTCGATGTGCCGACACAGCAGCAGATCGTGACGCTGCTCGCCGAGCTGCGCCGGGCGAGCGGGCTGTCCCTGCTCTTCATCAGCCACAATCTCGCGCTCGTGCGACAGCTGTGCGAGCGCGTACTGGTCCTGTATCTGGGGCGCATGATGGAGCTCCGCGCCACCGCGGAGCTGTTCGCAGAGCCACGGCACCCCTATAGCCGCGAGCTCCTCGAGGCGATCCCCGTGGCGGATCCCGAGCTGCAGCCGGCGCGCCTCGCCCGCGTGCGCCCGGGCGAGCCGCCATCGCTCCTCTCGCCCCCGAGCGGCTGTGTATACCGCACGCGTTGTGCGCACGCGGCGGCGGTGTGCGCGCAGCGCGTGCCGCAGTGGCAGGCGCTCGCGCCGGAGCAGGGGATCGCCTGCCATCGGTGGCGCGAGATCTCATGAGGCGAACCCGGCCGGCTCGCAGGCGGTCACAGTTATCACGCGAGCGGCGGTAGTCCGCGGCGGTTGAGTTATTCTTCCGCCATGACCAGCGATGCCAGCATCGGCGCCAGCGAAGGCCTGAAGCATGTGCGCTACGAGATCCGCGGCCGTCTGGCGCGGCGCGCGCACGAGCTCGAGCGCCAGGGCTACGAGATCCTCTCCCTGAACATCGGCAACCCGCGCGCCTTCGGGCTGCGTACGCCCGAGACCATGCGCCTGGCCATGATCGAGAACCTCGCCGAGGCGGAGGGCTATTGCCACCAGAAGGGCATCTTCCCGGCGCGCGAAGCGGTCGTGATGCAGCAGCAGGAGCGCGGGGTCACCGGAGTGACCGCCGAGGAGGTATTCATCGGCAACGGCGTGAGCGAGCTCATCGATCTGACGCTGCGGGCGCTCCTCAACGAGGATGACGAGGTGCTGGTGCCGAGCCCGGATTACCCGTTGTGGACCGCCGCGGTGACGCTGAACCGCGGGCGCGCCGTGCACTATCCCTGCCGTCCCGAAAACGGCTTCGTGCCCGATCCGCAGGAGCTCGCGAGCCTCATCACTCCGCGGACCCGCGCGCTGATCGTCATCAATCCCAACAATCCGACCGGTGCCGTCTATCCGCGCCCGGTGCTCGAGGCACTGGCTCGGCTCGCCGAGAAGCACCGGCTGGTGGTCTTCAGCGACGAGATCTACGACCAGATGACCTACGACGGCGCGCAGTTCGTGCCCATGGCGACCCTGGTCCACGACACGCTGTGCGCGACGCTCTCGGGTCTCTCGAAGGTGTACCGCGCCTGCGGCTACCGCGTCGGCTGGGCGGTGTTCTCCGGCCGCACGCACGCCGCCGCGGAATACCTCCAGGCGCTCGAGCTGCTCGCCTCGCTCCGCCTGTGCAGCAATGTGACTGCGCAGTGGGCCGTGCAGACCGCGCTCGGCGGCCACCAGAGCGTGCGCGAGCTGGTCTCCGCCGGCGGCCGGCTGCACGAGTCGCGTGCGGCGATACTCGCCGCCGTGCAGCGCAGCCGCTTCCTGACGCTCGCACCGCCGCAGGGCTCGATGTATGCCTTTGTCGGCGTCAACCCGCTGGTGCTGCCGGACTTCGACGACCAGCAATTCGCGCTCGATCTCCTGGAGCAGAAGCACGTGCTGGTCGCTCCGGGGGTCAGCTTCAACGTGCCCTACCGCAATCACTTCCGCATCACCAATCTTCCGGATGCGGCCACCTTGCACGAAGTGTTCGCGCGCACCGAGGAGCTGCTCGCGAGCCATGCGTCGCGCGCACGCACCAGCGTACGGGAGACGGTGACCCGCAACCTGGTACGGTCCGCCTCGCGCTTCAAGTGACCTAGGATAAAAGTCTCGTAATATCCTGTTTTGTTTAGCCTTCCGACTGACGTAGCGATTCATCTCCAACAGGGCGGCACGCTCATCGTGCCGACGCAGCAACGGCTGCGCGCAGTGCAACTCGCGCAAGCGGCCGCGCAGCTCGCCGGAGAGCGGCGCGTGTGGGCAAGTGGCGATGTACTCACCCCCTCGCGCTGGGCGCGCCGCGAGTGCGAGCGGCGCGCGGAGGACGCGCCAACGCAGTGGCCGCGCGTGCTCGGCGCGACGGAAGAATGGCTGTTGTGGCGCGAGGCCACGCAGCACGCCGCTGACGGCTATCCGTTCCTCGACACCGACCTTCTCGCAGAATCGCTGCAGCGCGCGAGCGAGCGGGCGGCCGAGTACGGCATCGCGCTCGCCGAGGGTGTGCCCGGGAGCGAGTCAGCGCTGCTGCTCGCCGCCGAGCGTGGCTTCGAGGCACGCTGCCACGCGTTGAACGCCGCGAGCGTGAGCGACCTCACACCGCGACTGTACGGGAGGCCGCATGCGCGGCAGCTGCTGTTGCGGGGATTCGATGCGATCTCGCCGCGGCTGGCGGCGCTCATCGCCACTCGCGCGGCCGGCGAGGCCCCGACACCGATGCCCGCTGCGGCAGCCGTGCGCGCGGTACGCAGCGCCGATGTGCAGTCGCAGATGGAAGCCATCGCCGCCTGGTGTCACGCACGGCTGAGCGCGCAGCCCGACGCGCGGCTGCTCGTGATGCTGCCGGGACCTGCGGGCACACGTGAACGGCTCGCCGCGCTCATCCGCGACAGTCTCGATCCGCGCGCCGCACTCGTCTCCGGGAGCGCTGCGCGCGCACTGGTCGGCATCGAGGGCGGCGAACCCTTCGCTGCGCTTGCCTTGCCCGCGCACGCGCTCCTCACACTCGCACTCGTTGCCGGCGCAGCGATCGAGGTGGGGCGGATCGCACGCTGGCTCGCCGCCCCGTACTGGACGAGCCCATCCGCCGCCACCCGCGCTCAGCTGGCGCAGCTGCTGCGTGCGCGGGGCCCGGCGAGCCTCGACCTCCGTGAGCTCCTCGGGGCGCTGCAGCTTGCACCCCGGGAGCTGAGGTCTGCAGCGCGCGAGCTCGACACCCGCTTGCAGCAGGCCCAGAGGAAACTCGGCGGCGGAGGCGCATCCCCGCGCCGTTGGTCCGAGCGCTTCGAGGGGGCGCTCACGGCCCTCGGCTGGCCTGGCGCGCTCGCAGCCGGGAGCGCTGCGCAGCAGATGCGCCTGCGCTGGCGCGAGCTGCTCGAGGAGCTCGGCGACCTCGCGCTGTGCGCCCGAAATCTGCGTCTCGATGCGGCGCTCGAGCTGCTCCGGGCTCTCGCACGACGCACCGCGTATCGCCCCGGCGATGAGGGGGTGCCCGTGACGCTGTCAGCGAATCTGACGGACCCGGTCGTGATTTACGACGGCATCTGGGTCGGCTCGCTCGGCGCCGATCAGCTCCCGCAGCCGCCCGCTCCGGATCCGTTCCTGCCGCTGCCCGCACAGCTCGCAGCGGGGATTCCGGAGGCGAGTGTTGCCGGGCGCCGCGCGCAGGCCGATGCGCTGCTCTCGGCGTGGCGGCGCGCAACGGGCGAGCTCGTGCTCTCAGTACCGGCGCAGGAGGAGGATCGGCAGCTGCTGCCGAGCCCGTACCTCGCGGGTCTCACTGCCGAGGAGCACGCACCACGGACTCTGTGGCTGCCGCCGCGCCTGCACCAGCCGGGGTGCATCGAACGGCTCGCCGATACGCGCGGCACGGCGTTCAACCCGTTGACGCCGCTCCCCTCGGGCACGCGCGCCTTGACCCTGCAGAACGCCTGCGCGTTTCGCGCCTATGCGGAACTGCGGCTCGGCGCGGCGCCGCCCGAGGAGCCCGAGCCCGGGGTTCCGATGGATCAACGCGGGCTGTTGCTGCACGCGGCACTGCAGGCGTTATGGGAGCGGCTGCGCGACTCGCACGCGCTGGGCGCACTCGATGATCCGGCGCTCGAGGCGCTCGTCAGCGCGTGCGTGATGCAGGCCGCCCGGGCGCTGCAGGCCGAGATCGGCAGCCGTCGCCGGCGCGTACGCCGGGCGCCCGATGCGCAGTTCGACCTGTTCACCGAGCTGTCACCCGCGCTCGAGCGCGAGTGCGAGCGCGCGCGCGGCCTGATCCGGCGGCTGTGCCTGCTCGAGCGCTCGCGGCCGCCCTTCGTGGTAGAGGCGACCGAGCAGACCGCGGAGCTCGCCCTCGGGGGAGGCCGCGTGCGGCTGCGGCTCGACCGGATCGACCGGCTCGCTGCCGGACGCATCGTCCTCGACTACAAGAGCGGGCGTGTCGGAAGCCCCGACTGGTTCGGTGAGCGTCCGTCACATCCACAGCTGCTCGCCTATCTCGCCGCCCTGGGGAGCGATGTAGTGGCGCTCGCCACGGTCAATCTCACGGCGCGCGAGGTGCGCTTCAGCGGCGTCGCGGCCGCGGGCGGCCTGCTGCCGAAGGTGCAGGCTGTGGCCGACAAGAGGGAGGCGGCCGCGGACTGGGGCGCGCAGCGTGAGCGCTGGCAGGCGCTCATCGAGGGGCTGATCCGCGCCTTTCTCTCCGGCGAGGCTCAAGTGGACCCGGCAGCGGGTGCCTGCGACTACTGCCACGTGACCGACATTTGCCGCATCAGCGCGCACCTCGCGCCGGAGAGCCCGGCGCACGCGGATGAGACCGATGAGTGAGCTCGCGCAGCTCGATGATGCGGCGCGCACGGCCGCGACCGCTCCGGCGGAGTCGGTCCTGCTCGAGGCTCCGGCGGGCTCCGGCAAGACGGCGGTGCTGACGCGGCGATTCCTGCGGCTGCTGGCCACGGTCGAAGATCCTGGACAGATTCTTGCGATCACCTTCACGCGTAAGGCGGCGGCGGAGATGCGGGCACGCGTGATCCGCGCGCTGCGGGGCGAGTTCCCGCCGGAGGATCCCGAAGCCGCCGAGCTCACTGCGCTCGCCCGCGTGGCGCTCGCACACGCAGCGGCGCGCGGCTGGGACATCGACACCAACCCGCAGAGCCTGCGCATCCAGACTATCGACGGCCTCAACTACTGGCTCGCGAGCCAGCTGCCGGTCGCTTCGCGCACCGGCGGTGTGCTCAATGTGATCGACAGCGCGGGCGAGCTCTACCAGCGCGCGGCCCGCCGCACGCTGCTCGCCGCGGAGAGCGATCCGCAACTGGCCACGGATTCGCGGCTGCTGTTCGAGCGCACCGACAACCACTGGATGTACCTCGAGCGACTCATCGCCCAGATGCTGGCCGAGCGCGGCCACTGGCTGTCGTTCGTCGCTCGCGAGGCACCGCAAGCGCTCTGCCGCCGCGTGAACGTCACGCTGGCGAATCTGGCGCGGGCGCGGCTCGAAGCCGCGTGCGCGCTCCTGCCGCAGGCGCTGCGCCGCCGCGCTCAGGCCCTTCCCGGCTGCGGGCCGCTCGGCTGCGAGCCGAGCGACCTGACTCACTGGAAGCACCTCGCGCACCTCGTCCTCACCCGCGATGACTGGCGGCGGCAGCTGATCGCCCATCGCCTGGGGCCGCAATTCGCCGACGGCGCCATGCGCGAGCAGCTGCGCGAGCTGATCGGGGAGCTGCGCGGCATCGCCGGCGCGCGCGAGGCATTGCTCGCGGTCGCGAGAGCGCCCGCGGCGCAGCTGAGCGCGGATGACGCGCGGGCCATCGAGTCGCTCTCGCGCATCCTGCGGCACGCGGCGGCGGAGCTGCACGCCGAGTTCGCAGCGATGCAACGGGTCGACTACACGTACCTCGCGGGCGCGGCCCGCGAGGCGCTCACCGAAAGCGGCGAGCCGACGGATCTTGCGCTGCGCACCGGCCTCGCGCTGCGGCACATACTCGTCGATGAATTCCAGGACACTTCGCTCGCCCAGGTACAGCTGCTGCGGATGCTCACCGCCGGCTGGGAGCAGGGCGATGGACGCACGCTCTTCGTCGTCGGCGATCCCATGCAGTCGATCTACCGTTTCCGTGACGCCGAGGTCGGGCTGTTCCTCAGAGCGCGCAGCGCCGGCATCGGTCAGGTGAGACTCAGGCCGCTGCAACTGCGGCGCAACTTTCGCGCGCTGCCCGAGCTCGTCGCCTTCACCAACGAGCTGTTCTCGCAGGTTCTTCCGCCGGAGGATGACTTGTCCACCGGCGCCGTGAGCCACCGAATGAGCATCGCCGGGCGCCGGCCGGACGCCGCGGGCGCCGCCTCACCGCGCGCACCCGGGGCGATCTTCCTCAAGCTCTTTCCGCACGGGCCCGCGGTTGAAGCGCGCGCGATCGCCGCGCACCTGGCCGAGCTCCGGCGCGGCGATCCGGCAGGCACGGCCGCGGTGCTCGTTGCCGCGCACGCACACGCCGTGCCGATCGTGGCCGCGCTCACGGCCGAGGGCATTCCCTCGTGCGCGGTCGACCTCGTGCCGCTGCGCGAGCGGCTGATCGTCCGTGATCTGGTGCAGCTCACCCGTGCCCTGTTCGACCTCGCTGACCGCACCGCATGGCTCGCGGTACTGCGCGCGCCGTGGTGTGGCGCGCGGCTGCGGACGCTGACGGCGCTCTCGGCGGTGAACGATCGCGAGCTCATCTTCGAGGCGCTCGGCAATCCCGAGCGGCTCGCGCGCTGCGAGCCTGAAGACCTGCCACGCCTCGCACGCCTGCGCGCCGTCCTCGCCGAGTCGCTCGCAGAGCGCGCCGGTGCCGCCGTCGTGGACTTACTGGAGCGCACCTGGCTGCGGCTCGGCGCGAGCGATGCCTATGAGGCGCGCGAGCTCGAGGATGCGCGCGCATTCTTCGCCGCGCTCTCGAGCCGGACGGCAGCTTTCGAGTGGCAGGGACCCGAGGACTTCGGCACGCTTCTCGAGCATCTGTTCAGCGCTCCGCGCAACGGTGCAAATGCAGTGCAGGTGATGAGCATCCACCGCGCGAAGGGACTCCAATTCGATCATGTGATCGTGCCGGCTTTGCAGCGTGCCACCCGGGGCGCGGAACGCCGCCTGCTGCGCTGGATCGACCTGCCGGGTGCGCAGAGCGCCAGCGAGCTGCTGATCTCGCCATCGCCTCCCATCGGGGCGGCCGAGGAGAGCGGTCTCAACGTATTTCTCCGCGAGCTGAGTCACCAGCGCGACCTGCACGAGCGCGGGCGCCTGATGTATGTGGCGGCGACGCGCGCGCGGCGGACACTGTGGCTGTCGGCGGCGCCCGCCGTGGCGGAGGACGGCACGGTCAAGCCCGACCGTCGCAGCATGCTGGCGCTGCTGTGGCCGGCGCTGGCCGCGCGCTTCGAGCGGGTGGAAAGTGCCGGCGCGACCGCCGCTGCGGCTCCCGGGGTCCCGCTCTCGCGGCTGAAGGCGGACTGGCAACCGGCTTCGGCGCCGCCCGCAGTGCCGGTCCGGCAACTTCCGCCGGCGTATCTCGCGCCCGAGCCGCTCGAGTTCAGCTGGGTGCGCGAAACCCAGCGTGACATCGGCAGCGTGGTGCACGCGTGGCTGGCACGCCTCACGCGATTGCCGCGGCTGCCCGCGGCCGCGGACCTGGAGAACGAGCGTGGGGCAGTGCTCGCCGAGCTCGGCCGCGCGGGCATAGCGCAGAGTGAGCAGGCGCGCGCGGCCGAGCTCATATTGAAATCGCTTAGGCAGACCCTGAGCGATGAGCGCGGGCGCTGGATACTCGGCGGCGCGCATCGCGAGGCCTACAGCGAATGGGAGCTGAGCGGTGTGAGCGGCGGGCGGCTGCGCAACGTGAAGATCGATCGCAGCTTCATCGACGAGTCCGGCGTCCGCTGGGTCATCGACTACAAGACGAGCTCCCACGAAGGGGGCGATCTCGAGGGCTTTCTTGCCCGCGAAGTCGAGCGCTACCGCCCGCAACTCGAGGGCTACCTGGAGCTCGCCCGGGCGCTGGGACCGGAGCGGGTGCGCGCGGCGCTGTACTTCCCGCTCCTCGGTGAGTTTCGCGAAGTTACCTGAGCTTCAGAAGGTCCCCGAGAGCGAGAACGGCCGTCGCCCCGTGGCGTCCGGGGAGCCGAGGAAACGCAGGCTGTTCACCAGCTCCGGCGCAGCACCGCGGCGCGCGGCGATGAAGCCCTCGAGCTCGAACCCCGGAGCGGGCGTCAGGCGCAGCGTTCCTTCGAGCGCGAGGGGCCCGTCGAGGTCACGCAGCGTGCCCACCGGGTCGCCGCTCCCGCCCGCGAAGGTCGCCGCGTAGCTGCCGAGCGCGGTGGCGTTGCCGCTGCGCTCCTCCAGATCGTGTACCTCGATGCGCCCCTGCAGCTGCGTGATGATCCCGTGCCGCAGCGTTGCCTGCGCGAGCTCCACGTGCGCGCGCCCGCGCAGGTTCGGCGGGACGGCCGGGAGCAGGGCGGGATCGAGCGGCAGGTTCGCGACGATGTTGTGCGCGGTCACGCGTCCACCGAAGGTGAGCTCGAGATCGGCGGCGGCATCGCCCGGACCGCGGCCGAGTGTCAGGTGTGCCGCCAGCCGCCCGAGCAACAGCCGCAGCGGGTGCAGATCCCAGTTGAGGTCGCCGAGGGCGGTGCCGCTCACGGTGAGGCCCGCGCAGCCGCCACTCCACAGCGAGCCCTCGATGCTCACGCACGACCATTGCGGGCCGCGCGCCGGGAGCACCCAGGCGGCCGGCATGCGCACGAGTACGATGACCACGAAGGCGACTGCGGCGAGCAGCGCGATCCAGAGCGGTCGCTTCACATCAACCGCTGTGCAGTACGATGTTGGCGTTCACGAGCCCCGGCGCCCCGGTCCGCTCGATGACCGCCGAGTCAACCGACACGCCGTTCTGCTGCGCGAGGCGCGCGAGCCATCCAACCAGGGCGTCGAACGGCGCTTTTTCCAGTCGCACCGAAAGACTGCCGGGGCCGCCCGGCTCACTGCCGGAGAGCGCGCTCGCGAGACCGGATTCGCGCGCCGAGCGATCGACGATGACCAGCAGCGATTCGCCGTTCGCGGCGGCTGCCGGCGGCAGCAGGGCGATCTGCGGCGCCACCGACTGCATCCAACTGAGATCGGCGCGCTTCTTGGCGAGCCGCTGCTGCGCGTGTGTGACGCTGCGATCGAGCGGGATCAACATGCCGAAAATCAGGATCGCCGCGGCCGCTACCGCGCCCACGAGCAGCAGCCGCCGCTCGCGTGGCGCGAGCGCCGCGATCGCCTCGGGTGACAGCGAGCGCAGTGAGAGCGAGCCAAGCGACAGCGAATTCAACGAGAGCTTCATGCGCGCCTCAGCTGCCGCGGGAGCGCATCTGGATGCGCCCCTCATAGCTGGAGCCGGTGTTGTTGCCGCCGGTGAGATCCGCCTGCCAGCCGTTGCTGCGCAGCGTCTGGCTGAGTCGGTCGAGGCTGGTGGCATCGGGGGCGGAGAGCTTCATCTCGAGCGCGCCGCCGTGGAAATTCAGCGACTGCACGTTCGTGCCGGGTGCGGTGTTGCGCGCCTGCACCAGTGCCTGCAGCGCGGGCAGCAGTCCCTCGCCGGCCCCGCGGCCGCCCGCGATGCGTCTCTCCATCACGCGTCGCGCTTCCGCCGCGCTCGCCTCGGTGTGCATGGAGCTGCGGAAGGTGTCGCGGATGGAGGCGTCCAGTTGCCGCTCGTGGCGCTTGAGGAGCTGCAGCTCGGTGGCCTTGCCGGCCACGTGCAGCCCGATCAGGCCTGCGAGCAGGATCGCGGCCACCCGCCAGGCCTTGAAGCCGACTCCGCGCGAGGAGACCGGCGCGTAGGCGCCCTGCAGCAGATTGATGGCGTCGGCGGAGGGTAACTGCTGAGCGAAGAGCGCAAGGGGACCGCCGGCGAGCAACTGCACCCTGATGCCGTCGAAATAGGGCCGCGCCGCCTCGACCTGCGCGGAATGCTGGTGCCACTCTGGAGCCCCGGTGTAGAGGATCAGCCCGCGGCCGCCGGTGCCGCTGACTTCGGCACCGCCGCGCGCGATCTCGAGCGCCTCGGAGAGCGCATCGGCCGGCAGCGTGACCGGGGCGCCGCCGGGTGGGCGAACGGAGACCGTATCCGCCTCGAGCAGCGCTACGGCCTGCCCGGGGTTCTGCGGCAGGAGCTCGCTATCGGCGTAGACGGCATCCGGTTCGATGCCGCCGCCGCGCACGATCGAAAGCCATTCATCGAGCAGCGCCCGCGTCACCACCGCGACCGGCACCCGGTTGGACTCGGCGGAGCGCTTGCCGACCGCGAAGTGCAGATCCTCGATGTCCTCGGCGAGGTGCTCCTCGAGCGCGTAAGGCACCAGCTGTTGCAGCTTTGCGCCGGCCTTGACCGGCACTTCGGGCTCGGCGAGCAGCACGTCCGCACCGCCAACGAGCACGCACACGCGCCGCCCCGGGACGCGCGCCGCGGCGAGCGCCAGCGGTCCGCTCTGCGGTGGGCTGAGCGGCGCGCCGCGGGCGTCGACCACGAGCCACGTCGCGAGCTCGGTGCCCGCGCGCGGCAGACGAAGCAGCAGCCAGTCAGCCATGGACGGATAGTCGCACCATTCGGGGGCTCGCGCTCGTCGATTGCGTCACTGTGGCGGCGTCGGGCGAGGCTGGCGGTGACACTTCAGTCCGGGGTGAAGCTGCGCTGGATCGGCCGCACCGCACCGGTCGCGTCGCGGTACATGAGACTGTACAAATTGAATTCCGCGCTGCCGATGGTGATGAAGCTCGTGAGGCGGAAGTAGGCCGAGTTCTGCCCGAAGTACGTGGTTGCAGTTTGCCGCGCGTTAGCGCCGCTCGTGGGCCCCCCAGGCGCGGTGTTGGCTGGGGGCGGGCCAAAGGCCGCCTGGTAGTTGGAGAGCGTGGGGAAGCAGCCGCTGGTCGCAGTGCGGTTCTTGCCGAGCTGGCCGACGGTCGCGCTGAACTCCGTCTGACCTTGCGGGAGGAA